>OODJ01001357.1_pt1 | contig 19842 bp, 14 predicted proteins | sample 1671611 | NCBI WGS metagenome assembly OODJ01 (sample SAMN06348174, study PRJEB24527) | human gut metagenome | biome: human gut; feature: ankylosing spondylitis patient; material: feces | host: Homo sapiens | place: China | collected 2015-10 | reverse complement strand
GTTTACGTTCCAACCTCTCTTATTCTCCTTTGGCTGCTTTAGAGCTTTATGTTAAGAATCCTAACTCATAGTTTTCTCCTCCAGAACTCACCGTTTCTCGGTGCAGAAGTCATCGTTTTCTTCTTGGGAATACATCGCTTGCCGGATAGAAATCCTTGCCATTACTTGTCATTTCATGCTAAAAAAATAACACGGACAAATTGAATTTGTCCGGACAAATTGTCCGAACGCTCGTAATCTACTGATTATTAGTATGTTACAAGCCTCCAGACAAACAAACCGGACAAATTCAATTTGTCCATGTTATTTTTTTTCTGGCGGAATCAGCCATTTTTGTTTATTGCCAATAAATAAATCTGCGGTTTTTTATTTACTGGCAATAAACAAATCGAATATAAGTTCTATCATCAAAGCTCTTATTGCCCTCTACGATGCCCTTGGTGGCGATAAAGGAACGGATGTTCTGAGGGTCGTTGGCAATCTGCTCTGCCAATGCCGCCTCGCTCGCTGCCAAGGTTGGCTTCAGGAACGGATAGCCATCGCTCGCCAATACTATCTCGGAGGAAGAAGATGGAATTGTATCTGATGCAGAAGCGGAGCCTGAGCAGGAAACAGGATCTTGAACAGAACAGGAATCTGAAACAGAGACAACCTTCACTCCCTCCCGATAGATAGGAAATCCATCGATAACCGTATAGGTCTGGTTCTGCCCGGAAAGCATCGCCTCGATCAATAATGGCTCTATCTGCTTTCTAGCCTCAGCAGGCGAAAGCCCCTGCGCTATCAGTTCTACTCGTTTCCGGGCTATCTTCTCCTCATAAGGCTTGCCGTTCTCATAGAGTTTTCCATCGATGATTGCCTGGCAATCGCCCACCATCCATACTTCATTCCTTGTCCGGCTATAAAGGATAGCCGAGGCGGTAAGCCGCTCTTCGGGATGCTTCTTCAACCGCTCTTCTACCCCAAGCTTTTCATACACCTTATTATATATATACGCCGTTACGCCCTGGCAGAATTCATCTACCGAGGCATCCGCTTTCAACTCCTCACGAATATACTCCGAGATAAGCATCATGGCGTATCTTCCGTTCTTCATATCAGGATTGAGATGCTTCGGCGTCTTGCTCGTACTGCCATCAATCACTGCGATGAAATCATCGGTAACTACCATTCCATCCTCACAAGCCTCAGGGCTCTTCTTTCCTATGATACTGCTTTCTATTATCTTCATTGTATTTATTGTCCTTTTTTAAAAAAACACCCCAAAGGTACTTCTTTTCTATGAGACGACCAAAGAATATGCAAAAAACAGCAGCAGTTTTCTTATGTTCGGAATGTCTTTAGCCCTGACTTTTGGATAAAAACAGCCCTCTATTGCCTTGACTTTTGGATAAAATTAACTGTTTTTAGCCTTGACTTTTGGATAAAATATGTATCTTTGCACTGTAAATCAATAAATTAGCACAACATGACGTATTACAGAAGAAATATAGATCAAAAATTATTGGAATGGAAAGACTCCCCACGCCGCAAGCCTCTCTTAATAAGGGGTGCAAGACAAGTGGGCAAATCATCTGCCGTCAGACATTTTGCCAAGTGTTTCAAATACTTTGTTGAAGTAAATTTAGAACGCCAACCTTCTATCCGTCAGCTCTTCACAAAAGATATAGACGTGAAACGTACCTGTGAAGACATCAGCGCATCAACTGGCATCCCAATAGTAGCAGGCAAAACCTTGCTCTTTATTGATGAAATCCAAGTAAGCCAAGAAGGCATTATGTCGCTTCGTTACTTCAAGGAAGATTATCCTGAGTTGCATGTCATAGCAGCAGGCTCTCTCTTGGAATTCACCTTAGAGGAACTCCCTTCATTTGGAGTGGGCAGAATACGCTCTTTGTATATGTACCCATTCTCTTTCGATGAATTTCTTTTGGCGCAAGGGTTGGATTTAACTATAGATTATAAGCGAAAAGCCACACCAGGAGCCCCCATTCCAGAGGCAGTTCATAATAAGCTGGTGAATCAACTGAAGACATTTTACCTGGTTGGAGGTATGCCTGCGGCAGTAACGGAGTGGATAGAGACAAACAGCTATCTGGAGTGTGCTCATGTACATAACGACATTCTTGACACCTATCAAGATGATTTCTCTAAATACAAGTCACGTATCTCCCCAACCCTGCTAAGAAAGGTGTTACGTTCTGTAGCCTTGCAGGCTGGAAGCAAGTTTGTCTTCAGACAGGTGGATAACGAGCTACATTCTTCTGTCATAAAGGATGCCTTGCACCTACTAACGTTGGCTGGTCTAATCAAGCCCGTTACCCACACCGATGGCAATGGCCTTCCGTTGGGTGCAGAAGAAAACAATAGCTACACGAAGTATCTCTTTCTTGATTTAGGTTTGATGCAAACGATGCTCGGCACACCTGCTGCCGACATCCTGTTATCATCAGATGTTGATTTCGTGAATAAGGGAGCAGCCTCCGAAATGTTTGCTGGTTTGGAACTGATGAAGGGCCATGACTGCTTCCAAAAGTCAGAAATGTACTACTGGCAGAACTTAAATCGAGGTGCTAACGCTGAGATTGACTATATCGAGGCTATAGAGGGAAAAATTCTCCCAGTAGAAGTCAAGGCTTCCACAAGAGGAAGCATGCAGAGTTTGTGGCTTTTCATGCGCAAGAAAAATCTACATCATGCCATACGCACTTCCTTGGAAAACTTTGGCAGATTTGAATATATCGACAAGGATGCAGACGATGCTGTGCGCCAAGTAGATGTCATTCCCCTCTATGCATTAGGCAATCTATACAAATAAAGAATATCTACTCAAGACCTCCTAAAGTAAGAATTTTAATAGGCTTCAAATGCCATCCTAACAGCATTTGAAGCCTAATATATTTACTTTACAAGGGGTTTCAAGTTGAACTTCGATTCCTTCAACTGATAGCTATGGTGTTGTATCCTCTTCAAGCCTTCATCCAACTCCTCCATGTCGAAATGGATGAGGGAGCAGCCTTTTTTGTGTTAAGCCTTTGCTTTCTTTAATCTGATAATCATCTGTATAAAACTTGGAATCATGATGCAGAGAGAGAAGCCTACGGCATAATACATGGTTTTCTCATCGCCATGGAAGAGGTCGATGAGTTTGCCATCGCTCTGCGGCATGATATTAGACAGGACATACGCCATCGTATTATTCACCCAGTGGAGCAGGATGCCCGGAACAAGACTCTTGGTGCGATAATACATCCAACCCAGGAGTAAGCCCAGCAGGAGGGCATTGACAAACTGCGCTACGTTGGCGTGAGCCAGACCGAAGATGGCAGCCGAAATCATGATGGCTACCCAATGGTTCTTCTTGCTCATAAGACCCAGCAGGGTGCGGAGAACGGCTCCACGGAACACAACCTCCTCAGCAAAAGGCGCCAGAACGCCAATAGCCACATAGCCCCAAGGCTCCTTCATGAGCGATGCGAATATCTGCTCGGTATTCTCGTCCATCTCGATGCCTATCTGCTCATATATGAACTCCAGAGGAATGATGGTTCCCAGAGTGAACAATGCCACCCAGAGAAGCGTTGTCCAAGGCTTGGAAAGCAGATAATCGCGGGTCAGCGGTGTCCACTTCGTCTTCAGGAAGATGACGAGGGTGATAACGTTGCTGAACGCTGAGGTAAGCGCCATCAGGATAGGATTGCTGCCCGAACTGACAGCCAGGAGCGTTGCCTGGTAACCTTCGCCCTTAATGCCCGCCCAGATTCCTGCGCCAGCATACATCACGATAATCTGTACTACTATAAATATAATCATGTAGAGGACGATATCCGTCAAACCTCTCTTTAAATTAATCTTTGCCATTGCTTTTACTGTTTATAATTAATCGTTTATAGTTAATCGCATTCTTGCAATCATTCCGCTTCCTTTTCAAAGAGATCCAGCACGGTCTGCTCATCCTCTTTCAGCTGCGCCGCCAACTCCTCGGGACTGTCAAACTTCTGTTCGCCCCTTATTCGCTTCACGAAGCTTACGAGCAAGAGCTGGTCATAAATATCCCCGTCGAAATTGAAGATGTGCGTCTCTAGCGTCAGTAGTCTGCCATTGAAGGTTGGGCGATTGCCCACATTCATCATTCCCCGTTTCCATACCACCGTATTCTCCAGTCTTACCCTTACGGCATAGACGCCAGGGGCAGGAATCAGCTGTCCGAAGTGAGAGATGTCGAGATTGGCTGTAGGGAAACCGAGTTTTCTGCCTTCATGGAATCCATTCACCACCTTTCCGATGAGGGTGTAAGGGAAACCGAGGCACCGGGCTGCCATCTCCACTTCTCCCTCTTTCAGGAAAGAGCGGATGACGGAAGAAGAGATGTTGATGCCATCTATCTGGAAGGCTTCGTTCCTGATTACCTCGATGCCCATCTCCTTGCCGTAGCGCACGTAATCTTCGAAAGTCTCCTCGCGGTTATGACCGAAGCGATGATCGTAGCCGATGAAGAGTTTCCTTACGTTGAGATGGTCATGGAGCACCTGCTGCATAAACTCCCTTGCCGACATCGCAGCCATCGCCTTGTCGAAATGCAGCACCACAGCATTATCCACTTCCGTCTTCGAAAGCAGCAGCAGCTTGGAATCAAGCGTACTCAGCATCTCTGGCTGGTAATCCGCCTGCAATACCTTGCGGGGATGCGCATCGAAGGTGATGACGGTGGATTGCAAGCCATCCATTCGTGCCGTCTCTACGAGATGATGAATCAGGAACTGATGTCCCCGATGCACTCCATCGAAGAAACCAATCGTTGCCACACAAGACTGCAACTGCACGGTATCGTTATAATGTATTGTATTCATAAGGACTGACTTTAACATTCATATCAGAAGAAGAACTCCGATGGATTATCTTCTCTTTGCTATCATTCTCTTAAAAGTTCTCCACAGCTCGCCCGCCCAAAGTACAACGGAGGTTGAGCCGATGATGAGCAGCCACTCGTGGAGCGACAATGGTGTGGTGCGGAACATTTCGCCACCAAAGGTTACGATAATCCACTGACCCACCAATACCAGTACAAGCACCAGAATCATTCCCTTATCCTTCAGGAAATGGCGGAAGGCGGTGTGATGACTCATCAGTGCCTTGGCATTGAAGAGGTTCCAGAACTGGATCATCACGAAGGTGGTGAAGAACATGGTCAGTTCATGCACATCTACTCCACCCTTGCCTCTGCGCTCGCAGTAAACCAGCAGGGCAAACATAACGAGGAAGAAGACGATGCCGCAGAACAGAATGCCGAAACCGATGCTCTTGTTGATGATGAAATCGGATGCCTTGCGCGGCTTATCCTTCATCACCTCGTGAGATGGAGGCAATGAGGCGAGTGCCAGGGCTGCAAAGGTATCCATGATAAGGTTCACCCAGAGAATCTGGGTTACCGTCAACGGCATTTCAGTTCCGATAACTGAGCCGCCAAGCACCAGCAGGAGGGCTGCTACGTTTACTACCAACTGGAAGAAGAGGAAGCGCTGCAGGTTGCGATAGAGCGAGCGTCCCCACATCACGGCGTTGGCGATAGACTTGAAGGAATCATCGAGCAGGGTCATATCCGAAGCCTCCTTAGCCACGGAAGTTCCCGAACCCAGCGACAAGCCCACGTGAGCATAGTGAAGTGCCGGAGCATCGTTGGTACCATCACCTGTTACGGCAACCACCTCGCCACGCTTCTGGAGCATCGCCACCAGTCGCTGCTTATCGGTAGGACGGGCACGGCTCATCACACGGATATCCTTCGCCCGTTCGTAAGCCTCTTCGTCAGAAAGTGCCTCCCACTGTTCGCCCGTAATCATCTGCTGGTCGAGCGAGGTCAGAGAGCCATCTGCTCCGATATTCTCAGGTTCATCTTCGAAGACACCTATCTGCTTACCTATCTCCAAGGCGGTGGCAGCCGTATCACCCGTAACCACCTTCACCTCGATACCCGCATGGCGGCACTCCTGCACGGCGGCAGGAACATCCGGACGGATAGGATCGGCAATGGCTGCAATGGCCTGCAACTGAAGGTCGTTGGCATCGAGAAGTGCTACCACTTCGGCAGTAGAGGTTCTGGAAGTTCTCATGATAGAAGCTTCTATCTTCTTATAGGCGAACGCCAGGGTTCTCATTGCCTTATGCTGCCACTCATCGAGTTCTTCGGCTGACTGTCTCAGCATTCTATCTTCGATGATGCATTTCTTCATCACGATTTCAGGCGCACCCTTCACGAAGAGATAGGTCTCGCCATCAACTTCTGCCAAGGTTGCCATCATCTTTCTCTCGGTAGAGAAAGGCAACTGCTTGAGCACGTTCACCTGCTTGCGGAGTTCTTCATAATCCTTGCCCTGGGCATCGAGCCAGAGCAGGAGAGCCGACTCGGTAGGGTTTCCGATAGGTTTGCCGTCATTCAACTCGGCTGTAGAGTTGAGGGCGATGGCAGTATCGAGCAGCACCTCATCGCCCTGCTTGAGTTCCAGGGCGCTCACCTGCATCTTGTTCTGGGTAAGCGTACCGGTTTTATCGGTACAGATCACGGTAACGGCGCCCATGGTTTCGCAGGCATGAAGCTTGCGCACCAGATTGTTCGACTTCAGCATTCTTCGCATGTTGAGTGCCAGAGAAAGGGTAATCGCCATCGGCAATCCCTCCGGCACCGCCATCACAATCAGGGTAACAGCCATCATGAAGTATTTCAGCACAATTTCTGCCATATAGAAATAATCCTTGCCGCTCCATGCCGGGTTGGTGAGGATATCGTGAATCAGGAAGATGAAGAAGGCTGCCACAGATACTACGGAGCCCACCTTGGAAATCATCTTCGCCAACTTATCGAGCTGCATGTGAAGCGGTGTCTCCACCGAAATCTGCTCAGTAGATTTCTTCGCCACCTTACCAATCTCGGTAGCATCGCCCACGGCAGTAACCACGAACTCGCCCCTGCCATTCATCACCATGGTAGAACGGAGGATGACGTTGCGAGGATAGGCTCCATCGCCACCGCCTTCCAGAGATTTCTCGGCAACAGGTTCGCCCGTAAGGGCAGATTCATTAATCTGCAGGTCGTTGCAGACGATGAGTTCTCCATCGGCAGGCACCTCGTCGCCCACTTCCACGAGCACAACATCTCCCACCACCACATCATGGCGCGGAATCTCCATCACCTTACCATTGCGGCGCACCTTAACCGGCTGTTCTTCGCTGAGCGCCGTGAGCAGATTAAACTTCTTGGCAGCATCGCGCTCAAAATAGAAACCTACGGTAGTAGCAAGAAAAACAGCCACGAAGATACCGATGGTCTCCATGAAATTCTTTTCGATAAAAGCAAGGATGAGGGATACGAAAGCCGCCACAAGAAGTATCTGGATAATCGGGTCGCGATATTTATCCAAATACAGTTTCCATAATGAAGTACGTTGAGGAGGGGTGAGCACGTTCTTGCCATGCTGTTCCCTACTCTGTTTAACTTGTTCATCGGTAAGACCGATTCTTCTATTTTTGTCTATGTCCATTTCTGAATAGAAATTCTTTTTTGTACGATTAATAAGTACATACGCACGTGTGCGCACATAATTTGGTGCAAAGATACGCTATTTTTCTGATTCTAAGAAAATTTTTAAGATTTTATTTGGTTATTTGCCCAAAATCTAGTATCTTTGCACTCGAATTTGATAAAAATTCAACGGACTTGTAGCTCAGTTGGTTAGAGCAACAGACTCATAATCTGGAGGTCCTAGGTTCAAGCCCTAGCTGGTCCACGTTGAAAATCAAGCAGTTAAGCAGAAAGTGCTTAACTGCTTTTTTCGTTGCTGGTTTGCTTGAATTTGGTCTATTTGTTTTTGCGTAAACAAAAATAACATTAAGAGGGCGATTTGGACTTTTGCAACCAAGTTGCAGAAACCTTTTCGTAATTTTGCAACCGAAATAGAAAAAGGAACTGAATGTTCCTGGTTATATAGAACTAAAAGTATTGCAAATTATGGAAGAAATGAAACATTCTCACGAACATCATCATGAATGCCATTGTGAAAAATCTCACGAACATCATCATGAACATCATCATGACTGCTCATGCGGAACAGAAGAACATGAGCATCAGGGGTGCGGTTGCCACCACCATCATCACCATGAAGAAGGCGGTTTGAAATCCAAACTCTTTCTGATAGGAGCAACCATCATCCTCCTGATTATCGCTGTTTTCATCGAAAAGGAATACAGTCTGGCAACCTGGCAGTTACTCCTCGTCTATCTCATTCCTTATTTATTGATAGGACACGAGACGCTGGGCGAAGCTGCAGAAGGTATTGCCAAGGGCGATATGTTTAACGAAAACTTTCTGATGGCTATTGCAACCATCGGAGCACTTTGCATCGGATTCTTCCCTGGATCAGATACAGAATTCCCGGAGGCAGTCTTTGTGATGCTCTTCTTTCAGGTGGGCGAACTCTTCGAAGGATATGCGGAAGGAAAGAGCCGCGACAGCATTTCGCATCTGATGAATATCCGACCGGATGTAGCGAATGTTGAAAGAAACGGAAAAATAGAGGCCGTTTCGCCGGAAGACGTCAAGATAGGAGAAACTATCGTAATCCGTCCGGGAGAGAAAGTGCCTCTGGATGGTATTGTTGTTGAGGGAAGCTCAGCCTTGAATACCATTGCCCTGACAGGTGAGAGTATGCCACGGGATTTGAATGAAGGCGATACTATCATGTCCGGTTGCATCAACCTTTCAGGAGTAGTTCGTGTACGCACCACCAAGAGTTTTGGCGAAAGTACCGTATCCAAGATTATTGCGCTGGTAGAGAGTGCAGACAAGAACAAGTCGAAGAGCGAGGCTTTCATCACCCGTTTCGCCCGAGTCTATACTCCTATCGTTGTTTTCGCAGCCATTGCCCTGGCGGTTATTCCTCCATTCCTGGCAGCAACAGGAATCGTAGGTGAAGGAACCTTTGGCGAGAACTTCCCATTATGGCTCAACCGCGCCCTGATATTCCTGGTGGTTTCCTGCCCATGCGCCCTGGTCATCAGCGTGCCCCTCACCTTCTTTGGCGGCATCGGCGGAGCATCCCGGAACGGTATTCTCATCAAGGGCAGCAACTATATGGATGCTTTAGCCAAGGTGGGAACCGTTGTGTTCGACAAAACCGGAACTCTGACCCACGGAGAGTTTGCCGTAGCAGCTGTTCATGCTGACAGTTCCTGCCCAGATCATTCATCCCACGATGCAGATAATGTACATATTGGCGAATATTCTGACAAGGAGAAAATCCTGCTTCATCTGGCAGCTCATGCCGAGCATTTCACCACTCATCCTATCGGCGCAGCCCTGCGTACTGCCTTCCCGCAAGAAGCAACGGATGGCTGCGAGGTGACCAATGTAGAGGAGATTGCAGGACAGGGTATCCGTGCCAAAGTGAACGGCAAGGTGGTTTGCGTGGGCAACAAGAAGATGATGGAATGCATCGGTGCCCAATGGCACGACTGCAACCAGGTGGGAACCATCATCCACGTCGCCATTGATGGCAAGTATGCGGGACATATTGTGATCAACGACACCCTTAAGGGAGGAAGCGCCCATGCCATCAGAGAGCTGAAAGAACTGGGAGTAGAGAAAACGGTAATGCTGACGGGCGACCGCAGAGAAGTGGGAGAAGATGTAGCCCACAAACTGGGACTGGACGAGTGCCGCGCAGAACTGCTGCCAACCGACAAGGTTTCGCATGTAGAACAACTGCTGAAGACAAAACCAGCAGGCAAGACGCTCGCTTATGTAGGCGATGGCATCAACGATGCTCCTGTATTGAAGCGTGCCGATGTGGGCATTGCCATGGGTGGATTGGGTAGCGATGCAGCCATCGAAGCTGCCGATGTAGTACTGATGGATGATGATCCTAGAAAGATTGCCCTTGCCGTAAAGATAGCCAGAAGAACCATTCATATCGCTCACGAGAACGTGATATTTGCCATCGGAGTAAAGATTGCCGTACTGATTCTCGCCACCATTGGTCTCGGCACCATGTGGATGGCAGTCTTTGCCGATGTAGGTGTTACGGTACTGGCTGTATTGAACGCCATGAGAAGTTTGGGTAAAAATCGTCTTTTTTATCGTTAAATACCAAAATAAGTTGTATCTTTGCAACCGAATTTTAATATACAATACTGAATGGTTATGTATAAAAAAGACATTTTGACTATGAATAAGATTATCAAACTCATCTTCGTGCTCTGCTGCTTCTGCGGCATTGCACAGGCTCAGCCTCAACGTCCTAAGCTCGTTGTAGGCATCGTTATCGACCAGATGCGATGGGATTATCTCTATCGCTACTACGCCCGCTACGGCGAAGGCGGATTCAAGAGAATGCTCGGAGAAGGATTCTGCGTAGAAAACTGCAAGATTCCTTACATCCCTTCGGTTACAGCCATCGGCCACTCTTCTATCTGGACCGGTTCCGTTCCTTCCATCCACGGAATTGCAGGAAATAACTTCGTGAAGGATGGAAAGGTAGTGAATTGTACTGCCGACGATACCGTCAACCCTGTAGGTTCTGACAGCAAGGCTGGCAAGATGTCGCCTCGCAATCTGTGGGTAACCACCATCGGCGATGAACTCCGTCTGGCTACCAACAACCGCTCTAAGGTGATTGGTGTAGCCTTGAAAGACAGAGCATCCATCCTCCCTGCAGGCCATCACGCCAATGGCGCTTTCTGGTTTGATGACAAGTCGGGCAAGTTCATCACCAGTACTTTCTATATGGATAAGTTGCCTGAGTGGGTGAACAAGTTCAACAAGCAGAAACTCCCGAACAAGTATCTATCCAAGAAATGGGAGACGCTCTACCCTATCGATTCCTACAAGGAGAGCACCAGCGATGACAACAACTACGAGAATGGAATTGTTGAAGGCGAAAAGGCAGTATTGTCACTCGATCTGCCTACCTTATATAAAAAGCATGGTTATAAGATTCTCCGCAGTACCCCATTCGGCTGCAACCTGACTTTCGATATTGCCAAGGCTGCCATTGAGGGAGAAAATCTGGGTAGAAACACAGATACTGATTTGCTGACCATCAGCTGCTCCAGCACCGACTACATCGGACATCAGGTGGGCGTGAACGCCATCGAAACAGAAGATTGCTATCTCAGATTAGATAAGGCATTGGCAGATTTCTTCGCTTATCTCGACCAGACCGTGGGCAAGGGAAATTATCTCACCTTCCTCACCGCCGACCATGGAGGCGTAAACAACGCCACCTTCCTGCAAGACCAGCGAATCCCTGCCGGCATCTGGAACAAGAAGGGACTGGTAGATGAATTGAACAAGAGTCTGAAGACAAAGTTCAACACCGACAAGGACCTAGTAAAGACCATTATGAACTATCAGGTATTCTTCAATACAGACATCATCGAGGAACTCGGTCTGGATTACGCAGCCATCAAGCAGGTGGGAGTAGACAGACTGAAGAAAGACAAGGACGTGCACTATGCCTTCGACATGGAGAAGACCTCTATCGAGAGCATCCCTGAAGAGCTGAAGTTTCGCGCCATTAACGGTTATAACCGCGAGCGCAGCGGAGGTGTTCAGATTGTACTGAAACCAGGTCACTACGATTATTACAGCAGCAAGGGAACTACCCACGGAGCATGGAATCCATACGATATCCATATTCCTTGCCTGTTTATGGGTTGGGGCATCCAGCATGGCGAGAGTGCCCAGCCTCACTATATGACAGATATTGCCGCTACCGTTTGTGCGATGCTGCATATTCAGGCACCTAACGGCTGCATCGGCACACCGATATTCTAATAAAAAGCAAAAAGCCAGATAATAACAAAGGCTAGGTTCACGATTCTGGGAACCTAGCCTTTATTTTTTATTCAAAAGAAGATGTTCTTCTATTCCGAGAAGAACATCTCTTATTCTTCGTTCATAATCTTCATATATTCCTCGTAAGAAATATATCTGCCACCCATCGATTTGAGATGAGGAGTTTCCAACTGACAATCTATCATCTTGCCACCGTGCTCCTGCAAGTATCTGGCAAGGAAGATGAGGGCAATCTTAGAAGCTGACGGAACCCTGGAGAACATGCTTTCTCCTATAAAAACCTTGCCGATGGTGACACCATAAAGTCCCCCCACCAGTTCATCGGTTTCATTATCCCATACCTCTACGCTCGCCGCAAAGCCCTGCTTATGGAGGGCAGTAAATGCCTGGATGATGTTCTCGCCCAGCCATGCGCCATCTTCCCAATACCGTCCGTTGGTCTTGCTGCATCCCCGTATCACACCATCGAAATCTTCGTTGATTCCTATGCTGTATCGGTTCTTTCTCATCAGGGTACGCATAGAATGACTGATGTGGATTTCATCAGGGAAGATGACGAAACGCTTCATCGGACAGAACCAGAGTATTTCAGGCTGGTCACGGAAACTATACCAGGGAAAGATGCCATTGCTATAAGCCAGCAACAGGCGGTCAATACTCAAATCGCCACCAATCGCAAAGCATCCATCCTCATCGCCATAATGCGGATCGGGAAAGTAAATCTCGTCCGCAGTATCATCTATCTGTAATATCATACGCTTATCTTTTATCAAGAATATTCTTGACTAGACTTTCATTCTAATAATTAATCACCAGTTCCTTTCCGTCAAAGTCGACATGCGCCTTGCCACTCTTCTTGAGTTTGCCGAAGAGCAGCGCCTTCATCAGGATCGGTTTCAGGCGGTTACCGATGACACGGTCCATCTCGCGGGCACCATATTCCTTGGTAAAGCCCCATTTCAGCAACTGTTCACGCGCAGCATCGGTTAACGTTACGGTAACTCCCTTTGCTGCCAGTTTCGCATCGAGTTGACGAAGTTTCTTGGCAAGAATCAGTTCTGCCATGTGCTTATCCATATCGTTGAACACCACCATGTCGGAAAGTCGGTTGATAAACTCAGGCTTGAAAGTCTTCTTCACCTGTGCCAGCATCGCCTCGCCACGACTTACGTTTCCATTGAAACCTACGCTAGCCCGTGAAGCATATTGCGCTCCGGCATTTGAGGTCATAATGAGAATCACGTTACGGAAATCAGCCTTCTGGCCCTTGTTATCAGTCAGACGGGCATAGTCCATTACCTGGAGCAGGATGTTATAGATATCGCTATGCGCCTTCTCTATCTCATCGAGCAGGAGTACACAGTTTGGCGTCTTGCGGATGGCATCGGTCAGAAGTCCTCCATCCTCATAACCCACGTATCCGGCTGGCGAACCGATGAGTTTTGCCACGGTATGCTTCTCGGTATATTCACTCATATCGAAGCGTACCAGTTCGATGCCGAGTTCCTTGGCCAACTGCCGTGCCACCTCGGTTTTTCCTACTCCGGTAGGTCCCACGAAGAGGAGCGAAGCCAATGGTTTGTCATCATCTGTCAATCCCGCCTTTGCCATCATCACAGCCTCAACCACCTTGTCTACAGCCTTGTCCTGACCGTAAATCTTGTCGAGTATGCGCTGGCGGAGCGTAGCCAAAGCATCGTTATTCTCATCTTTCATCGCAGCCGCATCAATCTTGCAGACTTTAATCAGAATCTGCTGGATGATTGACTTGGTAACGTAAGAGCGCTGGCGAGATTCTACCGGATGCACCTCCAGATAAGCACCCGCCTCATCCATCAGGTCGATGGCCTTGTCTGGCAGACAGCGGTTGCTGATATATTTGGCGCTGGCACGGACGGCATATTCCAGGGCGTCCTTGCGATAGGTTACATTGTGGAACTTGTTGTATTTATACTGCAAGCCCTCCAATATTTTGATAGCCTCCTCCTCGGTAGGTTCCTTGATATCTATCTGCTGGAACCGGCGCACGATGCCCTTGCTCTGAGCCATGTAACGGTTATATTCCTCGTAGGTGGTAGAACCGATGAAACGGATATCACCTGCCTCCAGATATTGCTTCAGCATATTGGATGCATCAGGTCCGCCATCAGAGCCGCGACCGGCACCTATCATATTATGAATCTCATCGATGTAGATAATGGTATTGCCTTCCTTCACGGCTCCCTCCATCACCATCTTGATGCGTTTCTCGAAATCGCCGCGATATTGGGCACCGGCAAGCATCTGTCCCATATCCATGCCGTAGATGCGAGCCCCCTTGAGGCGTTCAGGAACCTGGTTTTCGTTGATGAGTTTGGCGAGACCATAGACCAGAGCTGTCTTGCCGACTCCGGCTTCTCCGATGTGGAGCGGATTGTTCTTCTCGGCACGGCAGAGCACCTGGATGGTTCTGTCCAGTTCCTGTTCTCTTCCGATGAGCGGATTGTGCTCTTCTACCTTGTCAGAAATACAGGTAACCAACTGATGCCAATCCTGTACAACCTGTCTTCTGCCTTCTTCCTCGTCGTCGTCATACTCGTTGGCATAATCGTCATCATCAAAGTCTGCTCCCATGCCCATGCCAGCCTCTCCAGTATCTTCTCCAATAGGATAATAACTGTCAACGCTCGCCAGGAACTCGCCCTGCCGGTCGCCCACATTCTTGCACAGCAGGAAGGCGGCTTCTGAATTCTGCAAGCCAAACATCGCCTGCACAAAATGGGGTACATTCACCAGTTGTCTGTCGGCAGCAGCAGCCAGGGCGCACGCCGTTCCAAACATGGTTTTGAAGAGCGATGACGGCTCTGGCAGATACTTGATGGTTTCAGGCACACGCTCCTGCTTGGTGAGCCATCCCACCAAGTCTTCGTGCATCTTGAGGCTGTCTACGCCTTCTTCCTGCAGCGCCTGACAGAATGCATACTGCCTGAGCAACGCCAGCAGCATGTGCTCGGGCATCACGAACTCGTGATCGAAGAACCGGGCTTGCTTCATGGCATCGTCCATCAGAACACTCATATATCGGGTTAATCCCATATTATCCATTCTATTCTTTCCTTTCTTTTTCTTAGCATATATTGGGGATATTTCCCCGAAATCAACGCCTATTCCGGCATATAAGTGAGTTTAAGCGGAAACTTCTGCGTACGGGCTTTCTCCATCGCTTTCTCTACTTTACTCTTGGCGATATCATAGCTGTAGGTGCCCACCACGGCTTTTTCTTCGTGATGAACCTTGAGCATGATTGCTTCAGCCTCAGCCTGCGACTTGAAGAAGATGGATTCGAGGATTTCTACCACGAAGTCCATCGGTGTGAAGTCGTCGTTGAACATCATTACCACGTAACGCCCCGGCTCCTTGAGTCTGGTTTTCTGGCGTTCACGAATTGCTGTTTGTTCTTGAGCCATATTTTAATTCTTACTTTTTATAAGCATTGGTAATCTCCACAACATAAACATCGTGGAATCCACCCTTGGCACCATACCACTGCAGAAGCTCCTTATCGAGAAACTTCTCTACCGTCATACAGTCCTTATAAAGTTTGCGACATTCCAGGGTGAGTCGAGACTGTTCAAAGGCGATGCAGCCGTTATCGGTTTCCACAGGAGTCAATCCTGTTTCCTTCGCCTTATCCAAATCGCGTCCGCTCTTAGAGCCGCAGAAGCTATAAATCTTTCGAGCCTCCTCGCTATTTCCGAGGAAAGAGAGGGTCATGAATTCATTCTCCTCGATGATGCCGTGGGTGAAACGCTCCGGACGGATAAAGACCACAGCCACCGGCTTGTTCCAAAGCCATCCCAAACAGCCCCAAGAGGCGGTCATCATATTGAAATGATCCTTGTTGCCGGCACATACCAGCATCCACTCCTTACCAATAGTCTCGAAGACGTTGTCATTCAGTTCTTTTACGTTGATCTTTTCCATCTTATCTGTTCCTTTCTTTTTAATTTCTAATTACCATAAAATTGCGACAGCAGTATTCTGATTGCAGAATGCTGCCCATATCAACTGCAAAGATACAAGAATAATCTGAAAAAGCGAATGTTTCTTTAAGAAAATCGCATCACCCTATTGAGGATTATGCCTAATTAATACTTTTTTATGCCACAAGAAGGCTGAATTGAATACGATTTGTGAGGTAGGAAACCGACCTTAATTTACATTAACTTTGTATCGGCAGTTGAAAAAATAATTCACATTTTATTTTGTCAGTTGCCCAAAAGGCAGTACCTTTGCACCCCGAATGCCGAAAGCCGGGAAGGCGGAAGGCTTCGATTTATTATTCATTTATAAACATTTAATTTAATGTACAAAACAATTTTCAACAAGCGCAACAGCTTGAAGTTCAACCGATTCTCTAACAAGAACTACTCACTCTTCGCAGTTTTGGGAAGAGAGGTACTTGTTGGTGCACTCAGCGTTGCTACCCTGAGCCATGCTAAGGCAGCAGGCGTAAGCACAGAGGGAGCCAAGGTTGATTCTACCCTCTACAAGGGCGGAAAGGCTTACGAGCTGGATGCGGTGAGCGTTACCGGATCTCGTGCGCCGATGACTGTAGAGCAGTCACCTAAGATTGTGTCTGTCATTACCCGCGACGATATTCATCGTGCGGCTGCGCAGACTATCAACGATGTATTGAAATTAGCTACCGGCGTGGATGTCCGTCAGCGTGGTGGCTTTGGTGTTCAGACGGATATCTCCATCAATGGTGGAACCTTTGACCAGATTACCATTCTCTTGAATGGCGTCAACATTTCCAATCCTCAGACTGGTCACAATGCTTCTGATTTTCCTGTAGCTCTTGCTGACATCGACCACATCGAAGTGCTCGAGGGGGCAGCATCGCGCTTATTCGGAACTTCAGCCTTCAATGGTGCCATCAACATCGTAACCAAGAAGGCAAAGAGTGAGGGGGTATCTGCAAGTATAGAAGGCGGAAGCTTTGGAAGCTTCGGAGCACAGGGACGCATTCAAACAGCTTTTGAAACGGGCAAGTGGACTCAGGCTTATTCCGTAAGCGGAGGCTACAAGCGCTCGGATGGCGGAACAGAGAACAGCGACTTCGAGAAGGGACAGGGCTACGGCAATCTCTCCTTCTCTTACGACCAGCGTTTCGACATCATCGCCCAGGTGGGTATTGCTACCCAGAGCTACGGTGCCAACACTTTCTACAGCGCTAAATATAACAACCAATATGAGAAGACTGACCATGGTCTGGCTTCGCTCAACCTGAGTCTGCACAACCAGGAGAAGACCTGGGAGATTGCTCCACAATTCTATTATAACAAATTCAAGGATCACTATCAGCTGATTCGTGGAAAGGCTGGAGCTGCAGCAGGCGAGAACTATCACGACCTAGATGTTTATGGTGGTGGACTGAATGCCAACGTGGCTTGGGCATTGGGTAAGACCGCTGTGGGTTTCGACATCAGCAAGGAGTGCATCTACTCTACTGCATTGGGCGAGGAACTCGCAGAGAAAGACTATAAGGATATCTCAGGTTCTGACCGTCAATATACCCGAAAGGGCGAGCGCACCAATACCAACATCATGCTGGAGCACAACTTCATCTTCGGCGGTTTCACCTTGTCGGCTGGTGTCTTGGCTAACAAGAATACAGGTCTTGACAACGACTTCCGTTTCTATCCTGGTGTGGATATGAGTTATCGTCCTAACGACAACTGGAAGTTCTACGCTTCCTGGAACAAGGCTTTGAGAATGCCTACCTACACCGACTTATACATTAGTAATGCGGTGCAACAGGGCGACCTCACCCTGAACCCGGAGAAGAACTCAACCTTCAAGGTGGGAACGCAATATCGCCAGACTGGTTTTGCAGCAACCGTTAGTGGATTCTACGCACACGGCACCAACATGATTGACTGGGTTCAGACATCCGTGACCGAGCTGAATGACAGCAAGTATCACGTGATGAACATCGGAAAGCTCAACAACATGGGCTACAACGTAGATGCTACTATCTACATGAGAGAATTGGTACCAAACAGTTTCATCACTCGCATCAAGTTGGGTTATGCTTACATCTATCAGGATCATAAGACCGAGACCAACATTCTGAAATCACTCTATGCATTGGAGTATCTGAAGCACAAGGCTGTATTCGGCCTGGATCATCAGATCTGGAGCAAGCTTTCAGCTTCTTGGAGCGTAAGATGGCAGCAGAGAATGAATGGCTATCATCCATACACCAAGGTAGATTGCAAACTGATGTGGGACGAGAAGAAATACAATATCTTCGTGAAAGCCGACAACATCACTTGCCACCGCTACTACGACCTCACAGCTGTTAAGCAGCCAGGTTTGTGGATTATGGCAGGAGCCAGCGTAAATCTCGGCCGATAATATAATCAGATAATAATCATCCCAAAAGATGATAAATATCCGAAACACGATTCGGATATCAAATAAAAAAACGAGCCTTGATGGAGGTTTCTTCCTTCCGTCAAGGCTCGTTTCCTTTTATTCCGGCTATTTCCTTTTATTTCAGTTATTCCGGTTTCTGATATTTTCCGTTCACTTTTATCGGTTCGAGATGGATTCCCACATGGGTATCTGCACCGAAGTGCTGCTTCAGTTTTGTTTCTATATGAGTAGCATGCTCATGCGCCTCATAAAGCGAAAGAGAACCCGGCATACGGACGTGCATTTCTATCGCAATCTTGTTTCCGATGCGACGGGTACGCAGGTTATGAATCTCTTCTACTCCCTCTTCTTCATTTGCAATCTTCAGGATTTCATCTTCCTCAGTTTCTGGAAGACTAGCATCCGTCAGTTCTTTCACAGACTGCATCACCAGTCCCCAGGCGGCCTTGATGATGAAGGCACTCACGATGATGGCAGCCAGCGGATCGAGCACGGCCCACTTTTCTCCCAGGATAATGGCGCCGCCTATACCGAACATCGTTCCGATACTTGATAAAGCATCGCTGCGATGATGCCAGGCATTCGCCACTACAGCCTCGGAATGATATTTCTTTCCGGCTTTTACCGTAAACTGATAAGCCCATTCCTTCATCACGATACTTACGATGGCTGCAATCAAGGCTACAACGCCCGGCTGCTGGAGAGTCTCGCCGCAGATGGCACGATAGGTCTTGGTAACACCAGAATAACAGATCATCACACCCACCACGAAGAGCGAAATGCCGATGATGGCAGTAGCCAAGGTCTCATACTTACCATGTCCATAGTCATGGTCCTTATCCTTCGGCTTGTTACCCAGCTTGACAAACACCAACACCACCACATCGGTGGCAAAATCGGTAAGCGAATGGATGGCGTCCGCAATCATTGCCGCAGAATGTCCGAGGATTCCTGCCGCAAACTTCAGCACGAGCAGCACCACATTGATGATGCTTCCCGCTATCGTCACCTTATATACTTCCTTTACTCTATCCGCATCAGCGGAATGATTCTTTTTCGTTTCAGCGGGCATCTCTTGCTCGTTATATATTCTCTCATTCTTGTCCATACTATAAAATATAACAGAAGTCCTTTGCTTCCTTAATAATGTTTTTGTATAACCAAATTCCTGTCTTTCATGAATTGAGCGGCAAAAGTACATCTTTTTTCTGAAATCGGATAAAAAGAGAGATTAAAAAAGTATAACGAATAGGGAATAATGTGATAGCGAAGAGAGAAAAGCATGGAATTTTGTGATAAAGTTGTATCTTTTTCTTGAAAACAGAGAAAAGAATAAGAAGAAAAACTATGGAATTCGACAAATCACCGAACTTAAAATATCAAGCCGTAACCATTAATTCTGCGAAAGAAAATTGCGGAAATCCGCAAAAATTCTACATAGAATTGACGATAGCGCTGTATCGGTACCAAGCGTAGCGGTGTAATCGGTACCGCTTGTATCGCTGCAAGCGGTACTAAGATTTCAGTTCTGCTTTTCAATTTGCAAAGGTAATTTATTTTTTCAATTTCTG
>OODJ01001348.1_pt1 | contig 19927 bp, 9 predicted proteins | sample 1671611 | NCBI WGS metagenome assembly OODJ01 (sample SAMN06348174, study PRJEB24527) | human gut metagenome | biome: human gut; feature: ankylosing spondylitis patient; material: feces | host: Homo sapiens | place: China | collected 2015-10 | reverse complement strand
GCCGGGACGAGCCGGACGCCACCAATACCAGTCGGCATGCGGGTCGTCCTTGTCGCGAGAAGCCTGGAACCAGGCATGCTCGTCGGACGTGTGGTTGACGACCAGGTCCATTACGATCCTCAGGCCGCGCTTGTGCGCCTCGTCGAGAAGCTCGTCCATGTCCTCCAAGGTGCCGAACAGCGGGTCGATGTCCTGGTAGTCGGAGATGTCGTAGCCGTTGTCGTCCTGCGGGGACCTGTACACCGGGGACAGCCACAGCACGTCCACGCCGAGGTCGGAGAGGTAGTCGAGACGGCTGGTGATGCCCTTCAGGTCGCCGATGCCGTCGCCGTTGGAATCCTGGAAGGAACGCGGGTAGATCTGGTAGACCACCGCGTTCGCCCACCACGGATTCGGGGTCGCGCCGTTCGAACGGACGCTGTCGGGAAGCTTGGAACGATTGAAATCAGTCATGAAAGCCTTCTTCTTTGACGTTGCTAGATGCAGTTTGTATGAGAGGTGTTGTTCATCTATGGGCAGCACCTCTCATGATTGCTGTTGAAATGTGCTGCGATGGCATACATAGGCACCGTTGCCTTAACAGCTAGGTGGCAGACGGGGTTACCTGCTGTAGATGTTGCTGCGTTGTACTGGCTGAAGTAATTGGACGTACATCATTGGCGCTGCAGCCGGTTTAGCGAAAATCCCCGTTCTGCATATTTGCTCCTTTCTTTCTTCGTCGAAGTGAGTAGCTCATAAAGCTATCATGTATACGATAACATTATAGTATATAAGTCTCAAAGTCAATATCTAGATTGTTATTTGTAAACGTATACACTTTAGGGTTTTAATGCTTTACCTTTCTCAAGCGAGAGAAGCTGCAACATGCCTGTTGTGATTATGGAATTATCGCATTTGCGATGGGCGTGTCATTGATTCTTCTTCGAATCTATGCGGAATGTCGAGTCATACTAATTTCGTACATAAAACAAAACGCGTGTGCGTCCGGGCGGAAACCATCCGGACGCGCACGCGTTTTATTTTGAATTATTGCGATGAGGTCAGTTGCGGGTCAGCACTTCGGCCAGGGCCTGGATGACCGGCTGCGGCATGTGGGACTGGTGTTTGGTCTGCGCGCCAACGCCGTGCAGATCCTCCAGCGTGCTCAGTGCCGGCAGCGCATCCTTGCCCAGCTCGCGGATCGCGCGGTATGCGAGCTCCTTGGTCATGTACAGCATCTGCGCATCCTTCAGCACGGCGAACGCGTCGGCTTCAACCGGATCGTCCGCAACGGCAAGACCGTCGGCGAAATCGATGGCGATTGCGGAGCTCGTCGGCACGTCACGCAGCGTGACGGTCAGGCTCAGCGTTTCCGCATCGTACGCGACTTCCGGAGCGGCGGCAGAGCCGTCGACGGTCGCGCGGACGGCGTGCATCGCTTCCGGAGCGATGCCACGGAACGTGACCGTCCAATCGCGGGAAGCCGGAATGACGTCCGTCGCACCTTCCGCAGGGGCGATCGAGAACTGTGCGGAATCGCCCTCAAAACGCAGCGCCATTTCGGTGGATGCCCAACGATCCTTGCTCTGTGCGGCACCGTCATCCTCCCACAGCGTGAAGCTGTTTTCGGCACCCGGGAACACCACTACCTGCAGTGCGCGCGGGTTGGCCACGGAGTTGAGCGCCTCACCCTCGGCGGGAATCTGCAGCGGCACGATCGCGCCGGGCTTGGCGAACACCGGCATGCGGTCGAGATCGCGCCAAGCCTCCAGACGGCGGCCTTCGGCCGGACGAGACGTGTAATGGCGACCGTCGAAGAAATCGAACCATTCGCCCTGCGGCAGCCACACGTCGGCCTTCGCACGCTGCACGGAACGCTCGGCTGGATCGACGATCGGCGCGACCAGCAGCTCGGTGCCGAAACGGAATTCGTCGGTGAGCTTGTATGCGGCTTCGATTTCCGGATAGTCCCAGTACAGCGGCTGCACGAGCGGCTCGTTGTCGAATGCGGCGCGACGGTTCATCGTGTACAGGTACGGGATCATCGCATGGCGCAGGCGCAGCGCGGACGTCATCGCACGTTCCGCATCGCCGTGGAAGTTCCACGGCTCCTTGCCGTTGAACGGCGAATCGGTGGAGTGCAGACGGTTGATCGGGCTGAACGCGCCCAGCTGGTACCAGCGGACCTCCAGCTCCTCGTCACGGTAACCGAACATGTGGCCGCCGATGTCGTGGCTCCACCAGCCGTAGCCGATGTTGGAAGCGCAGGCGGTGAATTCCGGCTGGAACTTCAGCGACTCCCACGTCACGACGGTGTCGCCGGAGAAGCCGATCGGGTAGCGGTGCGAGCCCGGGCCGGCGTAACGCGAGAAGGTGAGCGGGCGCGGGTTGCGTTCGCTGTAGTCGCTGCCGTCGTTGCGGGCGGAATCGAGGTAATGCAGGTGGTTCAGGCCCCACAGCGGGTCGAGGCCCGGCTGCCGCGTCAGGCCGCCCTGCTGCCAGTCAATCCACCAGAAGTCGACGCCATCTTCCTCCATCGGGTGGTGGAGCTGGTCGAAGTAGACCTCCATGAACTTCGGATCGGTCAGGTCGAACTGCACGGCCTCGCCGCTTTCCGGATCGATGTTCATGGCCTTGGCGACCTGCGGATACAGCTCTTCGAACGCGCGCACGCCGTCCCTCGGGTGGACGTTGAGCGTGGCCTTCATGCCATGCTCGTGCAGCCAGTTGAGGAAGCGCTTCGGATCCGGGAAGAAGTCCTTGTTCCACGTGTAGCCGGTCCAGCCGGAGCCGTACTTCGGGTCGACGTCGTCAACCAGGTGCCAGTCCATATCGATGACGGCCGTGGTGAACGGGATGCCTTCCTTTTCGAAACGTTCGACGAGCTGACGGTATTCGGTTTCGGTATAGCGGTGGTAGCGGCTCCACCAGTTGCCCAGCACGAAGCGCGGCAGCAGCGGGGTCGGGCCGGTCAGGCGGTACAGGGCGTGCACGGCCTCACGGTAGCGGTGGCCGTAGCCGAACAGGTACAGGTCGGTGGTCGGCTCTTCCTTCGGGGTCGCCCACGTGCCGAAATCGTTGTGGTTGCCGTTCACTTCGGCGGTTTCGCGGATGACGTTCGACTTGGAATCGTCGATGATGGCCCAACCGTCGGTGCTGTTGACGCCCGGATCGACGGGGATGCGGCCGTTCGCCTCGTCGAGCGTACGGTAGGTGCCGCCGAGGTTCCTGCGCTGCACGTCGCCGTAATGCCAAGTGTTTTCGATGGCGTTGACGTGCTTGACGGTTGCGTACAGGCCTTCCGGAGAGAACTTGCGCTGGTTGTAGGAGATATGCAGCGACGGGGTGTCGATTTCCAGCCAGCCATTACGTTCGGTGACGGTGAATTCAGGCTTTTCGCCGAAATCACGGACCATCGCCATCTGCGTGGCGTCATCCACGAAACGGCCGCTGTCGGACCATTCGAAACGGACGAGCGCGTCCGTGATGAGGCCGATGCGCCAATGATCGCCCTGGATCACCGAATCCGGATTCATTGCCGGATGGGCGTTGAGCGTGGCCAGCGAGAACAGTGTGCTGTCTACCATGTGGGGCTCCTTTGAGTGTGGGAAAAATCGGGAGAACTGGATTGGGGCCGTGTCATCATATGCGACGGTACGGTCCTGTTTGAATTACTTGATGCGCTTGATGGTCAAGACCGACGCGCCAGCGCACAGTGCGATGACGATGGCGTTAAGCACGGTCCAGGCGAGGAAGCCGAAGAGGTACCTCCACTTGACTGCCGGTTTATCGGCCTCCTGCTGGACGTCCGTATTGGCGTCCAAGGCGATGCTCGTGTCGCTGCTTTGCTGGTCGCGTATCTCATTATCCTTTCTGTGCGCTGCGAAACATCGCTCTCCGCGTTGAGTGATCAAAGCATGTTCCGCATTGAAGAAAAGTTAGCAGAACTTACTTTCGTTAAGTATGATAGCGCTTGCGCAAAAAGGTATCAATATCGGCGAGTCGCTTGAAATTGCAACGATATTCACATATCGAAACGCTTGCCATCGATTGCAAAATGGAACGATGCGATTTTATGCGCGTTCTGCGCCACCGCATACCCTCTTCACCGCGCCCATATGCCGATTGTGCGAGCAAAACGACAGGTTGTGTAATACGGCGGTGATGGCATCGCAAAAGCTGGTTCAATCAAACTAGCGGCGAAATCCCGCGTGCGGCACGGTGCGATGCAGCGCGGTACGGCAGCGGGAAATCGCAAGAAAACAGCGCAGCCGGGCGGAGCGGACAGGGCAGGCTCGGCAAAGCAGGTTTTGGCAACACCTAGTGCGAGGGAGAACCCATGGAACTTGAAGATCTTTCGATCGTTGAAAAGGCGGCGATGCTGTCCGGCGGATCCGAATGGGATTCGCGCGGCAACGATCGCGCCGACATTCCCGGCTTCGTCATGAGCGACGGCCCACACGGCGTGCGCAGGCAGCTTGGCGAAGGCGACCACCTCGGCATCGGCGCATCCAAGCCGGCCACCTGCTTCCCGACCGCCTGCACCGTGGCCAACACCTGGGATCCGGCGCTCGCCGAAGAGATGGGCGAGGCGCTCGGCAAGGAAGCTCACGATCTCGACGTGAACGTGTTGCTTGGACCGGGCATGAACATCAAACGCAACCCGCTGTGCGGACGCAACTTCGAGTACTATTCGGAAGATCCGATCGTCGCCGGCCGTATGGCCGCCGGCCTCATTCGCGGCATCCAGAGCAACGGCGTCTCCGCATGCCCGAAGCATTTCGCGGTCAACAGCCAGGAGCTGCGCCGCCAGGCCAGCAACTCCGTGGTGGACGAACGTACCATGCGCGAATTGTATCTGACCGGTTTTGAAATCGCCGTGCGCGAGGCCAAGCCGATGAGCATCATGACCTCCTACAACGAGGTCAACGGCGTCTACGCCCACGAAAACAAGCATCTGCTGCAGGAGATCCTGCGCGACGAATGGGGCTTCGACGGCATGGTCGTCTCCGATTGGGGCGGCTCCAACTCCGCCGTCGCAGCCGTCAAAGCCGGCGGCTCGCTGGAAATGCCGTCGCCAGGTTTCACCTCCGTGCGCGAGCTGGAAGGCGCGGTCAAAGCGGGCACGCTCGCCGAGGCGGACATCAACAAGCGTGCCGCGGAAGTCGCCAAAATCGCGGCGGCGACCAAGCTCGTCGGCGTCGGCCGCGACGATCTGCTGTCGGACGACATCGCGAAGGCGCACCATGATATCGCCAGAACGGTCGCGGAACATTCCAGCGTGCTGCTGAAGAACGACGCCGCCACGCTGCCGCTCAAGCCGGGCACTCGCGTGGCCGTCATCGGAGATATGGCCGCGACCGCACGCTATCAGGGTTCCGGCTCATCCAAGGTGAACGCCACCAAGGAGGAGAACATCCTCGACGAGGTCAAGAACGCCGAAGGACTGGTATTGGCCGGCTACGAGCAGGGCTACGACCGCCAAGGCAAGGCTGATCGCGTGCTCGTGGAAGACGCCGTCGCACTGGCCGGTAAGGATGATGTGGATGTGGTGCTTGCGGTCGTCGGTCTTGATGAGCGTAGCGAATCCGAAGGTCTTGACCGTTCCACCATGGCGATTCCGCAGGTGCAGAACGATCTGGTTGAGGCGCTGAAGGGTACTGGCAAGCCGATCGTGATCGTGCTTGTTGCCGGTTCTCCGGTGGAACTGCCGTGGATCGATGATGTTGCCGCAGTACTTTACGTGGGCCTGTCCGGTCAGGCCGGCGCTTCCGCAGCCGTACGTGCACTGACCGGCGAAGTCAATCCGTCCGGCCATTTGGCTGAAACCTGGCCGGTGCGTTACGAGGATTGCCCGAGCTCCGGTTGGTATCCGGCAATCGGCCGCGATGCGATCTACCGCGAAGGCCCATTCGTTGGTTATCGTTATTACGAAACCGCCGGTGTGCCGGTGCGCTTCCCGTTCGGCTATGGCCTGAGCTATTCCAAGTTCACCTACAGCGCCGCAACTGCCGGTGAAAAGGGCGTTGACGTGATGGTCAGCAACGATTCCGACGTTGCCGGTTCAGCCGTTGTACAGCTGTATGTGCGCGGTCCGCAGGGCGGCGTATTGCGCCCCGATCGCGAACTCAAGGGCTTCGCCAAGGTCTCGCTTGCTGCTCATGAAAGCAAGAGCGTGCACATTGATTTCGATCGTTACACCTTCCGTCACTTCGACGTTGCCTGCAACGAATGGAAGACGGAATCCGGCGAGTGGACGCTGATGGTGGGCGACAACGCCGAGCATCTGCCGCTTTCGATTCCACTCACTGTTGCCGGCGATATCGAGCCCGTTGCCGCGGATGTTGCACTCGGACATTACCTCAGCGGTCACGTCAAGGAAGTGACCGATGCTGAAATGGCCATTCTGTTTGGTCATGAGGTTGTGGCTCCGGGCAAGCCGGTGACGTTCGATGTGAACGATCCGATTATGTCTTGGGTGGATTCCAAAGGCTTCGTGGCGCGTACCGTCGCCAAGACGCTCGCCAAGCAGGAAGCCAAGATCCGCCAGAAGACCGGTGCCCCGGACCTCAATACCCTGTTCATCCTGAACATGCCTCCGCGAGCCATGAGCAAGATGACCCAAGGCATGGTCGATTCCGCGATGGTCGACGCCATCGTCAAAATCGCCAACGGCCACACCTTCCGCGGATTGGGCGGCGTGATTGCCGGCTTCTTCCGCAACCAATCCGCAAACAGGCGCACTGCAAGGGAGCTGAACAATGACTGATAACAACGCAACGCAGACGGCCGAGAAGGTCGGTCCGATCCGCCAGTGGATCAAGGATCACCCGAACATCTGGGAATTCATCCTGTTCAACCTGCTGTCAAACATCTCCACCATCACCCGTTTCGTGGTGACGTGGATTGGCACCGCCATCTTCATCAGTGGCATGGGCCTGACTCAGCCGTTCCACTTCCTGATCTTCAACTACGACACCCAGGGCAACGGTCTGGGCGGCTTCCTCACCTTCCTGCTTGCCGAGGTGCTCGCCCAGGTGGTGAACTTCTTCGTGCAGATGAAGTGGGTGTTCAAGTCTGACTCCAGCTTCAAGGACGCCGCTTGGAAGTATGTGATCCTCGCTGTGATCATCGTGGTTGTGAACCTCGTGCTGCCGGGCTACGTGACTGGTCTGTGCCAGGGTTGGGGCATGGGCGCTGGCATCGCCGGCACCATTGCCTCCGTGGTCAACACCCTGCTCGCCGTGATCGTGAGCTACCCGCTGCTCAAGTTCTGGGTTATGCCGAAGAGCAAGGACTCCAAGGAGACGGCCAAGTAACCCTTCATAGCTGACTTCTTTTTCTTCCCTTCCTCAACCCGCCCGGTCTTCCCCCTTTTTCCGGGCGGGCTTTCTTATGCCCTTTTTGCTGCTTTCCTGTAGTTTCTTATGATTTCTGAATATCGAAATGCAATCGTCAGCAGTGTTGCCGGCGTAAAATCGAAAACGAGATTGGCGTAAAATCGAAAGTCAAAACAGCGTAAAATCGAAAACGGGATTGGCATAAACTTGAAAGTGCGGAATGATGAGTGATTTGGCGAGGTCCTAAAGCTTCGTCAACCATTAAACGGGGTCGTTCTCTTCCTCTCTCATGACCTCGTTGGAAAAGCCCTGCATAGCTGCGGGGCTTTTCTTTTTGCTCAGAAAGACATACGCTAACCGGCCCCAGCAAATGAACGTTTTTTGTTCTTTTGTCAACCTCTTCCGTATAGTTGTATGCAGTAATCTCCCGAAAGGGGATTGCGAATCTATGAGGGGAGACAATGAGCTCGGAATTGAAGTTCGTCCGTTGCGGGTTTAACGGAGGAACAGAACGGGAATCTGGACGGCAGTGCCTGTCTTTGAAGCGTTGCCTTGCTTCGGTTATTGCTGTTTCCTTGTCCATCGTGTGCATGGTGCCTGCAGCATATGCTCAGAATATAGACGATGTGAGTAGCTCTCCTAACGCCGTAATTTCTGGGGGGTGGATAATACTGTCGTAGCTGCTCCTTCTGCTCGCAATGTCAACGTTGACGATAAGACGTCAGAAGAGGCCAATACATCAAACGGTGCGCCAACACCTTCCGAAACGAATCAAGACGCACAGCAGGATTCATCTCCTTCATCTTCTACTACTGGTGATTCTTCCGAATCCTCAAATGGTGCGACAGACAATAAGGCGGACGACTCAGCAGAAGCTACCGCTGGCAATTCCGCTAATGATGGAGCCCAAACGCGGTCTCCAAACGATGCTTCTTCTCAAGATGCCAAGAACGATTCCTCAAATGCGACGGATCAATCGCCGGCGAAGGCCAATGTGCAGGTCGCCGCGACGGCGCTTGGCGGCCGTGACTTTGAGGGTCAGGTCACCAAGGAGATCAACGGCAAGACCTACATCCTGATTGGTAACGAGCAGCAGCTGCGTGCGATTGGTTCTGGCAAGAAGGTTATTGGCCGCATCAACAAGGTCAAGCAGACTTGCACGCGACAAGGACTCGGCAAGTATCAGTGGGTGGACGACGGCACGCCGTCTTCCGAATACGCCGGTGACGCCGATCTCTCCAATTCAGATACTTTGCGCGATGCTGATGCCTCCGACCACGACAGTCCACTGCTGTGCAGCACGCGGTTAGACGTCGGAAAGACCCGCACCAAGTATTACGGCGTGGGTGCTGATGGCACGCAAACGGACTACTCCGCTGCCAACACCGGCCTGACCTATTCCGCAGACGCCAACTACCTGATCTTCCGTGACATCGACCTGTCCAAGAACGCGGCAGATACCAACAACACCGAGTGGACTCCGCTCATGTTCTCCGGCACTATGCTCGGTGCGGTCTCCAATGACGGCGACACCGCAGCCAGCCTGTGGAAGGCTGTTGGTGCCGATGGCGCAAGCGTGGTTCACGCTACCGCAGCTCGGCCGGTCATCAGCCATGTGGTCGTCAATCAGAAAGATATGGTCTCTAATGTCAAAGGCGACCAGCTGGATGTCAGCAAGCAGCAGGGCATCGGCTTCTTCGCCTCGATCACGAACAAGACCGTGATGAACAGCAACAGTCTGGGCAGCGCCGGTACGGCCGTAGTGTCGAACCTCAAGCTGCAGGATGTGTCGGTGACGAATCATACGAGTGAATCGTATATTCCGCCGACCTTGCTCGGTATGCTCACTTCGGCAGTGGGATTACTGCTCGACACACTGTTGAAGGCGTTAAAACTATTGACATTCGGACAAGTAGATCTTGACCTCAATCTTCAAGGTCTGCTCACCCTGCACGAAAAAAATCCTTCCAACCTCGCCACGGGTGCATTTGCCGGCCGTATCTACGGGGACACCAAGGTTACGGACTGCGAGGTAGCAGATGTTTCGGTATCTAGCGTAAGCCGTATGACCGGTGGTTTCGTGGGATATGTTGAGGGCGCAACCCGATACGATGCAGTCTCCGGCATCGTAGGAGCGCTCACCAAGTTACTCTCGAAGATTCTGAACGTCATCCCGTTCCTCGGGCTGGGCGATTTGGTGGACTGGTTGCTGTCCGGCACGCTCGGGCTGAATGCCTTGATTCCGGTTGGCTACTACAACCCGGTTATCTCGAATAGTTCGGTGAACGGGTTCAAAAAGAACGTGGTGATCGGCAACAAGGACAACCCGCAGGCCGGCGGCTTTGTCGGTGCACAGATTGGTGCAATCATTGAGAACTCTTCGGTGACGAGCACGAATGGTTTCACCGTGCGGGCAACGCAATATGCCGGTGGTTTTGCCGGAGTAAGTCGCAACGGCAACGTGGGCGGTCTGATTAACTCGCTTGGCGTCGACTTGCTGTCTGCGCTGCGTCCGCAGAGCCTCATCGAAAACAGTGGCCTGACGGTAAACGGTGACGATAAGATCACCGTGCAGGCCGAAGACTACGCCGGCGGCTTCAACGGTGCCATGGCCAATGCCTATGCTGTCAATGATTCGATTACGGCTTCGGTCGCCGTGACTGCCGACAGATCCCACGCCGGAGGATTCACCGGATTCGCCTCCGTGGGATGGGGCCTGGAACTCGGTACGGACGATACCACGAAGGCATCGCTGTTGAAACAGCTCACCAAGGCTGTGACTAAATTGCTGAGCGGCAGCAATAACGGTGCAGGAGAACTGCTATCCATCGTCGGTGTGAATCCTTCTGCGATTCTCGGCACGCAGATGAAGGGCTCCCTCACCGTTAAGGCTGGTGGCGATTACGCGGGCGGCCTTGTGGGCGAAGGTTCGGGTACGGTGATCGGTGATTCCTCGCAGAACCGCCTTCAAAAACTCACATTCTGGAAGTACAACAATCCTCGTGACTTCCCACAGCAGCGTTCCACCACCATAGAAGGCCTTGAATCGGTCACGGCCACGGGCTCCTACGCGGGTGGCATCGCCGGCAATCTGCAACCGACAACGGTAGCTGGGTTGCTCAACAGTGTGGTGAAAATTGGCGATATCGCCACGCTCAAGAAGTTCGACCAGTTTGCCGCGTTCACCGTGGAGAACATGTCTGTCACCGCTCCGGCATCCGGTTTGACGGTGAAGGCCGGTTCATACTATGCGGGCGGTGCCATCGGATGCGCCACCGGTGGTGACGTGACCAACATGAACCTTACCAATCTGGCCACGGTCACGGCCAAGGGAGAAGCCGGCGGTTTTATTGGCTTCTCTGGACCAGGCGACGCCATCGGCGCTGGCGGTCTCAATGTGCTTGGGCTTATCAAGCTTTCCGGTCTGCTATCGGTTGCCCAATATTCTTCGGTTGCAGTCACTTCATCGAATGTGAACGGCATCGCCAACGGATTCACGGTCAAGGCGACCGGCAAGAACGAGAACAACGAGACCACCGATTACGCTGCGGGCGGTTTCTACGGTCAGGCCAACAGCACCAAGACCCGCGAAAGCCATGTGACGAACCTCAAGTCGGTCGCGGCCGATACCAGCACATCCGATGGCATCGCGGGTGGCTTCGTGGGCTTCTCCACCACCGGTGGCCTCGCTGACGCACTTAGCAACGCCGATGATTCCAGCGTGTTGGACAACCTCATCAAGGGCGGACTGCTGTCCGTGAACGACCTGCTCGGTGCCATGCCGTATCTGATTCCAAGCTATACGTATACCACCGTGACGTACGTCAACGGCGGTTACGTCGAAGGTGATATCGCGGGCGGCTATGCGGGAAACTTCCAAAGCGGCAAGGTCAACCAGTTCTCCGAAACCGATCTCGAGAACGACTCAACGCTGGCAGACGTGCAGTCCCGCGTTCAAGCCAACCCCGTGGCCGTTGTCAACCTCGACCATGTGACCGGCGGCGCATACGCAGGCGGTTTCGGCGGCAAGGTCGTTTCCGGCGCACTCGCTTCGGCTGGCAACGGCGGCCTGAGCCTGCTCGGCAAATTCGGTACGGTGGATCTCGCCAACCTGCTGCAGGTGGTGCAGGGCTATGTGCCGTTCATCTCCTACGCGGGTGTGCATTCCGATGCCACCACCGTGGAGGCAACTAGCGGTAACAAGATTTCCGACCCGGATGATCCCGGCTTCACCGTTTCCGCCACCCGATTTGATCAGTCCGATACGCAATCCGGTTCCGCCGGCGGCTACATCGGCTACGGTTCCGGCGTGCAGGTATCCCATTCCAGCGTGACCCAACTGCGCCACACCGACGTCAAGGCACCGAAGAATCTGGAAACCACCGGATCCATCGACGACACCTATCTGAGCAAAGACAGCTCGTATGCAGTCACCGCCGCTCGGTATGCCGGCGGCTACATCGGCAAAATGGACATCGGCTCGGCGGCGGCCGTGGGCGGTGGCCTGAGCCTGCTCGGCAAGAAAGTCAATCTCAACGATGTACTCAGTGTGCTGGATGTCGTCGTCTCGACGATTGAACACTCCGATGTGACTGGCGGCATCGGCGGATACTCCGTGCTGGCCGGCACGGCAGACCATAGGAACGCCAACAACAAGCCCGATCCACTGGGTATGGCTGGTGGTTTCGCCGGAGACATCGAAGGCGGCCATATTCAGGACTCGAGCTCTCATGAGTTCGTATACATCATCGGCCAGGTTTCGGCCGGCGGTTACGTGGGTGCCATGCAGCCGGGAGCCGTGGCGAACGTGCTTGGCGACGGCAGCGTGCTCAAGAAGCTTGTCAACCTCGACAACCTGCTCTCGCTCGTGCAGGACTTCACGCCGACGATTCGCAACAGCTCGACCGATGCCGCAGTGTGCGGCGGCGCGGTGCGTGCCCAGGCGGCATCGGATACGACCACACGCCGTGGCATGGCCGGCGGCTATGCAGGTCGTAATCGTGGCGGTCATATCTGGGGCAACAACACAGCAGCGTGGAAGCAGGAGAATACCGACGGCAAATACAACGGGCCGCAGCGCGTAGCCTACGCCGCGCGCATCCGCAGCGTATACGGTGCCGAAATCGCCGGCGGTTACACCGGCTTCATGGAGGCGGCCGATACCGCTCAAGGCGGTTCGCTCTCCTTGCTTGGCGGTCTCATCAAGGCCGGCAACCTCGCCGGCGTGCTGTCCGTGGTCTACCCGACCGAGGAGCACACGAAGGTCACCGGTCCGCTGCGCAATATGAGCTACGACCAGTGGAAGACGTGGGTCGACAACATCGGCAAGTACGGTGCGTATGGCAAGGAATTCACCGATGTGACCACGGCTGATGGTGCGGGCTCTGTTACCGACCAGGATTCCCTGGACAAGTTCCTCGAATCCTACATCTTCGGATTCAACGTCGTCGCAGGACGTGCGGAGTATCGGACCGGCGCGAACCTGCATGATTCCGGCGTCGCCGGCGGACACGTCGGCCTGATGCGCACCGGCACGATCACCGATGGCCAGTCGATGGACGTCAAGACCGTCTCCGCCATGCGTGCGGCAGGTGGCTACGCGGGCACGATGGAATCCGGCTCGGCATCCTCGTTCGGCTCTATCCAACTATTCGGCGACAAAGGCATCAAACTTGATTTGGGACAGATGCTCGACGTGGCACAGGTATTTGTGCCCGTCGTCAAATCTTCGAGCGTGGCCGGCTACCGCAAGGGTATGAAGGTCGTGGCCACCGGCGAAGACATCACGCACGGCACCGGCAACGCCGGTGGCTACGTGGGTCTCGCGGTCGGCGGCCAGATCTGGGGCGATCTCGACCAGAACGGCCAGAAGCTTGTCAAGGGTGTCACCGCTGCCGGTGCCAATGTTTCCAACCTGCGCAAGGTGGAAGGGCGCAACAATGTCGGCGGATTCATCGGCGTGGCCACTGCCGGCGCGGTCGCGGATGTGGACACCAACGCATCCGAGGGATTCCTGCAAGGAATCCTCGACTCGCTGGTCTCGACCCCGGCAAGTCTGGTCAGCGTATTGCAGGCCACGGTTACGACGATTCGCGGTGCGCATGTGAGCTCGGATGACCCGGCATGGGGATACACGGTCGACGGCGCATATGAGACCAAGGACGATAAGGGTAACACCACAACCAAGTATGCCCTGAACGCCGGCGGTTTCGCCGGCTCGCTGCAGGCCTCGATCCTCGGTGACAAGGATTCCGCCAAAGGCACCGGCAGTGAAGCGGATCCGAACAATGACCCGGCTTCTCTTACTATTAACGGGCTGCGCGCTGTCGAAGGCGGGCAATACGCCGGTGGCTTCTTTGGTCTTGCTGATGTATCCAGCGTCGCTTCCGTCGGCGGCGGCGAGGCCGGCGATAAGCAGAATACCAACCTGCTGCTCAAACTGCTCAAGGTCGGCAACGTGGGCGTGCTCGAAGCATTCCGCACCTTCATCTATGACGGTCAGGTCAACGGCGTGAACGACGGCATCCAAGTCGTCGCCCATGATTCCACCACGAAGGGCATGCTTGACTCGAAGCGTTACACCGGTGCGGCCGGTGGCTTCGGCGGTGGACTGATCAATGGCTCTGTGAAGCAGTCTGCGGTCACCAACCTCAACAGTGTGACCGGCGTGAACTACGTGGGCGGCTTCATCGGGCATCTTGGCAAATCCGGCACGGTCGCCGCCGACAATGCACAACTCGGCACAGATGCGCTCAATCTGCTTGGTGCCACGGCCGGCGTACTTGACATCTGGGGCTCGCACGTTGGCGATTCGCGCGTCACCGGCATCCCGGACGGTTATACCGTCACCGCCACACACCATGGCGACAATTACGGCAAAGCCACCGACAAGGCTACCGGACGCGAGGTCGCAGGCGGTTTTGTTGGATACGCGGATTTGGCCAGGGTGAAGGGCTGCGCGTCTGACAATCTCAAGAAGGTCACTAGCGGTGAGATTGCCGGCGGATTCGTCGGTGAAACCAGCCGTGCCTATTTGGTTGACGCGAAGGTCAACTCTGTACTTGTGGAACTGCTGCTGCATGTGGTGAACGCGCTGGTCAAGCTCCTGTACCTCGACAAGGCGGAACAGGTCGGCGTCATCGATTTAGGCAAGTGGTTCCCGGCCATCTTCGGCAAGGTATTCGATCTCAAGGTGCTTTCGGAAGGCAACGTGCTGTACGTGAACCTGTTCGGACTGAAGGTGAGCGTTGCTCTGTCCAAGGCTGATGATGAAAACCAGCAGCAGACCGACGTGGCGATTGTCACCATCGGCGATAGTGTCATCAAACTGCCTTGCAGCAAAGACGGCATTGATATGGATGGTTCGGGCAGCAACCTGACCGTCCAGCTCATCAAGGGCAACCGTACTCGCGTGGAACAGTCCACCGTAACGGGCATCGCCAGTGGCTATGACGTGTTCGGCGGAGGGGCAACTCAGGACACCGACGGTGTGAAGGATCTTTCCACAGGCTACACGGGCGGCTTCGCCGGACTGAACGACGAGGGCGTGCTGGCAGACGACCACATGGTCTACGCCGACACGATCCGCGGTGCCAGCGGACTGGTCGACCCGTTCTCGAACACCAAACTCAAGTCCGTATGGGACTTCAACACCATGAGCGACATCCTCGGACCGGTCGATGACGGCAACGGCGACAAGGCATACAACACCTATCGCATTTACCGCAAGGCGGCCGCGAACGCTAGTGAGGCCCGCACCTCCGCACAGGACGGCAACAAGATCTTCTCGCAGAAGAACACGGCAGACGATGCGCTGAACACCGGACTCGATCGTTGGGAAGTGAAGCTGTTCGACGTGGTCAACACATACGACAGCAGCGCTGTGCACAGCTCCGCATCCGGCGACGCCGGCACCACTTGGGTCGGCATTAAGGACGCCGTGGTCGACTCCACGGACGGCAGCACCAAGACGAAGCTCGATGCCTACCAGTCCCCGGCCAAGGCCGTGCTCATGCTCGACGCGACCGTGACCGACAACAACGGCGGACTCACCCCCGAACCGGACGACGGCCAGGACCCGTGCGGCAAGGACGGTTGCCGAACCATTGACCTGACCATCCAGAAGGTATGGAAGGACGGCAACCTCGAACGGCCGCAGTCGGTCGAACTGAAGATCGCCGCGCACTATACCGATGGCAGTGGCAATACGGTGACGCCGCAGACGATTCAATGCTTCGGCGCGGATTGCACAACCGTGACGCAGAAGAATCCATGGACGGTGACGTTGGACTCCTCCGATGCCTCTTCCTGGAGCAACACCTGGCGCAAGGTGATTCAAGGACTGCCGGTCGCATTCGTGGATGGACAGGATGCCAACGGCAAGGACATCGTGCGTTACTACACGTACACCGTGGAAGAAACCGCCGTGACCTATAAGGACGGCGATACCACCAAGACCATTAAGCCCGCGGAGGCCGGATACCAAGTATCGGTCTCCTACAACACCAAGGAACGCGTGGCCATTGTTACCAATGCGGCGTTGCTTCCGGATACGGGAGGCGCGGGCACGATGTGGTTCCTGATGCTCGGCTTGCTGCTTATGGGAGCTGGCGTGGTCTGGTACGTGCGTAATCAACGCGTTCAATCCGGCACAGTCCGCTCGGGCTCCAGCCGTATACGAAAGCGAGGTGCCCATGCCGCGTGACGACTACATAGACAAACCGTATCTGCCAAACAGAAAAGATTTCCATTTAGAGGAAGGAACAGTAATGAAATCACTGATGAAAAGGGTTTTCGCTGCCGCTGCGGCGATTGCCACCGTATTTGGATTGGCTGCGACGACAGTCGCCACGGCCAACGCAGCGGGTGGTAATGCCACGCTGACGGTCAGCACTACTGACGCGAAGTTCGCCGGTAAGACCGTGAACGCCTACAAGATGTTCTCCGCCACCGTGAGCGGTGACGGCCAGGCTGTCTCCTACACGTTGACTGACGAGTGGAAGCCGTTCTTCAAGAACTCCACTGCTTCCGGACTAACTGATGTTACCGACGCGAACATCAACGATAAAGCAAACGACTACGTATCCAAGCTGACTGGTAATGCCTTGGTTGCTTTCGCTACCAAGGCATCGAACTGGGCGCAGACCAAGGCCAACAACATCACGGTTGGCGCGACCGCTACGGTATCTGCCGATGCCTCGAACAGTAAGTACACTGCGACGTTCACTGGTCTCGACTACGGCTACTACGTGGTCGCTGTGCCGGGTGCGACCTTGGCCAACGCCAGTAGTCAATACGCCACGCTAGTTTCCGTTCATAGCACCAGTGTGACTGCCGAGATTAAGGGCAACCTGCCTACCGTCGACAAGAAGGTACAGGTAAACGGCACTGGTAAGGACGCCACCGACGCGAAGATCGGTGATACCCTGACCTTTACCCTGACTTCCACCATTCCGGACATGTCCGCCTATAGCACCTACACCTTCAACTTCAAGGATACGTTGTCTAAGGGCCTCACCTTTGGACAAGTCACTTCCGTTAAGGTCGAAGGTGCGAATAGTCCACTGACCGTGAACACTGACTACACCGTCACCACTCCTACGGTCTCCGACAATACGCTTACTGTCGCCATGAAGGACTTCAAGACCAAGCAGCAGGTCAATGCCGGCAAGAAGATCACCGTCACCTACACGGCCACGTTGAACAAGGATGCTGTTGTGGGCGGTGCTGGTAACGTCAACTCCGCAACGATTCAGTACTCCAACAACCCGAGCACCAATGGCACCGGTGAGTCCGAACCCAGCAAGGTTCGCGTCTTCACTTATGGCTTCACCGTCGATAAGTACACTGGTGACCAATATACTGATGCCGCTACTCGACTTGCTGGTGCTAAGTTCACACTCGCACCTAAGAACGGCGACCCTATGAGCTTCGTGCAAGTCAATGCCGGTAGTGCGACCGCGAACGCTGTATACCGTGTAGCTAAGGCTGGTGAGACAGGTACTACGACTATCACCACTCCTGAAAACGGTAAGGTTGACTTCCAGGGACTGAAGAACGGCGAGTACACGCTCACCGAGACCAAAGCGCCGGCCGGCTACAACAAGCTCGCCAGCGCCATCGGCGTGAAGGTTGATGGCCGGAACGACGGCACTGACAACACGGATGCCACCGTCACCATCACCTACAACAACGACAATGGCAGCGTCTACGGCGAGCACGCATCGAACGGTGTCATCCCGGTCCAGAACAAGTCCGGTGTTGTCCTGCCTGGCACTGGTGGCATGGGTACCATCGCCTTCACGGTGATTGGTGTGCTGGTCATCGCGCTCGGCGTTGCCTGGACTCTCAAGCGCAAGAACGCCTGACGAGCATGGCCGTGTTTTGGGCGTGAAGGGCACACACCCGCTACGCCCACAACACGGTTTCCTCGCGAAAAGAACGCTCGATGAAACGACTGCGCAACATCCTGCCCTTACTGGTCATTCTCGGTGGAATGCTCATTTTGTTCTATCCGACGATCAGCAACTTCCTCATTATGCGCAACGCCAGCCGCGCCGTAAATAACTACGACGCCAGCGTTGAAGCATTGAGCCAGGAACAGTACCAGAAGGTGCTGGATGCTGCGCACGCCTATAACGAAAAGCTCGCCCAGAACGATGCAGGAGAGACCGACGCTCTTGCCAGTGCCGTCAATTCCGCATCCACGGACGAGGAATACAACAGTCTGCTCAATATTGACGGTGACGGCATGATGGGATACATCACTGTGCCTAAGCTCGAGGAGACCTTGCCGATTTATCACGGCACTTCCGAGAAAGTGTTGCAATCCGGCATCGGACATCTCGAACAGACCTCACTGCCAGTTGGTGGCGCGTCCACTCATGCGGCGCTGTCTGGCCACCGGGGCTTGCCCACGGCAAAACTGTTCACGGACTTGAACCTTATGAAAAAAGGCGACAAGTTCTACATCACAATACTTAAAGACACGTATGCGTATCAGGTCGATAAGATCACTACCGTTCTGCCGACCGATACCAAACAACTGGCAATTGAGCCCGGCAAGGATTTGGTCACGCTCATCACTTGTACGCCGTATGCGGTCAATACGCATCGGCTGCTGGTGCGTGGCCATCGCATCCCATACACGCCGCAGCAGCAGGATGACGCCAAATCCACGTTCCACGTGGACATTCCGCTGCAGTACTTGTTGCCGTCTCTTGCACTGATTGCCTTGCTCATCGCATGGCATTTATGGCAGCGCCATGAGCGGCGACGCCGGCAGAGTGGGAGCGCCAAGGTCGCATCTGGTGATTCTGACTCTGCGGATATCGAGCCGGACGGTGACTTGCCTCCTCAGCCAGACAGTACAAATAACCAATCACATTCATCACGGCGGAAAGGACCGGGCAGACATGTTAGACCTGCATAGCGGAAGCGAGTATGGTGCGGCGCGCATTGCTGCCATGATTGCCGCTGCCGTTACTATCGTCCTCACTGTTCTTGCAGCCTTCGGCTCTATGGTGCCGTATGCGCAAGCTGATTCTTTCGGCGCTCTCACCATCAATGCCGTATGGGGCCGAGACACGGCTTCGCCCAAATTGCTTGCCGGCGATACCTATTCCATCGTGCGCGTCGCCACCGTCACAACGAACAATGATGGTAGCGTCTCCTCATATAAAACCGTCGGCGATTTTTCCGGCCTCACTGCCGATTGGGAACGCCTGACATCAAGTGAATATCACGATGCTGCCAAGAAGCTCGCTACGCACGCGGCGAAAAACAAGCTGTACCAGCATTCCGGCACCACTAACGTAGCTGGTCAGCTCACTTTCCAGAATCTGCCGCTCGGCCTATATCTGGTCTCCCGCACGAGCTCGGCGAAAGCCAACAAAGCATACGACTGTGATCCGTTCCTCATCTCGATTCCTGGCAGTGGAGACACATCCGCTGATCTCAACATCACAGTAGAGCCGAAATTTAGCACTGGAACTCCTGTTGTCCCGCCCGAAGATAACCCGAGCGAGGAGCCGGGCAATCCTGGCCTTATCGGTCGTACGGGTGCCGCCGTAGGCAGCATTGCCGCGGCAGCGGGGCTCATGTTACTTGTTGCGTTCATTTTGTTCAGATTGCGCATGAGGCGCCGCATACGGGACGTCAATTCGGCCGGCAAATCCCATACAGATGATTTATTCGTATGCGAGAATAATGCGCCGAAGTCGCCGCTACTCGCTGCACTTCCCAAGCACCACGTAGAATCGAACACATGGAGTTGAACGATTTGCCTCAGATGGATCCGCGCGCGCTGAAGGCCACGTCCGTCAAAGCCGAAGACGAACATGCCAGTTCAGCTGAGCCGCAAGCATTGAAGATCACCGCCGCCAGCTCGAACCCGAAGATGTTCACGCTGCCGTGGCACAAGCCGGTGGCGACCTGGCCCGCCGAACTGTTGGCCAACCTGCCGCGAGGCATCTCCCGCCACGTGGTGCGTTTTGTGCACGTGGGCGACGAGGTGTACGCCATGAAAGAGATCACCCGTCAGGTGGCCGAGCGCGAGTATGAGATTCTGCGCCGACTGCAGAAGCTCGAGTTGCCGACCGTCATCCCGA
>OODJ01001343.1_pt1 | contig 19959 bp, 12 predicted proteins | sample 1671611 | NCBI WGS metagenome assembly OODJ01 (sample SAMN06348174, study PRJEB24527) | human gut metagenome | biome: human gut; feature: ankylosing spondylitis patient; material: feces | host: Homo sapiens | place: China | collected 2015-10 | reverse complement strand
CTGGCCGCTGCCCCAACAACTCCTCCCTGTTTCCGCCGCTGGCGGCGGTCGTCGTCGTTGCACTTTGGGCATAAAGAGCGGAAAGAATATTTTGTATTGCAGTTCCGAAACGCCTGCGGGCGTTTCGGAACTGCTTTTTTATGGGAGCGAAACATACCCCCCCCCGTATCGTGATTTTGCCCATAATTTTGCACCTTTTTTTGGCAGGTGCTGCCCGCAAAAGCGCTTTATTTCCTTGAATTTTGGTGCTATACTCAACTTGGCATTTTTGTCCGTTCCGGCTGTTCCGTTTGGGGGGTATAGCCGGACAAATCAACCGACAAAGGAGAGGATATCATGAAAAAACGCATCGTGAGCATGATACTGGCACTCAGTATGATGCTCTCCATTCTCCCTGTATCCGCATTTGCAGATGCAGGAACGTCTGCTGCGGCAGCAGAGACGACAGCTGCCGGTACGAACGAGGAAACAACAAATTCCGTCGTTACGATCAAGATCGGCGCGGACGACGGTCTGCCCGAAGAGCAGTCCGGCACCGGCTGGAGCTACGACAGCTCCAACAAATGGCTGGCCATTGCCGGCGTTGCAAATGCAAAGACAGAGTATATTCTGGATGGCGATGCCAGCTGCAATGTGGCCATCTCGACTTCCAGCAATGAAGTATATCTGCTGGACGGCGTTGTCAATGGCCAGCTTTGGATCAAGAACCCGAATGCCTGTGTTCTGGGCGGCAGCTACGCCGAAGCAGTGCTGGAAAACGGCACCATTGACGGCGGCACCTACGGTAAGCTGACCGAGAACGGCGGCAATGTCCGGGGCGGCTTTTTCCGCGATATCTCCGGCCTGAGCGCCGACACGCAGCAGCAGGCACACCAGCTGCTTCTGCCGAAGAACTGCACCCTGAACGGCCAAAAGGTAACAGAGATCTATATCATCAAGCGGTATAGCTATATCGGCACCGGGAAAAATCTGGAGCTGGCAGTGGAAAGCGACACCGGCTGCGATGTATGGGCGGTAGCCTCTACCGGCGGCAGTGTCATGGCACTGCCCGCCGGTACCCAAAATTACGCCTTCACATACTTTGGCTCTACGATTGCCACGATCTCCATCAGCGATGACGGAAAAACGCTTTCCGCCAGCTTTAACATGATCCCGGCGCAGAACGGCGCACCCATGAAGTTGGTTCCTATGGCACTTGGCGCCACAGAACTGCGCTTTAACAATGAGGGTCAGCCCGATCTGACCGACGTGACCTATGTGGACAGTCTGGACACGGACGCAAAGCTGCACCGTGTTTACATGGGCAACGGCTGGGGTTATAACTGCTACCCCAAAGACAGCAGCAATGAAAGCACTTTGCAGATCCTGGATCAGGGCGGCGCGGACTTCGATTTCAGTAAGCTGAGCGATGTGCCTATCAACTGCTATGTCGAGATCACCAATGCTAATATTACCGGCGGTGAATTTGGCAAAAACGGCCGACTGAATATCACCAGCGGTAAGATCAGCGGCGGCACCTTCCACAATGTCAGCGCGGGCATCAACTCGATCAATGGGAACAATGCGGTCGAGATCACCGGCGGCACCTTCGATTCCCTGTACTGCAATGGCTCGTGCTCTATTGCCAATGCGGTGATCCAAAGCTGCAATTTCAACACCTATGGCAATAACACCTACACCATTTCGGATACGGTTCTGGGCGAGTTGCCTGACGGCCTCCAGAAGCTGCTGCCCGCAGGACAGCAGCTCAGCACGCTGGTGGTGCGCAACGGCGGTGTGACTGCGATGAACGGCAGAACTCTGCCTCTTTCCACCAATATCATCTATCTGGTGGGCGCAGGCAGCGCAGAACTTACCCTGAACACCGATGTGCTGAGCATCAACGATGCACCGGTCAGCAGCTACAACGCCAACACCTCTGCCGACGGCAAGGTGCTGCGCATTACCGGCAAGAATGACGGCGCAGAGATCTTTGTGAATAAGTCCACCGATCCAAGCGACCTCAAGCCCCTGCGCATTACCGAAGAGGGTCTGCCCGACCTGACCGGCGTGACCGGTGTGCCGGTGAGCGGCGAGGGCATGACGGCTAACCTCTATGAGGGCTTGGGCTGGAAGTACGCCACCATGAAAGAGAACGGAAGGACACGCGCGGCGCTTTACATCACCACCCCGGACGGCAACCCGGTGGATCTTGCTTCGGGTGCCATCAACCCCTACCATAAGGCCATTGCCGTGGAGCAGATCACTTTTGCAAATGTGACCGTCACCGGCATCGTGGCAGAGGGCTCTGTTGGTGCGGAGAACACCATCATTCAGGACGGCACCTTCCAGAAGGATGTCTACGCGGATGACAACAGCACCATCGCAGGCGGCACTTTCCAAGATGTCGTCCGCGCTTATGGTACGATCACCGGCGGCGCATTCAACGCTGTGGTCCAGCTGAACCAGAACAGCGAGGTCACCGGCGGTGTGTTCCACGATATCCAGCTGCCGAGCTATGCCACGGAGAAAACGGTCATCCAGAATGCCATGATCCTTGGCAGCCTGAAAACGGACGGCGACAGCAAGGCTGCTGTTTCCAATACGGTGAGCTGCGGCTATATTGAAAGCAAATACCTCGCCGCCGGTCAGCAGCAGAGCAAGCTGATGATGACGGACGGCACTGTGGAACGCCTCAACGACTATGCCGCAGCAACAGACGCGGTTTACCTTATCGGTAATGTCAAGGCAGAGATCCGCTTCAGCAATACAGTCACGAACATCAACGGTGCGGAAGCCAGCAATTACAACGAGGGCACCTCTGCCATTGACCGCTCGCTGACTATCACCGCCAAGAATGACGGCGAGCCTATTGTGGTGAACATGGCCGCCACCGGAAAGCTGCCCTTCTCTTCCCTGAGCAAGAGCGACTTTGACATCGACTGGAGCACGCTCGTCCCGGGCATTACCTGCAAAAAGGATGGCGTGGGCAAATTGAGCCTCGTCTATGTGCGCACCTCCGACAACAAGGTGTTTGCAACCTACCCGCCGTATGACGAGTACGGCGTCTACAAGCAGCGCATCGTAGCGCAAGAGGGCGACAAGTACACAGAAGGCTCGCTTGATATCGGCGAGGTGGTACGCAAATATACCCCGAGCAGAGCCGACTTTGCGTATGACTCCAAGACCCAAACTGCAACCTATAACGGCAAGATGTATTTTGACGATGCCCCGCTGTATTCTATCCAGTATGTCTCGGAGGATGGCTCGTTCCCGTCTGTGACGAAGCCCACCAAGGCAGGCACTTACAGCGTTTACATCGTGGTGAATGATAGTGACCACTACGTTGGCAACCAGTACGAAGTGGGCACCTATACTGTGTCTGAGTCGAAGTACACCCTGACCGTGGACGACAAGTCTACCGAGCACGTTGCAGGTGAGAAGCTCAGCTTCACCGCAGACGAGAAGGACGGTTACACCTTCACCGGTTGGAAAGTGACCGGTCTGCCCACTGACGTGGACACCACTAAGGCGACCATCTCCTTTACGATGCCCGCAAACAAGGTCACACTGAAAGCACAGTACACCGAGAACGCTCCCAAGACCTATAAACTCGATGTCACCGATGCAAAGGTCACCCTGAAGGACGGCGGCGATGTTGCCGACCTGACAGCTGTGCCTGTGGGTACAGAGCTCGTTGCCACCGCAGACGAGAAGGACGGTTACACCTTCACCGGTTGGGAAGTGACCGGTCTGCCCACTGACGTGGACACCACCAAGGCGACTATCTCCTTCACGATGCCCGCAAACAAGGTTACGCTGAAAGCACAGTACACCGAGAACGCTCCCGAGACCTATGAGCTCAAGGTCACCGATGCAAAGGTCACCCTGAAGGACGGCGGCGCTGTTGCCGACCTGACAGCTGTGCCTGTGGATACAGAGCTCAAGGTCATCGCAGACGAGGACACCGAGACCAACGTGTTCAAGAACTGGAGCTGCACCGGTCTGGAGCTGACCGAGGAGCAGAGCACTGCCCATGTGCTGGAGTTCAAGATGCCCGCTCAGGATGTGAAACTGACTGCTGTGTTTGAAGTTCCTGCTACTCCCGATCCGGATCCCACTCCCGATCCTAAGCCGGACCCGAACCCCGATCCGGATCCCACTCCTGATCCTAAGCCGGACCCGAATCCCGATCCGGATCCCACTCCTGATCCTAAGCCGGACCCGAACCCCGATCCGGATCCCACTCCCGATCCTAAGCCGGACCCGACTCCCGATCCCGACCCCACCCCCGCACCCGGCGGTGACAGTGACGGCGGCGGTGCAGCCATTGTGGCAGTAGCCGCTGTGGGCGGCGCAGCCATTGGCGCAGGTGCCTACATTGTTGGCACTACCGCCTACCTGAAGAGCGTTCTGCCCGAGGGCATGGCCATCCCCGCTAACCGCCAGCAGCTGGCAGTTGCACTGTGGACCGCCGCAGGCAAGCCTGCAACCCAGAGCACTGCACTGTTCAACGATGTGGCAGCAGATGCCGCAGAGCTGCAGGCTATCCGCTGGGTCGTGGATACCGGCCTGATGTCCGCACAGGACGGCAGCTTCAAGCCCGGCAGCCGCGTGGGCCGCATGGAAGTGATCCGCACTTGGAAGACTTACCAGCAGCGCGGCTAAAACCGCTGCCCCTTAACCCCTTATAACCCCGCAGGGACTGCTGCACAGCGCTGTGCGGCAGTCCCTTTTTTGCGCCCCAAAAGGGTGCGCAAGGGCTTTTTTGGGGTTTTTCAGGGCGATTCGATGCATTTCAGGGGCCATTCACGCAGAATTGCTCCATTTTTGCCGCCGTTCGTGGTATACTACAGGCACAGAGCAATACTCTGTTCAATATGCCATTCCCATAATTCCTATAGAGCAGAAAACCGTCCGGCAACCGCAAGCCGGGCGGTTTTCTGTTTTTTGCGGGTGCGCCCGGCGCGCCGGGTCGTTTCAGCGCATTTGCGGGGCGATTCATGTCCAAAACCGTCCAAAGAGGGCAAAACGTGGTACACTGGGTACAACAAAAAGCGCCCGGCTTGGAAGGGCGCTTGAAAAGGAGAGGATCTTATGCAAAAACGGCTCATCAGCATGGTTCTGGCGCTGAGCATGGCACTGACCGCAATGCCGCTGCCCGCCCTTGCCCAGAGCGCCCCGCCCGACACCGCCAGCGCCGCCGCACTGGCAGAGGAAAACGGCGGCACGGTCAAAAACAGCCAGAACACCCTGAAGCTGCCGGTGGAAAATACGGCCGGCTATGACGGCAATGCAGAGCCCTACCAGCCCACCATTGACGGCGGCGAGTGCACCGTTGTTTATAACGAGGGCGGCATCATTCAGAATAACCCCATCATCCACGCACTGGTGGCAAAGGATACCCAAGACCTGAACGGTGCTACGGATTACTACACCCTGAACTACACTGCACCGGAAGGTGCCGAGTACGCTAAAAAATACATCAACGGCATCAATGGCATGATGGAGGGTGTTTGGGACGCAGAAACCTCCACCCTCTACGTTGACACCGATCTGAACACCATCTCGGTCATCACCCATGCCCCCATCAAGAGTGTGAACGGCGTAGCTTATAGCGGCTCTGTGCGCTATGATACAGAGCGCTACACCAGCACCATCGACCTGCGCAAGTATAACATCCCGCAGACCCATATCCTTAACCTGAGCGCCACCGGCGAGGGCGCGGCAGAATTGCCGCCGGCAGACCCCGCAGACTTTGCCTTTGTCCTGCCCAACAACCTGACCTATGACGGCAGTCCCAAGGAAGTAACTGTTAAGAACACCAGCAATAAGGACTACGGTGATGTTACCGTGACCTACATGCAGAATGGCAAAGTGCTGGACGGCGCTCCCATTGAGCCGGGCGATTACAGCTATACTGTAACCGTCGCAGGCAGTGCACAGTATGCGGGTGGAACTGTTAAAACAGGCTCGTTCCGCATCATCGCCGAGACCACCCCGGAGGAGCCGCCAGAGCAGCCGCCGCAGGGGGACAGCACCGAGTTCAGCCCGCTGCAAACGGTGGCCATCGTAGCCGGTACAACGGCGTGGTTTGCAGGCAGCGCAGTAATGGGATATGAGGCTGTTACTTACAGCATCCTTGCAGACCTGCTGCCCAAGGGCACGCCCATCCCGCGCACCCGGGAACAGCTGGCCGTGCTGCTGTGGAGCACCGCAGGCAAGCCCGAACCCGCTGCACCCGCTGTTTACAGCGATGTGGCGGAGCCGGACACCGCCAAGGCAGCCCGCTGGGCTGTGGAGGCCGGGCTGCTGCCCGACATGGGCGAGGGCTCCTTTACGCCCGGCAAGCGTGTGACCAAGGTACAGGTCATCCGCGCATGGAACCGGCTGAAAAAGCTGGGTCTGGCGAAATAACAATTGCCATCTCCCGATCGATCCTTTCCAATAAGCGCAGCAAGGCCGTCCGACGAATGCCGGACGGCCTTGCTGTGTTGTGTAGGAGAGGATTCCCCGCAGCGCCGCCGCTTCCGCAGGAAGCAGGCGTTGTAAATGCCGTTTGCCATTACGATCCTACCCGTGAAAATGGGATAGCGGAGCGTCCGCAGACGCTCCGCTATCCCGAAAATTAAAATAATTCTTCCGCTGCAACGACGACGACCGCCGCCAGTGGCGGAAACAGGGAGGAGTTGTTGGGGCAGCGGCCAGCAAGACGCGCGTGCCGCCCAAGGCACGATGCGGATGCTGGGTGCCGCAACCCGATAGCGGCGGGCATTCAAAAGCGTTTTACTTGCCCGCCAGCAGCACCGCCAGCACGGCTTTCTGGACGTGGAGACGGTTCTCCGCTTCGTCAAAGATCTCGTCCGCGTGCTGCTCGAACAGGGCGGTGGAGATCTCCTCGCCCCGGTGGGCGGGCAGACAGTGCAGCACCAGCGCGTTGGGCTTTGCGTTTTCCAGCAGACGGCCGGTGAGCTGGAAGCCCACAAAATCCCGCAGACGCTGCTCGCTCTCGGCAGTGCCGGGGGCGGTGGTGTTCCATGCGGCGGTAGCTACGATGTCCGCATCCCGCAGGCCCTCGGCGGGGTCGGTGGTCAGGTGGAAGGCATTGCCGTATTTGTGGGCAAACATCAGCACATCCGCTGCCGGTCGGTAGCCCGGAGGACAGACGCAGGATACCTGCATCCCCGCCAAAAGGCCGCCCACGATCAGGCTGTTGGCCATGTTGCTGCCGTCGCCCACAAAGCAGAGCTTCAGCCCTGCCAGCGTGCCCCGACGCTCCCGGATGGTCATCAGGTCAGCCAGCACCTGACAGGGGTGTGCGTAGTCGGTAAGGCCGTTGATCACCGGAATGCCGGAAAGCTCGGCCAGTTCCTCCAAGTCCCGCTGGCGGTAGGTGCGCCAGACGGCGCAGTCGTAGTAGCGCCCCAGCACCCGGGCGGTGTCCCGCAAAGGCTCGCCCCGCCCGGCCTGCAGCTCGGCGGTGTTCATGTAGTTGCCAAGGCCGCCCATCTGGTACACACCCACCTCAAAGCTGGTGCGGGTGCGGGTGGACGCTTTGGAAAACAGGAGCGCCACGCTTTTGCCCGCCAGCAGCGGGGCGGGGCGGCCCGCCTTGCAGTCCGCTTTCAGCTGGTCTGCCACATCCAGAATGTGGGTCAGCTCGGCGGGGGAAAGGTCGCTCATTTTCAGCAGATTTTTCATGCCTGCTCCTTCGGAGCCGTCGGCTCCATCGTGCCCAGCACCTCGGCCAGCACCTCCAGCGCCATGTCTACCTCGTGTTCGGAGACGGTCAGCGGCGGCAGCAGACGCAGCCGGGTCTTGGCGGTAAGCACCAGCAGGCCCTTTTCGCGGCAGGCAGCCAGTACATCCGCAGCCTGTACATCAAAGAACTCGATACCCACCATCAGGCCGATGCCGGAAATGTTCTTGACGTGGGGCAGCTTTGCCAAGCCGGTGCGCAGCTGTACGGCGCGCTCGCTGACCTGTGCAAGGAAGCTCTGGTCCAGACGGTCCACCACCACATTGGCACCGGCGCAGACCACCGGGTTGCCGCCAAAGGTGGAGCCGTGGGTACCGGGGCCCATGCCCTCGGCTACTTTTTCATTCATCAGCACCGCACCGATGGGCAAGCCGCCGCCCAGCCCCTTGGCAAGGGTGACGATGTCCGGCTTGAGGTTATAGTGCTCACAGCACAGGAAGGTGCCGGTGCGGCCTACGCCGGTCTGCACTTCGTCCACGATGAGCACAAGGTCTTTTTCGTCGCACAAAGCGCGCACGGCCTGTACATAGTCCGGGTCCAGCGCCATCACGCCGCCCTCGCCCTGAATCAGCTCCATCATCACGGCGCAGGTGTGGCGGTCTACCAGTTCCCGCAGCGCCTCGATATCCCCCGCCGGGACGTACTGGAAGCCCTCGTTGAAGGGGCCGAAGTAGTTGTGGAACACCTCCTGCCCGGTGGCGGTCAGGGTGGCAAGGGTGCGGCCGTGGAAGCTGTTGACCAGCGTGATGACGTTGTAGCGGTCCTTGCCGTAATGGTCTACGCTGTACTTGCGGGCGGCCTTGATGGCACCCTCGTTGGCTTCAGCGCCGGAGTTGCCGAAGAAAACCTTACTCATGCCGGTGCGCTTGCACAGCTTTTTCGCCAGCTTGCCGCAGGGTGCGGTATAGTAGAGGTTGGAGGTGTGCTGCAATTTGTGTGCCTGCTGGGACACGGCTTCTGCCCAAGCAAGGTCGCAGTAGCCAAGGCTGTTCACCCCGATGCCGCTGGTGAAGTCCAGATACTTCTGTCCCTCCGGGCCCTCGGCGTACAGCCCGTGGCCTTTTTCCAGCACAACGGGGCTGCGGTTATAGGTGTGCAGGACGTACTCGTTGTCCCGCTTGATGACTTTTTCAGAATCCATAGGTGTACCTCCTGTGAATAGAAGTTCCGCGCATGCGCCGCTCCCCCGGAGGGAGCGTTTTTTCTATTATAATACTGCTTTTTCGCTTGCGCAATCTTTTTATTCGCGGTGGCTGCGGCGGTAGAAGCGGGTACCGGAGCCGCGGTCGGAGAACAGTTCCAGCAGGATGGAGTGCGGCACACGGCCATCAATGATAACAGCCTCGTGCACGCCCTGATAGATGGCATCCGCCATGCCGCCGATCTTGGGGATCATGCCGCCCGCAATGATGCCGGCGGACTTGTAGCCCTCGATCTCGGTCACCTCCACCTCGGGGATGAGGGTGGTCTCGTCCTCCTTATCCCGCAGCAGGCCTGCGATATCGGTCATGGACACCAGCTTTTCCGCCTTGAGGGCAATGGCGATCTGGGCCGCGGCGGTGTCCGCGTTGACGTTGTACGCCTGCCCAAGGTCGTCCATACCCACGGTGGCGATCACCGGGATAAAGCCGCCGTCCAGCAGGCTTTCGATCAGGGTCGCATCCACATGGACGATCTCGCCCACATGACCCAGCTGGGGGTCCAGCTCGGTGCAGCGGAGCATCTGTCCGTCCATGCCGCACAGACCCACGCCGCGCCCGCGCAGCTTTGCCACAAGATCCTTGTTCACCTTACCGGCCAGCACCTGCTGCACGATCTCCATGGTGGCATCGTCCGTCACCCGCAGACCATTTGCAAAGTGGCTTTCCACGCCCACCTTCTTGAGCATCTCGTTGATGGCGGGGCCGCCGCCGTGCACCAGTACCACCCGCACGCCCAGCAGCGTCAGGGTGACAAGGTCGTTCATCACGGCGTTTTTCAGCGTCTCGTTGATCATGGCGTTGCCGCCGTATTTGATGACCATGGTTCTGCCATGGTATTTCTGGATATAAGGGGTGGCCTCCGAAAAAAGCCGCGCCATTTCTTCGTTTTTCATCTGTTCCGCGCTCCTGTCAGGTTCTGTAATCGCCGTTGATCTTCACATAGTCGTAGGTCAGGTCACAGCCCCACGCCTTGGCGCTTGCCTCGCCGGTGCCCATATCCACCTTGACCAGAATATCGTGCTCTGCCAGCACCTTGGCGGCTTCATCCTCGCTGTACGGGTGGTAGGCGGCGTTCTCGCACACATACACCTCGCCCGCCTTGCTGGAAAGCCAGACGCAGACCTTATCAATGGAGAAGTCCCCGGGGGTGTAGCCGATGGCGCACAGGATGCGTCCCCAGTTGGCATCGCGGCCAAAGACCGCTGCCTTGAACAGGTTGGAGCAGACCACGCTGCGGCTGACGGCGCGGGCAGTTTTCAGGTCGGGTGCGTGGGTCACTTCGCAGGTAATGAGGTGGGTTGCACCCTCGCCATCTCCGGCGTGCTCGGCGCACATGTGCTCTGCAATGGCGGTCAGCGCTGCCACAAAGGCGGCGTAATCCGCGTTCTCTTCGCAGATCTCCGGGTTGCCCGCCAGACCAGACGCCATAATGATCAGGGTATCGTTGGTGGAGGTATCCAGATCCACGCTCATCTGGTTATAGGTGCCGGGCACAACGGTCTTGAGCGCCTTTTCCAGCAGCGCGGGCGAGACGGCGGCGTCCGTGGTGTAGAACGCCAGCATGGTAGCCATGTTGGGGGCAATCATGCCGCTGCCCTTGCCGATGGCACCCACGGTGCACACCTTGCCGCCCAGCTCGAACTGGATGGCGTACTCCTTTTTATGGGTGTCGGTGGTCATGATGGCGGTGGCAGCGTCCGTGCTGCCTTGCGCGGTGGCGGCCAGCTTTTCCGCTGCCGCCGGGATGCCCCGGGCAAAGGGGTCGATGACCATGGGCTGACCGATGACGCCGGTGGAGGCGGGCAGAACGTCCTTTGCATCCATGTTCAGTGCCTTGCCTACCAGTGCACAACACTCCTCGGCCAGCGCCACGCCGTTGGCGGCGCAGGTGTTGGCGTTGCCGCTGTTTACCACAATGGCCTGTGCATAGCCATCGGCCAGATGGGCGCGGTCCACCTTGATGGGCGCACCGCAGACCTTGTTGGTGGTGTACACGCCCGCAGCAGCGCAGCGCACCTCGGCCTTGATGAGCGCCAGATCGTATTTTTCGCTGTGATTTGCCCGGATGCCGCAATGGACACCGGCGGCAGCAAAACCCTTGGGCGCGCAGATGCCGCCCGCAACTTCCTTATACTGCATAACGATTTTCCTTTCCCACAAAGAAAAACAAGTTTATTCCAAGCCCTTCGTCTCTTCCAGACCCAGCATCAGGTTCATGCACTGGACAGCGGCACCGGAGGAGCCTTTGCCCAGATTATCAAACAGCGAGACCAGCATCATCTGGTCTCCCGCGGCGTTCACGGTCAGGTACAGCTCCATGCGGTCGGTGCCCGCCATGGCGTTGGAGTACAGGCCGTTTTCCGGCAGCGGCTCGTTCAGGCCGTGCACTTTGACGGTGGCGGCGTCCTTGTAGTAATCCGCAAGGGCGGCAGCCACGGCCTCGGCGGTAGTGCCCGCAAGGGTAAGATCCAGCGGCACCAGCACCTGCATGCCGCAGTAGTAGTCGCACACCACCGGCACGAACATCGGCGTGTGCGCAAGGCCGCTGATCTTCTGCATCTCCGGCAGGTGCTTGTGACCAAGGCTCAGGCCGTAGCTTTTGGGCGCATCCAGCTTGCTGTGCGCCGGGCGGTCGGGGCTTTCGTAGTCCGCGATCATCTTTTTGCCGCCGCCGGAGTAGCCGGAGATGCCGGTGCAGCTGAAGGGGTAGCTTTGCGGCACCAGCCCCAGCTCCACCAGCGGGCGGGCGATGCTGATAAAGCCACTGGCATAGCAGCCGGGCACTGCCACGCGGTAAGAGTTCTGAATTTTTTCCTTCTGTCCCTTCAGCTCCGGGAAGCCGTAGTCCCATGCGGCGTCAGTGCGGAAGGCGGTGGAGGTGTCCAGCACCTTCACGTCCGGGCGCAGCAGGGGCATGACTTCTTTAGAAGCCGCATCCGGCAGGCAGAGGAAGGCAAGGTCGGCAGAGTTGATGACCTTTGCCCGCTCGTGCACGTCCTTGCGCCCTTCGGCAGAGATGGACAGCAGCTCGATCTCCGGGCGGGCTGCCAGACGGTCGGCGATGCGCAGGCCGGTGGTGCCGGAAGAGCCATCAATAAATACCTTTACCTTCATGCGTTTTCCTCCTCCCATGCGTCCAGCCGCGCCGCTGCCAGCGCGATCTGGCGCTGGACGCTGGCGGCGCTGGGGCCGCCGTAGCTGGTGCGTCCCTCGCAGCAATGCACAAGGTCGATGGCATCATAGATATCGGCCCCGAACAGCGGGCTGTAGGTCTGGAACTGGGTCAGGGTCAGCTCTTCCAGCGTTTTGTCGGCGGCAATGCAGTCCGACACCATGCAGCCGGTCAGCTTGTAGGCATCCCGGAAGGGCATTCCTTTCTTGGTCAGGTAGTCGGCGCAGTCGGTGGCGTTGATAAAGCCCTTTGCGGCGGCGCGGCGCATATTGGCGGGCAGGGTCTTCATGGTGTCCAGCATGGGGGTGATGGTCTTGAGGCAGAGTTCCAAGGTGTCCACTGCATCAAAGATGGCTTCCTTGTCCTCCTGCATATCCTTGTTGTAGGCCAGCGGCAGACCCTTCATCATCACCAGCAGGGTGTTCAGATCGCCGTACACCCGGCCGGTCTTGCCGCGGATGAGTTCGGTCACATCGGGGTTCTTCTTCTGGGGCATGATGGACGAGCCGGTGGTAAAAGCATCATCCAGCTCGATGAACTTGAACTCCCAGCTGCACCACAGGATGATCTCCTCCGAAAGGCGGGACAGGTGCATCATGCAGATGGAGATGGCGCTTGCCAGTTCGATGCAGAAATCACGGTCGGACACGCCGTCCAGACTGTTGGCGCAGGGGGCGGCGAAGCCCAGCTTTTCGGCGGTGAAATCCCGGTCCAGCGGGTAGGTAGTGCCTGCCAGTGCGCCAGAGCCCAGCGGGCACTGGCTGTCCATGCGGGCGGTGGCGTCCGCAAAGCGGTCAAGGTCGCGCAGCAGCATGGAAGCGTAGGCCATCAGCGCATGGCCGAAGGTGATGGGCTGGGCGCGCTGCAGATGGGTGTAGCCGGGCATGACGGAGGCGGTGTTCTCCGCCGCCTTTTTGCACAGCACCCGCACCAGCTCCACGATGTAGGCCTGCAAAGTCTTGCTGTAATCCCGCAAAGTCAGGCGGATATCCAGCGCCACCTGATCGTTGCGGCTGCGGCCGGTGTGCAGCCGCTTGCCCGCATCCCCGATACGGGCGGTCAGGGTCTGCTCCACAAAGGTGTGCACGTCCTCGGCGGCGGGGTCGATGGTCAGCGCACCGCCGGACAGGTCGTCCGCGATGGAAGCCAGGCCGCTGAGGATATCCGCACAGTCCTGCTCCGAGATGATGCCCTGCCGTGCCAGCATAGCGGCATGGACGCCGCTGCCGCGCATATCCTGCGCGATCATCCGCTGGTCGAAGCGGATGGAGGAGTTGAAGTCGTTGACGCGGCTGTCCACCGCCTTGGAAAACCGACCCTTCCAGAGTTGTTCTGCCATAATATAAACTCCTTATAAAAACGGCAAAGCCGCCGCAGGGGAAAACGCTCCTGCGGCGGTGCCGCCGGCAACTATGCCGGTTTTGGAACTCCGTTGTGAAAGTGTAGAAAACACACCGGAGAGAAAGTTGGCTTTGTGTGATCCCGGTGGATCAGCCGCTTAGTCCTCGATCTTCGGCCAGCTCTTGGACAGCTTTGCGCGCTCCTTGATGGACAGGCCGAACAGGTTGATGAAACCTGCGGCATCGGCCTGATTGTAGTCCTCGTCCTCACCGAAGGAAGCGGTCTGCTCGTCGTACAGGGTGTACGGAGAGGTGACGCCGGCGTTGATCATGTTGCCCTTGTAGAGCTTCAGCTTCACATCACCGGTCACAGTCTTTTCCAGACTATTGGCAAAGGCATCCAGTGCCTCGCGCAGCGGGGTGAACCACTGGCCGTTGTACACGATGTCGGCGTACTTCTGTGCCAGCTGTGCCTTGAAGTGAGAGCTTTCCTTGTCCAGCGTGATGGTCTCCAGCACGTCGATGGCCTTGTACAGGATGGCACCGCCGGGAGTCTCGTACACGCCGCGGCTCTTCATGCCCACCAGACGGTTCTCCACGATGTCCAGCAGACCAATGCCGTTTGCGCCGCCCAGCTTATTCAGGTACTCCACCAGCTCCACAGCGCCCATCTCCTTGCCGTCCACAGCGGTGGGAACACCCTTTTCAAAGTGGATGGTCACATAGGTGGGAACATCGGGTGCCTGCTCGGGGCTGACACCCAGCTCCAGGAAGCCGGGCTTATTGTACTGGGGCTCGTTGGCGGGGCACTCCAGATCCAGACCCTCGTGGCTCAGATGCCACAGGTTCTTGTCCTTGGAGTAGTTGGTCTCGCGGTTGATCTTCAGGGGGATGTGGTGAGCCTCGGCGTAGTCGATCTCTTCGTCACGGCTCTTGATGTCCCACTCACGCCAGGGAGCAATGATGGCCATATCGGGGCACAGGGCCTTGAGGGTCAGCTCAAAACGCACCTGATCGTTGCCCTTGCCGGTGCAGCCGTGGCAGATGGCATCTGCGCCCTCCTTGATGGCGATGTCTGCCAGTGCCTTGGCGATGCACGGACGTGCAAAGCTGGTGCCCAGCAGGTAGTCCTCGTACTTTGCGCCGAACTTCAGGGTGGGGAAGATGTAGTTCTCCACAAAGTCCTTCTTCAGGTCCAGCACATACAGCTTGGATGCGCCGGTAGCCTTGGCCTTTTCTTCCAGACCGTCCAGCTCGGTGCCCTGACCCACGTCACCGGAGACAGCGATGACCTCGCAGTTGTTGTAGTTTTCCTTCAGCCAGGGAATGATGATGGAGGTGTCCAGACCGCCGGAGTATGCCAGAACAACTTTTTTGATGTTTTCCTTTTTCATGATGATTGCTCCTTTATAAAAATACACTTTTGTTCCCTGATGCAAGCATCCTTCCTGCACCCTCTATCTGCGGTTCGCTTTGGATGGTTTTATTATACACCATGCGGCTTTTTCGTCAATGACAAAAACCGCCAAACCTTGGGCGGCTTTGCACGGCGTTTTGGTTCAATTTGCATCTTTATGCAATTTTAAGAGAATATATTCGCATATTATGCAATTCGGGTGTATATTCTCATGCAGTCTGCCGGGGGTCCCTGCCGGGCCTTTTGGGCAGGCCGCCCAAAACGCAGACGAGCGCCGCCGGGCAGTGTGCCGGGCGGCGCTCAGGGTAAGTTCCGTTTCAGGGGTCGGTGCCGCCGTCGGCGTGACGGAGAGGGTAAGGCTCCCTCATTGAGGGAGCTGGCAAAGCCGTCAGGCTTTGACGGAAGGAGTTTCTTCCGCACACAAAAAGGGAGCGACTCCCGTTTTTGGGAGCCGCTCCTTGCGGTCATATCAGGGGTATTTGTTGCACAGGGCCTTAGTACAGGGGCTTCCAGGCCAGAGCCACGATGGACTGGCTGTAAGCGGTGAACTTCAGGCCGTTCTTATCGTAGGTATCCATCCGCACCGGGGTGACGATGATGTCACCAGCCTTGCGGAACCGGCCATCGGCAGTGCACATCTGCACCAGGTAGTACTCCTGTGCCATCTGGCCCTTGGTGGCCTGGGGCAGGGTGAGCTTGCAGGTAACGCCATCCTCCGGGTAGCGGTCGTTGGGCAGCACGCCGATGCTGCTGTTGACCTGCACGGTGAAGTGCTCGGCGTTGGCCGGGTCAAAGCCTGCAGCGGTGAGGGCTGCGTCCAGAGCGGCATTGGCAGCGTCCACGCTGTCAAAACCGGCAGCCTTGGCGTCGGCCTCGGTGGTAGCGGCACGGCTGAACCAAGTATCAATGGTGGGGTCCCGCATGGGGATGACTTCCTGAGCCTGGAGCACGGCACCGCAGACGCCGCAGTGGCTGCCCTCGGTCAGGCCGTCGGTGGTCTCGGTGGGAGCCACAGCGGGGTCGGTCACCGGAGCATGGCCGGCTGCGTCGATGTCCGTCTTTTCGGTGATCTTACCGCACTTCTTGCAGATCTTGCCCTTCTGGCCCTTCTCGGTGCAGGTGGGGTTCTTCAGGATCTCGAAATCACCATACTCGTGCTTACCGCAGGTGAGCTGCTTGATCGTGCTGCTAATCAGGTCGGTGACCTGCTTATTCAGGTCATCCACCTTGCCCGTCACGGCATCGTTGACCTTACCGCCGATCTTATCGCTGACCCAGTCGCCCAGCTTGCCGGGCAGGAACTTGTGCACGGTATCGGACACCTTGTTGTCCGCGATATCGCCGGCGCTTGCACCCAGCTTGCTGACCTGATTCGAGACCAGATCGGTCACGCCGGGCAGCAGGTCTTTCTGCAGGCCGTCCATGATCTTCTCGGTCGGCCAACCGCCATTCACGCGCTTCTGTGCATTGGAGGCTGCATTTTCCGCAATCTTGCGCACCTGGTTCATGAAGGTCGGGTCATTCACCAGCTGGTTCCTGACCTCCGCACGGACTTCCTCCATCGTGGCGGCACCCAGCTTGGTCTTGAGGAGCTTTGCGTAGGTCTCATCCTTCATGAGCTCATCCACGGCCAAGTTCATGGCGTCATTCACCAGAGAACCGGTCAGGGCATTCCATTTTTTATCATTATCTTCATACCCTTCACCCGTCTTACTGGTATCTACAACGTCCTTTACCAGCTGCAGCACCATATCACTGATGACCTGCGTATTGTCCGTTGTCTTTTTCTTGTCATCCGACACACCGATGTTATAAATCGCATCGTACACGGTGTTGTGCAGGATCTGCTTGATGCCCGCCTGCGGGGCCTTGCTGCCCTGTACGTCGCCTGCCAGCTTGTCCACCACATTGGTGATGGTGTCCTGCGACAGGAAGCTGTCGTTCAGGCTGCTCTTCAGGTCGGCCACGGTATCGTCCAGCGGCTTCAGGGCCTCGTTCAGATCCTTCTCGCTGATGGTCACATCGGTACTAAGATTGCCCACACTGATCTTGATACCCGACAGCTCCGACTTCACGGTGCTGGAGATCTGATCCAGCGCATCAAGGGCTTCTTCCTTGGTCTTGGCATTCTTGACGGCTTCCTGTGCATTTGCCAGAGCCTTGTTGATGACTGCATCAACATACTCATCTGCCGTCTTGCCGTCCAGCTTGACGTTGTTCAGGGCCGTCTTGGTTTCCGTATCAACACGCGCATCCTTGTCGGCCACTGTAAAATCTTTGCGTGCGCCATGGCAGTAATCACAGTAGCTCTCGTAGGTAATGGGCACACCAAAAGCTTCTGCCGTTACCGTGTAGTTTGTATACTTATGCGGCAGGGGGTTGCCGTCGGCACCAAAGTTCGGCAGATTCTCCGTATCGGTCGCCGTGCAGCCCTCACGGGTGCAGTGGGCCGTCTCGGTCTGCTGCTGACAGCCGGGCTTGTCGTCGTCTACATACTTGCCCCAGACATGGCCCAGGGCAGGGTGGGCTTCTGCATAAGCCTCGTCAATGTTCTTCTGGTTGCAGCCATCCCGCTTGCACACCTGATACCGCTGGCCGGGGGTGGTGCAGGTGGGGGCCTCAATGACCCACTCTGCGCCCTCAAAATCATGGCCCAGGGCAGGGTAGGCTTCTGCATAGCCTTCCTCTACCACCTTGTGGTTGCAGCCGCTGCGCTGGCAGACCTTGTACTTTTCTCCGGCAGTGGTGCAGGTAGCCTTCACCACGATCCAGTCGCTCATATCGTGGCCCAGGGCAGAGACGAAATCATCTTTTTTTGTTGCCGTGCAGCCGATCCCGAAGAGGTTATACTCACACTTGTAAACGGTATATCCCTGCTCCGTGCAAGTAGGGGCAACTGTTTTTTCTTTCTTCCATTTATGCTTATGTCCCTTTAACAAGGCAGCCTCGTCTACAGCCCACTCCTCATCCAGTTCCGGCAGGGCAGCAGCCTCGTCCTCCTCTGCCACCTCCCGGTCCTCGGACAGTTCCGGCAGTGCAGCAGCTTCGTCAGCCTCGGTATCGACGTCGACTTCGTCAGCCTCCGTGTCGGCTTCCTGCTGCTGGGTCTGGGCTGCAGGGGTCTGCACCTCGTCGGCGTCCGCCGCCAGCACGGGAGCCGCCGTGGACAGGGTAAGACCAACGGCCAGCACCAGAGCAGCCGCACGTCTGCCCAGTTTGTTGATTTTTCTCACGTTCCATCCTCCTTTAATTGTTGCAGGGTGTCAGGCTTTGCCTGCCGCCCCTGAAAACAGACACATTCACACTTAATGTCTATCACAATTCTAACAAAATTGCAACACAAATCAAGCCAAAAGGCAATATTGCGTCCAGAATTTACAATTTTGGACGGGATTTAACCGGCACTGCCCGCGCCGTGCTCCGCAAAGGGGCGTCCGGCGGCCTGCCACGCCGTGCACAAAAGCTCCTTTTGCGCCTTGGGCAGCTTTTTAAGGGCGGCTTCCCGGCGCAGGGCGGCACAGCGGTCGGCGCACCGTTCCAGATAGGCAAAGCCCTCGGCCCCGTGGGCGCGGGTGTAGCGGGCCCCTTTGCCGCTGCGGTGGGCCCGCAGGCGGGCGGCGGGGTCGTTGGTCCAACCGGTGTACAGCTGGCCGCCGGTGCAGCGCACCATATACACAAAAGCGGCCTTGGGCCGCGCCGTACGGTCAGATGCGGCCATTGTTGCGCAGCACCTGACGGCAGGCGGCAATGGCGGTATCCTTGTCCTGGGCCGTGATGAGGAAGCGGCTTGCGTGGCAGAAGCTGATGCCGGGGATGCCGCTCTTCTGCTCGATGACCTCCTGCGGCTGCCCCGCCCAAGACTGGGGAAAGGGCAGCTTGGACTTTTTGGTCTTGTGGTCGGTGACGCACTGGGCGCTCCACCCGCCGCGCTGGCTGGGGTACACCACAAACAGGGCATCAGTCTTGTACAGGCCGTTTTTCCACGGCAGATAGCAGGGCAGCACCACGATGCCGTCGCGGGAGTTCCGGTAGGCCTGCTGCACCTTTTCGTCGGCACGGTTCACGGCGTTGGCGGCGTCGATCTGGTGCTCCAGGATCTGCTTTGCCACCGCCACAGCCTGGAAAAAGCAGGCGTCCTGATCCTCCTTGGAGTCCCACACGGGGTTGAAGAAGCCGATGGCGTCACACAGGCTGTTCTGCTCGCCGGTGTTGTCGTTCAGGTCCAGCGGCTGGATGAAGTTCTCGTCGATGAGCCGGGCCTGCCGCTCACCCACAAGGCCGGGGCCCAGCACCCGCCACAGCAGGCCGAAGGCCGCATAGGGCACGCCGTTGGCGCGGTACTCCCGCGGCTCCTGATGGTGGTCGAACATGCCAAAGCCGATGTCGTACACGATGCCGTCAAAGTCATCGGGCACGGTAAAGCCGCGGGTGATCTTGATGTCCGGCCGCAGGATCTGCAGCAGCGCTGTGGCAAACACATCGTCGGCGTGGAACTTGCCGGCATGGGTAAAGCCGTTTGCAGGAATTTTCATAGATGATACCTCATTTTTTGTTTTTTCCGGTCCAGTATACCACACTTTGGCGCAGGGGACAACAAAGCCCGCCGCCGGAGTTTCCCCGGAGGCGGGCTGCTTTTTGTCGTTTATGCGGGAATTACTTGCGTGCCTTGCGGGCGGGCTTGGCGGCGGTGGGCTTTGCGGCAGGAGCAGCCGGGGCGGCGTCGGGCTCACCCAGAGCCAGCACCTGTGCCAGCTCGGCCTGTGCGGCGGCGTTGGTGTCGTCGGTCACGGCCAGCACGTCCGCGTAGAACTGCTCCATACCCTCGCGGGTGGAGAAGTTCGCCACATACATCTGGTTGCCCATGGCACCGGACAGTGCGTCGGGGATGCGGTCCACCATGCGCATGTTGTCCTGATACTTCTGCATGATCTGCTCGTGGCTGTACACAAAGTGTTTGCCGTCGCGGCGGCCGGCAAAGGCACAGTAGAAGTGCTCGCCCACCGGCAGATCGGTACCGCCGAAGGCGATCATATCGGCCCAGATCTTGTACACGTTGGTGGAGCGGGCAAAGTTGATCATATCCGGGGTAA
>OODJ01001341.1_pt1 | contig 20021 bp, 22 predicted proteins | sample 1671611 | NCBI WGS metagenome assembly OODJ01 (sample SAMN06348174, study PRJEB24527) | human gut metagenome | biome: human gut; feature: ankylosing spondylitis patient; material: feces | host: Homo sapiens | place: China | collected 2015-10 | reverse complement strand
TTTTTCCCATGGATCGGGTCATTTGTGGAAAACTTCCAGACCCCGGCGGTTCATCGCTCCTGGCTCTCCGCCTCCCGCCGCTGATCCAGCAGCACTTTTGCGGGAAGAACATAGTCCTCTGTGGAAAACGGATACGCCGGCAGGGCAGCCAGCTTCCAGGGGGCCACGTGGCAGTAGCCGCGGGGGTGCTTCTCCAGATACCGCTGGTGGTAGGTCTCCGCCGGATAAAAGCAGATGAGGGGCTTCAGCTCCACGGCGAAGAAGGGGACGGCTCCTGCCTCCAGCGCGGCGATGGGGCGGATGACCGCCTCGTCCGCCGGGTCTGTCCAGTACACACCGGTCTGGTACTGGCTGCCGAAGTCCGGCCCCTGACGGTTGGGGGTCTCCGGGTCGATGACCGCGAAGAAGGCGAAGAGCAGATGGGGAAGGGAGACGGCCGTGTCGTCATATTCCACCCGCACCGCCTCCCGGAAGCCGGTGAGGCCGGTGCAGACGTCGTCGTAGTTGGCGTGGGACGCCTCGTCTCCATTGGCGTAGCCGGCGGTGACGTCCACCACGCCGGGGAGGCGGCGGTACAGGGCCTCCATGCCCCAGAAGCAGCCGCCGGCAAAGCAGATGGACTTCCGCATCAGGCAAACATCCCCATAAAGCCGTCCGGCCGCTCCTGGGCCTGGCCCCAGATCTGCTGGAAGGCCTCCGCCGTGATGGCGTGGGCCTCCACCTCGCCGGGGCGGTTCAGGGTCCGGAGATCCGCGGGATAGGGGGTGGGGGACAGGGCCTCCTCCCGGCCGTAAGCGCCGCCATAGGCAAAGCACAGTCCGTTGGGATAGAACTCCACCCGCCGGACCTCCCGGCGGCAGTCATCCAGCTCCGCGTAAATGTGGCGGGGCTCGTCCTCCTCTTCCAGATTCTGCTCGATCAGCACATAGGTCATTCCATTCCCTCCTTGTGGAAAAAGGCCCGGATGGCGTCCGCGTCCGCCTGGACGCTGCCCTGGGCGAAGCAGTTTCTCCCGCCGCCCCGGCCGGAGAGGGCATCGTTCAGCCGCTTTACCAGCGGGGAGATGTCGGCTCCATCGGCGCGGACCAGGGCGTAGACATAGGCGCTCCCCTCTCCGGCGAACACCGCCGCCATACCGCCGGCGGCCTTTGCCGCCGCGTCCGCCAGCTTCCGGGCCCCGTCGGGCCGCATGGGGGGCTCCACCAGCAGCACATCTCCCCGGCCCGCCAGGGCCTGGGCCCGGAGGGCGAAGAGCTGCTCCTCCAGCTCCGTCATCCGCTGCTTGGCGGCGGTGAGCTCCGCGTTCTGCCGCTCCACAGCGGCCAGGGTGTCCCGGGGCTTCACCGACAGCAGCTGGGCCACGGCGTGGTCCTGCTCATAGACCTGGGAGAGATAGCGGTAGGCCCGTGCGCCGCAGAGGATCTCCATCCGGACTCCCTCCCGGAATTTCTGGCAGGAGAGGATCTTGATGAGTCCCACCTCCCCGGCCCGGCGGACGTGGGTGCCGCAGCAGGCGCAGCAGTCCGCTCCGGGAAAGGTGACGATTCGCACCTGGCCGGTGAGCTCCTTTTTGCTGCGATAGGCAAGCTGCTCCAGTGCCGCGGGGGAGGGGAAGGTGATCTCCGCCGGGGTGTCCGCCCAGATGGCCGCATTGGCCCGGCGCTCCGCCTCCAGCACCTGCTCCCAGGTCAGCTCCCGGTTGTAGTCGATGGTGACGGTGTCCGCCCCCAGGTGGAAGCCCACGTTGTCGCAGCCGTACAGCGAGCACAGCAGGCCGGAGAGGATGTGCTCGCCGGAGTGCTGCTGCATATGGTCAAACCGCCGGGGCCAGTCGACGGCGCCCTCCACGGTGGAACCGGCTTCCACCGGGCCGCCGCAGGTGTGGAAAATCACGCCGTCTCGTTCGTGGACATCGGTGACGGAAACGGCGCCCAGGGTGCCGTGGTCCGCCGGCTGTCCGCCGCCCTCCGGGTAGAAGGCGGTGCGGTCCAGGGTCACCAGAAAGCCGGTTTTGGCGGGCTCGCAAGTGAGGACACGGGCGGTGAAGGCGGTGAGGTAGGGATCCTGGTAATAGAGTTTTTCGGTTTCCATGGGGAAAACTTCCTTTCGTTGGGAGATGGGTCACAGGATGCGGACTGCCGGACGGCGGCCTGAATCTGCCTCCTAAACTGTACCCAAGAAAATGGACACATTGGATTAGACCCACGGCCCCGATTGGTGGACACGCATTTGACCCATAGGGTCAGAGGCACCTCATCTGTGATAAAATAAGATCACCAGATGGAGGTGCTGCATGAGCACGAAAAAACGATTCACGCTGGAAGAGATCCGGCATTTGCGGGCAAACCCATACACCCGGTGCGTGACCGCGGACACGATTTCCTACACCCTCGCCTTCAAGGAGGCATTCTGGGCCTTGAGCCTGCAAGGCTACACCGGTCCGGCCGCCTTCCGCAAGCTGGGCTACAACACGGAAGTCCTGGGCTTCGAGCGGATCCACAACACCACCAAGCGCATTCGGCGGGAAGCCAAGTCCCTGGAAGGGCTTCGTGAGGGTACCCGGGGCGGCGTGCGCTTGCAGAAGGAAACAACATGGGCGGACTCCCCGTCTGACGAAGCTGCCAGACGGATGCAGCGAGAGATTCTGTGCCTCCAGCAGCAGATGGCGTTTTTAAAAAAAGTCATGAAGCTGCACGACAAGCCGGAACAGTAGCCATGGACAATGCCGGAGAGCGGTTCGCGGCCATCCAGGAAGCGTTGACGGACCGGAAGAACATTCTCACCGTAAAAGAGATGTGCGAATTGGCCGGTGTGTCCCGCTCCGGCTATTACAACTGGGTGCGTTCCGAACGAGCCAGGGAAACGAGGGAGCAGAAGGATCGGGCCGATTTTGAGCGGATTTTGGAGGCATACCGGTTCCGCGGGTACGCAAAAGGCGCCCGGGGCATCCACATGCGGCTGCTGCACATGGGCGTGCGGATGAATGTGAAGAAGATCCGCCGGCTCATGCGGAAGTACCGTCTCACCTGCCCCATTCGGAAGCCGAATCCCTACCGCAGATTACAGAGGTCTATCCGAATGGGCAACACCGCAGAGAATCTGGTGAACCGGGAATTTGAATCCCGCGGTCCCAGGGCTGTCCTCCTGACAGATATCACCTATATCCCTTTGAATGGGAAGTTCTGCTACCTGTCCACGATCCTGGACGCCTGCACGAAACAGGTCTTGGCCTATGCCATGAGCGAATCTCTGGAAGTGGATTTTGTCCTGGAGATGGTGGAGCAGATGGTGCAAAGCCACGGCACCTCGCTGAACAAAGAGACTGTGATCCACAGTGACCAGGGGACCCACTACACCAGCTTGAAGTTTATCCAGTTGGTGGAGAGCCGAGAGCTGCGCCGGTCCATGTCCCACAGGGGCAACTGCTGGGACAATGCGCCTCAGGAGAGCTTTTTCGGGCACATGAAGGACGAGCTGGCCGGTGAGATCCCCGGTTGGACCTCCTTTGCAGATGCGAAAGCATCCATTGACCGCTGGATGGATTACTACAACAAGGATCGCTGCCAGTGGGACCTGGCGAAGCTGTCCCCCAATGAATTTTACGATTACATCACCACAGGTGAGTACCCCGCCGGTATGCTGCCACAATGGGTCAAATGATTTTGTCCTTGACTTGGGGTGCACTTTAGAAAGGAAACAATGGAGACAAGAGTACCGGGCAGGAGAGTTGTGCCTCCTGTCCGGCTTTTTCTGATCTTGGTATTCACAACATCTGCTCCATGAAGGCACCCATCGTGGCCGCTGCTTCGTCCTGTTTTTGTCGGGTGGCGTGGGTGTAGGTGCGGAGCGTGAATCCGGCGTCGTAGTGGCCCAGCATGCTGGATACCGTCTTGATGTCCACGCCGTTTTGCAGAGCCATGGTTGCGAAGGTGTGCCGCAGATCATGGAACCTGATGTGCTCCAGTCCGGCGTCTTTTAGAATTTTTTTGTGGAGGTTTACCACGCTGTCCGGGTAGTACATCTCTCCTGTCACTGGGGAGGGGAACAGGTAAGGGTTGTCCGGGTGTTTCTCGTGCTCCTGCATCAGTAGATCCACCGCCGTCTGCGGGATCGACACCTGTCGGACGGAGGTCTCCGTTTTGGGCCTTGAGAGCGTCAGTTCTCCGTTCGGATTTTTGATGTACTGTTTGCTGATGGAGATGGTGCGATTTTGTGTGTCCAAATCATCCCACCGCAGGGCCACCAGCTCCCCTTTCCGCAGGCCGCTGACCAGCTCCAGGTAGAATATGGGCAGAAGTCCCCTGGCGTTGGCCGCGTCCAGGTAGTTCTTGATGTGATCCGCAGGCAGAATTTTCATCTCAATCTTCTGCACCTTTGGCGCGATACAGTCCTCGGTGGGATTCCGAGGGATCAGCCGCTCTTTGACTGCCCGCTGGAAGGCACAGTGGAGCATCAGATGGACGCTGCGGACAGTCGTACTGCTGAGCCCAGGATTTCCCTTGCCGCTTTTCCGGTTGGCCCGGCCATTTTCCAACAGATCCTTGTAGAGCTTCTGCAGGTGCCGGGAGGTCAGCTTCTTCAGCTTGATGTCTCCGATGCGAGGGATGGTATAAGTTTCGATCATGAGCTGGTAGCGGTCAGCCGTTGCGACCCGGATATTGGGCTTAGCATAGAGCTCATACCAGGTCCGTAGCCAGGTAGCTACCGTGTACTCTTCACTGCGGCTAACATCCAGCCCCTTCGTTTCTTCAATGGCGGCTTTCAGTTTCTCTTTGACCTCTGCCTGTGTCCTCCCCAGTACGCTTTTCACGATCCGCTTGCCGGTTTTAGAGTCATAACCGGCGGAGTACCGACCTTCCCATCTGCCGTCCTTCCGTTTTCGGATATTGCCTTCTCCGTTGGCCCGTTTCTTTGCCATGGCATCCGCCTCCTTTTCAACGATACAACATACCACAGAAAAGCGAAATAGCCAGGGGAAACGCCGATAGTTATCAGTTTGTTAAGAAAGGGCTGCCGCTGGCAGCCCTTTTTCTTTGAATAGCGTATCAAATTTTGACCTGGGGATGTCCTGTTTTCGTCCTCTCTGTGGCCCGCTTTTCTTCCTCGTCCTCAAAGCAATACCGTTCCATCTCCCCGGCAATCCCCATACCCAACTGAAACCCGGCGATGAAGGCGGTCAGAGAGGTCTCCTCTCGCAGTTCGTTCTCCAGATCCGCCAGCTGCAACAGGGTCTCCTGCTCTGGCTGATGCAATTTTTCTTTGATCTCTCTGTAGGCCTGGTCCAATTCTTCCCGGACTCTCCGAAGCTCCGGCTCCCGGCAGAACCTTGCGTGCAGGGCTCTCATGTAGTCGTACATCGTGCCGCCTCCTTGTCAGCGACTCAACATACCACGATGCGGACCCAATAGCCAGGGGGCATGGCGTCTATTATCAGAAAAGTAACAACTTGGCCGCTTGGCCGGAAGCCTTATCTTTGTTTTATGCGGTGCAAATTTTGAGCTGAAAAATCAGGCCCCGGGATTTCCCGGGGCCTGATCCTGTTCAGAGCAGCTTCTGCCCTTCCTCTGGTTCCGATCCCTGGCGGCTCATGCGATGCCGCCGCTCCTTTGCCCACGTTTTGCGGTCCATGCGGGCGGGGAGGGTCGTACTGTCCTGCACCGGCATTTGCTGTTCGCTGCCCTCCAGACGGGCCAGGAGGTGGATGATCTGCCCGGTCACAGCAGCACCCGCCACATCAGGACACTGACCACTGCCGACACGATGCCCGATGCCAGGATCGTCAGTAGAATCTTGCCCTGGAAGCGGGCCGAGGCCTCGTCCCAATTCCGGCGGAACTGAGCTTCCAGTTCGGAGAGTTCCCTCATAAATCCGTCGCGCCGCTTCCCATCCTGTTTGTGTTCTTCCTTCATCTCCTGTACCGTCTGGCGCAGGTCCCGGCAGATCCCCTGATGGATGCTGTTGGTCTGATTCAGCCAGCCCACTAACTGCTGGTCTGTGGCCAACTCCTTCAGATTTTCTCTGGTGGCCAGTCTCTCCGTATCCGCCCGGATGGTCTCCTGTAGGGCCAAGGTCCTCCGCAGGACTTCCTCCAGCCGCTCCACCGTCGTCATCGGCATGGTGTAGAGGACGTTGGGCTGCTGGTCGGTCAGCGTGGGTGGCGTCCGCTGTTTCAGCCTGTCCAAGGTCGTGTTGCGCTGCGCGTTGTCGGATTCGAAACTCATCTTCTATCTTCTCTTTCCTGAATTTTTCCTCGTGGAGCTTGTCGTCCCGGCACCGCATTCCAGCGGGGGTGATGTAGGTGATGCTTCTCCGGCCTTCCTCCCACCGGGCATCGTAGCCCCGGCGCCGCAGCTCGTCCAGAAACTCCTCCCGGCTGCCGGCGTGTTCCATGGCCGCCTCGATCACCGCAATCAGCTGAAACTTCCAGCTCTGTCCCCGCATGGCACTGCGATACTCCCCCGGCCGAAGTCCCTTGACCTGTTTCTTCTGGCGGTACGGTTTCAGAGTGGTCAGCCCATGCGCCCGGCAGACCTGGTCGCTGACCAGCCGCATCCGCTCTAAGGTCCGGGGCGTGAAGTGGAGTTTTTCCCCGGTGTCCGGCTTCACGGAGTTCACCACCAGGTGGGAGTGGAGGTGCGCCCGGTCGATATGCGTAGCCACCAACACTTCGCAGTCGGGGAAGAACCGCTCCGCCAGCTCCTGGGCGATCTGATGGGCCTCCGCCGGTGTGACGCGCTCCTGGGGCGAGAAGGACTGGGTGTAGTGGTAGAACCAGGTGCCGCTGGCCTTGCCGTACAGGTTCTTTGTAGCCAGGAAGCTCTGATAAGCAAGATCCGCCATGCAGTTGATGCCGGTGAGATAGCGGGTGCCGTCCGTGTCCTCGGTTTTCTGCTCCTGGGCCACATACCGCAGGACGCCGCCCATGGCGCCGGCGGTCTGTTTCTTTTCACGGATGAAGCTGCACGTCGCCATGGGTTACCACCTGCCTTTCCTCTGTCAGCAGCCGGTTGACCGCCTCGTAGACCCTGCCCAGCATTTCTGTGGCCTCTCGCAGATTGGCGCTCTCGATGTGGCCCTGATGGGCCAGGACGGTCAGCTGGTTCAGGTTCCGCCCCCAGGCCCGCAGCTCCCCCAGGAGGGGCTTCAGATCCTCCACCACAAGGATGGGCGTTTCCAGGGCGGCGTGGAGCAGATATTCCTGCTGGCACAGGCCAGACTGCCGGACTTTGGCCTCGATTTTCCGCCGCTCCGCCGGTGTCACCCGGAAGGCGATGACCCGGTTTCTTGTTCTGGTCTCCATGTCTCTGCCTCCTTTCGCACATAAAAATTCTGGTATGGTGCTGCCGGGAAGCACACCATACCAGAACATTTCCTGGAAAGCCAGGGGTTACGGGAAGAGTTATCAGAACATTCATAACTGCCGGAAGGTATGGGGGAGAGAGAATTTGGACGTTGCCGAAAAGGACGCCCACAGCGGCGAGCGAGAGGCGGCAGGGGGAACGGATGCCACCTCGGCCCCATTTGTCCGACACAGCGGCTCACAGGGCCAAACGGGGGCAGAATTGTTGGTGGCTCAATGACAGAGAAAAATGGCTTTTCTTTGTCAACAGCATATCAAAATCCAGCCGGCCGCAAAGTCTATGGCTGGGCAGTGCCCGGTTTCTTTCTCTGCCCTTCGGCCATCGGGCCGTCTAAAGTGGGTGCGGGCGCCAGCCCGCAAAACGCGTTTGGCTGCCAGTGGCAAGCCAAACGCTCTGCTTGCCCCACCCGAAGGTGGGTAAAACCGTCCCTCCAGCCGGTTGCCGCTGACGGACACGGGCAGCAGTCCGCACTGCGGGGAGATGTGGCGATTTTATTTTTCCTGCTTTTCTTTTCGTCCCTCGCAAAGCGGTGCCACGAATAGGCATTCCTCCCAAACGGCGGGACAGCAGCCCAAATCCGGCCTGTATCCGCCGGGAGGGGCACAGGGACTCTGCCCCTCCCCATAGGAGGCCACACAGCCCCTCACACGGCCAAACAGGGGGAGAACGCACAGGGGGGACAACGGCAGAGAAAAATTTGCTCTTTCTTTGTATTGCGTATCAAGAGCTGACATGCATGGCGTGACGATTATCATGATCGTTATTTACGGCAGCAGAGAAGGAAAGCAAAGCCGGTGATCAGCCGGATGACGGATACGTCGTGTCTGCCTTCATAAAATCTCTATGATTTCTCAGGAGAAAATAAGGAAATTCCCGCACAGTTCTGCTATACTGGAAACACCGCACCGGAAGGGGGATGCTCTATGCCGAAAGAAACGATTCTCGTGGTGGACGACGAGAAGGAGATCGCCGACCTGGTGGCCCTCTATCTGCAAAACGAGGGCTTTCGGGTTCGCAAAACCTATGACGCTGCCGGCGCGCTGGACCTTGCGGCGAACGAACCGCTGGATTTGGCCGTTCTGGATGTGATGCTGCCGGATCTGGACGGTTTCCAGCTCTGCCAGAAAATCCGGGAAACCCATCCGTTCCCCATCATTATGCTGACTGCCAAAGGGGAGGGCATGGACAAGATCACCGGCCTCTCCCTGGGGGCGGACGACTATATGACCAAGCCCTTTCAGCCCTTGGAGCTGGTGGCCCGGGTCAAGGCCCAGCTGCGGCGGTACAAGCAGTACAATACCGGAGCGGAGTCGGGCGATGGCGCCCTGGTGATCTCCGGCCTGGTGCTGGATCGCAAGGCCCACACCTGCACCCTGAACGACCGGCCCCTGTCCCTGACCCCCACGGAGTTCTCCATTCTGCAGATCCTGTGTGAGCACAAGGGAGAGGTGGTCAGCTCCGAGGAGCTGTTTCACCAAATCTGGAAGGATGAATACTACACCAAAAACAACAGCACAATCACCTCGCATATCCGCCACCTGCGGGAGAAGATGGGGGACTCCTATGAAGATCCGAAGTACATCAAAACGGTCTGGGGATATGGATACAAAATCGAGGGATGAGCGAAAGCGTGCGGATTTCTCCGTTTTTCAGTTCCGGGTCATGGTGCGCTTCTGTGGGGCGGCTCTGATTGCCACCGTGGTCGTGATCGCCCTGTACCTGTTTCTGTGGAAACGCCGGGGCGGGGATCTGGTGGTCTGGCTGATGGAGCGGTGGCTGGATGTCACCCATGAGGAGGCGTTTTACCTCTACCATGACTACTTCCGCAGCTACAAGGAGATCTTCTTCGGCGTGGCCATCGTCCTGGTCTTTCTGCTGATGCTGTGGTACCTGTTCCGCTGGATGACCCGATACTTCCGGGAGATCGACCAGGGGATTGACAGCCTTCTGTCGGAGCAGGCGGAGCAGATCCAGCTCTCTCCTGAGATGGAACCTTTCGAACGCAAATTGAACTCGGTGCGGAGCATCCTGGATCAGCGGGAGCGGGCGGCCCGGTCCGCGGAGCAGCGGAAAAATGAGCTGGTTTTGTATCTGGCCCACGACATCCGCACCCCGCTGACCTCCGTGCTGGGATACCTGGATCTGCTGGAGGAGATGCCGGAGCTGCCGGCAGAGGAGCGGGCCAAGTATGTACACATCTCTCTGGAAAAAGCCCGGCGGCTGGAGAAAATGATCTCCGAATTTTTTGAGATCACCCGCTACAACACCCAGCAGATCGCCATCGATCCCAAGCCGGTGGATCTCTACTATCTGCTGGTCCAGGTCATCGACGAGCATATCCCCCTGTTCACGGAGCATGGGAACTATGTGACTCTCCGCGCCCAGGAGCCGCTCCAGGTCTGGGGGGACGGGGAGAAGTTGGCCCGGGTGTTCAACAATCTTTTGAAAAACGCAGCGGCCTACAGTGACCCGGGGACAGAGGTGACCGTCAGCGCCGAAGCGGGGAAGGAGGCTGTCTCCGTCAGGGTCACCAGCATTGGCAAAACGATTCCCTCGGATAAGCTGGACGCCCTGTTTGAAAAGTTCTACCGCCTGGACGACGCCCGCACCTCCCACACCGGGGGCACCGGGCTGGGGCTGGCCATTGCCAAAGAGATTGTCGCCCTTCACGGCGGGACGATCTTGGCCGAAAGTGAAAACGGGCAGACAACCTTCATGGTCCGTCTCCCCATCAGGGAAAAATCATAACATCTCCATCATTTCTCAGGAAAAGAACCAGCAAATCTTCAAAAACGAAACGCCCTTGTCTGGTAAGATCAAAACCAGACAAGGGCGTTTTGCATGGCCCTCCAGGAAAGGAGCTGTTTTTATGATGGAAGAAAGAGATCACAATGTGGACCGACGCAGAAGCCAGGGCAGGGAGCGGCGGATCTGGCCCGAACTTCTGTTTTCTGTCGTTTTGATCGCGCTCTGCATCGGCGCTGTTTATTGGGTGCTTCAGGGCGCGTTTCAACTGGAGCCGTCCCATGAGGAAACTCTGCAGGATGATCCAGTCACCGTGATTGATCCCCCGCAGAGTAGCGCGGACACAGCGGAAACTTCGGATATGGATACGCCGTGGTACCTGGCGCTGGTCAATCGCTGGAATCCGCTCCCGGAGGACTATGAGGTCGATCTGGTGGAGGTCCCCGGCGGCGAGAAAGTGGACGAGCGGATCTACGATCCGCTGATGGAGATGCTGGACGCCGCGGAGGCGGAGGATCTGGGGCCCATCGTGGTCTCCGGCTTTCGGACAGAGGAAAAACAGCAGAGCCTGTACGATGACAAGATCCGGGAGTACCGGCAGCAGGGCTACTCCCAGGAGGAGGCCGTTGAGCTGGCGGAGCAGTGGGTCGCCAGGCCGGGTACCAGCGAACATCAGCTGGGGCTGGCTGTGGACATCAACGGCGCGGTCTATGATATTTACCTCTGGCTGGAGGAAAACAGCTGGAAGTACGGCTTTATCTTCCGCTATCCGGCCTACAAGACCGACCTCACCGGCGTGGCGGGGGAGGTGTGGCATTACCGCTATGTGGGAAAGGAGGCCGCACAGGAGATCTATGAGCAGGGCGTCTGCCTGGAAGAGTATCTGGAAAATCTGCCAGAGGATGGCGTGTCATGGGCCGAAACAGACTGACACAGGTATTCTCCTGCCTGCTTCCGCTTCGCAGACGGCAGAAAAACTACATTTTTGCGCACACGACTGGAGAGAAAACTGCTTCAAATCAGATCCGCGAACAATCGCCAGGCTTTCCCGGTCGGGGAAACCGCTGATCTTGGATGCGTATCGTCCCTGACCCACACCGTGACCCACACGGGGAAACGAGCGGACGGAACCAATGGACGCAAGAGTGCCGGGGAGCACGACGTTCCGGACAAAAGAGGGCACAAAAGGCCCGGAAAGCAGCAAACCTCACCCTCCCAATCAGTTGGTAAGGATGAGGTCGGCGGTTCGAATCCGCCCAGCAGCTCCATTGAAACCCGCTGTCCCGCAAGGGATGGCGGGTTTTGTTCGCTTAAGCGAGCAGAAAGCCCGGGGCTGATTTTGATGAACTGGAGTCCCGCAGGGGCTTTGCATCCAGCGAGTCCCCGCCTGTAACGGAACTGCCTATTTGAAGGCAAAGGCTGTCAAATCTTTGCGGCAGAATCGCTTAAAAAATCAAGATGCCCTTGCATTCAACACACGGAAATGCGCAGTATCACATCAGACGGCCGCCGACCGTCACCGCGCAGTTTGCGCTATTTCTGTTTCTTGACGGTGATTTTTACGCCGAAATCCTTTCCCTCCGGGATCATCTCATACTGCAGTGCGTCCAGATAGCCGGACATCTGCCAGTTTTCCAGCAGCTGCCGCATGGTGTTCTGCACACTCCTGGCCACCGCGTTCAGGCCTTTGGCCGACTTTGCCTCCCCGTCCCCAATCATGCCCAGTGTCCAGAGAAGGCCGAACTCATTTCCCTCCTGATCCCGCTTCAAAAGGCGGATCTGCTGTTCCTCCACGCTGTTGTTCTGATACAGGAGGATTTCCAGCTCCTGGAGAAGATAGTGCCGGAGCAGGAGCGTCCGGTCATTGTTGTTGTGCCGGATCTGGTTTTCGCCAACATCATCCCGCAGCCTGTCAAAGGGCACCTCGATCAGCTGCCTGTGGTGCTGGGCGTACTGATAGAGGGGCATTGGCTGGCCGGGTATAAAATGAAACCGCTTCCGCCCGCCGCGCTCCGCCCAGCTCACCGGCAGAAATGCCCCCTCATAGAGATCTTGCTCCACCTGGTGGTCATGGTCCGCCAGGATGTAAATCTGGATCCCGGCCAGCTTCTGCAGGCGCCCTTCCAGCTCCTGCCGCCGCTTTCCATCAATCCGGCGCTCCATGTTGCCCGCCATAATGCGGGCGATGGCGTCTGCCTGGAATTCCGCCTGCGGAGGATTGTTGACCATCAGGGTATAAGCGGCGTTGGCCACCACCATATCCAGATAGGTGAGATCCTCGCTGATGAAGTACTCCGCGTAATCAGCCGCATCGCTGGGCCTGCGCACCCGCTTCCCGGACAGGGAGACCTGATTGACACAACCCGCCAGGTCCTGATACTTCCGCAGTTCATTGGCGATTTTGCAGTTGTTCATGATAAAGCGGTCGATCTGCAGCTGGACATTCTTCCGCGGCATTTCCTCACCCCTTCCGCCGCCTGGCTTTTCGATGGAAGCCGTCATGATACTGGACCGGATACGCGCCGAGCATCTTCCGAAGCTCCTGCAGGCGGACCTGCGGGGTCTGCCCGCCGCCGTCCGGCTGCTGGAAATAGGAGTTCTCACTGTAAAACAGGAGCGGAATGCGGATGCCGTCCTGGCCATACCGCATTTTCAGCAGCGTCAATTCCAGCTGCCGGGGGTTCTGGGCCTTGGCAGCCTCCTGGGAGAACTTGGCGTCGTCGTTGCCCTGATACTGCATCCCCAAAATGACATCGGCGGAGTACTCGATGGAGCCGGACTCCTTGAAGCTGGACAGGGTGGGGCCCCTGTCGTAGCTCCCGCGGTTCAGCGCGCTGATCAGCAGGATGATCACATTCTGCTGGTCCCGCATATTGCACAGCTCCCGCACATTGTCATCCACGATCTGCTTGTCGGTTGCCTTCAGCAGGGTGTCCCGGGGGGCCAGGATCTGCAGGTAGTCCACCACCACCATGATGGGGCGGTCTCCATAGTCCTGGCGGTGGGCCTCCCGGAATGCCCGGATGTGTTCCTGGATGTGGCCGATGTGGGACAGGCTGGGGCCCTGCTCATATAAGTAGAGATGCCGCCCCTCCTGCTCGATCACCTCTCTGGCCTGGTTGATCCGGTCCCACTGGGCCTCAGAAAAGCTTTCTGCCTTGCGGCTGTCCAGCAGGTCGGCGGCCTGGAACCCCGTCTGGCGGTGCAGGGCGAAATCCGCCCGGCAGATGGACTTGGCGGTGATCCAGGCCCGGCTCATCTCCAGGGCGAAATACAGCACGGGGATCCCCTGGCTGGAGAGGTTGTAGGCGATCTGAAGGGCCAGCGTGGACTTGCCCAGGCCCGGCACGGCGCCCAGCACATACAGGCCGTTTGAAAGGCCGCCGTTCAGACTGCGGTCCAGCACCGGGAACCCGGTGGAAATCCGCTGGGAGGCGATGCTTTGAATGCGCTCCCTGCTGAACAGGGCGGCGCATTCCCGCAGGGACTTCCCCGCATTCCCCAGGCCCTGGGGCAGCCCGGTTTCCATCTTTGCCACCAATGATCGCTCCTTTTTGCGTCAACAGTTGTGCGCGGGTGCCGGCGGCCCTGTCAGGGATGCCGGTAGATCCGCTTGTCCAGGGCGAAAATACGGTCGCTCCATTCGCCGGGCTGGAGCTTTTGCAGGGCCTCCTGATAAATCTCCATCCGGCTGTCAATCAGGTCGATATAGGACAGGAGCTCGCTCTCCGCGCACATGGGCTTTACGGCCGCGCCGTGCTCCGGCTCCCCGTGGTGAGAGAGGATCATGTGCTGGAGCAGGACCGCCTTCTCAGCGGGGATTTTCAGCGCATGGCAGACCTCCGCGGCCTCCTGCGCCCCCATCACGAGATGTCCCAGGAGATATCCCTGGTCGGAGTAGTCCGTCACCAATCCCAGCTGGGAGAATGTAAATTCCGACTCCTTCTGGAGGTCATGGGCAAAGGTCCCGGCCAGCAGCAGGCTCCGGTCCACGGTGTCCCCATACAGGCCCGCCAGAAAATCCGCCAGCTTCATCATATTGCCCGTGTGCATCAGAAGCCCGCTGAGGAAGCTGTGGTGGACGCTCTTTGCGGCGGGGATGCTCCGGAACGACGCCTCATGACGGTCCAAAAGCGCCTGGGCGACGCTGCGGTAGTCCGGATCCGCAATCGAGTTGATCAGCGCCCGCACATCATCCAGCATCGCCGCGGGATCGATGGGCGCCGTGGGCACCAGCTCCGAGATGTCGAAGGAGTCGCCCTCCTCCGCCAGGCGGAGCCGCTCAATCTTCAGCTGAAGAGCCCCTTTATAGGTAGTGACGGAGCCCTGGAGCCAGATCACTTCCCCGGCGTTGGCATCATTGATGGGGCCGGCGTAGTCCCACGCCTTTGCGTCGATTTCCCCGTGCCGGTCCAAAACCACCGCGCTCAAGAAGGGATGTCCGTTGCTGGTGACTTTGGCAGAGACCGTTTTCAAAATATAGAATCCCTCAACAGTATCTCCGGATTCCATGAGCGTGGTTGCTTTTTGATAGTCCATCTTCCGATACACCCTTTCTGGAGACAGCGGCCCTGCTTTTTCCACGATGCTCTGAAATGGATGTTTGAAAGGGCCGCATAAAATTGTGAGCTATAACCGCATTATATCCTGCATTTCCCGGCTTTTCAATAGTGCCGTTCCGGGAAACGCTCCGCTGCCTGAATCAGCGCCTCCCGGCCGCGCACCGCGAAGGGGCCGCCTGCTTTGCGGTTTCCACTGTTGGAAGAAGTTTTTGCAAAAAACTTTCGGAAGAAAAGCAAAGGCGCCTGCCGGAGCCGCCTCTTAGATAAAAACGCATTTGTTTGAGCGAAAGATGCAAAAATACCTTGAATTCCGGCAGTAAGACTTCCTTGATTTTTTTCAATCTGTTCTGCCGCAGTGATTTGACGGCTTTTGCTTTCAACTAAGTAACTAAGTTACAAGCGGGAATCGTGGGATGTAAAGACCCTGCGGTCCCCGCTTAATCAAAACCGGCTCGGAGCGCGCCGCAGGCGGCGTGCTCCGGGCCTTCTGCTGGACAGGCAGATTAAGGAGATTTACGGGGATGCGGCTCCGCCCTATTTTCACAGCATCCACGGAGACTGCGGGCTCGAAGCAGGGAAGGCTTTCTCCCAAGCAGGGATGCCACAGCTAAAGCTGTCGGCTAAAACCGTGAGACTGAGTTAACGAGAGGTTCGTCCCTGCGGGGGGATGCCGCAGCCAATAGCTGCCGGCTGAAACTGTGAGACAGAGTTAACGAAGGTCTCGTCCCTGCGGGGGGATACCGCAGCCTGCGGCTGCCGGTTGAAACTTTGAAGCCGAAGGAAAGGCAGGTGAGTCTGTATCAGCGAAAGCGTCCCTGCGAAAGGAGGTGTTATGCAAATGTGTTGTGGTTGGAAAGAGCTGATGCCGGTCTACAAGGAGACGGACGAGGCGAATGAGCGGCAGGACCCACACAGCGTGGAGCAGAGAATCCTGGGCTCCATGCTGATTGACCCCAGCTGTGTGGGCACGGTCCTGGAGCGGCTGGAGCCGGAGGAGTTCAACTGCGTGTGGCATCGGGAGATTTTCCTGGGCATCAGCGCCCTGCACCGCATGGGGCGGCCTGTGGACTGCCTGACGCTCTGCGACTGCCTGGTGCAAATCAACTCGCTGGTCGCAAACGAGTGCGATGATTATCTCGTCTATCTGGTCAACACCACGGTGACGTCCGCGAATATCCCGGAGGATATCCGGAACTTAAAGGCAGCCAGGCGGGAACAGATGGAAAAAATCCACAGGATTCGCCAGCTGCGCGACGAGCTGCGCAGGCTGACAGGCTCGGATGAAGATGTGTAATACGGCCAAAGGAGCATCCCTGCACGAGGGGAGAAGAGGAGTGATGAGATGACAAAACCAGGCTGCGCCCTGCGGGCCGCAGGGCGCGCCCCCAGATATGGCTTCCTGGGCATGGCCGGTCTGACGCGGCGTCAGACTGACCGGACGGTTCGACTCCGTCGGAAGCCAGTCATGAACCTCCTTTCTGATATGGCCGGCCCATCGGCGAGGGCCGGCCCCCCTTCCTCTCCGCGTTCCCCGCATGAACACTGCAGCCCCACCTGGCTTCAGGCCAGAGAAGCGCACATATCATACCAATTAAACTGTTAAAAAATTTTTTAAAGGAGGAAACTTCTATGTTTCACAAAAATCTGAATGAAAGCAACACCATCACCAAGGCGAACACCACGGCCGCCGGCGAGACCGCCAAAAGAATCCGGACGCACTTGGGCGCCAGAGGCACCGTCACCGGCCATATGCGCTGGGACCCCCTGGCCTATCCCTGCAAGGACGGGTCTGTGAACTTCCTGTTCCAGGTGGATGCCGTCCCCGGCAGCAGGGGGCCCGATGGCCGCCCGGCGCAGGAACCCCTGCGGATGCGGTGCCACATCCCGGCGGATTTGGTGCAGTTCACCCCGTTTGTCTGGCTCCGGCAGGGGCATATGGTCACGGTGCGGTATGTCGTCCGAACAGACTACTACCGGGACGCCGCCGGCCAGCCTGCCAGCAGCACGTATCTGGACGTTGAGGAAATTGTCCGCCAGGAAGAGGATGAGCGGGATGCCGCCCGGCCCAACAAAAGGGAGTCTTACGGCCCGGCTGGCAGCCGGGGCGGAGACCGCCGGCGGGAAAACCGGCCCAGCGGAGGCCGTCCCGGCCAGCAGGCGTTTGCCCGGGATTCCACCGGATACAGGACGTCAGAAGCGTCCCGCGGGGCGGGCTCCCCCGGCGGCCAGCCGCGGGATGGACGCCGGAGCTTCAGCTCCCCTGCGGGCCGGCCAGCCTGGAACGGGCAGTCCGGCCCGGGGACGCATCCCGAGAAGAGCGGGGTGGGGATTGAATGAAGCTCACCCGGATTCCGCTGGCAAAACGCCTGGATGCCGCAGCGCATGGGAGAACCTGCCAGCCGGAATATATTCCCTGCCTGATTCAGGGGTGGGCGGATATGCCGCTCAAGGCCTATTTCGGCGGCCAGACGGAAGCGCTTCGGCGGCTTTACAAAATCCTCGGCATTTCGGAGGACGCCAATCCGCCCTACCGGCTGGCGGCAGGACTGGTTTTTGAGCAAATGCACTCCTTTGCCGGAATGGACGAGGAGGCCCTGCGGCTCCTCACAGCTCCTGTGAAAGCGTATATCGGCGCTGGGGAAGAGGGAAAAGAGGCGGCGGCACAAACGCGGCCCGTCATGAAACGCCCGATTGCGGACCGCCTCCGGGACGCCAGACGCGGCGAGGACCAAATCCCCGCCGCGATGGGGCTCTGCACCGTGGATTTTCTCGAGACCGTCGGGGAGATGACAGGGCAGGAGGACCGATACCAATCCATCTACAGCTGTCAGATTGCCCCTTACGAAATCGACGAATCGCCCCGCATTCTACAGCTGATTGTAAATGCGGAGTCCTTCTTCGAGGACGCGGCCCGGCAGAACCTTTTGTACTGGGTCCTGATTGAGCCGTTTCTCACACTGAACACATCATTTTACTGAAAGGAGACCATACAATGAACTTCTATATCACACCAAGATTGATTCGGGAGACCAGCCAGGGGATTGAATTTATCCCCATTGCGGAAATGATGCTCTCCCGCCGGGAAATCTGGCTGACCGGGGAAATCAACAGCCAGATGGCGGATGCGGTCATCAGCCAAATCCTCCAGTTGGACGCAGAGATGCCGCGGACAGACATCACCATCTACATCGACAGCCCGGGCGGCTCTGTCAGCGCCGGGCTGGCGATTTACGACGTCATGCAGGCTGTCCAGAGCGACATCCGCACCGTCTGCGTCGGCATGGCCGCCAGTATGGCGGCCGTGCTCTTCGCGGCCGGCAATACCCGTGAAATCATGAGGCACGGGGAAGTCATGGTCCATGACCCGCTGGTAAACGGCGGCATCGCCGGGAGCGCCCTTGCCGTGCAGGACAAGAGCGACCGCCTGATGCAGATGCGCAAGACCATCTGCGGCATTCTGGCCGAACACACCGGAAAGAGCGTGCGGCAAATCTACAAGGTCACCGCCAAAGACACGTATTTCGGAGCGGAGGCCGCCGTACAGTTCGGCCTGGCTGACAAAATCATTGACCGGATTGAAAGGAGCTGCGCATGAGGAAAGCAGGCAGCCGCATTTTGGCGGACGGCGTGTCCGTGAGCAACGACACCTGGGAGACCGGGCTGGCCAACAACGACTTGGTTGTCGGCCCCACCGGAGGCGGAAAGACCCGGGGGTATGTCATGCCCAATCTGCTGAATTCCCAGGAATCCTTTCTGGTCACGGACAGCAAGGGGATGCTGCGGAAGCAGGTGGGCGGGATTCTGGAGAAGCGGGGCTTCCAGGTGTGTGAAATCAGCTTTACGGACCTCCTCCACTCCCAGTGGGGCTACAACCCCCTGAACTTCATCCGCTGGCTCCCGGAGGGGGAGCGGTACTGTGAGCAGGATATCCTCACCGTGGCCGCAGGCTTGGTCCCGGTGGAGGACCAGCATCAGCCGTTCTGGGAATACGCCGCCCGGAACCTCCTGGAGGCCCTGATCGGCTACACGCTGGACTGCCTGCCCCGGGAGGAGCACAATCTCGTCAGTGTCGCAGCGCTCTTCGCGGAGGCGGAGTCGGGCGCCCTGGATGAGCTCATGCGGGAATACTGCGTGATGAAGCCGGGGAGCTTTGTTGCCATGCGCTGGAAATTCCTGCAGACCTGCCGCAGAGCGGACAAGATGTACGGCTCCATTTTGGGAATCCTGGCACAAAAGCTGTCCTGCTTTGCCTTTGGAGATGTGCAGAAGCTGTTCCTGAATCCCAGGCAGGTTGACTTTGCGAAGCTCTCCCACAGGCCCACGGCGCTGTTCCTGAAAGTCAGCGACAGCGACTTTTCGCTCCAGGCGCTGACGTCCCTCTTCTACACGCAGGCGCTGCAGGCGCTGATCGCGGAGGCCGACCGCCGGCCGGACAACCGTTTGAAGGTCCCCGTGCGGCTCTATCTGGACGATTTCGCAAACCTGATTGTGCCGGACATGGACAAGACCATCTCCATCATCCGAAGCCGGGAAATCAGCGTCAGCATCGTGCTGCAGAGCATTACCCAGCTGGAAGGGCTGTATGGGCACGCAAAGGCCATGACCATCATCGACAACTGCGACCATCTGCTGTACCTCGGCGGCCAGAGCCTGGAAACGGCCCGCTTCATCGGGGATAAAGCCAATAAGCCGGCCTCTGCCATCCTAAGTATGCCCCAGGGGGACGGGTGGCTGTTCGAGCGGGGCGCTCCGCCCCGGCAGGTCCGGCGCTATGACCTGAAACAGCATCCGCTGTACCGCCAGTTTCCCGAGTATACGGCGGCGCAAGAGAATCCGGCCCAGCCCGCTCCTCAGCCGATGGCATCCGGCTTTTGACGAAGGGAGGGAACGGCATGGAGAAAAAGCCTGAGCAGTTTCCCCGCCTGAACGCGCTTTACGGCAGAGGGAGCGCCGCTTATGCCGGCGCCCCTCTGTCCTTTCTGCTGATTGAAGTCCGCGGCGGGAATCTGTATATCACCGGTGCCACGCCATTGCGTGATGATGGGGACCGCTATACCGCCCCCGGCTCGGAGTACCAGTATGTCCTCGGCAGTTCCGCGGCGGAACAGCTCCTCTGCGCACTGGCCCGCGGCTCCCAAAAGGCGCCGGAGGCGGTGATCGCGGAGGAGTTTGAGTTCTCCCGGCCGGGCAATCCCCTGAAAGACTATCTGGACAGCCTGGGAATCCAATATGACTATGATGCAGATTGAGGGACCGGCGATTCGCCGGTCCCAGGCTGTCGATAAACCCGGAAATTTTGGAAAACGGGAAGGAAGATAGCTACGAAAGAAACCCAGGAGGGGTGTCTTTCGTT
>OODJ01001332.1_pt1 | contig 20194 bp, 12 predicted proteins | sample 1671611 | NCBI WGS metagenome assembly OODJ01 (sample SAMN06348174, study PRJEB24527) | human gut metagenome | biome: human gut; feature: ankylosing spondylitis patient; material: feces | host: Homo sapiens | place: China | collected 2015-10 | reverse complement strand
AAAAACGCCTCCAACCCGGCTCCGGCCCCTTCGGCAAAGCCGTCCCGCCGCCGCAAACGCGGAGGGTCGGGGAACGCCGCCGGGTCCGCAGCGGCTGCCGCCGCCATCGCCGCGCCGGCGGCAACGGCCGAGGCCCCGCAGAAAAAATGGTGGAAAAGGTGGCTGTAAACGCATTTCGCGTAATAAGGTTGGAAAAAATGCGTTAAATCATTACTTTTGCACGATAAGTAGTTACGAAAAAAGTTTTCTCGGATATGCACTTTTACAAACGCTGGAACAACATCACGGGCTGGGCCGTATTCGCCGTCGCGGCGATGGTCTATCTGATGACGATGGAACCCGTCTCAAGCCTCTGGGACTGCTCGGAGTTCATCGCGACGTCCTACAAACTCGAAGTGGGACACCCGCCCGGAGCACCGCTGTTCATGATGCTGGCGCGCCTGGCCACGCTCTTCGCCTTCGGAAACCCCGACTACGTGGGCATCGCCGTCAACGCCATGAACTCGCTGGCCAGCGCCTTCTGCATCCTGTTCCTGTTCTGGACCATCACCCACCTGGCACGGCGTCTGGTGACGCGCGACGGCGCGCAGCTCACCGCCGCCAACACATGGGCCGTCCTGGGCGCCGGAGCCGTCGGGGCCCTGGCCTACACCTTCACCGACACGTTCTGGTTCTCGGCCGTCGAGGGCGAGGTCTACGCGCTCTCGTCGATGTTCACGGCGCTGGTCGTGTGGCTGATGCTCAAATGGGAGGAGCAGGCCGACGAACCCCACTCCTCGCGCTGGATCGTGCTGATCGCCTACCTGATGGGCCTCTCGATCGGCGTGCACATCCTCAACCTGCTCTGCATCCCCGCGCTGGTCTTCATCTACTACTTCCGCAAGACCGCCACGGTGACCTGGCGAGGCATCGCCCTCTCGACGCTCGTGTCCGGGGCGATGATCGTCTTCGTCAACAACATCATCATCCCCTACACCGTCTGGATCGGGGCGCAGATCGACACACTGTTCGTCAACACGTTCGGCCTGCCGGTCAACTCGGGCATCACGCTCTTCGCGCTGGCGCTGATCATCGGCCTGGGATGGGCCGCATGGGCCGCCCACAGACGGGGCCGCGTGCTGCTCAACATCATCCTGCTCTCGACGACGATGATTCTCGTCGGCTACTCTTCCTACGCCTCGGTGACCATCCGCGCCGCGGCGAACCCGCCGATGAACTCCAACAACCCCAACAACCCCCACGCCCTGCTGTCGCTCCTGAACCGCGACCAGTACGGCGACCGCCCGCTGCTGTACGGCGCGCAGTATTCGGCTCCCCCCGAGGGCGTGAAGGAGAAGAAGGTGTGGTATCTGGACGAGGACGGCAAGTACAAGACCGCCACGGTGCTCACGGGCTACACCCACGCTCCGGAGTTCATGCAGCTCTTCCCCCGCATGTGGAACTACTCGAAGGGTGAAAAGGCCTACAAGGAGTGGGCCGCCTACCGCACCAAGACCGAGACGCTGCGCGACGACAAGGGCGAGGTCCTGCGCGACGCACAGGGGCGTCCCATGCGCGGCGAGACGCTCGACTTCGGACGCAAACGGGCCTACACCGACTCCTACGGCGAAACCCGCACGGTCACCGAACCGACGTTCTGGGAAAACGTCCATTTCTTCTTCAACTACCAGCTTTCGTACATGTACTGGCGCTATTTCATGTGGAACTTCGTGGGACGCCAGAGCGACATACAGCCTTCGCGCACGACGATCACCGACGGCAACTGGCTCTCGGGCATCCGCTGGATCGACGAGAAATACGTCGGCCCGCAGGACAACCTGCCGCGCGAAATCGCCGAAAACAAGGGCCGGAACACCTATTATTTCCTCCCCTTCCTGCTGGGACTCATCGGACTCGTCTACCAGTTGAACCGCGACCAGCGCAACTTCTCGATCGTGCTGTGGCTGTTCGTGATGATGGGCATCGCGCTGGTCTTCTACTTCAACACCTCGCCCGGCGAGCCGCGCGAACGCGACTACGTCTATGCGGGATCGTTCTACGCATTCTCGATCTGGATCGGATTCGGCGTGCTGGCCCTGCGCGACCTGATCGCCCGGCTCTCGAAGCGCGACAACGTGGCGACGGCAGCCGCGGCAACGGTCGTCGCAATGAGCGTCCCGGCCATCCTCGCGGCCCAGAACTGGGACGACCACGACCGTTCGCACCGCACGATGGCCCGCGACATCGGCTGGAACTACCTCCAGTCGACGCTCCCCAACTCGATCATCCTCAACTACGGCGACAACGACACCTTCCCGCTGTGGAACAATCAGGAGGTCTACGGCGTGCGCCCCGACGTGCGGATTATGAACACCTCCTACCTCGGCGGCGAGTGGTACATCGACGAGATGAAGACCAAGGCCAACGACGCCCCCGGCGTCCCCTTCTCGCTGCCCAAGCACAAGTACACCTTCAACAACGACATGATCTACGTCACCAACAGCATCGACCGCCCGGTGGAGATCAAGGAGGTGATCGACTTCGTGCGCAGCGACGACCCCCGCAGCAAGGTCAAACTCGCCGACGGCACGCTGGCCGACTACATCCCCGCCAAGCGCATCGCCCTGCCGGTGAACAAGGAGAACGCCCTGGCGTCGGGCATCGTGGCCGAAAAGGACCGCGACAAGATGGTCGACACGGTGTTCATCAACATCAAGAAGAATTCGCTGGACAAGAACCAGCTGATGATCCTCGACATGCTGGCCAACTTCGACTGGAAACGCCCGATCTACATGACGCAGGTCTACATTCTCCAGGACTTCGGGCTGATGGACTACCTCCAGTTCGACGGCTACGCCTACCGCCTGGTGCCGATCCTCACCCCGACGCAGAACCCCTACGAGATCGGACGCATCGACGCCGACTACGCCGCGCCGCTGCTGCGCGACACGTTCCGCTACGGCAACCTCGAAGACCCGCGGGTCTACGCCGACTACTTCATCCAGTACAACCTTTCGGCCTCGCACGCCCGCGACGCCTTCGCCCGCGTGGCCAAGGAGCTGCTGCGGCAGAACCGCGTCGCAGAGGCCGTCGAGCTGCTCGACCTGGGGCTGGAGCGGATGCCGACCTCGCAGGTGCGCTTCACCGACACCAACACCTACCCCTTCCTGGAGGCCTATTACGCCGCTTCGGCCATGGGCGACAAGGAAGCCGCCGCGAAGGGCGACGCCCTCTTGAGGGAGTATGCCCAGACGCTGATCGAATACATCGAGCACTACCTCCGTTTCGAAGGGGCGCAGGGCGACATGGTCTCGGGCCTTATCGACGAGAAGCTCGACCAGCTGGGCGACATCTACTACCTGGCCAGCTACGCCGACCGCAAGGAGGTGGTGGCCGAACTGAACGACTACTACCGTTCGCTGGGGGTCTCCGAGGAGAACCTGATCGACGTGGGCGACAAACGCCAGCAGCCCGACTCGGCGCTGCTGCCCGCCGCGAAATAACCGGAACCGGAAATGAAATAACGCACGTAACGCTTCTGTTACGTGCGTTATTTTTATGCGGCCGCCCACCCGGAACGGATTTCGGGCAGGCCAAAATCCGGTTCCGCGGTTAAAACCGACATTTTTTGAGCCTGAACACTCCCAATTGCCCTCACCTTTCACTATATTTGCAAAATAAACCGTTTTTCACGAATCCAAACCCTGAACTTATGCCGCTTTTCATTCCGGAAGACTATACGGCCAAGCTCGCTCCCGAAACGATGGAGCAGGCCATCACCTATCTCAAGGAGATTTTTCCCGACATGCTGGCCCGCCGCCTGCGCCTACGCCGCGTCACGGCGCCGTTGTTCGTCCTTTCGGGCACGGGCATCAACGACGACCTGAACGGCGTGGAGCGCGCCGTGTCATTCCCGATCCGCGATCTGGGCGACCGCCGGGCCGAGGTGGTGCACTCGCTGGCCAAATGGAAACGCATGAAACTGGGGACCTACAAGATCGCCCCGGGATACGGGCTGTACACCGACATGAACGCCATCCGCGCCGACGAGGAGCTGGACAACATCCACTCGCTCTACGTCGACCAGTGGGACTGGGAACGCACGATGCGCCCCGAAGAACGCAACCTGAACTTCCTGAAAGCGACCGTCGAAACGATCTACGAGGCGATGAAAGCCGTCGAGGAGGAGGTTTACGAACTCTATCCGCACATCACGCCCATACTGCCCGAGCGAATCACGTTCCTGCAGGCCGAGGAGCTGTTGCAGGAGTTCCCCGCGCTGACGCCCAAGGAGCGCGAGCAGGCGGCGGCCCGCAAATACGGCGCGCTGTTCCTCATCGGCATCGGCGGCGAACTTTCCGACGGGCAGCGGCACGACGGACGCGCCCCGGACTACGACGACTGGAGCACCCCGACCGAAGGCGGTTACAAAGGACTCAACGGCGACATCATCGTGTGGAACCCGGTGCTGGAGAGCGCCTTCGAACTTTCGAGCATGGGCATCCGCGTCGACGCCGAGGCCCTCGAACGCCAGCTTGCGATCTGCGGATGTCCCGAGCGGCGCGAAATGGAGTTCCACCGCCTGCTGCTCGAAGGACGGCTGCCGCTCTCGATCGGCGGCGGCATCGGCCAGTCGCGCCTCTGCATGTTCTACCTGCGCTGCGCCCATATCGGCGAAGTCCAGGTCAGCATCTGGCCCGAGCGGATGATCGCCGAGTGCGCCGCCCACGGCATCCACCTCAAGTGAGGCGGCCCCTCGAAAGCGCCCCGGTCCCTCGCCGAAAGCCGACCGCCCCGCGGAAACGCTCCGGCTGCTCCGGATTAAGAAAAAGCCCCCGCCCGAAGGGAGCGGGGGCTTTGTTTATTTTCCGGCGGCAGGCTGGTCCGGAGTCTGGCCGTTCTTGTTCTTGTTGTAAAGGAAACGCTTGATCTTGTGCGTGGGGGTCTTGATGAAATCCTCCTTCTCCTCGACGACCTCCGAAATCCGAGAAAAACGGTTGACCTTGGCGTTGACGAAATCCATGATCTCCTTCTTCAGCTGTTCGGTCTTGGCCTCCCAGGCCTCCTTCTTGCTCTCCCACTCCTCGCGCCAGTCGTCGATCATCGACTCGATCTCCTCGCGGTTGAAGTGCACCAGGGCGATCAGGCGGCCCTCCTGCTCCGTGACGATCGAATCGGCGATGCAGACGTGCGAGTTGAGCACCGTCTCGATGTCCTCGGGATAGATGTTCTCGCCGCCGGGACCCACGATCATGTTCTTCAGACGGCCCTTGATGTAGAGCCAGCCGTCCTTGTCCAGCTCCCCGAGGTCGCCCGTGCGGAACCATCCGTCGGCCGTGAAAACCTCCTTCGTGGCCTCGGGATTCTTGAAATAGCCCACCATCGCGCTCGGCGTGCGGGCCACGATCTCGCCCTGACGGGTCTCGGGGTTGACGTTCTCCAGCCGCAGTTCGACGCCCGGGGCCTGGGGACCGGTCGATCCCAGCCGCACCATCGAAGGGGCCGCGCCGGCCAGCAGCGGTGCGGTCTCGGTCAGCCCGTAGCCGATGGCATAGGGGACGCGGGCTTCGAGCAGGAATTTCTCGGCCCCGCCGTCGAGTTTCGCACCCCCGATTCCCAGGAAGCGCAGACGGCCGCCGAAGAGCTTCATCAGTTTCCCGCCCGCGACACGGTGGAGGTAGCGGCGCATGAAGCCGATGCGGTAGAGCGTGCGCCAGAAGGAGTTGGAATTGAACTTGGCGAGCACCTGGTGGCGGTAGATTTTCTCGATGATCAGCGGCACGATCAGCATGACCGTCGGGCGGATCGCCCGCAGGGCGGGCATCAGCGCCGAGGCCGTGGGCGGACGGTCGAGGTAGACCACCCGCGCGCCCATCGAGAAGGGATAGATCATGCCGATGGAGCACTCGTAGGTGTGCGAGAGGGGCAGCACCGAAAGGAACGTGTCGCCGCCGTCGACCGGGAAGATCGAGGCGGAGATGTCGACCTGCGCGCAGAGCGCCGCATGGGTCAGCATCACGCCCTTGGGCTTCGAAGTGGTTCCCGACGTGTAGATGATCACGGCCAGGTCGTCGGGCCGGGGAACGCCCGTCGAGCCTTCCCCGCGGACGCGCTGCGAGATGACGCCGAGGTTCTTGGTGCGGACCGCCACGTTGAGCCGCTCGATGGTCTGCTTCGAGAGCTTGGTGAAAAGTTTGTCCGACACGAGCAGGGCCTTGGCCTCCGAATGCTCGATGATCATGTCCAGCTCCTCGCCCGAGAAGTCGGGCAGGATCGGCACGGCCACCATGCCCGCCGACGTGACGGCGAAATAGCTGATGCCCCAGTTGGGCATGTTGCTGCTCAGGAGAGCCACCTTGTCCCCGGCGCGAAGCCCCGCTCCGGTGAGGATTTCCTGCACCCTGGCGATACGACGGCCCACCTCGGCATAAGTCACGTCATCGCCCTCGTACATCGAGAAAGCGACCTTCGACGCGAACTTCTCCACGCTGTTGCGGACCAGTTCGTACAGTGTATTGATAGTCATCATGTGTTCTTTTTTAGCTACGTTCGGATAACGCAAAAGTTTGGGGCGAAATTACTAATTTCCGGCTAAAAAACACTATTTTTGACATAAATTATCACGATGATCGACCATCTGTACATCAAACGGCTCGCCGTCGGCGCAGGGTTCGACCTCTGCGGCATCGCCCCGTGCCGCCATCTGGCCGAAAACGAAGCGCTGTTCCGCGCATGGCTGGCCCGCGGCCGCCAATCGTCGCTGGGCTATCTGGAACGCAACGTCGACAAACGCTTCGACGCGCGCCGGCTGGTCGAAGGCGCACGCACGGCCGTGGTCTGCGCCGTGTCGTACAAAAACCGCGTCGGCGAGGGCTATCCGCCCGGGCACCGGACGAAGGTGGCCTCCTACGCCTGCGCGGCGGATTACCACGCCACCCTCCGGACGATGCTCGGCGGGATGCTCGACGCCCTGCGCGCGGCGCCCCCCGGTCTGGGAGGCCGCGCCTTCGTCGACACCGCGCCGCTGGCCGAAAAGCAGCTGGCCGTAGAGGCCGGGCTGGGGTGGATCGGCCGGCAGTCGCTGCTCGTCACGCCGCAATACGGGAGCTACGTCGTGCTGGGCGAGCTGATTCTCACCGAAGAGACCGACCGCTACGACGCGCCGTTCGAAGGGTCGCGCTGCGGAACCTGCCGCAGCTGCATCGACAACTGCCCCACGGGAGCCGTCGCCCCGGACCGGACCATCGACACGGGCCACTGCATCTCGTGCCGCACCATCGAGCGGGAACAGCCCGGTCAAACGGACCTTCACGGCTGGATCTTCGGCTGCGACGCGTGCCAGAGCCTCTGCCCCTGGAACCGCCGCGCCCCGCAGCACCGCAACGCGGCGTTCGATACCGTGTTCGACCCGCTGGCGATGGACGCCGCGACGTGGCTCGGCATGGACGAGGCGGCGTTCGAAGCCCTCTGCGGCCGCACGCCGCTGACGCGCAGCGGACTGACCCGCATCCGAGAAAACGCCCTTCGAAACGCCGCACCCGAAGAGCAGTCGGAACGCTGAACCTGCTCCCCCGCTCCGGCACGAAAAAGCGGGTTCCGGATTTCCGGAACCCGCTCTGCGGTTTATTTCATGGGGCCGGAGGCTCACTGTCTGCGGCCCGAAGAACTTCGGGAAACCCGGCAGGCCGCCCTCTTCCTCCTGCGGCCCGCAGGCTATTTGGTCAGTTCGGCCAACGCGGCTTTCGCACTCTCGACAGCCGGTCCCGCCGTCACCTTCCGGAAGGCCTCGATGGCCTGCGGCTTCATCTCCTTGGCGTTGTAGGCGGCGCCCAGCGTCAGGTACATCAGGCTCACATCCTCGGGATCGGTCTGCACCTTGGCGGCAGCCTCGCCCAGCTCGATCACCTTGTTGTAATCCTTCTTGCTGGCATAAGCCTGCAAGCGGACCTTCTGTGCCAGAGCGTTTTCGGCGTTCTTCGCCAGCAGCGCGTCGGCCATCGCGATGATACCGTCGAAATCGTTGGCAGCCTGAAGCGTGGCCACCTTGTTATTGGTGTAGAGGGCGATCATCTCCTTGGCCTTGGCGGCGTCATCGGCATACTTGGGGTGCGTCTTGGCGGCCACCGCCTCGTAGATGTCCATACCCTTCTCGTACTCGCCCATCTCGCAGTAGCTCATGGCGAGGTTCAGCGCCATCGCGGTATTGTCCGGGTCGGCCTTGTAGCCCTTCTCGAACACGCCTGCGGCGGTCGCATAGTCCTTGTTGTTGAAAGCGTCGCCGCCCTGAATCTGATAGATCTTGGCCACCCAGCCGTTGGCCTTGGCCATCTGGCTCATGTCGCCGTAGAGTTCGGCCAGCTCCGCCGATTTGGTGAAATTCTTCAGCGCCTCGTCGTAGTTCTTGGTCCGGATCGCTCCGCCGCCCATCATAAAGTAGCATTTGGGAAGCGTCGTCTTGGCCGTGGCCACCAGCGACGCGGCCTCCTCGCTGTCCAGCCCCTGCTCGATCACCTGTTCGAACTTCGCGGCCGCGCCTGCGAAATCCTTGGCGCCGAAAGCTGCTGCGGCTTCGTTGTAGATTGCAGTAACATCCTGCGCCGAGAGCGACACCGCCGCCAACAGCGCGACAACCGATACAAATAACTTTTTCATTGCTTTTCTATTCGATTTTATAAGTTTTTCAGTTCATGCGCCCCTGTCCGAAACGCGTTGGATGCAAAAGTATAAAAAAAATTCCTTTTTTACCAAATCTATCCACGCAAACCCGCGAAAAAACCGCTCATCAACTCCTCGCACTCCTCCCGGAGCACCCCCCGCGCCACGGTCGTTCTGGGGTGGAACACCGCCTCGGAATAACGCCGGAAGCCCTTCTTGGGATCGTCGGCGCCCCACACCACGCGGCTCACCTGCGCCCATCCGATCGCCCCGGCGCACATGATGCACGGCTCGACCGTGACGTAGAGCGTGCACTCCTGCAAATACTTGCCCCCGAGCGTCGCGGCAGCGGCCGTGAGGGCCTGCATCTCGGCGTGGGCCGTGGGGTCGGCCAGGGTTTCGACGAGGTTGTGCCCCCGCCCGATCACCGCACCGCCGGCCACGACGACCGCACCGATGGGCACCTCCTGTTGTTTTAACGCCTTTTGCGCCTCGTTTAGTGCCAGGCGCATGAATTTTTCGTCGGTTTCGTGCTGTTCCATGCCGGATTGTTTTCGGCAAAAGTAACCATTTTTTCCGAAGAACGCACCCCGCGCCCGGCAAACTCCACCCGGAAGCGACGCAGGCGCATCAATTTCGATTCAAAACACGCCTTCTTCCAAAAAGAAAAAATCAAAATCAAAGAAATGCTTGCATTTTATTGCATAATTTCTATATTTGCAAATGGAATAGTCCACAAAACCCTTAAATTCAATTTGCTCCTACAAAAAAACACACATCCGGCCAAAAAACGGCCCAAACCATGCACTCTGTATTTCGAAACCAAACCAATTACCAACCAGAACCAATTAAAACCATTATGGAAGAAACTCGCCAAAAAGCACCCGGGAACGGGCATTTTCCGGCAGTCCTGCGATTCGTCGCCGCGCTGCTGCTGTCCGGAACCCTATGCCTCGCGTGGGGGGGGGGAAATCTCCTCGCACAAATCCGGAGCATTTATGTAACGGTAGATGCAGCCGATGCAAGCATCCGGGAGATCCTCGAATCCATCGAGGCGCAGAGCGATCTGCGGTTCATCTATGCGGATGAAGTAAAACCGATCCTGACCAAGGTCGTAACGGTCAGGGAGAAAAACGTAAGCGCAAACCGGATTCTCGACCAGATCCTGCCCGACGTCGGCCTTCAGTATTCGGTCGGCGGTACGCAGGTCCGCATCTACCAGGCCGCCAGCGGTTCGCGCGACGTCGCCCAAACGGTCAGCGGCACGGTGATCTCCGGCACCGACAACTCCCCGCTGGCCGGCGTGATGATCTACGTCGAAGGAACGACGGCCGGCACGATCACCAACGGCGACGGCTCGTACACCTTCACCATTCCCGCCAAATCGAAATACGTGACCTTCTCGTATGTCGGTTTCGACACGAAGAAACTCCACGTCGAGGACACCGAGCTGTTCAAACTCGTATCGCTCGCCGAGCAGAGCAACGCGCTCGACGAAGTCGTGGTCATCGGCTACGGCACGCAGAAAAAGGAGTCGATGGTCGCCTCGATCACCTCCGTAAAACCCTCCGACCTGAATATCACCTCCAGCTCGCTGACCACGGCGTTCGCCGGCAACATCGCCGGCATGATCTCGCGCCAGACCTCGGGCGAACCCGGCTACGACAGCGCCTCGTTCTACATCCGCGGCATTTCGACCTTCGGGTCGAGCAACTCGCCGCTGATCATCCTCGACGGCGTGGAGGTGTTGAGCAACATGCTCAACAACATGCCTCCCGAGTCGATCGAGTCGTTCTCGGTGCTCAAGGACGCCCAGGCGACCTCGGTCTACGGTTCGCGCGGCGCCAACGGCGTCATCCTCATCAACACGAAAAACGGCCGCAACTCGGAGAAGATGAACGTCTCGGTCCGTCTGGAAAACACCTTCTCGATGCCCACGATGGTACAGCAGGTGGCCGACGGCGTGACCTACATGCAGCTCTACAACGAGGCCGTCTTCAACACCGCCAAGGAGACCGGAACGCTCCACGCCTACCAGCCGTTCTACTCGGCCGACAAGATCAACGGCACGAAGGCGGGGCTCAACAAGTACCTCTATCCGAACAACGACTGGTACGACCTGATGTTCAAGGATTTCTCGGTCAACCAGAACCTCAACCTCAACATCCGCGGCGGCGGCCGTAAGGTCAGCTACTTCCTCAACGCAGCGGTTTCGAACGAAAACGGCATCATCGCCGACATCGAGCAGAACCCCTACGACGTGAAGATGAACCACCAGAAATACATCTTCCAGAGCAACGTCAGCGCCAACATCACCAAGACGACGGTCGTCGGCATCAAGGTCAACGCCCAGCTGGAGTACAACACCCGCCCGATCGAGGACATCGGCAACCTGTTCTACTACTCGATGCGCGCCAATCCGGTGCGTTTCCCGGCCACGCTCCCGGCCGAGGAGGGCGACACGTTCGTGCGCTACGGCAACAACGCCTCGTGGGACACCGGCGCCACCGACCTCAACCCGCTGGCCAAGCTGTCCCGCGGCTACGGCAAGCGCTACTACTCCTACATGACGACGGCCTTCACGCTGGACCAGAACCTGGATTTCTTCACCAAGGGCTTGAGCGCCAACCTCACGGCGTCATTCTACAACTACACCTATTCGGCGACCTACCGCACGGCAACCCCCTATTATTTCAAGGTCGAGGACGGCAGTTCGCTCAACCCCGACGGCACGGCCAATCTCATCACCAACTCGATCGGCGACACGGGCACGACCTACCTGACCAGCACCGACGGCAACGGCGGCCACCGCCGCTACGCGCTGCAAGCCTCGCTGAACTACGCCCGCAAATTCGGCAAACACGACGTGGGAGCCATGTTCGTCTACCGCATGAACGAGAAGAAGAACAACATCGCCGGCACGAGCGAGGAGAACCTGCTGCCCTACCGCGAGCAGGGCATGGCGGGCCGCGTGACCTACGGATTCGACAACCGCTACCTGTTCGAGGCCAGTTTCGGCTACAACGGCTCGGAGAACTTCGCTCCCGGCAAACGCTGGGGTTTCTTCCCCTCGGCGGCGGCCGGCTGGGTGATCTCCAACGAGTCGTTCTGGGACGGCATCCGCAAGACGGTCAGCAACCTGAAGATCCGCGTATCGTACGGTCTGGCGGGCAACGACGCCTTGGGCGAGCGCTTCCCCTACCGCTCCATCGTGGCCATGGGCGAAGAATCGGGATTCTACTACAACTGGAACTCCCAGGGCAAAGGCCCGAAGATCACCACCTACGGCAACCCCAACGCGACGTGGGAGGAGGCCAAGAAACTCGACGTCGGTCTCGAACTGGGACTGTTCAACGCGCTGAACATCGAAGCCGCCTACTTCACCGAAGACCGTACGGGCATCTTCATGCGGCGCACCTCGCTGCCTTCGTCGACGGGCCTGCTGGGCGTTACGCCCTACGGCAATATCGGACGTGTGAAATCGCACGGCGTCGACCTTTCGGCCGTCTACAACAAGCAGTTCAACAAGGACTGGTCGCTGAGCCTGCGCGGCACGTTCACCTTCTCGCGCAACGAAGTGGTCGAGAAGGATGAAGGCGACCTGATGTACGACTACATGTCGGTCGTGGGACATCCGGTCAACGCCATCACCGGCGTGCTGGTCGCCGACGGGCTGTTCACCTCGCAGGAGGAGATCGACAACTCGCCCAAACAGCGGTTCGGCAACTACACGGTCGGCGACATCAAGTACCGCGACCTGAACGGCGACGGCATCGTCGACGGCAACGACGTGACGACGGCCGGCAGCCCGACCGTTCCCGAAATCCAGTACGGCATCGGCGCGACGGTGAAGTGGCGCAGGCTCGACTTCTCGTTCATGTTCCAGGGCGCATCCAACGTATCGCTGCGGATGTACAACATGCACCCGTTCTGCGACGCCTCGCACTTCGGCTACGGCATCACGCAGTACATCGCCGACAACCACTGGTCGGAGGACAACAACCGCGCCGACGCGGCCTATCCGCGCCTGACCTCGCAGTTAAGCTCCAACAACACCCAGAGTTCGACCTTCTACATCCACGACGCCAAATACCTGCGTCTGAAAACCGTGGAGCTGGGCTACACCATCAAGAAACTCCGCGTCTACCTGTCGGGCAACAACCTCTTCGTCATCTCCCCGTTCGACTACTGGGACCCCGAAAAGGGCGGCGGCCACGGCCTGTCCTACCCGTTGCAGCGGACGGCGAAAATCGGCGTTCAATACCAATTCTAATCCAAAAGAAGATACCGTTATGAAAAAAATAGCAATGGCGTTAGCCCTCCTTCTCGCGGCCGCATCCTGCGATTTCCTGGATGTCGTTCCCGAGGGCAGTCCCACGCAGGACGACATCTACAAGACCCAGGCCCAGGCCGAAAAGATGCTCTTCATGGTCTACGGCAAGTGCCCCGACCTGTTCCATGCGCAGGCCATGCCCGACCTGAGCGGCGGCGACGACCTGATTTCGAGTTACTACGGATCGGTGCGTTATTTCTCGTGGAAGAGCCTCGTATACGCCACCTCGCAGGAGTCCTCGGCGAACACCTACTTCAACATGTGGGGAACGACCTCGGGACTTCCGACGGGCAACTACTCGTACAACATCTACGAAGGCATCCGTTATGCCTACAACTTCCTGAACAACATAGGTTCTGTTCCCGACATCTCGGAGGCCAACCTGCGCTACTGGTCGGGCGAGGCACACTTCCTGATCGCCCACCTGCACCAGATCCTGCTGGAGTACTACGGTCCGATCGTACTGGCCCGGGAGGAGATCGACCTGAATGCGCCGGCCAGCAGCGTGAACGTGCCGCGCAGCACCTACGACGAGTGCGTCAATTTCATCGAGGAGGAGTTCCGCAAGGCCGCCGACATGCTGCCCGACTACTGGGGTCCCATCGCGTACGGCCGCGCCATCAAGGCCACGGCGCTGGCCTACCGCGCCCGCCTGCTGCTCTACGCCGCATCGCCGCTGGTGAACGGCAATTCGGAATTCTACGCCGATTTCGTCAACAAGGACGGCACGCACCTGATCAACCAGACCTACGACGCCGAGAAGTGGAAACGCGCGATGGACGCCGCCAAGGAGGCTATCGACTGCGTGGAGGCTTCGAAGGAAACGGGAGCCTACACGATGGACGACCGCCAACTGGGCCTCTCCGTGTCGAAAAGCACCAGCACGACCGACCCGTTCGAACTGGGGCGCGCCAACTACACCTACATCTTCACCGGCGACGGCAACGCGACACAGTTCTTGAACCAGAACGAGTACCTGATGAGCCTGAACAAGTCAGGCTCGATCACCTACACGCAGAAGCAGTTCGGCTGCCACCTGGCCAACAACTACACGAAGGTGTCGGGCGCCTACCGCGGCTATTTGTGCCCGACGTTCGAGGCCGTCCAGATGTATTACACCCGGAACGGACTTCCGTGGGAGGACGACCCCGAGACGAAGGACATCGACCCGCTGGCCTACAACGAGGCGGCCGGGACGGTCGAGATGCACCTCCACAAGGAGCCGCGCTTCTATGCGTCGGTGGGTTATGACCGGGGCACGTACCGCTTCAACGGCGGCAAAATGACCATCAAGGCGCACAAGGGCGAGCCGCAGGGCTTCACCGGCAGCTACGACAACGAATACCAGTCCTACAACGGTTATTTCTGCCAGAAATGGGTCAACGAACAGTCGAAGATGACGCTCAACTCAAGCGGAAACTACTCCGTCAGCACCTACATGAGCTACGTCTTCCCCTACATGCGCATCGCCGAGCTATACTTAAGCTACGCCGAAGCCGACTTCGAGTACGACGGCACGTTGAGCGACTACGGCTACGAGTGCCTGAACAAGATCCGCTCGCGCTGCGGCCTTCCGACGTTCCAGGATTCGTGGAGCAGGGCCGGCGGCATCCCCTCGGGCCAGAAGCTGCGCGACATCATCCGCCGCGAACGTTCGATTGAATTCATGCTGGAAGGACGCCGTTTCCACGACATCCGCCGCTGGAAGATCGCCGAAGAGTGCCTGCGCCCCATCCCGAAGGCCTGGAACATCGAGGGCGACACGCCCGAGAAGTTCTACAAGCTGGTCGACATGAAGGAGAACGACACGCGCATCTTCACCACGCCGAAACACTACTGGCTGGCGATCCCCAACTCGCAGCTCAACATCAACGGCCAGCTGGTTCAGAATCCGGGTTATTAACCATTAGCGAAAAGAAACGACCATGAAAAAGCTATTTTTAGCGCTCGCGCTGTCGGCGGCAGCTTGCCTGGCCGGGTGCTCCGACAACGAAGAGATCGGATACGACATCGGCTCGAAGGTGCTGATCCCGAAAAACGGCCTGCAACAGGTCGCCCTGACGGCCGATGCCGCAGCGATCGACTACGAGGTGTGGATCTACCGGAGCGGCTACAACGAAGGCGGTTCGACGGCCGCACTCTCGGTCGACGCCGAAGCGCTGGCCGCCTACAACAAGGCCAACGGTACGGCTTACGTGCTGATGCCCGAAGCCTGCTACGACCTCCCGACCGCCGCCGTGCGGCTCGACAACAACGCCCACACCGCGAAGATCGGCATTCGGATCGACGTCTCGGCGATCACGGCGGACAGTCGCTGCGTGCTGCCCGTTTCGGTCGGCAGTCCCGACACGGAGGTGAACGCGGCGGCCGCCACGGTGCTGATCTTCCCGGTCCGCCCCACGACGGAGAAGCCTGAAAACGACCAATGACCCGGCCGGATCAATCAACTGAAAAATTAACCACATAACCTTCCTAATATGAAAAAAGGTTTTTTATCGTTTTTTCTGTTCACGGCTTTCGCCCTGGCGCTCTGCCCGTCGTGCAAAGACGACGAGACGGCCGAATGGAAAAACGTCGCGTTCTCGGTAGCGTCCAACCTCGCCCCCGAAAACGGGACCATCCCCTACGAAGGGAGCACGGTCGTGTTCACCGTAACGACCGACGGCAAATGGACCTATGCGATAGACCAGAGCAAGACCGACTGGTTCACCCACCCCACCGTCGACGGCATGACGCTGGCGATTCTGATTCCGGAAAACACCGTGAGCAGGGAGCGCTCCGGCGTAGTCCGGTTCATCTCGGTCTCGGACCCCACGCTGGTCGAGGAGTTCACCATCACGCAGGAACCCGGACCTGTGCCGCCCGAAGCGCCGAAAGCCGACCTGCTCGACGTTGTCTTCCACGCCGACGGCACGGCCGAGGACGTATCGCCGCTCAAGAACGAGGTGCTCTCCTACCCCGGCACGGCGCTGACCTGCTATTACCACGACGTCTACAAGCGCATCGTGACCAACTACACGCACACCCCGGGGCAGGGTTCCCGCAAGGATTCCTATTACCGGGTGGACTACTACACGAACGAGACGTTCAAGCAGGGTCTGGACGACGGCCACACGCTGGAGGTCGTCCTGCGTTCGAACCGCAACGACGGCACGAAGGAGTACAAGCCCTTCTCGGCGCATGAAGCCGGCGGCACGGGTTTCCTGATCTGCAAGGAGGGCCAGGGAGGCCATCCGGCCTGCATCACATTCCTGCCCAATGTGAGCACCACGGGCAAAAGCACGTGGCGCTGGGCGCAGAGCGACGTGACGCCCGAACCGGGCCGCTACTACCACGTCGTGGGCGTCTGGGACAAAACCGCCGAGAAAGCCTATATCTACGTGGACGGCCAACTCAAGGGCACGGCCGACGCTCCGGGCGAACTGATCCACGCCAAGGACGGCGCACGGTGGTTCGCGCTGGGCGGCGACTCGGCCGTAGGCTCGATGGGCAACGCATGGAACGGCGAAGTGGTTCTGGCCCGCGTCTTCGACGACGCGCTGACCGGGGACCAGATCGCCCTGCTCTACCAGGATGCGGCGTTCGCCGGCCAGACGCCCGTGGAATTCGCACTCTCGAACCTCACCTACCTGACCAGGTGCGAGATCGGCGCAGGCTACACCTATACGGTCTACGGCAACGGTTTCGCAGCCGGCGACAAGGTGAAGTTCACCTCGTCGGCCAACGTGACCGCAGCGTTCACGGCCGACGCCGCATTCACCGAAGCCTCCGGCGACAATACCCTTCAGTCGCTGGCAGTGACCCTCCCCGCGGGGATTCCCGCCGGAACGGGCCGGTATTTCATGGCGCTCGTCCGCAACGGCAGCCAATACCCGCTCGGCACGGTCGAATTCACCGTCTGCGACAATCCCTCCGTCTCGATGCCCCGGATCATCGCGCACCGCGGCCAGCATCAGGACGGCGTGGAGAATTCGACCGAGAATTCGATCGCTGCCCTGACCAACGCCCAGAAACTGGGCATCCACGGCGCCGAGTTCGACGTCTGGATCACCGCCGACGACGTGCCGGTGATCAACCACAACGCGACGGTGGCAGGCAGCGACCTGCGGATCGAAGAGAGCGCCTATGCACAGATCAGGGACCTCACGCTGGCCAACGGCGAAAAATTGCCGACGCTTGACGCCTATCTGGAGCAGGGCGCCAAGGACGCTTCGATGAAACTGATCTGCGAAATCAAGACCCACAGTTCGGCCGCAAGCAACACGCGGGCCGTCAACGCCGTCGTGGCCGCCGTCAAGGCGAAGTCGATGGAGACGCGGGTCGATTACATCGCCTTCGACTACGAGGTCTGCAAGCAGCTCCGGGCGGCCATGCCCGCGGCCGGCGTACAGTACCTGGGCGGCGACAAGGCTCCGGCCGAAGTCGCGGCGGACAAGCTCTCGGGCATCGACTACCAGTATTCGACCGTGCTTTCGAAAAAACCCGAGTGGGTGACGGAAGCCCACGCCGGCGGAATCGAGGTCAACGCCTGGACGGTCAATTCGACGGCCGACATGATGGCCTGCATCGCGCTGGGTGTCGACTACATCACCACCGACAACCCCGTCACGCTGAAAAAACTGCTGGAGACACCGTTCGTCACAGCCCCGAAATAACCGCGGAGGCTCCGTTTCGGATTTCTGGATTCACAGGCCGGACGATTGTCCGGCCTGCGTTCTTTGCGGAATCCGCGTTTTTTTATTAGTTTTATACCCGAAATCAACCTTATACGACAACCCTGCAATGAAGAAACTTTTGGTATTGGCATGGGCCGGCGCTGCGTTGCTGTCCGGCGGCATGCTCCGGGCGGAAAACATCCTCCTCTCGACCCGGAATTCCTCGCTGCTGCTGACGGCAGAAAAAGGCAAAACCCCTCTGTTCCAGTATTTCGGAGCGCGCGTCGCCTCGCCCGACGACATCCTCGCCAGCGGAGCGGCGTTCGGCGATGCGGCCTACCCGCAGTTCGGCGCCCAGTGTTACCGCGAAGTAGCCATTCAGGCGACGCACGGCGACGGTTCGATGTCGCTCGAACTGGCTGTCGAGTCGGTGTCGCGCGACCGCAGGGACGGCTCCGAAACCACCGCCATCGCCATGAAGGACAAGCACTACCCGTTTTTCGTGACGCTCTTCTACAAGACCTACGACGACTGCGAGGTGATCGAGACGTGGACCGAGATCAGCCACACGGAGAAGAAACCCGTGACGCTCTACCGGTTCGCATCGGCCTACATGCCCGTCCGCCGGGGCGACACGTGGCTGACGCATTTCCACGGCACATGGGGAGCGGAATGCTACCTCCACGAAGAACCGCTGACCGACGGCATGAAGGTACTGCTCGTCGACGATGTGATGACCGCAGGCACCGCAGTACGCGAGGTCATTCCCAAGCTCAAGGCCGAAGCGGATGTGGAGGTCGTCGGCTTGGTGCTTTCCGTGGATCGTATGGAAAAGACCAAGGATTCCGACACGTCCGCGGTGAAGGCCGTCGAAGCAGAGTTCGGCTTCCCGGGATTCGCCATTGCCAACGTGCGCGAGATCTTCGAGGCCGGCCAGCATATCGAAACCGCTGACGGCACCGCGTATGTGACCGACGAGATCAAGGCCGCTGCCGACGCTTATCTGGAGCAGTATGGTGCCTGAATTCTATAGGCGGGTCCTATAGTTGACATATGAAAAGTGCCTCACACCAATCGAAAGCATCGGTGCGAGGCACTTTTCAATCTCATATCAGAGTGCATCCAGTTGATGAGTGCATTCAGTCGATCAGGTTGTATCCATGGTCGGCCACCACCGACTTGAGCTTCTCCAAATAGTTTTCCGCGGCCTTCGACAGCTTCGCACGCTCGTTCGTGATCCAGCCGACCAGCATGGTCTCATCGGTGTCAAAGTTGGAATAGACAACCTTAATACCAGTCTCTTCAAATAACTCACGAACTGCACCTTCAGCCGCTGTTTCACCTTTAAGTATAGAACCACCTGTAACTTCCCACTTAAGAGGGTATGTTTTATTTCGTGAACGTTCTGTCGTAAGAAGCTTACCATCTTTAGTCATTGTATATACATTGACAATGACATGATATACCCCATCAGGTAAAGATTTTGCCTGGCTTCTTTTTAAATCGAAGCCTAACAGCTTTTCATTCTCATCATAGGCATCCCATAATTCCTCGTCAACTATTTCAACAAAACTGTCGTAATACTGCTCTTCGAAATATATCATTTCTTCAATCTGCTGGATTGTGTAAGATATATTTTCAGGTGCTATTATCCAGACTGTTTCAGGATCATCACGGCGTCTTGCTACAGCAATAAGCTCGCCGATATATTCATCAACGGCAACATCTACACCTAACAGATAAACTCTCTGCTTATCAAGCTCAGAAAATCCGGCTGTTCTTTCGACATCTACATAGCCGCAATTAATAGGATAGACCACCGAGGGGTTATCTTCATCAGTGCTTCCTAAAGGGTGGTCGATTTTCACGGTTACAGTTTCTTCTCTCATTATATCTCCTTGTTAAATGTTTATTAATTTGATATACAAATATGAATATACACCAATTAGAACAAAGGTGCAACCAGTCTTAATATACATTGTCCGAATCTCAGAATTCTCGGCTTATTGATGTACTTGTCGGTTACTTCCTCACTTCTTCTGAAAATGTTGTAGAAATCATTAAGTATGTCGGCAGCAGTTTCCCTGCCATATACATACGCGGCATTTTCAAAGTGAAGGTAAAGACTTCTGAAGTCCATGTTGATTGTACCGACAACAGATACTTCTCCATCGCTTACCCACTGTTTTGCATGAATGAAGCCCGGTGTGTATTCGTATATTCTTACGCCGTATCTTACGAGATCTGCATAATATGATCTTGTGAGGCTGTAGGTAAGCTTCTTATCAGGAATACCAGGTGTTACAATTCTTACATCAACACCTCTCATTGCTGCCATTGCAAGCTCTCTGGACATCTCTTCTGTAATAAGCAGATATGGTGTTGTAATGTAAAGATAATGCTTGGCTCCCTTAATAATATTAAGATAAACATTTTCAGCGACCCTGTTGTTATTAAGCGGACTGTCAGCGTAAGGGACAACATACTGATTATTATTAACAGCCTTGTATCCGTAATCAGATGCCTTGATATATTTAATATAATCATCCTGTGGCTCATCTGTTTTCTTAAT
>OODJ01001331.1_pt1 | contig 20213 bp, 21 predicted proteins | sample 1671611 | NCBI WGS metagenome assembly OODJ01 (sample SAMN06348174, study PRJEB24527) | human gut metagenome | biome: human gut; feature: ankylosing spondylitis patient; material: feces | host: Homo sapiens | place: China | collected 2015-10 | reverse complement strand
AAACCAGTAGCTATAGAAGCCATTTTTTAACCACGATTGTATATTTGAAGTAATATAAAAGTCAAAAATATCATTAAAACTATACTTATCTTCTAATTCCAAATTCTCCGATTTTTTCATTAAGTGGTAATTATATTGATATATTTTTCCGAATAGAAGATCACATTCGTGTTTAAGAGATTCAATGGAGTTCATTTTAGCACCTCTTGATTGATTCGAAAATGCTTTTATCTTATTTGCGGTAAAATGAAAAGTTAAATTCGAGTAATTCAGAATGTTTCGCCTTAAAACAGATACAATACATTTTTATTGTCCAATAATTGCAATTCAAAAATACCAACTTTTTCTATTTATGGTATTATACATCCGACAATAAAACAATTTTCAACTACAAAACCCTATTGGTGCTCAAAAATTTATTCTCAGCCGATGCTACGAAGATTACCTTGACTAATATCATGCAGGGAATACAACTCCTTAATGTTCACATCCTCCGCATTATTTAAATCCTTCACCAACACCAAAAAATTTTTCAAAGAAACCTTTGAGTTTCTCTATGACAGTCTGTTTCTTTGTAGCACGATTACCGCCGCCGAAGCGGGAAACCGGGGGAAGAAGTTTGTCGATATCTGTTCCGGTGGTTTTGATCTCACCATCACGGAATGCGTTGGCAACGAAGCGTCTTGCTTCCTCTTCCTTCAATTTTTCGTCATGAATAATCGTTGCAAGCTCACGCTCTCTTTCTTCGGCAACATAGGTATTCCACTCGTCCATGACATCTTCAACCTCATTGATTCCGGCTATAAAGTTTTCAATAAGTGCTTTTTTACTGCGAAGCTCTGGGCTTGAATCAATGGCTCTGTGAATGGAAATCAAAACTTCCTTATCATTGCAATGAGAGTCGTGGTACTTCTTTACAAGTATCAGGATATAATCAATATTGATTTCAATTTGTTTGATCAACTCAATTTCAAAAACAATGTCGTCTGTAATATCGGTTGCTTCTTCGTCTTTTCGTTTGTTTTTCCATTCATCACGCAAGTCCTGATATCTGCCGAGATAATCCTGAAAATCTCTCTCGGAAAGTATTTCCTTGCCCTTGAAATCGTCAAAAGCAGAAAGAAGATTTCTCATGCGGAGAATGGCGCCAAACAATGCGATAAAAGTTTTTTGATTTTGTTCTCCGATAATCTGCGGGACAGTCAGCGGAAATTTATCGCACAGCTCGGAAATCATATCGACATACCCCTGATGTTCTTTGCCGTCGGCAGAGGTATAACCGTTGTAATAATCCTCGAATTTGTGCAGCAGAACAATGCCGCCGGCATCCTTATCTCCGAACAGGGAAATCGCAGAATCCACGCGCTTTTGCAGATTCCTGAAGCATACGATATTGCCGAATGTCTTGACGGAATTCAGAATGCGGTTGGTTCTCGAAAACGCCTGAATCAGCCCGTGCATCTTGAGATTCTTGTCCACCCACAGCGTGTTCAGCGTGGTGGCGTCAAAGCCGGTCAGGAACATATTGACAACAATCAGAAGGTCAAGCTCCTTGTTCTTCATACGCAGAGATACATCTTTATAATAATTTTGAAATCTGTCGCTGTCCGTTGAGTAATTGGTATGGAACATGTCGTTATAATCCCGGATGGCAGAATCAAGAAAATCTCTTGCGTTCTGATCGAGAGCAGAGGTGTCCTCCGGATTTTCTTCGTCAAGAATGCCGTCCGCTTCTTCCTCATTGGCACCGTAACTGTAAATCACAGCCACACGCAATTTTTTGGTTGGGTCTGCCTTCATCTGCTTTTTGAACTCTTCATAATAGAGTTTTGCCATGGGAACAGAAGCAACAGCAAAGATAGAATTGAATCCCGAAAGTCTCTGCTTTGCTTTGATTTCTTCAACCGCCCCATTCTTGCCAGATGCCACATCGGCGATATTCATAAGAGTATGATAGGTATAGGTCTTATCCCCTCGGTATGTTTTTTGATCGAAGTGGTCAAGAATGTACCTGGTTACCTCAGCAATACGCTGCGGCGCTTCAAGCGCTTTTTTTCTGTCAATATCCCAGACCTGTTCGTCGTCAATGTCGGCATCAATATCCATGGTCTTGATATAATCCACGCGGAACGGCAGAACATTTTTGTCATTGATAGCGTCTACAATGGTGTATGTATGCAGTTGGTCACCAAAGGTCTGCGCAGTGGTAAAGAAGCCCGTGCCTTTCGCAGATCCCGCATTGACTGAGAAAATGGGCGTACCGGTAAAACCGAACAAATGATATTTTTTGAAGTTCTTTACAACCGCCGCGTGCATATCTCCGAATTGAGAGCGGTGACACTCGTCAAAGATGATGACCACATGCTTTTGATAGACTTCGTGTGCGGGATTTTTTTTAATAAAAGTCGCAAGCTTCTGAATGGTCGTAATGATAATGTGAGCGCGGTCATCCTCGAGCTGCTTTTTCAGCACCGCAGTTGAAGTGTTGCTGTTTGCCGCCCCCTTTTCAAAGCGGTCGTATTCCTTCATGGTCTGATAGTCAAGGTCTTTGCGGTCAACCACAAACAAAACCTTATCGATATAAGGCAAGGAAGAAGCAAGTCTTGCGGTCTTAAAAGATGTCAGGGTTTTTCCGCTTCCGGTGGTGTGCCAGATATAACCGCCGCCCTCGATACTGCCGTACTTCTTGTAATTATTGGCGATTTCAATGCGGTTGAGAATGCGTTCGGTCGCTGTAATCTGATAAGGCCGCATCACAAGAAGCATATTTTCGGCGGTAAATACACAGTATTTTGTCAGGATGTTCAGAATCGTATGCCGGGCAAAAAAAGTCTTCGTAAAGTCCACAAGATCGGGAATCACGCGATTGCTTGCATCTGCCCAAAAGGAGGTAAACTCAAAGCTGTTGCTTGTCTTTCCTTTCTTTGTCCTGCCGGATTCTGATTCCCGTATCGCGTTATAACGGGTGCTGTTTGAGTAATACTTCGTATTAGTGCCATTGGAGATCACAAATATCTGCACATAATCATACAGCCCGCATCCTGCCCAAAAGCTGTCACGCTGATAGCGGTTGATCTGGTTGAAAGCTTCACGAATGGCGACGCCGCGGCGCTTGAGCTCAATATGTACCATAGGGAAGCCATTGACAAGCACGGTTACATCATAACGGTTGTCGTGTCTGGCAGCGGCTGCTTGTCCGACCTCATATTGATTGATCACCTGCAAAAAATTGTTATAGACATTCTTGCGGTCAATCAGCGTGATGTTTTTTGACGAGCCGTCATCACGAATCAGGACCTGCACATTGTCCTCTTGTATTTTGCGTGTCTTTTCGAGAATCCCGTCGTTTTGATTGGCAAGATTGGTTTTGAAGAAATGTTCCCACTCCCGGTCGGTAAAAGTATAGTGATTCAGTTCTTGCAATCTGTGACGGAGATTGGCGATAAGGTCTGCCTCTTGATGTATTGGAATATATTGATACCCTTGTTCCGTCAGAAGTCGGATGAATTCCGCCTCCAGCGCCGCTTCGCTCTGATAATTGTCAGCGCGGGGACCCGAGGGCGTGTATTCGGTCACGACAGTGTTTTCTGTGGTTGCGGCAACAATATTGAAGTATGGCATGATCATCCTCCCCTTACGATCGCGATAATGGCAATAACAATTGAAATGATAGAGGCAATTGATGCGAATAACCCGTACAGATTGTTTCTGTCTTCCATCTTTTCGGCTTCTATACTTGCAATTCTGAATAGTCTTGAAATTATAAATATGAATATCGCCGTTATTGCACATATCAGAATCCGAAGCCAGTTAAATCTCTCAACCCCGGGTTGTGCAAATAAATCAGGAATAGCTATAACCAGCACAAGAGCAAGAAAAGTGCAAACCAAATAAAGAACATAAAAGCAATAACATAAAAGAATTTGAATCAAAGCTGTGGATATTCGATCACCTTTGATATATTTTTTTGGAATAAACAAAGTTCTCAAGGTTGATATAAAAATGTTCCAACATTTTGCAATGCCTTTTCTGCTTTCGTCGTATCCGATAGCCTTGTGCCATTCCTTTTTTTCTTCTGCCTTTTTGTCCGCTTTACATTTAGCTTTTATTTCCTCTGCCTCTACAATGGCGCACGCAATGATATGTTGTATTTCTTCCTTGCTTATATTTGACGGGAGACTGATATTGACTGGCACTACAGGCGCTGGATCGGCATTCTGTTTTGCTTTTTTCTTGTTTCTGTTTTTTCTCATCAGCTTGTTTTCTCCTTAAAAGTCAACAACTTATCTCTATAATATTCATATTGCTTTTGCCGGGCTTCGATTTCGGCGGGCAAACCGCTTGTCAGGTCGTTACAAAGAGAGTCAAAATGATCGAGGATGGAGACGATGCGTTCTTGTTCTTCGAGAGGTGGAAGATTGATTTTAATATCTTTTAGTTCTGAAACAGATGCAACATTTTTAATTGCTCCTCCACGAGCAGCAACATTCATTTGTGAGGTAATAGAGTTTTCAAAGCAATATTTAAGGTATTTGTTATTTACTCCTTTTTTTGCAGTTAACTTCAATAGCGCTTGATTGATAATTCCTTTCGGAGCATCTTCTGGAATTATTGCAATTTTACCCATTGTACCTGAACAACTCATAATCAAATCGCCTGCACGAACAGCAAAACGCAACATTGATTGGTATTTTTGTTCATCAATAAAATATCTGAAAGAAAAATCGTTATATATTGCGTGTTGCTGCTCGTACACTGCATAGCCACTATTTTGAAATATTTCCTTCTTCAGGCTACCCCCAAAGGGACCACGCACAAAATCACAAGTTTCTCCTAACGTTGTTGTATAGCCTTGATTTTCTGTAAGAATAGCATTTCTATAATACTCATACTGTTTTTTTCTCGCCGTGAGTTCCGCCGTGAGTTCCGCCGTGAGTTCCGCCGTGAGTTCCGTAAAACTGTCCAGTATGCGGACAATCTCTTCCTGCACTGGGAGCGGCGGCACGGGGATTTTGATGCGAGACATCACATTGCTCATTAATTTGGGATTGCCCATGCCGTAATTTACATATTTCGGTGTTTCAATGCACAAAATATAGTATAAAAATCTTGTCATGACAAATTCATTCTCTACTGATAGCAAACCGCATACATTTGTAATGTTAAATTTGCCTTTTCGATAAAATACAGTCCCGGCATTTGCACCGTCAGTAGTCCATGTTAAAAATTCACCGTCATATTTGAATGTGTTAATGTAGCCTAAACAACCGTCATTTTCTGTTTGTGACGAGTATACGGGATATAGCCCAATGTTTTCTTTAATGTAATCTTTTGAAATAACTATGCCACGGGTTATTTCACAAATCTCATCAATCCGCTTGTATTTAACTCCATTCGGGCAAAGCTCTTTTATCAATTCTTCAAGTTTTGTCATTGCTTTCACCTCTTTCGTATGGAAACGATATATTCTCAATTTTTGCAACTCTATAAACAGCCATAGGGCTAATATAATAATCCCACGGAATGATTTTGAGAAGGTATGGAATATTGATTGTATTTACAACTTCAAATCCTTGATGATTTCGGTAAATTACATATTTGATTTGTTCGTGGTATTGATAGCAGAATTCCAACAACTTTTTATCGCGACTTAGCTTATGGCACTTGAAATTTTCCGGATTTCTATAATCACCATGCGACATACCATTAATCCACTCGGAATAAACATTTTCGTACATTGAAAGTGAGAATTCCATGTTTTCAATCATAAATATACCCGTAGCCTTGTTTCCGGTATATTTATGATAACTATTCATATGGTGTTCCCAGCTGCTTTGGAACGAAGTGATTAAATTGGCATAACTATGTTCAGGATTGGTTGTAGTCCATTGTTTTGAACGAATTTGGTCAAAGAATGGTTTGCTATTGCACTCTTCCTCAAAAATTTGAGACTCATTTTTTACCATGGCGTCAAATGCAATATCTGTAATTTTTTGTTTTGAACCCTTTCGGTTTTCCACAGATGACGTGATAGAAAAATGTTCAATAAAGCCCTTATCAAAAACAAAATCGGGAAATGTGCTTGTACTTGGATTTGGTTTGGTTTTTCTCATTATTTCATAGAACTCTGCTCTATCTTGTTCCGTCAGTCCGAAGAAAAATGAAGTTGCATCACCGTTTATGTAGAATAACATTTCAGAAGAGAATTCCATATCGGAAGCTGTCAGATATGTTTTTCCGTTAAATGGATTCGTTATAGGACTACCATTTTTTCCAAACAGAGCACTTTGTATATATGTAAAGCAACTTTTTTCCCTGTCTCCGCGCATGCTTATCCCTCAATCTCCCCAATAATCTTATCAATCTCCGCACGCAGTACATTTTCTTTTGCCACAATCTCGGCAATCTCTGCGTTCAACTTGACAATGTCAATCTTCTCCCGCTTGTCCTCTTGCTCTACATATGTGGACACCGACAGGTTGAAGTCATTAGCGGCAACCTCGTCAAATGCGGCAAGATGCGAAAAGTGCGGCTTTTCCTCACGCGCAGCGTAGGTACTTACAATGCGGTCAATATTGTCAGGCGTAAGTTTATTATTGTTTGTAACCTTGATACACTCATTTGTCGCATCGATAAACAGCACCTTATTGTCCGTTTTTCCTTTTTTCAACACCATAATACAGGTAGCAATAGAAGTACCGAAGAAAAGATTGCTCGGGAGCTGAATGACAGCATCAACAAAGTTATTTTCAATCAGGTATTTGCGGATTTTCTGCTCGGCGCCGCCGCGGTACATAATACCGGGGAAGCAGACGATCGCCGCCGTTCCGTTTGACGCAAGCCATGAAAGGCTGTGCATAATAAAAGCAAGATCCGCCTTGCTCTTTGGCGCAAGAACCCCCGCAGGCGCAAAACGGGGATCGTTTATCAGCAGTGGATTGTCATCACCTGCCCACTTGATCGAATAGGGCGGATTGGAAACAATCAGTTCAAAAGGCTCATTATCCCAATGCTGAGGAGCCGTCAGGGTATCCTCGCAGGCAATGTCAAACTTATCAAATCCGATATCGTGCAGAAACATATTGATACGGCAGAGGTTGTATGTGGTAATATTGATCTCCTGACCGAAGAAACCGTTGCGAACGGCATCTCGTCCGAGCACCTTTTCCGCTTTGAGCAGAAGAGAGCCCGAACCGCATGCAGGGTCATAGACCTTATTGATTTCGATTTTGCCCACCGTACCGAGACGGGTGAGAAGCTCCGACACATCTGCCGGGGTAAAGAACTCGCCGCCGGACTTGCCCGCATTACTCGCGTACATCGTCATGAGGTACTCATATGCATCGCCGAAGGCATCTATATCGTGATGTTTTACATCGCCCAGATTCATGTCTGCAACACCTTGCAAAAGTTTTACAAGTTTATCGTTGCGCTTTGCAACCGTTGCGCCGAGCTTGTTGCTGTTTACATCGTAATCGTCGAACAGCCCCGCAAAACTGCCTTCAGACTCCGTACCTTTTGCTGATTCCTCAATATGTCGGAAGATCCTTTCAAGGGTTTCGTTGAGATTATCGTCCGCATCCGCGCGCGCAAGAACATTGCAGAACAGCTCGCTGGGCAGTATAAAGAAGCCTTTTGTTTTTACCATATCTTCTCTTGCAACTTCCGCCTCTTCGTCAGAAAGTTTTGCATAATCAAAATCAGGATCTCCGGCTTCTATTTCGCCTTGGTTGATATAGTTTGCGATATTTTCGGATATGTAGCGGTAGAACATCGTGCCGAGTACATAATTTTTAAAATCCCAGCCGTCCACAGCTCCGCGAAGCTCGTCCGCTATCGCCCATATCGCACGGTGCAGTTCTTCGCGTTCTTGTTCTTTTTTGTTATCTGTCATGATGGTTTCCTTTCTGAATCATTTTGCGGCAATCTCAGCATTTTCATAGCTGAACGCTGGCCGTGTTTATGCACATCTTTCCCGCATTGAGCGGTCAATGTAGTATCAATCGAGTTGATAAGTTTTCGAATAAAATCCTCGTGGCTCATTTCACACACCACCTTTTGTTATTTTATCTTTACTGTCAACTCAAATTTTGTGATTAATTGCATTCCGTTCATATGGTTTCGGATCCATGCTGTTTTTTAAAGTTTGTATTTGGTTTCATCGATATTTATCATTAAAATCTATTTATTACAATCCATCATAGTAATTTTTGATCTTTTTTGCCATCATAGTTCTACGTTGCTCAAGAAAGGATTCATAATTCTCGTAAGTCATGGTACATACTTCAAAAGGCACGCAGTTCGCGGCAAGATTATTTTTTAAAACCTCTATATCGGTGATTGAACCGCACTCTGCGACTTTTGTGTCACATTGGTTGAGTGCTTTGGCAAAATATTCGCACGGAGCCTGTTTGCCGATAGATTTATTGACCTGAGTATCAAGATATGCGTAGTTTCCTTCCTGATTATAAAGGTTTTTATTGAATCCATTTGATTTAAGATATTCTTTCGGGAATATATGATGAACATCTCCCGAAATCTCAATCAAGTCCTTTACGGTAATGTTGTTAGAAAGCAAAGATATATCGTTCCCGGCAACTTGAGCTGCCAGATATACAAGATAGGTAGGATTTATTGTTGAAGTGTACTCTAAATCCTGAACAATTTTTACATTCCAGAAACTATCGGAAAGAACCGCTGCTTCAATATCGCTGAATGCTTTAACAACACCTACTTCAGTAATTCTGCGAATATCACGATAGAATGCAGTTTCGGGTGAGGAGCTGTATCTTCCGGTCAAAACGGACAAAACATACCATTTCTGCACAATACGCTTGATTTCACTTACCGAGACCTCTTTGCTAATAGATAGCCTGAGATAAAGGGCGTAGGCAAAGTCGAGTGCCATATAAGAGTTTACGAGTTTACTTGATATAAATCCGGCTCCGCGGATAGCAAGCATGAACTGATTGAAATTATTCTTGTTGATAACATTCAAGACGCCCTGTTTGAGTTTTACATATGTATCTTCTGTAATCTCTATTTTATATTCTCGAGTTTCAAAATCTCTGCCCGAAAGTAAACTTACAAGGTCAGAGAGTTTGGCACGAGGATACATGTGCATAAATGCAACGCGAAGAATATCATCACACTTTGGGTCGTAAACTGTTTCCTTATCATCCTTCAACCATGCAAGTTTAGACATATACTCGGAATTGGCAAATTCCATATCCGTTTCCCTAATATTTTCATAGAAGGTGGAATCAAGGCAAAGATGAGCAAAATAATCGACAGCTTTGCGGAGCATATTACCGCCGAAATTCTCATCAGCGGCAATTTTTGACATAACAAAATCTCCTTGGCTGAGGGCAGATCCTTTTGAATTGATCCGAATAAAAATATCCGTAACTACATCAATATCGAGGTTGTCCGATAATTCAATAACACCAATCAAACGATTTCCGATAGCTTTTAAGTTCGTAAGAATTTTATCAAGAGTTTCCGGTTGCATATCAGGATTTTCCGCACAATATTTGTTTATAAATGTGAAAGTTGAAAAATCGTTCTTGAAAATGTCCGCCACATCTGGAATCCACTTTTTGCTCTTCAAATGACTTTGGTCTTGTACAGCGAAAATCTCCGCATCTTTATCCTCGGACAGTGCTTCGAAAGGATTAAACGCAATTTTAATGCGTTCTTTTTTATAATCACTATTTACAACCGCAATACCGGCAATTGCAGTCATGAACGCGGTAACACGTTGCTGTCCGTCAATAAGTATTTTCTTGCCGGTAGACATACGACCATCTTTTAATCTTACATTTGGATTTTTCCAAATGATAAGATATCCTGTAGGGTATCCTTTATAAAGAGAATCCAACAGATCTCTTACCTGAGTTTTTTTCCATACAAACGGTCTTTGTATTTCAGGAATGGCAATATCTTTTGAGGCGATAAGACCAAGTATTGCACTAACACTTAATGAATTGGGGTTATATTTTTCAATCAACATATTGATATAGCTCCTACAAATGAATCTTCAAAACAAATCTTTGACTTGTTTGCCACATTCATGGCCTTCTTTTTAAATGCGGTGTTATGTTTGCATAGGCGTTCAATTTTTACACCGGGGAAATTCAAATAAAACATAATTTTGCAGCGCTACGCGGTAATTTCATAGAACGGTTTATAACAAATAAATTTTTTAGGCCTTTTGGTTGGATTCCTTTGTAATAATCAATTGTTAGTCCACTACTCGCCAAATTTTTCTGTCTGCAAAATATATTTCTCCGCTGACTGTGTTTCGGGCATTGTTCATCAGGATGTATCCATAAAATTTTCCGTTTGCATACGGAGGTTTGTATATCTTTATCCATTTTAAATCCGGGTTCTCATCGTTTGTTGCCATAAGACATTTCTGCTTTTCATCTTTCTCAAACCACAATTCATAGAGTGTTTTCAGTTTCCGGTCTGACTCGTGCAGTTTTATATTTTTATTGGACGACAACACAGACAAACTTCGTGGTATGTAATGAGCGGCAGGCAGACTGTTTTGTTGGATTCTATTAGAGTCCGTTTCGTTCTTCTTCTGAGAATGAATAACGGATTTTTCTTGTGTGATCTTAAAATCTTTCTTTGCGGAAATCGTTTTTATGAGCAGCCAAACAATTAAAATCAAGATAAGAACTGCGGTGATTCCTGTCAAGACATAAAAAATTATATGGCTAACTGACTGAATAAACGATATAACTGTTGAAATGCAACTTAAAAAGATGATCGTAAACACTATGTACAAAAAAATTCTCGATTTTCCTCCGGCAACTCGATCTCTCAAAATATGGGTGGAGAATAATGCGCCAACGCATATTGTTGCTGCCGAGAATGCAAGACTCAATATGCCTTTGATCATCATTTTATCAAAAAGAGAAACACCAGTTATTTCAAATACTTTGGGAATAAACATTCCAAACAACATGGTGATAATAATTGCCTGTAATGATTTTGGTACTTTTCTCAATTTAAGCTCCTGTTCCTTCCATTATTCATTTTTATTCATGTAAACCAAAAGTTATAGGGAATTTGTTCCTGTCATACACGCTTGCAAATCCGTATTTATGCATGTCCGGGGACGGGAACTTTGTCCTTATCGTATTTTTGTTAACTCTTAATCACATATGGCGTTCATTGGGATTTTTGGGAAATCTTTAATAAAATTTAAAATCTTCATCTGGGCGGCTGCCATGCCACTCGATTTCTGGTACCTCGCATTTGACCATAATAAACTTACACTCGCCGTCACTGTAGATTTATACCGAATCATAGACCGTTATTGAGCTGCTTCTACATTGTCGATATAATCGATATTCATTTTTTCGTAAGGGAGGGACTCGTAAGTAGTAAATTCATCCTTTGGTTCCCATGATCACGCTTCCTCCTTGATGACATCTATAATGTCGCCTACATTACAGTCAAGAACCTTGCAGATTTTTAGAAGGACTTCCATAGAGACCGTTTCATTTTTGCCGAGTTTGGCAAGCGTGGTTGTGGAAATATCGGCTTTGAATCGCATTTGCGTCTTTGTCATTCCTTTATCAATGAGTAATTTCCATAACTTATTGTAACTAATCGCCATAAAGTCACCTCTTCGAATAATTATACACAATTATTATAGCATATCAATACGCAAATTTCAATAGTATATTTACAATCGCTGATATAATATCCGCAATAATGTTTTTTATTACAAAAAACGGCATTTTATATATTTATGTTTTGTATTTTCAATGTTTGGTTGAGCCGCCCCGAATCATCGGGGCGGCTTCTTGTATTATTCTGACAGCATCTCCAGCATCAGTTTAGCACCAAGCTTTAGACCGTTTGCGAAAATTTTGGCTTCGATCTGGCAGTCAATTTCATTACGGCAGTCCATCATTTTGGTAAGGATGTGTTTTTGCTCATCCGACATGGTCGCTTCCAGTTCTGTCCGATGTCTCGTGATATAGCCAGCCAGCTCCTTGAACTCAGGATAGTTTGAGACACCGTCTTCCTGCGGGCAAATGTTTCCATACCAAAGTTCTTCGATTATGCTTTTCATCTGTATACCACCTCCTCTGAGAACGATTTCTTCTGCTCTCGCACGGCACGAGTTAGAAGGTTATTTTCAGCTTTGAGCTGTTCAGTAATGCCGTCCGCTTTGGCAAAAGCTACTGTCAGCTCGCAGACACGCTGTGACGCTTCTGCATCAATATCGGCAACGTGTTTGCTCAGTTTGCAGGTGGTAAGCAGAGTGGTGTAAGTGCCGCAGCGGTGCGCCTTCAAAAATTCGAGGCGCAGATGACCGTACTTACCCATGTTAACAGTCGATTGCTCTCGCAAGCGAAGCATTGTGCAAGGGAAAAGAGAACCGACTGACTGTTAACATGAATAAAGGTATCCAACTCACATATTCATCCATAGCAGTCAGTCGGTATGTAAAAACTGCCACCTATTATGCGGTGGCAGTTTTAAGTGTAGGTGCAAGCCATTCATCACAGAAGGCTTGATAGGTTGTATCAAGTTCAAGATGGATTTGATAGTTCTTTCCGATATCAACTCTTGAAAACAAGGCAGATGCAATCAGTTTCTTTTGTTCAAAAGTAGCCTGGTCAAATGTTTCTGCCCAAGTCTTAAACTGATTATATGCAGGAATGATGCTTTCGCTCGTCGCCTTTTTGTCTGCTTCTTCCCTTTTCAGTTCTTCAAGTTTTTCTTCAGATTGCTCAATTCTTGATTTTACTGTTTGAATCGCAACAGCCAGATCCTCAGAAGTATACACGCTGATTCCGGCAAGTGCATTGGCGATTTCCAAGCGAAGTTTATCAAGTTGCTTTGTGTCCTTACTGATTTGTTCGGATAGTTGTTTTTGCATGAGTTTATTGCCTTCAATCATTTTATGGTAGGCTGCTTGAATTTTTTCTTCATGCGGGCAACCGGTGATGTTCGCAAAGATATTTCTCATGGCTTCGATAATGTAGTCATCTACTACTTGAGCTTTATAAGTCGTTGCACCTGTACACTCATTTAGTTTACGACTGCGATGATAGCAAATATAACGAACAGTGCGCTTTTCATACACGCTTCCATCTTTCCGAGTATATTTCTCATTAGATGAAGTTGTGCATAGTCTACTTCCGCAATGAGCACAAAAAACATTACCACTTAAAAGAGCTTTACTCTTATTCGATATGGCAATCCTTCGCTTATCCTTGTCCTTATCTGCCCGTTCTAAAAATATCTCTTGAATCTTGAAAAACATAGAATCAGGTAGAATCTGCAAATTTTCAAGTCTTTCAGACTTGGCGTCACCACGTTCCAAAAATCCGCGTAAAATCGGATTTTTATAAAGCCGCAGTATATTGGAGGATTGAAACTCAGAACCCTTATGCGTTCTGAATCCCTTTTTATTAAACAACTCAGCTACTTGATAGCTTCCATATCCTTCGGTAATAATCTTCTCTGCTCCGAGATAGATAACCTCGGCTTCAGCCGGATTGATGGCAAGGTCACGCATTTCCTGCCCTTTCTTATTGAGTCGTCCGTTGTTAGCATATTGATATCCGAAAATCAGGATTCCTCCGGTATAAATTCCTTCGCTTGTCATCTGTTGCAATCTCGTTTTTACACGAATCGATGTCTTTTGTGACTCGCCGGCGGCTTGCCAAAATCGGATATAATTCATCAGCTTATCAACATGCTGTTCAATTTTCTGCTGACCTTCATTAACCGACCAAACTTCAATACCGTGGCTGATAAACCATTCAAGAACAAACGGCGTTTCACTCTCGATTCTTCCAAGGCGGTCAAACATAAATACAAGCAGTACATCGAACTCTTTATTAAGTGCTGCATCTTTGAGATGCTGAATTGCATCACGCTTTTCCGCTGATACCTTAAAACCTGATATACCTTTTTCTTCGTATTCGGTGTTGAGCACCCAGTCAGGATGTTCTTCAATATACCTCCGGCATGAAATCCTTTGCATCGGAATATCATCCTTGGCCTGATCGACTTGTCCTTTGGTGGAAACTCGATACAATGTATTTACTCTTTTCATTTTCTTATACCCTTTCTCGTATGTAATTACGAGAAACACCAACTGCTATTTTATTGTCAAGGAACACGCAACAGTTTTCTTCCTTTACATTATGTATAACCGTAGTTGTTCCCTTTTACAGTGTGTTTCATTATGTAAACAAGGGCACATTTGGGTAAATACACTCTAAAGGTAAGATATCTATTGCCCCTTTAGTATACACCAATATGCCCTTTTCGTAAAATGTGCAAATCACGCCGTTCCCTTAAAAACTCTTTTTTCATATGAATTTGACAACAACTCAAGAATTGTGCCTTTCAGATCAGTGTCAGTCGGCGTTTCGTTAAATGTAATTGTGATTTTTACATCAGGCTTTTCTATAACCATCATCGGGACACCTTTTACGTCATATTCAAGTTTCACTTATTACGCCCCCTATACTGTGCTTAAAACAACTTATCAAGTTTCTTCTCCTGGTCAAAATCATTGTATATTTTCCAGACCTGGTAGATATACTTTTGGTTCCTCGGGTGCTCAATATCGGTGACGATATTTTCACAGATTTCGATAGGTTCTTTGATCTCTTTAAGTGCGTCTACAAGAATATCTCTGTCGTAGACATTGGCATAAGTACCGACAAACTCTGTAATCACCTTTACAATTTCAAAGCGAAGCGAATCCGATTTTCCACCCCACACCTCAAACAAGACACCCATTGCTTCGATATAAAGATCCTCGCCTAAAGCGCGATAAGCATTAAGTGCAGTGCTCACACAGGCAAGATGTCTTTCAAAACGTGTGCCCTTCAATTCAACTTGAATACCAACCTTTTCGGTTGCCGCATTAAAAGCAACTGCTTCGGATTCTTCTCCAAACAAATTTGCGCGGAGTGCTTCTCCGGAACGCAGTTTCGATGAGAAACCGGTTTGCATAGCGAACAGCCTCGCTTCCTCTTTGGCATCCATTCTCCTATACACTTTACATAGTATTTCGGTAGGCTTTTCCCCGTTCATGGACTCTCTTGCAAGAATCGTATGCTGTCCGTCGAAAACATAAAATTTTCCGTCACGAGCACTGATCTTAGGTTCATTGGCAATTCGCTCATCCCACTTGCTCACAATATGTGCGATTTTGGTCTTGTCTTTTTTTCTATGATAGGATTTTCTATCAATTACAAACAGGTTACTGGATATAGTTTTCATTTGATAAGGTCTTTTAATAGTCATTTTATTTCTCTTCAATTTTATTTGGGAATTTTTGAATTTTGTTCAGTACCCTGTCCACAGACTCACGATTTTTCTTATCGGTAAGTAAATCAGGGAATTCGCTAAAATATCCGCCAATAGTATCAATAGCAATATCGACATCAATTTCAAATGCTTTGAGCATATCTGCTCCCGTTACCGGCGGGCGTTCTGTATTCAAGTGTCCTGCGTAAAGGTTATCAATAGAGCGAAACAACTCTTTTCGTCTTTGTCTTTCCTGTTCACGCTCCTCCCGACTCATTTTAGAAGTAGGAACATATAGCAATCTACAAGTTCTTTTCTCTTATCAGGTGAAGCTTTGCCAATCGTCAGCATTCATCATGAGTTGCTCTAATCTTGCCGGATTGAATATCTTTTGTGATTGATACCCGGAAAATCTTCTTCAGCTACATCAAGTGCATTAACATACTTTTCGGCACGTTCTACAGTCGCATGATTAACACCCATTTCTTTGGCAATTCTGTGTGCTGTTTTTTCATTGTTTTTTGGTAAGTCCGCATTTTGCGGACTTACCAAATCTCTGTACTGATTTCCGCGAAATCCTTCAATTGCACCATACGCTTCTTTCTCTGCTTGATATCTGCGTCCCATAAGGATAGTTTTTTGAGCCGCCGACAAGTTTCTTCTGCCAAGCTGATTAAGGCATATCCAAGATATAGCCTCATAACGATTCTCAAATGCCTTTTCGTCCACACGATACTTGAGCGTTGGATTTTCTTTCAATATCTTGTAACGGTGATGACCGTCAACAATCATGCCGTTCCATGTAATGATTGGATGATATATCTCGCCATCTCGTAAAATGTTGAGCCTGAGATTTTTGAACTCGTCCTCGTCAAGCGGTGGAATTACTCTTTCAAATTTCTCATCAACCTGAAGAGTCAATATGTTGTTCATTTTCATTCTTCAGAGCAAGACTTATATTGATTGCCTGTTCTATCTCCTTCATGTTTTGGTCTGTTACTCTGCCGAGTTTTTCGATGAGCCTTGACTTATCAATGCTTCTGATCTGTTCCAGTAAAGCGAGTGAGTTTTTCTCAAGTTCTGCATTGTCAAGCGGAACATGTGTAGGTAATACTCGTTTCTTAAAGAATCCACTTGTAACTGCTGTTACGATAACAGTCGGACTATGGAGATTGCCTACATCATTTTGGATGATAATTACCGGGCGTTTTCCTCCCTGCTCTGACCCCTTGAAAGGGTTCAGATTAGCAAGATAAATGTCTCCCCTTCTGATGATTTCTTCTTTCATTCAGAACCTCCTATATTTACCGATTAAATCGGTTATGTATGTGGGACTCCACGACAGAGTCCCCAAAGGAGGTATCATTATTCAACTGGCTCACACAAAATAAATGAGAGGTACTCCATGCTGTCATTGTCAATCGGTTGCCCCTGATTTAACTTCTTACAGTATTTTAAAAAGCAGTATATTGCGTCCGGATCGTCTCTCACATGGACTTTCACATGATTCCCTGTCTGCGGATGGCAAAACTCGCATTGTTCATGACGAAACCATTTGACAAGATTGTCAATTCTGTCAGCAAAGCAATCCTCAAGAGCATGACAGATCATATCAGCCATTTTCAGGTGAAGTTTAGACTCCCGGCTTCCATCCGGAGAAATGCCTGCGAGTCCCAAATGTGCATAGATGCTTTTTATGCAGAATTTAAAGTCGTAAAATGACATTTCTTCACTGCTCTCTTTACACCCATCAAGAATTTCACGTATTGTTCTTTTCATTAAAAACCCCTTTTTCGGATAAGTATTTTGAAAATCTGAATAGCCACGATTTTTTCTTACCTTCGGAATCTTGATAAATAGAATATGTATCAGGATGATCCGGGAAGCGACCGCTATGTCCCATGCGGTCTGCTTTTTGCCCCGAATTCCGTAACACACTCTATTTGTCCTCGACACCCCGAGTGTGAGCGGCATAAGCCGATGTGGGAAGTCATCAGACGGTTGTGTCACCTGCATTGGCAAGCTGCAAAAACACAACTCCATAGGAATCTCACCTCCCCGGGTACTCCGCGGGCAGCGCCGTAAGGCTACTGAAGTATCATTGTCCCTTGTAAATGTCATCGCCCTAACCTACGGCATTTGAGGTTTTACATGATATAAGTTTTATCGCTTGCTCCCTTCCGGAAGGTCATGGCACACCTACCAATTCGGCTAACTCCGTGACAAACGGACATCTTACAAGTAATGTGTCCGATGAATGGCTATTCAGTTTTCAAAGTTCACTGAGAAAAATTGTCCTCTCAATAGGTAGCCAGCAAAAGGGCGTTTTTTATAAGTTTGTTTTCAAAATTTTCTTGATTGTTGAAAATCTTCGCGAAATTGCAGACTGAGCCCCCCATAATCTCAGCAATTTCCGCTTGTCCATATCCATCAAAGACAACATATGTCAGCATTTCAATCTGTATCGAAGTCATACTTTTAATGGATGCAACAAGTTTGGGATTATCAATTTATTCAATCCACCAATCACGCGACTGATTGCCCGAATCTTCAATTCTACTTGTAAGTGCATCAAAAAAATCTTCAAGCAAAGAATTGTCTGATTCGTTTGCATTGTTCTCTTCAAATTCTTCAACTGGAGAGACTGCGTGTGTATCAAGTATCTCCTGTCACTATTGAACTGTTCCAAATCAAACTCATACATTGTCTTGATTTGTTCCTCGGTCATTCCGAGTGCTCTGTATTCTTCTGCTTGTTTCTTCTGTCTTGCTTCAAATTTGCTTCTTTCGTATCCGTTATTCCAACTCATTTTTAATCTCCTTGAATTTTGAAATTTTGTTTTTGTACTGTTTTGTTGAAAATCAAAATTCAAGGGATCAGGAGTATCCACTGATCTGCTATTACCATTGGTTATAAAACATAAAAAGTCCTTTCCGAAGCGCAAGCATTGAAAAGGACCTAGGCAACCGTATGAAGCACAAGTAAGTGAGTCGTGCAAAGTGCAACAAAAAAGCACCGTATGACAACAAGACAGAGTTATACTCTGTTACTTGCCTTCATACGGTACTAAAACACATATAGTGTTTTTTGGGAAGTCTCAACTTTCGTCGGTCCGCTTACTCGTTACAAAGTGTTTATTCAGTTATATAAAAAGATAAAACAAATGGATCAGGGCGTTCATAACCTTTTGAATGGTAAAAATATGTTGGATTGATCGGAAACGCAGCTTTGCACTTTTGGCATTTTACCCACAAAATCCCCTTTGTTGACAATGATACGATGGCTACCGGAAAATTATAGTATGCGCATCGAATTTCCTTAAACTCTTGGTTTTCACATTCCGAAAGTGAAAGTGTAAGTTTTTTCTGTATCTCTTCATTTTGCTCATTAAGACAGAATTTGGGTTTTACCAAAGCAGTCTACATCGCACTCCCCCATTTCCACCTAAGTTCATTGCAATATACTCATCAATGAGTTGATATTCAAAAAGCTTTAAACTCCTGATGCGGTAGAACATGCTCTGGTAAGATGCATTAAAATGTTCTGCCATATCACCAATGATCTTGCGGTCGCAGTCAAGAAGCACGTTGTTCCCATAAATTGGGATATACTTCTTTTTCTTAAATATCATCAAAAGTGATGTGATAAGGGTTTTCGGCATAAGCAATGCAATGCCCATTGAAGTTGCCTGCGTTTCACAATTCGTAAAGTTCCTGCACGCTATACCCCACTCTCCGTCAAACTCATTGTTGTATGCTGCCGTGGCAGTGTTTCCGTACAGCTTGTCCATAATAATGTGATCGGCTTCATGTGCCATTATAAAGCGTCTTGGAGCAATTAATGAATTTTAAGAAAAATGTGTGTCTATCACGATCTGATTGCTTGAGGAATAATGCTCCTCTCTTTCCATTTCTCCATACACACAGGCTGGCTTTTCCGTCCCCGAGAAACGCTGTCTTACTCGCATCCCTTTCGGCTATATTATCATAGATAATTCGGTATTCGAGATAATCTGTAATGAATTTCTCAATATCTACCGCCCGCCCTTTTGAGTAAGAGTCAAAATCAAACTGACGTATCAGCCCTTCGCCTATCTCATCAATTTCATCATTTGTATGATAATATTTTATTATATATCTACCATTACAATTTTTTGATTACATGCTTTGCAACACCTTGAATGACGCACTCCCGGACAATCGTATAGGCTACAGCCATACATCTCGAAACAAGCATCTTCCATCATTTCTTCTATAAGTTGTACTTCCGTTTCGGTTGGCTCATAGGCATATGCCATACAACTATCGCTTTTGCTTATAATATACTCACAAGTTAATTCGCCCGTTTCAACACTGTAATTGGCATAAAAATTCATTTCGGCAGCGTCACCGAGATTGATTCCGAATTTCTTTTCCACATGTTCTATTGATTCTGTAATATCAACATTTGTTGACAATGGTAAATATGCTCTATGCTTTTTGGTGTTATAAAGATATGATATTCGTGTTTAATAAAATCAATTTATACTCAATGAAAATATATGTAACGATAAATTTGTCGGCAATTCTATTTTATATACATTGGAAAAATGAAAATCAGCCTTACTCCAGTAATAAACAGGATGTTTTTGACCATCATCGCCCAATATCTTTGTTCCAATCTTACAGGTTGTATTATAACCAGTATCGTTAAGACCTTTGTAAGCGTCTGTGTGAAAGGTTTTTAAAACAAAATCAATAACATAATTATCGTCTCCGTATAATTTGATGCTTTCTTTTACCGTACCATATTCGCAAAATCCCATAATTGACAGTTTAAACACATCAGAATTGTTAATTTTTATAGTCTGTCCGTCACATATAATATTATCATATTGTGTAATTGAATTTTTCTCTATTTTAAAATCGATGTCA
>OODJ01001307.1_pt1 | contig 20457 bp, 17 predicted proteins | sample 1671611 | NCBI WGS metagenome assembly OODJ01 (sample SAMN06348174, study PRJEB24527) | human gut metagenome | biome: human gut; feature: ankylosing spondylitis patient; material: feces | host: Homo sapiens | place: China | collected 2015-10 | reverse complement strand
GGCTGTCTGCGTGGCTTGCGCCGCGCTGATCTGCAAGGCAGCGAAGAAGAAACTCGGCAAAAAGGTGTTGGCGGTTATAGGGGCTGCGGCATTTGTGGGCGCAATTCTTGCGGTCATACTGATTGCCCGGACACCGATGCCGCTTTGATAAGGCAGGAGGCTTTTGCTATGGATAAGGGAAGATATTCGATTATATTCAGCAGCTTGACCGGCAACACGAAAAAACTCGCCGACACAATCCGCGCAGTGCTTCCGTCAGAAGACTGTGATTATTTCGGTGCGCCGGAAACGGCGGAATTGCACTCTGAAATGCTCTATGTCGGCTTTTGGACGGATAAGGGCAATGCGGACAGTGCTGTCTTGCAACTGCTGTCAAAGCTGAGAGGCAAAAAGATTTTTCTGTTCGGGACGGCGGGCTTCGGCGGCAGTGCGGCATATTTCCAGAAGATTCTTGATCACATCAAGCAGTCTGTTGACCCAAGCAATACTGTGGTCGGAGAATATATGTGTCAGGGGAAAATGCCGCAGTCTGTACGGGATCGCTATATGAAAATGAAGGCACAGCCGGAGCATCCGGCAAATATTGATGCGTTGATCGATAACTTTGACCGTGCGCTTTCCCATCCGGATGAGGACGATTTAGAAAGACTTAGAAAAATCATTTTGGGGTGACAGCTTTGACAGGAGAAATAGAAAAATGGTTGTACTTACCGAGCAGATAGAGATTCCGGCTTCCTATGAAAAATTAAAGGCATGGACTGCTAACTTTGAGGAAGAGTTTGTGAAATGGAGTCCCTACCACATCGAATGCAATCTCTATAACGGAAACTATAACGCAGGAAGCAAGATCCGCTTCCGCGAGATCGTCATGGGGCTGGACTACGATGTGACCGGCACAATTACGGAATGCGAACAGGATGAGAACCACTTCCGCATTGTATTCCGGAGCGACAAGAAAACGGCGTTCATCACCTTTGAAGGGAAAAGAACCAAAACAGGATGCCATTTCTCTCACACCGAGGCTTTCGGCATGACCACGCCGGTAATTGGGGCGATCATGAACTTCCTGATCTTCAAGGTGTTTTTCAGGAAAAAGGCAAACTGGCAGCTTATCCGGGATGATATGATTCTGGATAACAGGTATTTATATGACATTCTGACCGAAGGAAAATACCCGGAAAGAATCCCGCTGGACAAACTGCTGACCGGCGCGAAGTAACCGAATGGGAGGGCTTGATCATGCCGCTTCAAATCGTCAGAAATGACATCACAAAAATGAAGGTGGACGCCATCGTCAACGCTGCCAACGAGTCGCTGCTGGGTGGCGGCGGTGTGGACGGCTGCATTCATCGTGCCGCAGGACCGGAGCTGCTGGCAGAATGTGAAACGCTCCACGGCTGCGAAACCGGGAGCGCAAAAATCACGAAGGGCTACAAGCTGCCCTGCAAATATGTCATTCACGCAGTCGGTCCGCGCTGGTATGACGGGCGGCATGGTGAGCGCGAACTGCTGATCTCCTGCTATCGGACATCGCTCATGCTGGCGAAGGAATACGGATGTGAATCGGTTGCGTTCCCGCTGATTTCCTCTGGCATCTTTGGCTATCCGAAGGATCAGGCTCTCAAAGTGGCGATTGACACCATTAGCAGTTTCCTCCTTGAAAACGAAATGACGGTGTACATCGTCATTTTCGACCGCAAAGCCTATCAGATCAGCGGCAAGCTGTTTGCCGACATTGCAGCGTACATAGACGACCGCTATGTGGATGAGCATACCGATCCTCGTTCTGAGCGGCTGCGCAGAATGAGTGCCTTCCGGATGGAAGAGCCGATGCCTTGCGAGTCATCCGTCTGCGATGAAGATGCAATCGAACAGCTCATCCCTCCTGTCTCTGTGGCGGCTGCTCCTAAAAAGGCGGCAACTCTCGACGATGCACTGGAACAGATCGATGAGAGCTTTTCCGAGATGCTGCTGCGGAAGATTAACGAACGCGGCATGACGGACGCACAGTGCTACAAGAAGGCGAACATTGACCGGAAACTCTTCTCGAAGATCCGCTCGGACAAGTCCTACAAGCCTTCCAAGCCCACAGTCATTGCGTTTTCCATTGCCCTTGAGCTGCCCCTTGCGGAAATGAAGGATATGCTCATGAAGGCTGGTTTTGCACTCTCCCACTCCAACAAGTTTGACATCATCGTGGAGTATTTCGTGGAGCATGGGAACTATAACGTCTTTGAGATCAACGAGGCTCTGTTTGCCTTTGACCAGAGCTTGATAGGAGCATAAGGCTTATGGATAAAGTATTTCAGAAATTTTTGCGGAGTGGTATTGACCTTTCGCCCGTAGGGGTGGAGCGTCGTGAAGATAATAACCCCTACTTTTGCACGCCCAAAGGTGCATCTATTTTTGGCTGGGCGGGTGTGGATGGCATCCACTTCTGCTTTGTTCGAGGCTTTGGCGGCGTGGTTTTTTCCGTTAGTCCCATGAACTCGGCTCCTGATTATGTTCATCCGTTGGCAAACAATTTTGAAGACTTTTTGAGGCTGCTCCTTGCTTGCAGTGATTCGGCAGCGTTGGAACAGGCGTGGATGTTGGATAAGTCCCAATTTGAAGCCTTTTTGCGGGATAACCCTCCAACGCAGGATCAGCAAAGAACGCTATTAGAGCTTGCCGAGAAAATGAAATTGACGCCTATGGAACAGCCGTGGGCATACATCAAAAAACTGCAAGCATCTTTTGATTACAGCAAGATCAAGTACACCGAGGACTATTATGATGTTGATATGAACCCGGAAGCAGAACTGACCATGCCTGAGTGGAAGGTCTACTTTGAGGGAAACTTCTGGGGACATTCGGGAAAAGGCCGTGCCGGAACGGAAATCCGGTTGAATAAGCAATTTGACTGGGCTGGGCATCATTGGGTTATTCCTGCGGCGTATTCTTGCAGTAAGGGACTCGTCATGGACTTTTGTATGCGCACCCCAGATGAAGACATTCGTAAGTTCATGACTAAATGGGATTTACACCCCGAAAACGACTCCTGCGAATACTTCACACAGGAGCAGCAAATGCAGATAGATTTAGACAATCCACTTTGCCTTGACTTTATTCCTCGTTTGGAATTGAACGGGAAAACAATGCTGACCTCCCACGGCTGTTCGGTGGTCTTTAATCCATGTTTGCCGGACAGGATGATCAATGAAGCGGAAGCAAAGTGGGCATTAGAACACTATGGTTTGGATACATCCTATGGATGGATGATTTTTCGGGCAGCTTTTCCATGGACAAGCAAACGCCGTCCTGAAATAAAAGCCCTCTCCCTTACAATGGAACAGCAGTCACGCCGTGTCCCGGGACCGCATTTCAAGACACACGCTCCCGGCGATTCGTTTTCTTTTTCCCATCCGGTCAGCGGAACAAAATATACATTGACCGTTCAGGAAATGGAGCAGCAAACAATTTCTGAAAAGTTCGTTGGTTCCGACCGGTGGTTCTATCCCACGCATTTTACTGCTATGAGCTATACGCTTTCTCCTGAACCGGACAATGATATTTCGATCTGTGATTGCGCTGAGGGAGACAAGCCTTTAGAAATTGCCTCATGCTCTGACCGCTATGCACCAGAGGCACAAAACGATATTGCTTGTATCGGCATTATCGGCGGAGCGGACGGTCCAATCGCAATCGTGTGTGGAGGCAGCTCAAAAGAAAAACTCCATGCGGCTTGTTCCTCTCTACACTTTGAGCCGGTGGAGGGTGATATTGAATGGCGTGTCGTATTCAACATTAAAAACTCTAATGAAATGTCATTAGAGCTAATCTAAGAAGAAAGCGGAGGCAAAGAAGATGAAGCAACGCACTTACATCGCAATCGACCTGAAATCCTTCTATGCCTCCGTGGAGTGCAGGGAGCGCGGCTTAGATCCTCTGGACACAAACCTTGTTGTCGCGGACGAAAGCCGGACGGACAAGACCATCTGCCTTGCCGTCACGCCCTCCCTCAAGAGCTACGGCATCTCCGGACGCGGGCGGCTGTTTGAAGTCAAGCAGCGGGTGAAGGAAGCGAATGTCGGACGGCAGCACGACGCACCGGGACACAGACTGGACGGCACATCGCACTTCTTCTCGGAGCTGCAAGCAAACCCGTCTCTGGCGATTGACTTCATCATCGCGCCGCCTCGGATGGCGTACTACATGGAGTACAGCACCCGCATCTATCAGGTCTATCTCAAGTACATTGCGCCGGAGGACATCGTAGTCTACTCCATCGACGAGGTGTTCATGGACGTGACGGACTACCTGAATACCTACAAGCTCTCGGCACATGACCTCGCCATGAAGATCATCCTCGACGTGCTTGAGACAACCGGCATCACGGCAACCGCTGGGATTGGGACGAATCTCTTTCTCTGCAAGGTGGCAATGGACATTGTGGCGAAACACATCCCCGCCGACAAAAACGGCGTCCGCATTGCGGAGCTGGATGAAATGAAGTTCCGGCGTGAGCTTTGGGCGCACCAGCCTCTCACGGATTTCTGGCGCGTGGGTCGAGGTATTGCGAAAAAACTTGAGCAGAACGGGATGTTCACAATGGGCGATGTTGCCCTCTGTTCAGAGCGGAATGAGGACTTGCTTTATAAGCTGTTCGGCAAGAATGCGGAATTGCTCATCGACCATGCGTGGGGCTGGGAACCGACCACCATTGAAGCAATCAAGGCGTACCGCCCCAGCTCCAACAGCCTCAGCTCCGGTCAGGTTTTGCACTGCCCCTATGAGGCAGATAAAGCGAAGCTCGTCATCCGCGAGATGACGGACTTGCTTGTGCTGGACTTGGTGGACAAGGGGCTTGTCACCGACCAGATGGTTCTCACCGTTGGCTACGACATTGAGAACCTGACCGACCCAGCGCGGCGGGCAAGGTATCACGGCGCAGTCGAGAAAGATCCCTATGGGCGGGAGATCCCCAAACAGGCACACGGCTCTATCAACCTTGACAGTCACACATCATCTACGCGCAAAATAATGTGTGCTGTGTCAGAGCTGTTTGACCGGATTGTGGACAAGAATCTGCTTGTCCGCCGTATGTATGTTGTGGCAAATCACGTCCTGCCGGAAGCGGACGCGCCGAAGAAAAATGACGGGGTTGTCCAGCTCGACCTCTTTACCGACTATGCCGCCGAAGAGGAAAAGCAGAAAGCCGAAGATGCCGCTTTGGAGCGTGAGCGGAAGATACAAGCCGCCACGCTTGCCATCAAGAAGAAGTATGGAAAGAACGCCATCCTCAAGGCAATGAATCTTGAAGAAGGTGCAACCGCGAAAGACCGCAATGCGCAGATTGGAGGGCATAAGGCGTGAACGGAAAATACGACGAGATCATGGGACTTCCTCACCACGTTTCCAAAACGCGACCACAAATGCCGATGTCAGATCGTGCAGCGCAGTTTGCGCCCTTTGCCGCCCTCACCGGCTATGATTCTGCAATCAAGGAAACCGGACGTCTGACCGACGAAAGGATTGAGCTTGATGAGGGATCCTTGACCGCTTTGAACATGAGGTATCAGCTCCTCATGGATGCCCTTGATGAAGAGCCGGAGGTTGAAATAACCTACTTCAAACCTGATGAGCGCAAAGCTGGCGGTGCGTATGTAACTGCAACCGGCGCAGTCATAAAGGTTGATGACTTTGAGCGCCTGATTACCATGCAGGACGGCACGAAGATTCCGATGGATGACATCCTAAGCATTGACGGAGAGCTGTTCTTGTCCTCAGAATAATGTCGCTTGCCATGCGACCAAATGAAGTGAATACCGAAGTACAATATGACTGTAAGGTGAGACACCAAGCAGTCATATTTTTATATACGGAGGTACAAAACATGAGAAAGAACTTGACGGAGATCGTATTCATCCTTGATCGCAGCGGCTCTATGAGCGGACTGGAAACAGACACCATCGGAGGATTCAACTCCATGATTGAAAAGCAGAAAAAAGAGAATGGCGAGGCATTGATCTCTACCGTTCTCTTTGACAATGTGAGCGAGGTTATCCATGACCGTGTGCCGGTTCAGAAGGTGGAGCCGATGACCGACAGGGACTATTCCGTTCGCGGCTGCACCGCGCTTCTGGATGCTATCGGCGGAGCGATTCATCACATTGGGAATGTCCATAAGTACGCAAGAAAAGAGGATGTCCCTGAACACACACTGTTCGTCATCACAACGGATGGCATGGAGAATGCAAGCCGCCGTTATGACAGCGAGAAGGTCAAGAAGATGATTGAACGACAGAATGAAAAGTACGGCTGGGAGTTTCTTTTCCTCGGTGCAAACATTGATGCAGTTGAGACGGCAAAGCATTTTGGAATTGGAGCAGATCGAGCGGTCAATTACCACTCTGACCGCGAGGGAACGCAACTCAACTATGAAGTTCTGAGCGAAGCGGTTTCCGCTGTCCGATGCAGCGTACCGCTGGGTACGAATTGGAAAAAACGTATTGATGAGGACTTCAATTCCAGAAAGGACGGAAGAAAGTAATGAGAACAATCACCGTAAAAGGGACAGGCAATGTCTCCGCAAGACCGGATTACATCATCCTATCCCTGAACATTGAAGTCTTATCTGAAACCTATGACCGCGCAATGTCGGAAGCTGCCGAGAGAATCGAAAGACTGCAAGGTGCCGCAGTCCGCGTTGGGTATCGCAAGGAAGACCTGAAAACCACGAGCTTTGATGTCCAGACAAGGTTCGAGAATGTCAAGGATCGGCAAGGAAATTACAAGCGAGAGTTTGCCGGATATGCTTGCAGCTATCGCTTGAAACTTGCCTTTGACTTTGACAGCAAGCAGCTTGCAAAGGTCATTTCTGCGATTGCGGATTGTGGGGCGCAACCAGAACTCAGCATTGCGTTCACCGTGAAAAACCCGGCAAGAGTCAGCGAAGAGCTGCTGACCAATGCGACGGAGAATGCCAGAGCGAAGGCGGAGATTCTTTGTAAAGCATCAAGCAACACACTTGGACAACTACTCAATATCGACTACAACTGGGGAGAACTCAATGTGTATTCCAGAACGAGATATGAGGTCGAAGACTGTATTCACCCTCTTATGGCGATGAGCAAGTGCGCCGCACCTGAGATTGAGCCGGACGATATTGAAGTGTCGGACACCGTGGCTTTCACATGGGAAATCCAATGATTTTTTGACTTTTTTGAAATCCGGTACTCAACAAACGCACTTATTGTGTCCGTTGTAAAGTGAAGGGACATTTCACGGAGGAATCTTCGGGGAATACGATTTTGGGAGATTAGCAAGCACAGCCGGTGTATATACACACGGCGATTTTGGATTAAGGAAACCCTCCCCTTAATCCCGAAAATGCTTGTTGGGATGTCTCCCAAACCCTCTATCTTTACGAAAGGACAAACCGCTTATGGCAAACAGAACACGACCAAATCAGATACTCTTCTTTGTTTCAGATGACGAGAAGCGGATTATCAAAGGAAAGATGAAACAGCTTGGTACAAAGAACATGGGAGCGTATCTTCGCAAGATGGCGATTGACGGTTACATCATCAAAGTGGACTACACGCAGCAGAAGAAACTTGCCGCCGCAGTATCTCGTGCAGCGGCAAATATCAATCACATTTGCCGCCGAATTAACTCCACAGGACACTTCTATGAGGACGATGTTGCAGAGCTGAAAGAAAGGCAGGCTGAGATATGGCGATTACTAAAATCAAGCCAATCCGAGGAACTGTGAACAAGGCTCTCGCATACATTCTTGATCCGCAGAAAACAGATGACCAGCTCTATGTCTCTTCCTACGGATGTGCTGCCAGTGATGCCGCAGCGAAGGAATTTGAGTGGACAAGATCTCTTGCCGTTCAACAAGGAATGCAGATGCCAAAGGTGATTGCCAGACATCTGATTCAATCCTTTGCGGTTGATGAAGTCAGCCCGGAACAAGCGCATGAAATCGGTAAGCAGTTTGCCGACGAATGGCTCAAGGGAAAGTACGAGTATGTGATTGCAACGCACATCGACAAGGGGCATTGCCACAATCACATTATCTTCAACGCAGTCAACTATGTAGACTTCCATGCGTACCGAAGCAATAAGAAAACCTATCGTGAGATGCGGCATCTCAGTGATGAGATATGTGCTGAACACGGGCTGTCAGTTATTCCTCCCTCTCAGGGAAAAGGCATGGACTACAAGGAATACACCGAAGCCAAACGCGGTACAAGTTGGAAGCAAAAACTCAAGCAGACCATTGATCGCTGTGTGATCACAGCAAAGGACTACGATGAGTTTTTGAAGCTGATGCAGGACGCCGGATATGAAATCAAAACCGGCAAATACATCTCCTTCCGTGCCGAAGGGCAAGAGCGTTTCACCCGTGCAAAAACCATCGGAGATAACTACACCGAGGACCGGATCAAGGAACGCATTCAAGGACGCAATGCCCGCAGACGGCAGATGCAGAACGGTAGGAAGAACATCTCTCTCATCAGCGATATTCAAAACAGAATTAAGCAGATCGACAGCAAGGGCTTTGAGCATTCTATGAAGATTAAAATCCTCAAAGAAGCCGCCAGAACGCTCAACTATCTCACTGAGAACGAGCTGCTTCAATACGCCGATCTTGAAAAGAAAGTCGAAGACATCCATAGTTCTTATGAGCGTACCGGCGCTGACTTGAAAGTCGTTGAAGCGCAGCTCCGAAAGGTGCAGCCGCTTATCAAGAATATCTCAACCTATCAAAAGCTCAAGCCGGTCTACGATGCCTACTCAAAGACGAAGAACAAGCAGAGTTTTCGAGCTGCGCACGAGGCAGAGCTTGTCGTTTTTGAAGCAGCAAAGAGTACATTGCTTGCTATGCAAGATGGTGAAAAACTTCCAAGTATGAAGTCTCTGCAAGCCGAGCAGCAACGCCTTTTGGAAGAGCAGCAGCGTCTCTACGACGAACGAGCAAGGCTCAAAAAAGAGGCTAAAGTGATTGATACCATGAAGGCAAATGTCGATGATTTCCTCAGTCCAACGCTTTCACAGGAGCATGAAAAAGCCAAAAGTAGCGAGTTGGAATAACCACCAAAGCCTGAGCCGTATGAATAAATCGGCTCAGGCTTTCTTCTTCGTAATGCGCTCCATGAAATTGAAATATATTTTGAATTTTTGGAGCATCGCATTGAAAATTTGAAGCGTTTGGTGTATAATATAATGAGTCTCACTATAAGCGTTTGAGAGAGGTGCTTTTATGAAGATAAGCTATAAGAAATTATGGGTAATGCTCATTGAAAGAGAGATCCCAAAATCAACTTTACGCAAGGATATAGAGCTGTCTCCTGGCACGATGAGTAAGCTCAATAAGAACGAGGATGTAGCTCTCTCTGTTCTGCTGCGCATTTGCGACTATTTGAATTGTGACATTGGAGATATATGTGAAGCTGTGCGAACGGGCAAGAAGTAGGTCCGAGTTTTCGTGCGGCTATTTTGTTATAGGTAGAGAAAAATACCTCAGCGAAAGGAGCATATATGGATGTCCTTGAGAATGCTGTGACTGAGAAAAATGCCCTCGTTGAAGCGGAGGCGTTTCCCACAGATGATCGAGTCACCTACAAAGACAGCACCTATGAAATTGTTTCTAAGGTTGCATATTTGATTGGTGTTCCGAAACGAATTTTTAATAATGAGCATGAAGCACCCAAAATAGAGATATACGAAAAACTTGATGCAGACAAAACGGCACGGATAATCCGTCATTTGTGTATCATAAGGACAGCGATTGAAAGAAACTTCAAGCATATCAACGAGCGCATGAAGTTTAGTTATCTCTCAATCAGCAGTATGCCGGAATATGTACCGCAGGATAGCCTTCAACAACTAAATGCGGATGGCATTAGTTTTATAAAGAAGTCCAGCACGAAGCTAAGTCAGCATATCGTTGAGATAAACAAGCTGATTTCTGATCGGATCAATAATTGCAAGAAGCTATTTCCTCTTTGGCTGAATTGGCTGTATGTAAAAAACCTCTTTCTCATGCCAGATGGCTTGAAAGAGGAAGGGACAAAAGCAGCAGCAGATATTTATTACGCTCACCTGCTCTTTTATCCTTACCAGATGTATATAAACTGGGAACCGGAGGATGTCGGTAATCTGCTCTATAACGATAAAAAATTCGTGACGCTGCTTTATCAAATGAACGGTGACTACTTTACAGAGTACAGTAAAGTTTCTGATGCCGGAAGTTACATTAAAGGAAGCATCTACGAGTTTATTGGTAGCAGCGAAAAGGTTGTCGTAGTGGTCGATTGTGAAAACTCTGATCCGTACAAGCTCTGCGCTACGCTCAAGAATCTTGACTATCAGTACACACAGAAGATAGCATCCATCATCCTGTTTGATGATGTGCATAGTGCATCTGCTTGGCGTATTCTGGATAGTTTTACCCACATCCCGGTCGAACACATGATGACCGAACGGGTAAAGCAGAACAAGTCTCTGGTCGATGTGATGCTGATTGCCCGAACTTGTCAGGAGCATTACAAAAACAATGTGGATTCCTTTATTTTGGTGTCCAGCGACTCCGACTATTGGGGACTGATTTCTTCTTTACCGGAGGCTCGGTTCCTTGTCATGATAGAGCGCGAAAACTGCGGACCGGATTTGAAGAACGCACTTGTCAATGCCGGTATATTCTATTGCTATATTGATGACTTCTACTCCGGCAATGCAGAGGATATTAAGATCGGCGCACTGTTCAAAGAGATGTATCATTACATAGATCAGGCGGTGCGGCTGAATATCTACGAGATGTTCACAGAGGCGTTAAGAGCGACTCGAATTGAAATGAGTTCTTCGGAACAGAAACAGTTTGTGGACAAGTATTTGAAAACGATGCAAATGTCCATTGCGGATAATGGCGATGTGACATTGGAAATAAGACGAAAATGAGTCCGTTATATCGAACAGTAGCCGTGATAGAATAAAATGAGGATCGGTTGGCAACCAAAAATGATCCTCAAGTATTGGAGATGAAGATATGGCATACCAGAGCGAAGCGGCTCTTGAGCAGCAATTCATAGAGCAGCTAAACAAGCAGGAATACAGCACAGTCGATATTCCTGATTATGACGCATTGGTGGAGAACTTCAAAGTTCAGTTTGAAGACTTCAATGCGCCAAAACTTGATACGCCTATCACCGATAAAGAGTGGGAGCGTATCTTTAACCTCATGCTTGGAAAGTCCGTGTTCCAGAGCGCAAAGATTCTGAGAGACAAGTTTGTCCTTGAGCGTGAGGACGGGACGAAGGTTTACCTTTCCTTCTTCGATCAGGATCACACCAAGAATATCTTCCAAGTTACACATCAGACAACGGTTGTAGGCAAGTATGTCAACCGCTATGATGTAACGATTCTTGTGAATGGCTTGCCGTTGATTCAGGTCGAGTTAAAACGCAGGGGGATTGACATTCGAGAAGCAGTCAATCAGGTCATGCGCTATAAGAAGCACTCCTATAACGGACTATATCACTTCATTCAGCTTTTCATTGTCTCCAACGGCGTTGATACCAAATACTTTGCCAACTCCGACAGGGACTTGATGTATAGCCTCGCCTTCTTCTGGACGGATTTCAACAACATCCGTATTACCAACCTGAAGGACTTCTCAATCTCTTTTCTGGCAAGGGATCACATCATCAAGATGCTGACACGCTATACCATCCTGAACGATACGGATAAGATTCTGATGGTTATGCGCCCCTATCAGGTGTATGCCGTAGAAGCCCTTATAAGGCAGGCTACGCTCACAAATCGCAACGCCTATATCTGGCATACCACCGGTGCAGGAAAGACGCTGACATCCTTTAAGACAGCTCAAATCCTCGCAGCCAATCCGAACATCAAGAAGGTTATCTTCCTTGTTGACCGTAAGGACTTGGACTCTCAGACCACCGAAGAGTTTAACAAGTTTGAGGCTGGCTCTGTTGATGTCACAGATCGCACAGACATTCTTGTGCGGCAAATGAAGGATAAGAACCGGCAGCTCATTGTCACGACGATGCAGAAGATGGCAAATGCCGTTAAGCGTCCTCAATACGAAAAGGTAATGGACGCATACCGTGACGAAAAGGTTGTCTTCATCATTGACGAATGCCACCGCAGCCAGTTCGGAGATATGCACAAGGATATTGTTCGGCATTTCAAGAAAGCACAGTTCTTTGGCTTTACCGGTACGCCCCGTTTTGAAGTGAACGGAAAGACGGAGGGCAAGATCACGCAGACCACCGAAATGCTGTTTGGGGAATGTTTGCATAACTATCTGATCAAGGATGCTATCTTCGATAACAATGTCCTCGGTTTCCATATTGAGTACATAAAGACGATGGAAGGCGATTTTGACTGGGACGATCCGACATTGGCTGACGCGATTGATGTTGGCGAACTCTATATGTCGGATGAGAGAATGTCCCTCATTGCAAACCACATCGTCCAGAACCACAAAGCCAAAACGAGAAATGGTCAGTACACGGCTATCTTTGCTGTTTCCTCCATTGAAGCTCTTGTCAAATATTACGACATCTTCAAGAAGATCAAACACGATCTGAACATTAGCGGTATCTTCTCCTATGGGCAGAACGAAGATGCTGAGGGCAAGGATGAGCATAGCCGAGATGCCTTGGAGCGTATCATCAAGGATTATAATGAGATGTACGGCACGAATTTCTCTACCGACACCTTCTCCGCGTATCACAAGGATATTTCAGATCGTGTCAAAGGCAAGAAAACGAAGTCTCTGGACATTCTCATTGTCGTAAATATGTTCCTGACCGGTTTTGACAGCAAGCAGCTCTCTGTGCTGTATGTGGACAAGGATTTGAAGTACCATGATCTGCTGCAAGCCTATTCTCGCACGAACCGTGTTGAGAAAGAAACAAAACCGTTTGGTATCATCATTTGCTACCGTAACCTCAAGAAACGGACAGATGATGCGCTGACGCTCTTCTCCAAGAGTCAGGACACCTCCGGCATTGTCGTTCCGGGCTATCAGTATTTTGTTGAGAAGTTCAATGAAATGGTTATGAAGCTCAAGGAAGTGGCACTCTACCCTGAGTCCGTCGATACCATGCAGAGCGAGGATGACCAGAAGAAGTTTGTCATCACTTTCCGTGAGCTGACAAAATACCTCCAATCCTTGCAGACATTCATTGAGTTCAGCTTTGATCAGGATGCGCTCATCATGTCCGAGCAGGAGTATCAGGACTACAAGAGCAAGTATCTGATGCTTTACTCCCGGCAAAAAACTGATCGGGAAGTCGTATCTGTCCTGAACGATGTGGACTTCTGCATTGAGATCATGGAGAGTGACCGCATCAATGTTGCCTATATCATGAACTTGATCCGCAACATCCACTTTGATGACAAGAAGCAGAAGGACTACGACATCAAGCACATCAAGGAAGAATTGAGCAGAACGGATAATCCGCAGTTGCTTCGCAAGGTTGAAATTCTTCAAGCGTTCTTGGATCGTGTCGTTGTTGGACTTGAAAGTGCGGATGAGATTGACGCTGCATACAACGACTTTGAAAATGAAGCAAAACGAGAAGAGATCGTTGCTTTCGCAAAGACTGAGGATATTGATTCCTCCATGCTGACGGACATCATCTCTGAGTACGAGTTTTCCGGCACAATGGACGCAGGAAACATCCGTGACCGTATTGAGAAGCCCATGCCGCTGCTCAAGAAGAGGTCTTTGGTCAACCGGATCGTCGAATTTATCCGGCAGCACACCGAGAAATACCAATAAGGAGAGAGAACAATGGATAATTCTATTCAGGCTCACCAGAAAGAGCTTTGCAACAAACTATGGGCGATGGCAAATGCCCTGAGAGGTAACATGGAGGCATACGAGTTCAAGAACTATATCTTGGGCATGATCTTCTATTACTACCTCTCCGACAAGACCGAGAAGTACATGGTTAATCTTCTCAAAGACGATAATATCAGCTACGAGGATGCTTGGAATGACGAAGAATACAAGGCTGCCATCGTAGAAGAAGCTCTGCGTGACCTCGGCTACATCATCGAACCGGAGTATTTGTTCCGCAAGATGGTCAAGATGGTTGAGAACCGTTCCTTCGACATTGAGTTCTTGCAGAAAGCAATCAACGCTCTGATGGAATCCACTATCGGCAACGATTCGCAGGAAGACTTTGACGGATTGTTCTCCGATATGCAGCTTGATTCTACGAAGCTGGGGCATACCGTTAAAGATAGAAGTGCTGTCATGGCGAAAATCATTGCTTCGCTGGACGAGATCAATTTCAGCGTGGATGACACGAAGATTGATGTGTTGGGTAATGCCTACGAGTATCTGATCGGTCAGTTCGCTGCCACAGCCGGTAAGAAAGCCGGTGAGTTCTATACGCCTTCGGGTCCTGCCGAGCTGCTGTGCCGCCTTGCTTGTCTTGGCTTGACCGATGTTAAGGACGCAGCCGATCCGACTTGCGGTTCCGGCTCTCTGCTTCTTCGCCTCAAGAACTATGCAAATGTGCGTAACTACTACGGTCAAGAATTGACCTCGACCACCTATAACCTTGCCCGAATGAACATGATCCTTCGTGGCATCCCGTATCGTAACTTTAATATCTACAATGGCGATACGCTTGAGCATGACTACTTCGGAGACATGAAGTTCCGTGTTCAGGTTGCAAATCCTCCGTATTCTGCAAATTGGTCTGCTGATATGCACTTCATGGAGGACGAGCGTTTCAATGAATACGGCAAACTTGCGCCTAAGAGCAAGGCTGACTTTGCTTTTGTGCAGCACATGGTTTACCACATGGACGAAGATGGACGAGCTGTTGTCCTGCTGCCTCACGGCGTTCTGTTCCGGGGCGCAGCCGAAGAAGTGATCCGTAAGCACTTGATCCAAAAGCTGAATGTGCTGGACGCTGTTATCGGTCTTCCTGCCAACCTCTTCTTTGGCACGGGCATTCCGGTATGCGTTCTTGTCCTCAAGAGGGAGCGCAACGGCAACTCGGATAACATTCTCTTCATTGATGCGTCCAATGACTTTGAAGCCGGAAAGAATCAGAATATCCTCCGTGAGTGCGACATTGATAAGATCGTCGAAACCTATGAGCATCGTGTGGATGTCGATAAGTTCGCCCATGTTGCCACTATGCAGGAGATTGAAGAGAACGGATTCAATCTGAACATTCCTCGCTATGTTGATACCTTTGAGCCGGAAGAGGAAATTAACCTCAATGCTGTTGCAGCAGAAATCCGCAATATTCAGACTGAGATCAAGGGCATCGACGCACAACTGAAACCGTTTTTCGATGAGCTGGGACTTGATTTCCCCTTTGATGTGGAGGGCAAATAATTATGGCAAATGTATCCTCAAGTAACGGTCTTGAGAAGCGTCCGAAACTCCGGTTTCCGGGCTTCGATGATCCGTGGAAAGCTGAGAAACTTTCAGATTTTGCAGAGCGTGTCACACGGAAGAACACCAATAACGAAACGAGTCTGCCTCTCACAATTTCGTCCAAAGATGGGCTTGTGGATCAGATCAGCTACTTCAATAAGACCGTAGCCAGCAAAGACATGAGTGGCTATTATCTCTTGAAGAATGGTGAATATGCCTACAACAAGAGTTATTCAGTCGGGTACGATTTTGGCTCCGTCAAGCGTCTTGACCGCTATGATATGGGTGCGCTTTCTACACTCTACATTTGCTTTGCACTCAAGAAACACGATTCTGATTTTATAAAAGCCTACTTTGATTCACTCAAATGGTATCGTGAGATTTACATGATCTCTGCCGAAGGAGCGAGAAATCACGGGCTTTTGAATGTGCCAACTGATGAGTTCTTTGACACAAAGCATTACATTCCGCAGGATTTAGCGGAGCAGCGAAAAATCGCAAACTTCATGATTGCGTTAGAGCGTCGAATAGTGGCGCAGCAGTCCCTCGTGGACAACCTCAAGAAGTATAAAAGAGGTGTCGTTAAGGCGATTATGACTAAACAAATACGCTTTGTGGACAAGAACGGAAAACCATATCCTGAATGGTCAGCTTGCACTCTCCAAGATGCGGTTGACTTTCTTGACGGTCAACGCAAGCCGCTCGAAAGTGCTGATCGTGCCAAACGGCAGGGAAAATATCCGTACTACGGTGCATCTGGAATTATTGACAGTATTGATGACTATATTTTCGATGAGCCACTTATTCTTCTTGGAGAAGATGGGGCAAATATCATTAACCGTAGCTCTCCGTTATGTTTTATTGCGACGGGCAAATACTGGGTTAATAACCACGCTCATGTAATGCGTCCGCACAAAGGGCAAAATATTAGATTCCTGCGTGAACTGCTTGAAAGCCTTGACTATACACGCTACAATACCGGAACAGCACAGCCTAAGTTAAATCAGGAGAAATGCCGGACAATACCTCTCAGTCTGCCTATATATGAAGAGCAATGCCACATCGCTGATTTTCTTGCTGCCCTTGAGCATAAATGCGCACAAGAAAACGAAGAACTTGAGGGCATACTTCAAACTAAAAACGCCTTAATGCAGCAACTTTTTATATGAAGAGCTGTTGTAGCAAGCCTTCTTTTATTCTGACAAGTTTACAGAGGTTGCGTATTTCCTGCTCGATACGATTATCCCAACTATTCAATAGTTCTGCGATTCGTTGCTGATCCTTTTTTGATGGTAAAGGGACTTCGATATTTGCAATAGATGTCGCCAATATATGCTTAATCGTGTTACCTGTTGTAATTGCGGCGATTTTCTTTTTCCCGTCATCCGAATTTATATACTGGCAAATATAGTCAGATGCGCACTCGCCTCCATTGCTCATAATGATAAGTGCATGGCAGTTTGAACCTGCATAGTTATCACCTACGACTGCGCACTCTCCGACATGACCGGATTGAACGACAAGAATATCATTGCTTTTTAGGATATTCTTGCTATGTTTCTGATTGAAAGCTTGAGTGACATAGAAAGCAGTTTCATCAGAGATTTTACCGTCATGGATGTTAGTCCCTTGCAGATACCGCACACCGTTTTCTTGGCTGGTAAAGAACGGTGTTACCGTACCTACGAATCCATTCCGAATGAAAGGAAATAGTTCGCCAAGTGACGCAACCGTACTCTTAGGGAACAGTTCGCTATTCGTTGAAAAAACTGCCTTAGATAATCCTCTTTTATACTTCTTGAGGGATTCAAGCAAATCACGCTGCTTTGCGATTCTTTCATTGAAAGCAGAAAATAGGGTGGAAATCTTCTCTTGCTCAGTTGGCTCACAATATGGTATTCCGAGCCACTTAAATGCTTCGTAGCTTATCTGCCGTCCGTCTCTGATGCCTTCAACAGACTTTGAAAGATTGTGGTTGATAAACTCATCTGTATGAAAATATGCGTCATAGAATAGGCTTGAATGAGGACGCTTGCAGCGTAAGATGGTGTATGCTGGACTGACTATCCCAGCTTCATTTGCCATTTCCAGACCACCTTCAAAAGAGCGCAGATGAATAATAAAGTCTCCTTGTTCAACCTTCTTATAGTTAGATAAAGACGCATCATCATAGTGGATGTTACGACCAGCTTGCTCTCTCGGAAGAGTACCTTTTCCTTGAATGATTGTCAGCACAGTTTCGTCCGGGTGATTCCTGTCGGTGATATTCTGAAAAAGTTCTTCTGCCTTGAACACTTTCCACGGATCATCGAAGCCCGGAAACCGGAGTTTCGGACGCTTCTCAAGACCGTTACTTGAGGAATATACTGCCCTGATTATCCCTCCAACGGATAATGTTCGTGGAGGTGGTCAATATGACTAACAATACACAATTCAAGACGCTTGTGAACACTTGGCTAAATCAAAAGCAGCCAATGATCACGCCGTCAACCCATGCCAGCTTTACTCTGATTGCCGAAAATCATCTAATTCCATACTTCGGCAAGCGTAAGATCGGCAGCATCACCGAAACGGACATCCAGAGCTACATTTCGTACCTCCATGATGCCGGTAGGTTGGACAAGACCGGAGGGCTAACGGTAAAGACCATCCGGGATGTGATCCTCGTTCTCAGACTTTCAATGGAGTTTGCGTACAAAGAAAGGGCAATTCCACTGCTGAACTGGGATCTCGTCGAGTACCCGAAGGAACTTGGCATTAAGAAGGTAGTTTCTCTTTCAAAGGATCAGGAGCAAGCTCTGATTCAGTGTATCTACATGAACTTGAACAGGAAGACTGCTGGCATTCTCATTGCACTCTTTACCGGAGTACGCATTGGAGAACTCTGCGGATTGCAGATGAAGGACATCTCGTTGACAGATAAGACCATCAGCATCAATAAGACTGTCCAGCGCATCTATGACAAAAAGAAGGGCGAGTCCTATCTTCACATCGGACCGCCCAAAACGAAAACTTCTGCAAGGACGATCCCTGTTCCGTCTCTTCTGATGAACATTATCAAGAAGTTCTACACGGATAACCCTAACCACTACTTCTTGACCGGCAAAACAAAGCCGACAGAGCCTCGTACTTATCGACAGTTCTTCACCCGTTTCCTGAAACGGAATGGATTGGAGAAGGTGAAGTTCCATGAGATCCGACATACATTCGCGGTCAGGGCGATTGAGATACCGGAGTTTGATATAAAGTCGCTCTCTGAAATTCTCGGTCATAAGAATGTGTCCTTTACACTGAATGTCTACGGAAGTGCAAACCTCCAACAGAAGGTCAAGTGTATGAATCTACTGAACGATCTACTGTAATCTTATTCAGTTCTAACTCGGCGTTTGCAGTGCAGCAGAAACGAATAACCGTTTCCAGCGATTCAAATTCATTGACTCAATGCGCTGTTCATAGGAGGCACTATTCGACTTTCCGAAACAGAGTGACTTCTTCTTGAGCCGTGAAAGGCTGCACATAAAAATGAACGCAGTACACGGATTCCACAATCGCGGAATAGTGTACTGCGTTTGTATTTTAGAAATGATTTTTGCGATTTAAGCAAGGATTGATTTGCGGAGGCGTTTTTGGGCATTTATAACCGTTCAACCGTGAGTGTTGCCGGATTGACTTTGATGATTACCTTCCCCTTGCTTTGGGCGTACATCACTGTCTTGCCTGTACCGCTGGGCTTGCCGTCCCATACTGCAATGATGTAATCAGCGTGATCTACCATGTACCGATTGCGCTTGTCCATGCAGTCAGGAGTATAGTGCGTTTGAAGAAGCGTTTCTTTATCACATTGAGCGGCAATGCCATAGTACCTTTCGCGCATTGCTGCATTCCACTTGGCTGCCTGTGTTTCGCACGGTATAGCACTCTCAAGCGTAATGCCTGGATAAGTCTTCTTCAGTTCCAGAACGATTTCGGCGGCGTACATATCAACGCCGAGAGCCATGCCAGAGATAAAGTGGGTGACATTTTCATCTGTAATCAAAGAGATAATTTGTTTTTTTAGGGTTTCTTTGAGCGCAGTGCAGCGTTCATCATCCTCACGAAAGCCAAAGGGTAAATTTTGAGGTCGGTGTCCGGTGAAGGCACAACTTTTCATATTCTTGATCTCCTTATATGTATTAGCGTGTGTTTCTAAATCGCTTATACATAGATTATAGCATAGAAAATCAAGAAATTTGTAGAAATAAGTCGGCAAAAGAAAAAACTGCGTGAAAAATCACGCAGCCTTCAATGAGCTTACTTCATGTTATCCTTCTCTTGCTGGATCATCAACTCAACCATTTGCAAAATACGCTTTTGCGCTTCGGGAGGAAGATCAGCAATTTTCTTTGAGAGTTCTGAGGCTTTTGCCTCTCCGCTATGCTCTAAGACATCGCAGAAAATTGAATCAGCGGATGTCTCCAAGCCATTGAGCAAAATAATCAGCTTCTCGCAACGCGGAAATGACATCCCTCTCTCGACGGTGGAAATATAATTTGTGGTTAAGCCGGTCTTTTCTGCAAGATCCTCTTGTGTAATACCAAGACGCTCACGGGCTTGCTTAACGCGCTTTCCTATTCGTTTATCAATCATGGGCGTTTACCTGTTCCTTTTCTAAATCGCTCATGAATATTATATGGATTAGAACCATAGTGATACAGAAACGCTAATGGTGTTACTATGGATTAGCGAATGATTTTACGGTAAAATTCAAGGAAAAGACACAAAAAAAGAGCCTCTGCCGACACCCAAACGGGCATCGACAGAGGCTCTTGGCTCGTTTTCCGGGCATTCAAATAAGTGCCGAAATCGACACTTATTTCCGCGCTAAGGATGAAATCGCGCAGGGAATACAATCACTTAGGTCGGTCAATTTTCGTAGCTCTGGGGCTTGCAATCACAGGCTTTTTCGACCCCTAATTGTCCACTCTGCGCCTCCTTCCGGGAGAAGTGCGGACAGGCGATGAGATCCGCACGGAAGCTCTGCTTGCAGCTAT
>OODJ01001301.1_pt1 | contig 20512 bp, 18 predicted proteins | sample 1671611 | NCBI WGS metagenome assembly OODJ01 (sample SAMN06348174, study PRJEB24527) | human gut metagenome | biome: human gut; feature: ankylosing spondylitis patient; material: feces | host: Homo sapiens | place: China | collected 2015-10 | reverse complement strand
ATTCCGGCCAGACGCCGCCCGACAAGCCGGACGGCGAAACGCAGAGCGGCAACAGCAGCAGTGAGGATCATGCATCGTCCGACAGCAGTCAGCCGCCCGCAAAGCCCGACAGCCAGAGCGGCAGCACCGACAGCCAGCCGCCCGAGGCCCCGAGCGGCAGCGCCCCGGCGGCATGGGCGGCAGCAGCTTTACCGCGGGCGAGGAGAGTGTGACGCTCGACTTCGCGAATGCGGAAATTGCAAAAAATGACGAGAGCATCGAGCTCAGCGACCTCGCTGAGGGCGATATCCTGTTCAACGACTATACCATCACGCTGGCCGACGGCACGGTGCTGAAGTAAGAGCGCTTCACCCCTGCTGCTGTATATACTCCTCAATGGTGCGCAGGAAGGCCTCTCCGTAGCGGGAGGCCTTCCGCCCTGCGCGTCGACGGCGCGGCCGTCACGCTCGACGGCGTCACCGTCGACAAGAGCGCGGGCGCGGCCTCGAACACCGAGGACGGCGACTTTTACGGCATGAACGCAGCGCTTCTCGCGATGAACGGCGCGACGGTGACCATCAAGAATGCAACCGTCCCGTCCTCTGCGCAAAATGGCAACGGCGTGTTCAGTTACGGCGGCGGCACGACGAGCGCGAGCAACTTAGTTGTCGAGACCTCCGGCAACTCGTCCGCGGCCATCCGCTCCGACCGCGGCGGCGGTACGGTCAACGTGAGCGGCGGCGCGTACACCTCGAACGGCTACAACTCCCCCGCGGTCTACTCCACGGCGGACATCACCGTGAAGAATGCGAACCTGACGGCGAACAACTCCGAAGCCCTTGTCATCAAGGGTAAGAACTCCATCACGCTCGAAGACTGCTATGTCACCGGCAACATGAGCGACACCAAGGGTACGAGCTCTTCGGAAAACGTCCACAACGTGATGATCTACCAGTCCATGAGCGGCGACGCGGACGTCGGCACGTCCGTCTTCTCGATGACCGGCGGCAGCCTCGTTGGCAGCAGCGGCGACATGTTCTACATCACAAACACCCACTGCCTGCTGACGCTCTCCGGCGTGAATATCGTCAACAATGATGCGGACGGCGCGCTGCTGCGCGTGGTCGGCAACTCCGCCAGCCGCGGCTGGGGAACCGCCGGCAGCAACGGTGCGCAGGTCGAATTCGCCGCAGACGGTCAGACGCTTGCAGGCGATATCATCGTCGATACCATCTCGACGCTCACGATGACGATGAAAAACGGCAGCACCTTCACCGGCACCATCAACATCATCGACAATGCCGGGGGCGGCACCGCCGTCAGCGACAACGCGATTGTCGCGATCGAGAACGGCTGCACGTGGAACCTGACCGGCAACTGCACGCTCACGAGCCTCACCAACAACGGCACCATCAACTTCAACGGCTATACCATCACGCTGGCAGACGGCACGGTGCTGAAGTGAGCCCGCTTTACCCCTGCTGCTGTATATACTCCTCAATGGTGCGCAGGAAGACCTCTCCGTAGCGGGAGGCCTTCCGCTCGCCGACACCCGAGACCTCAAGAAGCTCTGAGAGCGAGCGCGGCGCTTTCTCCGCCATGTCGGCGAGCGTCGCGTTCGAAAAGATGACGTAGGCGGGAACGCTCTCGCGTTTGGCAAGCTCCGCGCGCTGGGCGCGCAGCGCCTCGTAAAGGCTGTTTTCCTCGAATTCGTCCGAAAACGCGCCGCGCGGGTACTTTTTCTCCGCCTTCGGCTCCACCCGCTTCTGCATCAGCACGCATTCGCCGTCAAAGAGCACGGCGGATGCTTTTTTTGTGGGCCGGAGCGTCGAATAGCGCTGGTCGACCTCGAGATATCCCGCGGATTCGAGGTATTCGATGTACCGCTCGATGACGCTTGGCGACGTTTTGTCCATGAGACCATAGGTCGACAGGCTCGCAAGGCCGAGCGACAAAAGCCGCTGGTCGCGGCTCCCGCGCAGGACCTGAATGACGAGCGTTTTGCCGACGTAGTAGCCCAGCCGCTCGCGGATGCGCATGACGCACGATAAGATCATCTGCGCCGAGAGCGTGATGTCCTCGGTCTGGTAGGTCGCTTTACAGTTGGAGCAGTTTCCGCAGTTTGCGGGGTGTATCTGGCCGAAGTAGTCAAGCAGCCGCCCGCGCAGACAGTCGACGGATTTGCAGTACCCCGTCATCGCCTGCAGGCGCTCATAGTCGCGTTTGCGCACGAGCGCAGCGTCCTCCTCCGAGAGCTGGTCGGCTCCGCCGTTTTCGATGAGAAAGCGCGCGGTCTCCACATCAGCGGGCGCGAAGAGCAGGACGCAGTCGGCATTCTCGCCGTCGCGTCCGGCGCGGCCCGCCTCCTGATAGTAGGCCTCGAGGCTTTTCGGCATGTTGTAATGGATGACAAAGCTGACGTTTGACTTGTCGATGCCCATGCCGAAGGCGTTCGTCGCGACCATGACGGTCTTGCGGTCAAACTGAAAATCGTCCTGATTCTGCTGCCGCTCCTCATCTGTGAGGCCAGCGTGATAGCGCGTGGCGGCGATGCCGCGGTCACACAGGCTGTCGCACACGCGCTCGACCGCCGCGCGCGTTGCACAGTAGACGATACCGCTTCTGCCCCGCCGCTCGTCAATGAGTGCGGCGAGGGCGGAAAACTTGTTTTTCGGGCGGCGCACGTCGAAATAGAGGTTCGGACGGTCGAAGCCCGTCACGATGCGGTACGGGCTTTGCAGCTGCAAGAGCCGCAGAATGTCGGACTGCACCTGCTTTGTCGCCGTCGCGGTGTAGGCCGCGACAATGGGTCTGCGCGGCAGGGCATTGATGAAATCGACAATGCCGAGGTAACTCGGGCGGAAGTCCTGTCCCCACTGGGAAATGCAGTGTGCCTCGTCCACAGCGAGAAACGACACGTCCATCTCCTGCATCAGCGATAAAAAGCTGTTCGTTTCCAACCGCTCGGGCGCGACGTAGATGAGCTTGTAGGCACCCTTGCGCGTGCGGGCGTAGACCGTGCGGATCTGCTCGCCTGTCAGTGAGCTGTTGATGTACGCCGCGGGAACGCCCGCGCTCTTGAGCGCTGCGACCTGATCCTTCATCAGCGAGATGAGCGGCGAGACGACGAGCGTGATGCCCGGCAGGAGCAGTGCGGGGATCTGATAGCAGAGCGACTTGCCCCCGCCCGTCGGCATGACGCACAGCGCATCGCGCCCGGAGAGGATCGCGTCGATCAGCGCCTCCTGCCCCGCGCGAAACGCGCTGTGGCCGTAATATTGCTTTAAGATGCTGTACTTGTCCATGAAAAAGTGTTCCGTTTCCTGTTTTTCTATGATGTTACCCCATCGGGAAGAAATTGTCCACGGAAAATTCAGAAAAAAGCGATGAGCAAAACAGGCAGAAGGAGCAGCCCACAAACAAGGCAAATGGGAATCAAAAGAGCTTGGGGCGTCTCAAGGGCGCAAAAACCGTAGCGCGGTAGACCCCGCGCCTGCAAAAGGTATGGAAAAGACAGATTAGGCGGAACGCCGAAGCTGTTTGGCAGAACGGTAGGAGTGAGAACCATCAAGGCCATGATCGGACGCTCAGCAAAGGTGGCGGAAAATGCCACGCTCCGCAAGCAGCGGGATCTGGATGCTCTGACCGCCCGCGACCGGGAGTTGGATATGCTCTTTGAACGGCTCTATGAGGACAATGTGGCGGGTAAGATCGACGATGCCCGGTTTGCCAAAATGTCCAAACGCTATGAACAGGAGCAGGGCGAAAACGCCAAGAAGATCAAGGCGCTGCGGCTGGAACGGAAAAAGGACGAGAGCAAGCGCATGGACATTGACGATTTTCTTGAAACGGTACGGCGATACACAGACGCAACCACCATTACAAAGCGCATGGTTGCGGAGCTAATCGACCACATTGAGGTGTACCACGCTGAAAAGCAGGACGGCGTTACCAACCAGCGCGTCGTTATTCACTACAACTGCATCGGCGCTTTCGATGTGCCGGATCGCCGGAAGATCCCGGAGGCCGACATTATCATGGAAACGAGAAAAGGCGTAGCACTCAGCTACGCCCCGGAACAGGTTGCGGTATAGGAGGTACGACACGATGAAAGCCTATTTCTATTGCCGCGTCGCTCACGATGATAGCTTTTCTTTGGAACGGCAGGCCGAGGAGCTTCGCCGCTATGCGGAACAAGCCGGGTACACCATCGTTGGTGTTGCCGCCGAGCATGGCTCTGGAATGACCCTTGACCGTCCGGCTCTGCAAGAAGTGATGGAGGCCGTTCTTGCCGGAAAGGTGGATATGGTGCTGATAAGCAGCCTTGACCGTATAGGACGGGATTGGGGCATGACAAAGCAGTACATCGCCCTGCTGACCGAGCATAAGGTCAAGCTGCTGTGTCTGCGGGAACGGGTGAGCATCGACAGCTCCAACTTTTCACCATTTTCTACATAAAAAAGCAGAGTGTCCATTACAGGATACTCAGATCCTATAAGGACACTCTGCATGGTCCGAGTGGCGAGATTCGAACTCGTCGATGGGTAAACCGGGGTGTGATGCCCCTTATTTTTTTGTGCTGAGACATGCGCTCTTCAAGGGATCAAGTATCAATTCATGCCTCTTGATGTTACCGCCTGATAGAGTCTAAAGGGAAAATGTAAGGGAAAACTTTTGCCGCATACCGAATGCTCAAATTTGCTCTGCATCTTCTAAAACTCTACAGTCTGGAACAGCCTTGACTTTATTAGGCGTGTCGATAGCAACTCTATACGGCAATCGCGTCTACCATCTTCATAGTAATATCTCAGGCCGACTGTTCATCATTTTTCTTTTTTAGTCATATGGTTAATATTGCGCAATCTCTAGATTGTAAACGGAACATTGCAGTCTTTGAGTAGTTCGTTGCTCTCAACAAGTGCTTCCATGGCTTCGATGCGTTCGTACATCATGTCATCATTTTCCATAAAAGTAACTGTTTTTCGCACATCATCATGGAGCTTTTGTGTCACAGGAGACATAGCTTTATGATCACTCAAGTCAATCGCCTGTAAGGCTGTCATCATGGTCATGGAAACCATGCGGCGCAGCTTCTGCACTGCCGCATAGAGCTGGCGAGCCGCAGTATCATCACGATAAATGGGACTTTCCTGACCAGCGCTGACTGCCGCATTAAAGCAGGCAGCAGGAGAAGCCAGCAAGGCAATATCGGCAAGAAGTCCAGCAGTAACATATTGCAGAATCATATAGCCGTTGTTCAGGCCAGGATTCTTCACAAGGAATGCAGGAAGACCGCTTAAGTGCGGGTCGACCAAACGTTCCACATGGACCTCAGTAAGTTTGGCAACATCCATGACGGCAATAGCAAGGGAATCACAGTAAAGTTCGATTGTTGTTGCATCCCAGTTCGAACCCATGAGCGCTGTGCCGTCAGCAAGAAAGACGGGGTTGTCAAAGACGGCGTTCAGTTCTTCCATCAGCGCATCGTAGGTCTGCGTGACCATACGTTTGGCGGCTCCATGAACATGCGGGATAATGCGGGTGTTCATGCTGTCCTGCACGCGCAGTGTGCGGGATTCATTCATGATTTCACTGCCGTTAAGAACTTTACAAAGAAATTCCGCCGTTTCGGACGTATCCTTGTGGTTCTTCAGCTGAATGAGGCGCGGGTCATAGGCCTTGTCCGTACTACGTAGCGCTTCACATACTAAGGCTGCGCAGAGATCTGCGTGGCGCATCGTCATGATGAAATCATAAACGGCGAGCAGACCAACACCGATGGAGTGGCTCGCGTTAGACAGCAGGGCGAGGCCTTCGCGAGCTTTGATGCTCAGTGGCTTGATACCGTGCAACTTAAGCACCTCGGCCGCAGGGCAAGGCACTCCGTTCTCAATAAGTCGTCCCTCGCCGATGTAGGTCACGGCGATGTAGGGCTGGAACGAAAGGCCTCCAATGGTTCCCTCGCAGGGTGCATAGGGATAGAGGCCCTCATTGAGAAACACCCGAATTTGCTCAAGCATCTCTAGGCGCACCGCGGAATACCCCTTGCCAATGCTCATCAGTTGCATAAGCATCAACGCACGGGCTTCCTCTTCCGTCAAGATTCGTCCAACCGAGCAACCGTGGCTGCGCAGGATGTTTTCCTGCAGCTGCACCATCTCATCTTCGCTGATGCGATAGCGCACATTGTCGCCAAATCCCGTGTTAACGCCGTAAACGCCAGCGCCGCTTGCAATAGTTGCCTCTAGCGACTTGCGGCTGGCGCTCACGCGCTTGCGGAAGCCTTCGGTAAACTTCACCTTTGCATGATATCGTGCAACGGCGACAAACTCTTCGATGCTGTTGCGGCAGTCATCCAGAGTAACAGTATGGATGTTTTTCGCATCCTGATAGATCAGCATAAGTAAATTACTCCTTTGGAAAATATGAGCCGTTTGTGAAAATGCGGATTAGGCCGCAGTCTTCTTGGGCTGAGTTGCGAGAGAAACCACGACGAGCACAATCGCGCTGACGATACCGCTGAGCAACTCGCCGCCGATACCTGCAACACTAAATCCTGTCAGCAGTGCATACATCATAAAGAGGCCGCCTGCCAAGAGGCCAGCAATCGCGCCCTGTTTAGTAGCCTTCTTCCAGAATACACCAAAGACGATTGGGCAAAAAACACCAGACGTATAAATATAGTAAGCATAGAAGCAACCGTCGAGAATGGTAGGAAGCAGCATAGAAACCCCCACCGCAGCAAGGCCAGCAATCACGGTAAAAGCGCGAGAAATTGTTACAAGACGTCTGTCCTTAGTGTCCACATTTTTACCGATGTAGGGCAGATATAAATCAGTCATAAAGTGCGATGCGGCTGCCGACAGGCAAGAGTCCGCTGTAGAAAAAATAGCAGAAAGCGCCGCAGCAATAATAATGCCAACAGCCCAACCAGGGAGGGTGCTCATGGCGATTGTTGCAAAAGCCGCTGCGGAGGTACCGGCTGTTGCCAACTCGGGATGTTTCACGCGAGCAATTAGGCCTAGAGTAACAGGCATCACGGATACGATGCAAACCAGCACCGCGGAGCAAACGCTAGCCTTGATCGCTGTTTTATGATCTTTGCAAGCGAACAGCCGCTGATAAATGTCCTGACCGATCATGATGTACATAAGCCCAGGAAGAATCATCCATAGAAGGGACTTAAACTTTTCAGAGTCCATAAACACGTTATACCCTTCGGGAAGTTCGCTCTGAATAGCCGTTAACGATGCATTCAGGCCCGAAAGTCCGCCAATATCGCCCAGCGCCGCTACAGTAATCCAAACAACGCCAACCATAACTAGTATAATCTGAAAACCGTCTGTCACTGTAACTGCCATTAGCCCGCCCATAGACGTAAGCGCAATAATAACGATGCAAGCAAAGAGCGCCGCAATCGTTGTATTTTTCATACCGAGCGCATTCATAATGCCAACGGCTGCGCCAACCTGACTGCCAACAAGCGCTATCAAGGCCACCATGGAGAGGAAAGCGCTAGCACTGCGGAGAAATTTACTATTATAGCGAGTCTCTAAGTATTCGGTAATAGTGCCAAAATTTGAAAAGTCCTTCATTTTTTTGACGAGAAATGAAGCAAGCAGCAATCCAAACCCAGAACCGAATATACCGTAAACATACATCATAGGGCCAGAGTTATACGCCTTCTGTGCGGTACCGGTCAACAGTCCGCCGCCAAACAGAGATGCAGAAATTGTTAGCGTTGCCGCGATAACGCCAAGGCTTTTTCCCGCAAGGAGAAAGTCGCTGATAGTTGCATTCTTTTTACTGTAATAAATACCAACTGCAAACAAGATGACCAGATAGATTATAAGTGCAACATAAATCGAAGTCATAAATATATCCCTCCACAAAGATTTTGTCAGATGGAAGCCACAGCGCTCCCGCTGTAAACGGCCCGACACAGCAGAAAGAAAAGCAGCTTTTTCATCTTTCTGTTGTAAAGTATATCTATGCAGCGTCAGTTTTTCGTCACTTGAAGAAACCCTGGCAAGGGATCAGAACAGCCGCACTCAAGTCTCTTGAGCAGTTCCTGCTCAAAGGCACCTGCTTTTCCTCCTGCCATGCATTTTCTGCAGTGCGCACAATAGTAGGCGATATCCTCTGTCAACACATCGGCAAGTGGGGTTTCTGCGATGTCGAGTTGCGCACTGTAGCAGCAAAGCAGGGCCTTTGTCAGATAAAGAATACCCGTATCATAGGGGACGATCAGAGCTTTTGTTAGCTGTTCGCACTGTAAAATTTCACTTGCGCAGTGCCGATAATCACCGTCAGCAAAACACATCAGCGCATTACAGGCACAATAAAGCGTGCGGAAATAACCTGTTGGTTCCTTGACATTATCTGCTGCACGGTTTGAGTTGCTCAACGCATTATGTGCTGCGGCATAGTCTCCAATCGCCAGCGAAGCCATTGCCCAGTCCACGTAGAATATCGGCGTACTGGTTGAGGTTGGGTATTCTCCAATCATATCGATGGCAATTTGATATTCTTCAATCGCGCGCGCATACATGCCCTGCTTTCGATACGCTTCACCGATATAATCATGCGCATAAGCGCTTTGCAGCCGACGCTCCACCTCATCTTCTGCACTATCGTGCAGCAGTACCAAAGTCCGCAGCAATTCTTCACGCGCATCTTCATAGCGACCCTCCATCACAAGAAGATAGCCATTATAACGGCGGTTAATTGCATAGCGCGCAGCATTTTTCCCCTTCGTTAGGGACAACGCTGCGTCAATATTCTCGCGCATCACATTTGTCTGATAGGTTTGAATACCATAGAATATCATCTGTTCATGGGCGAGATCCCGTGCCTCCTCAGATAACGCAGGATTCTGAAGCAATTTCCGGATTGCGCTAACTCCCTGTTCATAAAGCCCACGATAAATGCAGAAGCACCCAATAGAATAATAAAGATCCGTTTCTGCAGCTTTGAGAGCGCTATCCTCTGGATGAAGCCGCTGCAAATGGCATAGCTCTTTTTTCATCTTTTGAAAGGACTCCAATGCTTCTGGTGTGGAATCCAACAAGCTTTCACTGCTGCTTGGCATACCATTAAGAAGTGCATAGTTAAAAAATACATATGTACGAAAGCGGCGGACTTTATATTGAAATGCATGAAACGCATCTCCGCCCTGCTCATAATGATACGCTGTAAGTGTGTCCAAATTTGGCATTGCAGCCGAGTCAAGCGCAGAGAGTGCCTGCGCTATGTTCAAGTGCAGGATTCGGCGCGAAAGCGCTGGAATATGTGAATAAGTAAGATCCCGAAATTCCGCCTGTGTAAAGACCAGGGAGAGACTTCCTCCATCATAGACTTCATTAAGAATAGCACGACGGCACAGTTCCTGGCAGACATAGAGCAGATCGAGCGTTGGCTTACTGCTAACAACTTCAAGAACCCTGTATGGAGCATAGTCAGGGAACATAGCAACAAGATTGAGTACTTGGCGTCCCTCAAAACTAAGGCCAGATAGCCTATAGGATAGAATCTCATCCATACTGTGTGGCAAAACTTTAGGTTGACCATTTTCCATGATGCTACCGATGAGTTGTGTGAGCAGAAACGCATTCCCTTGCGTATCGTGATAGATGCGGTCCTTGTCCTGCAAAACGATACCGCGGGCACCACACAACTCAATAAACTGCATCGTTTCTTCATAGGTAAACGCTGCAAGGGAAAGGAGGGAGCAAAGCTCATCCTCTTCGACGTTACGTAAAAATCTTTCCACTTCTTTTCCACAAGGCTGACGGCAGGTAGCTGCAAAGACAAACTTCTCAGGTCCAATCTTGTGCAGCGCTTGATCAAGCAGTGCAAGGCTCATGCTGTCTATCCACTGGATATCTTCCACCACAAGCAGAAGCGGTTTCTTTTTCGAAGCGAGTGTCAGTACGGTAAGCACGCTGTCAAACCCCATTACACTATCGACAAGTAGATGTGCTTTCTTTCTCACATCCGCACTGCCAAATTCCCCGATCATAGGGAACAGCGCACTGACGGCCTGCATATATGCATTAGGAATGGGAATGCTCTCTTTCTCTATAAAATTAGAGAGGGAGAGCATAATAGTCTGCCACGGATAAAGGTATTCATCCTGCTTGGATTTGAAGCAGGATGTAGTAATAATCTCATAGCTTGATACTTCACCATGCGAAAGAAAGTATGACAAAAGATGGGTTTTGCCGACTCCCGCTTCTCCAAGAATTACGAAAGACCGTGCATGCTTTGATGTATGCATACGTGAAAACAAATGGAGCAAATACTGTAGCTGATTCTGCCGCCCAACAAGAAAGTCATCGCTAATTTCGCCATTTTCCGATTGCTCATTCCACTCTTTCATAATGGAATAGTACAATTCTGAAGTATCCTTGAGTGGCGCAATACCAAGCGTATCAGCCATAGCCTTGTGCAGGCCGCGGTAGATCAACGCCGCCCGGTTGTAATCCTTCTGTGCGCGATAGAACCGCATCAGAGAAATGGAAACCGTTTCGCACAGAGGTTCTTCCTGCAAATATTTTCGCCAGAGGGCCTCGGCCTCGCCGTCTTTTCCTTCAGAAAGGCAGAATTCGGCCCGCTTGTCAAGCTGCTGCAAATAGGCCTCTCGCAAGGAAGTACGCGTCCGCTCCAACCATTCCTCATATTCATAGCAGTTCGGAACGCTAAACCCTTTCAGAAACTCTCCCTGATAAGCCTCGACATCCACAGCTTTGAGAAATTCATCGACATCAATGTAAAATCCAAGTTCTGGATTAAGTTGAATTGCGCTACGCCCTGCGGGAACCACAAGCTCAATCGGTACAACCTTTTTTAGATGATAGAGATTATCGCGCAAGTGTCGGCGGGCAAGCTCATTGTCTTCCCCTCCCCAGAGGAGGCCTGTCAGCTCATCTCTTGTTGCCTTTTTATGCACCAGCAGATAAAAAAGAAGTCCCTGCGCCTTTTTTAAGCAAATTCTTATGGGCGTGCCATTGCACTCAATATGCGCGTAACCGAGCAGAAGCGCTTTGATAATTGTGTCTTCCATCACACTATCCCCTCAAAAAAGTAGTCTGATTTAATATACAACATTATCGTCACGTTTCCGTCACTTGTCAAACATCCAAGTGACGGAAATCTATAGCTTATAAAAAGTCGCAGATGGCTCTCTGACAAAATGTGTTAGAAAAGTGTTAGAAAGCCTTATTTTGCGCCTTCCGATTACCGCCAGCAGGCTAGAAGAAAGTCCTGAAATCGTAAGATTTCAGGACTTTCTGGTTGCGGAGGCATGACTCGAACCTACGTCCTCCGGGTTATGAGGGCGATACAGCCATTTTTAGAGCGTATAAACGCTTGAAATACGTACATTTATAATCTCGTTTTGTTTTGATTGGATTGCCGTAAAGGCTTGTCCCAAGGTTCTCATAGCTTCAACGTCTGGTGGAGAAACATTACCAAGAAGAAATTGTCTGCAAACCTGTACAGCAACAGAGAAATTCGCCTTGCAAGGGTGTTTTGTTTTGAATTTCTGAATGACTACGTGTGAGGTAATCAATTCAGAGAAGTTGTACATGATAAGCCTGGCATAAATCTCCTGCGTAATGTTCCCTCTTTTTCGGCTTCTTTTAGTTTTCGGCCTTGGTCTCGCAGTACAGGCAGCGGTAGGTGCGCGTGCTCTCTTCGGTCAGTGTGAAGACCTGCGGCAGCTCCTGCTCAACGGAGGTGATGCAGCGGGGATTCTTGCAGCGGATGACGTTGGTGATGCGCTCGGGCAGCTTGAGCTGGCGCTTTTCGGTGCGCTTGCCGTCCTTGATGATGTTGACGGTGATGCCGGGGTCGACATAGCCGATGACATCCCAGTCAAGGTCGAGCACCTGGTCGATCTTGATGATGTCCTTGCGGCCGAGTTTGCCGCTCGAAACGTTCTTGAGCAGCGCGACGGAGCAGTCGAGCTTGTCAAGGCCGAGGATGTTGTAGAGCTCCATCGCCTTGCCGGCGGAGATGTGGTCGATAACGATACCGTTGGAAATAGCGTCGATGATCATGTGTAAGTCCCTCCCTTATTCAATACCAAGCAGCTTGAGGATGAGCGCCATGCGGATGAAGCGGCCGTTGCGGACCTGCTTGAAGTAGCAGGCGCGGGGATCGTCGTCCACGGCGACGGAGATCTCGTTCACGCGCGGCAGCGGGTGCAGGATGCAGAGATCCTTCTTGGCGTTGCGCAGCTTCTCCGGGGTGAGGATGTAGCTGTCCTTCAGACGGAGGTAGTCTTCCTCGTTGAAGAAGCGCTCGCGCTGAACGCGGGTCATGTAGAGAATGTCGAGCTGGGGCATGACGGACTCGAGATCGGTCGTCTGCTCGTAGGGGATGTTATTCTTCTTGAGCGACTCGGCCTTCACGTAGCTGGGGAGCTTGAGCTCCTCGGGGGAGATGAGAACGATCTTGATGCCGGTGTAGCGGCTCAGGGCGCTGATGAGGGAGTGAACTGTACGGCCGAACTTGAGGTCGCCGCAGAAGCCGACGGTCAGGTCGTTGAAGCGGCCCTTTTCACGGTTGATGGTGAGCAGGTCAGTCAGCGTCTGAGTGGGGTGGTTGTGGCCGCCGTCGCCCGCGTTGATGACGGGAACCTCAGAGTGCATGGAAGCGACCAGGGGCGCGCCTTCCTTCGGGTGGCGCATGGCGATGATGTCGGAATAGCAGCTCACGGTGCGCACCGTGTCGGAAACGCTCTCGCCCTTGGCGGCGGAAGAGCTGCTTGCGGACGAGAAGCCCAGCACCTTGCCGCCGAGACCGAGCATCGCAGACTCAAAGCTCAGGCGCGTGCGGGTAGAGGGCTCAAAGAAGAGCGTTGCGAGGATCTTGCCGTCGCACTTGTGTGCGTAGGCCTCGGGGTTGGCGATGATGTCATTGGCCGTGGCGACCATTTCGTCGATCTCCTGGGTGCTCAGCTGTAAAATGTCGATCAAATGCTCCATGTTAGTTTTTTCCTCCGATCCAAGATTCGTCCGATGGGTTGTTGCGGAACTGAATGAGACGCGCAACATCGTTGGGGTGGATATAATTTTGTTTCGCCGCTACGTCGGCGATGACGTCAAAGTTGGTCAGGCTGTGGTTCTTCACGTTCGCGGCGGCAAGGCGGTCAAGCCCCTTCTGCATGCCGTAGGTGAAGATGCTCGCAACGCCGAGCACCTCCGCGCCCGCTTCGCGCAGGACGCTCACAACGTCCAGAACGCTGCCGCCGGTGGAGATCAGATCTTCAATGACGACGACCTTCTGACCCGGCTCGAGGCAACCCTCGATCTGATTCTGGCGGCCGTGATCCTTGCCGGACGAGCGCACATAGCCCATGGGCAGCCCCATCATGTGGCCGACGATGGCAGCGTGGGCGATGCCCGCCGTGCTCGTGCCCATCAGTACCTCCACATCGGGATAGTCGGCGCGAATAATCTTGCACAGCGCACTTTCCACCTGCGTGCGCACCTCAGGTGCGGTCAGGATCAGGCGGTTGTCGCAGTAGACGGGACTCTTGATGCCGCTGGCCCAGGTGAAGGGCTCGTTCGGACGGAAGAATACCGCACGGATGGAGAGCAATCCCTCCGCAATGCTGCGTTCCAAATGCTCCATTTCTATCTCTTCTCCTTTCAAAATGTCAGTTTGTTGACAAAATTAGCGTTTCCAATGCCTCCGGGGTTTCGGCGATCTGGTCGGCGCCGGCGGCGGTGAGCTCTTCGCGGCTGCCGTAGCCGTAGAGCACGCCGATCACGTCGAGTCCCGCAAGATGCGCGCCGATGACGTCATGCTCGCGGTCGCCGACCATCACAGCGCGGGAAAGATCGTCGCAGCCAGCCGCTTTAAGCGCGGCTTTGACGACATTTACCTTTTTGCCCGCTTCCTTGTCGCCCTCGGGCGCGCCGCAGATGGCGTCGAAGTAGGGTGCGAGGCCGAAATGCTCCAGAATGCGCTCGGCCATGGTGTCGAGTTTCGACGTGGCGACGAAAAGACGCTTGCCCTCGCTCTTGAGATGCGCAAGCAGCGCGGGGATGCCGGGGTAGGGGGCGTTGTCGAGCCAGCCGTCCTGCTGATAGTATTCGCGGAATTTCGCGACCGCGGCGTCGACATTCTCTGCGCTCACGAAGCGCGCGAAGGTCTCGCTGAGCGGCGGGCCGACGAAGAACGACAGCTCGCGCCAGTCGCGCTCGATGCCAAACGCGCGCAGGGCATACTGTCCGGCCTTCATGATGCCGGGGCCGGAGTCGGTCAGCGTGCCGTCCAAATCAAATAAGATGATGTTGCGGCGCATTGCTTAGCCCACAAACTCGCTGACACAGCGGCGATAGGCGGCGACGGGATCCTCCGCCTGCGTGATGGGGCGGCCAACGACGATGTAGTCCGAGCCGATCTCGCGTGCCTTTGCGGGCGTAGTGATGCGCACCTGATCGTCCGCCTTTGCATCGGCAAAGCGGATGCCGGGGGTGACGGTGAGGAAGTCCTTCGTGCAGGTCTCGTGGATGCGGCCGGCTTCAAGCGGGGAGCAGACCACGCCGTCGAGCCCGGCGAGTCTTGCATTTTTGGCGTAGTCGATGACCACTTCCTCAAGGGGGCGGTGGATGCCGATCTCTTCCTCCATGCTCTGCTGGCTGGTGGAGGTGAGCTGCGTGACGGCGATGAGCATCGGACGCGTGCCGTCCGCGCGGGTGAGACCCTCAAGCGCGGCGCTCATCATGGCGCGCGTACCCGCGGCGTGGAGGTTGACCATGTCCACATCGAGGGAGGAGAGCGCGGCCATCGCTTTTTTCACGGTGTTGGGGATGTCGTGCAGCTTGAGATCGAGGAATATCTTATGGCCGCGCGCCTTGATCTCGCGCACGATGGACGGGCCTTCAGCGTAGAAGAGCTCCATGCCGATCTTCACAAAGGGCTTTTCGCCGGTGAAGCGGTCAAGAAATGCGAGGGTCTTTTCCTTGCTGTCAAAATCCAGTGCGATGATAACGTCCTTACCCATGGTGGGCACCTCCTATGATGTCGTTCAAATCGTTGATGTTGTATTTCTGCATGACGCGGGGCAGATCCTCGACGATGCGGCGGCAGGCGAAGGGGTCGACAAGGTTGGCAGCGCCGACCTCAACAGCCGTTGCGCCGGCGAGCATCAGTTCGATGACGTCCTCGGCGCTCATCACGCCGCCGAGACCGACGATGGGAATGCGCACCGCTTCGTACACCTGCCAGACCATGCGCACCGCAAGCGGGAAGAGTGCGGGGCCGGACATGCCGCCCGTGCTGTTGGCAAGAAGCGGCTTTCTCGTTTTGAGATCGAGCCGCATGCCCATCACGGTGTTGATGAGGCTGATGCCGTCCGCGCCTGCGTCCTCGCAGGCCTTGGCAATGTCCGCAATGCTTGTGACGTTGGGCGAGAGCTTGACGATGATGGGTTTTTTGACCGCGTCCTTCACCGCGCGCGTGACCGCTGCGGCAGCCTTCGGGTCAGTGCCGAAGCTCATGCCGCCGCCGTGGACGTTGGGGCAGGAGATGTTCACCTCGAGCCAGCCAACCTGCGGACAGGTGTCGAGCTTCTGGCAGACCTCGACGTATTCATCGAGCGAAAAGCCGCTGACATTTGCCATGACGGGCTTGCGGAAAACGCGCGCGAGCTTGGGAAGCTCCTCGGTGATAACCGCGTCCACACCGGGGTTCTGAAGACCCACGGCGTTAAGCACACCGCTTTGCATCTCAGCGATGCGCGGCTGGGGATTGCCAAGGCGCGCATCGCGCGTCGTTCCCTTAAAGGAGAACGTGCCGAGGCAATTGATATCGTAGAGTTCTGCGAACTCGTGGCCGTAGCCGAAGGTACCGCTCGCGGGAATAACGGGGTTATCGAGCGGAAGAGAGCAGAGCGTGACGTTTGTTTTTACCATTTGATCTCATCCCTCCTGAATACGGGGCCTTCGCGGCAGACGCGCTTGGGGCCGTTCACCGTGTCGATCGTGCAGCCCATGCACGCGCCGAAGCCGCAGCCCATGCGCGCTTCCAGACTGATCTGACCGGGCTTGTCCGTCTTTGCGCAGAGCGCCTTGAGCATCGGCATCGGCCCGCAGGCGCAGATGGTGTCGAACCGCTCGGGCAGCGCGTCGATCACAAAGCCGCGCGTACCGCGGCTACCGTCCGCCGTTGCGATGACAGTCTGCACGCCGAGCGCCTTGAATTCATTTTCGTAAAAAACATCCTCCGCAGTGTTGAAACCCAGAACGGCGACGGGCGTTTTGCCCGCGGCAAGAAGGCGCTTTGAAAGGCCGAAGAGCGGCGCGACACCGATGCCACCGCCCGCAAGGAGCGTCGTTTCGCCGCGGGTGGCAACGTCAAAGCCGTTGCCGAGACCCGAGAGCGCATCGAGCGCCTGCCCCGGCGTGCAGCGGGAGAGCCAGTCCGTTCCGCCGCCGACGACTTTATAAAGGAGCGTGATGCTCTTTTCGTCCCAGTCGCAGATGGAGATGGGCCTGCGCAGGAAGAAACCGGGCAGGCGAAGGTCGAGGAACTGACCCGGCGCGGTGATGGCCGAGGTGTCGCCCTCGAGCCTCAAGCGGTAGACGCCCGAGGCAATGAGGGCGTTCTCCGCGATGGTGTAAGTTACTTCGATCAAAGCATATCCTCCTTCCAGACGATCTCGCCGCCGATCATCGTCAGCTTGCACGCACCGGTGAGGCACGTGCCGGCGAAGGGCGTTGCGCGTCCCATGGTCAAAAATGTTTCGGGGTCGACGGTATAAGTTCCGTTGAGGTCAAATACGGTCAGGTCGGCGGGCTGGCCGACAGCGATCTCTGTGCCGCAGCCAAAGCGGCGCATCGGAGAGGTGTGCATCAGCTCGACGAGCTTTTCCAGCGGCAGAATGCCCTTTTTTACAAGATGGGTGTAGCTTGCGGCAAAGGACGTTTCCAGACCGACGACGCCCATGGCGCTCTTTTCAAGGCCCTTGGACTTTTCTTCGTGGCTGTGGGGCGCATGGTCGGTGACGAGCATGTCGATCGTACCATCCAGAAGACCCTCGATGAGCGCATCCTGATCGGCCTGATCGCGCAGAGGGGGATTCATCTTGAAGCGTCCGTCCTCCTGCAGATCGTCCTGCGTGAAGGCGAGGTAGTGCGGCGCTGTTTCGCACGTCACGTTCACGCCGCGGCGCTTGGCCGCGCGGATGACCTCGACGCTTTTCTTGGTCGAAACGTGGCAGACGTGGTAGGCGCAGCCCGTTTCCCCGGCAAGCTTCACGTCGCGCGCGATCTGCCCCCATTCGCTCTCAGAGCAGATGCCGCGGTGCCCGTGGGCGCGGGCATACGCACCGTCGTGGATGTAGCCGTCGCGGAGCAGGGAATTGTCCTCGCAGTGCGCGGCAAGGATCTTGCCGAGGCGGCGGCACTCGGCCATCGCCTGGCGCATTATGCTCTCGGACTGCACGCCGCGTCCGTCGTCGGAAAAGGCGATGACGTTTTGCGCCATGCCCGCAAGGTCTGCGAGCTGCTCGCCCTTTTCGCCGACCGTGATCGCCCCGTAGGGATGCACATGGACGAGGGCGTCCTTCTCGATGAGCGCGCGCTGGAGATTCAGCGCGTCGACACAGTCGGGGACGGGGTTCAGGTTCGGCATGTCGGCAACGTGGGCAAAGCCGCCGTGCGCGGCAGCCAGTGTGCCGGTGCGGATGGTCTCCTTATAAGAAAATCCCGGCTCACGAAGATGAACATGAACATCAACGAAACCGGGAAAAATAACTGCGTTATGAACTTCAATACAAACAGTATCCGTGGAGCAGGAAACACGATCTCCGATAGAAACAATTCTGCCGTCTGAAACAAGAACATCTGCCGGACGGAGCGAGCCGTCTTTCCATACCTGGGCATGCTTGAAACAAATCCGCATAACTGACCTCCTGTGTTTTGGCGCTCGATGCATTATAAAAGATCGCGCGGCGATTGTCAAGTTTTTTTCGCTTTTCCGGCAGAATTCCGCAAAAGCCCTCTCAGCTGTTCTATATTGTTCCAAGTTCACCATTTTCAAGCCCCCGCGCCGCTCGCCTGGGGCGCAGCAAAGCCGGTGCGCAAGCCTGTTCCTTAACGCACAGGCCGTACGCACCGGCAGTCGCTTATTCTTATTTAAAGAGCGGCAGCACAGACTCTACCGCCACGCCGAGATACTGGCTGATGGTATCAACGACCAGCCAATGATCTTCCTGCTGCTCCATGCCAGAAACGGCAATGGCACCAATGAAGCCGCGGCCTTTGAGGTTAATCGGGAAGCAGCCGCCTACACCTGCGAACTTTGCAGGTTCCAGACCGGAATCGGCAAACGTATCGCCGCTGGCTGCCATCTCCAGGCCGACCAGATACGAACTCTGCCGGAACATGTTGGCTGTGCGGATCTTTCTGCCAAGTCAGCTGAGGTTGATGGGGCGGATCGACTGCATCGCGTAATAGAACAGCTGCTCGTCGCCAAGGGAGATCGAATCGACCACGTCATGGCCGAGCTTTTCCACGCCCTGCTTGATTTTCGTGCCGATCTGGAGCTTTTTTCCGAGTGCCCAATTTGCACTTGCAATTCGCATAAACTGCTTAATTAAGGAATAGTATAAAACGCCAGTCCTCCTGTTTTGAGAACTGACGTTCTTTGACACGCTGAGCGGCAGCTGCCATCGGAAGATGGCAGCCGCCGCTGCAATTTTATTCAGAAGCCCGGTTCTTACCGCAAAAGCCTCCCATCAATCATTGTCCTGCGTTTCCACGTCGATCAGCCGATGCCCCAGCACGTCCACAAGACCCATGTCGGTGAGGCCAAGCTCCGGCACCGTGGGCAGGGAAATGAAGCTCAACGTCATAAACGGAGCCGGCATCTGACAGCCTAGCTGGCGCGCCGCTTCATTCATGCCGTCGAGAAGGCGCATCACCTCGTCTGCGCCACATTCGCTCATCAAGCCGCCGATCGGCAAGCACATGGAGTCCATCACGTTGCCGTCGCAGACCACGGTCAGTCCGCCATGCAGGCGGGCAACCTCGTTGACAGCAATCGCCATATCGCTGTCGCTGACGCCAACGGTCACAATGTTGTGGTGGTCGTGGCTCATGGAATATGCCAGCGCGCCTTTTTTCAGCGTAAAGCCCTGCACAAAGCCCACGCCCACACCGCCTGTCTTTCCGTAGCGCTCCACAACGGCCAGCTTCAAAATATCCTGCGACAGATCGCGCTGGATTTCCCCCTGCTTCACCGGAAGCGTGCGGATCAGATCGTGATTGATGATCTGCACGTCGATCAGGCCGATAACGTGCGCCGTGGTCTTTTTGGCCTTTGGATCTTTCGAGAAGCAGCGGAAAGACGCGGCAGTAATGGGCTTTTTGAAGTGCACCGTATCTTTGATCCAGTCGGGATAATCGGACACGCGGCACGCTTGCAGAAGGCGTTTATTTTCTGCCACCAGCGTTCCTTCAAAATAGACCGCTTTCGGCTCCATTTTGGTCAGATCGTCCACCAGCAGGATGTCTGCCAGCCGTCCGGGCGTGATCGAACCCACCTCGTCGTCGATGCGGAAGTGACGGGCGGCATTGATGCTCGCCATCTGGATGGCCTGCATCGGCTCCATGCCGAGCGCAATCGCCCGGCGTACGTTGTAATTGATGTGACCCTCCTGCATGATCTCGCCGGCATGCTTGTCGTCGGTACAGAAGCAGAGATTTTCCGTGCTGCATCCCAGCTTCAAAACGCCGCCGATCAGCGCGTCCACATTCCGCTCGGTGCTGCCCTCGCGCACAAGAACCCGCATGCCGACCCGCAGCCGGCTCAAAAGTTCCTCCGGCGTCACGCACTCGTGATCGTCCGAAATGCCGCTGGAGGCGTATACGTTCAGTTCCTGTCCCAGCCGGCCGATGGCATGGCCGTTGACGATTTTGCGCCGCGAGAGTGTGTCGGCGATTTTTTGCAGATACTCCTCCTTGACAAAGAGAATCTTGGAGGGATCCAGCTCGCCCAGACTGATCGATTCCGGCCAGTCCATAATCTCTGCCACCTGCTGCGACCCCAGCTCCGCGCCGGTTGTCTCCAGTCCCGGTGCGGTGGGTACGCGGGAGGAGACTTCAATCAGCATGCGGTAGGGCAGGCGGTCCATGCAGGTCAGCATCGCCCGCAGACCTTCCTCTCCTGCCACATTGGCAATTTCCATCAAATCGGCGCACAGCGTGGTTGTTCCCTGCGGAACAACCACAGTGGCCAGCGCCTCCGGCGAGAGCATGGTGGACTCAAAATGCATGTGCGAGTCAATAAAGCCCGGCACCGCGTAAGCGCCGCCGCAGTCCACGTTTTTCTCCGCCTCGAGCGTGAGTCCCGGTTCAATGGACACCACGCGCTTGTTTTGAATGTAAATATCCGTGGGGTATATTTCGCCGGAGAATACATTCACCAGCTGCACGTTGGCAAGCTTCAGCTCGCAGGGAAAGCGGCCAAGGCCTGTCTCAACGGTACGTTTAATTTCTTCAAGCGTTCGCATATC
>OODJ01001297.1_pt1 | contig 20538 bp, 10 predicted proteins | sample 1671611 | NCBI WGS metagenome assembly OODJ01 (sample SAMN06348174, study PRJEB24527) | human gut metagenome | biome: human gut; feature: ankylosing spondylitis patient; material: feces | host: Homo sapiens | place: China | collected 2015-10 | reverse complement strand
CCGCCACTCCTCTTCGGCGAGCGAACGCCTCCAGATGGCCTGCGGCTCGGGACGGCGCGTCACATAACGCCCGAAGCGTTCCAGTTTCTCGAAATCCCCCGTGTCGAGGAGTTCATAATCCCCGAAATCGGGCGTCAGCTGTTCCTGCATACATTATTTTATAAATAGTTACACACCTTCCGGCTCCCGCTTTTCAAACGGATCGACCAGCGACATTTCGCAGGCCTCGCAGTCGAACGCCAGCCGGTAACGGTAGGCGCCGTGTTCCAGAAACAGGTCGCCGCGCAGCCGCGGATGCTCCCGGAGGCATTCGCCGATCTCGCGGCGGATACAGTAGGCCGAACGCAAGACCACATGCCCGGCGGTCGTCGGCGCGAGGTCCAGCCCCCGTTCGATCTGCCGCACCCCGTGGTCGCGGTAGAACGCCTCGGCCAGCCGGTTGGTGACGTTCTCCTCGGCCGCAAGCCGTTCCGACGGGTATTTCGCGGCGGGATTCTCGGGCAGAATGCGGTGTTCCGGCCGCCGTTCGCGGCGCGCTCCGGCAAGTGCCGCCAACGCTTCGCGGCGCAATTCCGCAGCCAGCGACGCCGGCACGAACCACTCCGCGCCCCGCACTTCGGCTTCGCGGACCGCGAAGATCGTGTCGCCCGACTTCATCGCCTGCGCACGCAGTGCGGCGGCATTGGCGTCGGGATTCTTCGCCGGGTCGAGCCGCACGGCCCGCACGGCCGAGGCCGCAACGCCCTCGCAATCCGTATAAGTGAGTTTCAGCCCTTCGGCCGTCGCCTCCGCCGCGGCCTTCGCCGGAATCACCCGCCGCGTGCGGCTGCGCTCCACGGCCAGCGTGAAACGGCGGTCGAAATTGCGGCGGACCTCCGCCCCGGGCGTGATCCCCTCCATGCGATTGGGCGTGATGCGGCGACCCTCCACGGCGTTGACGTTGGTCCCGGTCACGCCGCGCGGCGTCAGGAAACAGATGCCGTCGCCCGGCGCAAGATCGTGCGCACCGTCGAGCGTGAACGTGCCGCCCGAAACGCCCGCCACGCGGCCCACCCGTTCGCCGACCGCCTTCGGGGTGTCGAACGACGCCACTCCGGCGCGCTTTCCGTCCAGAAAATAGTCGGACTCCCCGCGTGTAAAACTCTTCGACGGGTCGGGCGTGAAATCCGGGACGCTCTCGCCGACGGACGACCGCACCAGCCCCGGCCGCAGGGCCAGCGCCTCGTCCACCGCCCGGCGGTAGTGGGCCACAACGTTCCGGATATAAGCGAGATCCTTGAGCCGACCTTCTATCTTGAATGAAGTGACGCCCGCATCCAGCAGATCGCCAATGCGTTGCGAAAGATTCATGTCGCGCACCGACAGCAGATGCTTCCCGGCAATCCAGGTCCGGCCCTTTCCGTCGGTGAGGTCCCACGTCAGGCGGCAGGGCTGGCTGCACACCCCGCGATTGCCGCTGCGCGCGGACATCGACCGCGAGAGGAAACAGCGGCCGCTGTACCCCACGCAGACCGCCCCGTGGACGAAGCATTCGACCTCGGCCGCGGTGGCGGCGCAGATGGCCCGGATCTCCTCCAGCGTGAGGTTGCGTTCGAGAATCACCCGCGCAAACCCCGCCTCGCCCAAGAACCGCGCCCCCTCGGGCGTGCGGTTCGAAACCTGCGTCGAGGCGTGCAGCTCCACCGGAAGGTCCATCCGCCGCAGAGCCATGTCCTGCACGATCAGCGCATCGACGCCCGCGTCGATCAGGCTGCGGGCCTGCCGTTCGGCGGCCTCCAGTTCGTCGTCCCACACGAGCGTGTTGAGCGTGGCGTGGACCCGCACTCCGAAACGGTGGGCATACTCCACGACCCGGGCGATCTCCTCCGCGGAGTTCCCCGCGGCCTGCCGCGCGCCGAACCGCGCGCCGCCGATATAGACCGCATCGGCGCCGTAGTCCACGGCGGCCGCGGCCGCAGCGTAATCTTTGGCAGGAGCTAACAGTTCGACGAGTTTCATTTTTTTCTTTTTGCAAAAGTAACAAAAAGCGGTCAATATCGGGACGTCGCGGACGGAAAATCGCGGGAACCGCCGCCGGGACGGACATTATCAATTATCATTCAACAGCTTACGCCCCAAATGGTCAATATATAACAAATACACTTCTTTTTCACCGGACCGGAAATATCCCTGCGATGACAATATCCGACAAACAAAACAGTTGCAGCCGCAAAACGGCTGTCATTCTTCAAAATCATTAAAAATCAACCTTATACACACGCATAACACCGAAAAACAAACAATAAGAAAAGACTTTTACGACAATATTTTCAGGATTTCCAGAAAGCATTCGGGCAAATTTTCGTATATTGTGCCGCAAATAAACAAGTCCAAAAATTTCACACGATGCAATTTTCAGCAAATACGGTTCTCCGGAAACGGGATACCATACCCATTCATTTTTTATTCCTAATCCAATTTTTATGAGAAGATGCTTTACGCTATTGACGGTTCTCGTCCTCTGCGCCTCAAGCGGCTGCGACGACAAGAACAAAGAGGAGGTCGCGGATGTGATCGTCCTCTCGCGAAGTAGTGTCGCGTTCGCCCAGAAAGGCGGAACGACCACCGTCGCGGTAGCCACGCCCTCCGACTGGAAGGTGAGCTGTCCGGACGATTGGGTGACGCTGGCCTCCGAAGAGGGCCTGCTGACCATCTCCGCGGCAAGCAATACGACCGACAATGTCCGCAACTCGAAAATCACCGTGGAAACGGCCGGCGACAAACAGGAAATCGCCGTTCACCAGGCATTCTCGTGGGAAACGGTCCTGCTGTCCACCACCGCTTCGGAGGAAATTTCGCTGGATTCCGAAGGTGAGAGCGTTCTCTTCACCGTGGTCTCCAACGGCCAGTGGAGCGTCACGAGCGACGCCGACTGGGTTTCGGTCGAAAGCGACCCGGTCAGCGGAACGGTACGCGTCGGCGCCCCGCGCAATCCCGACGCCCACCGCAATGCGACGCTCACCGTCCGGGCGACCAAAGGCTCCGCTACGGAATCCTGCAAAGTGACCGTTTCGCAAATCTCACGCGAGGAAAACCCCTACTACCAAATGCTGGGATATTACGGACTTCATGCGGAAAACTGGTATTACGGCCGTGAACCGATCGGCGTGAGCGGCACGGGTACGTTCTGCACCGTCGAAGAGAAAGAGTACCGCAAGAGTTTCTACATCAAGAACCTGTTCCTGACGGGCACGGTCGTGGAAGCCACCTATGACAAAAACACCCAAACCATGTCGATCGAACTGGGCAGGCTCTGCTACACCCGCGAGATCTCCCCGACGGTCTCCCGCTTCCACTACCTGTACTCGATCAACATGCAGGGCGGAGGTTTCCACAACGGCATGCTGACCGGCAGGCTGGGAGAGGGCTACAACGACGACGCGGACGAAACCCGCAAGGCGATCCTCCTGAACGGTTTCGAATCGCCGTACACCACGCTGGGCATCATCGGATATCAGGAGCAGCAGTGGCTGTCGTTCGGCGACCTCTACTACGCCACCGGCACGATGTATCTCGTGGACTGGGACATTCCGGCCGACACCGGCACGGCCCCGACCTCCGTCACCCGGGCCGCCGACGGCATCGCACCCTCGGGCAGCACCTTTCCCGTATCGAAACATTAAACCGCAGCACACATGAAAAAATTATATGCACTGACAGCTTTACTGCTCGGCATGATGGGGTGCTCCGAAGAGACGATCACCTACACCAACCCCGTCCCGGGCGACGAACCGTCCGGCATTGCGGCCGAACTGGGCATCTCGTCGAAAAACACATGGTTCGCCGCTGAAGACGAACGCAACGCCTCGATCGGCTTCAAGAGCCTGGGCGGAGAGGTCGTCGTGGACATCCAGACCAACACGACGTGGAAATACGACGCCGTCAACGCCGGCTGGCTGACCATCGAGAAAGACGACGTCGCCGACCAGCTCGTCCTGAACTGCGAGGGCAACAAGGTCGAGGAGCAGCAGCAGGCTACGATCACCATTACCGCCGGCGACAAGACCGCGACCATCTCCGCCACGCAGAACGCGTACGGCACGCTCGAAATCGCCGCATCGAAAAACAACTTCCAGATTCCCGCCGTCGGCGAACTGACCGCCGAATTCGAAGTGCAGTCGACCGACGAAGACTGGATCTTCGAAACCAAAGACTGCCCGTGGCTGCTTCTCGAACAGCAGGGCGACAAAGTCACGATGACGCTCGACCCCAACGAGGAGATCGAGGACCGCGAAACGACCTTCGTGCTGATTGCCGGCGAGGGGGGGGGTAATCCCGTCTCTGAAACGATCCGCGTCACGCAGGACCGCGCCGTCTACGTCAACGTTTCGCTAAAAACCATTCCCCTCTCGCCCACTCCCACCGAATCCGACAAAAAAGAGTTGGGAATCAGATCCAACTACGACTGGGAGTACACGCTTTCCGAAAATTCCGACTGGCTCTCCGCCACGAAAACCGAGCAGGGACTTACAATCACCGCAGAGACCAATTCGAGCGGATCGTCCCGCACCGCAACCATCACCGTATCGGCCGGCGACGGCAAACAGAACCAGACCGAACAGGTCGTCACCGTCTCCCAGACCGGTCTGGACCTCGACGCCTTCATCCTCGGAATCGACATCACCTCGTCGAGCCTGAAGACCTATCTGCCGTTCGACAAGGCCATCGACGCCACCATCGACTGGGGCGACGGCAGCATCGAGGAGAACGTCACCTCCGCCTACCCCTCGCACACCTACACCGACCCGGGCTACTACATCGTCTCGGTCAAGGGCAGCGTGACGTCGCTCAACTCCTACGACATCCCCGACTACGGACTGGGCAACCAGTTCAGGGAGGTTTACAACTGGGGCCGCACGGGGCTGACCTCGATGGCGCGCGCATTCCAGAACTGCCGCGAGCTGAAACGGATTCCCTCCGACAACACCGAAGCCTTCGCCAAGGTCACCACCTTCCACTATGCATTCACCGACTGCCGCGTCCTCGAAGCCGTTCCCGACGGGCTGTTCGACCATGCAACCGAGGCGGAAACCTTCGCCTACTGCTTCCAGAACTGCAACATGGTCACCGAAGTGCCCGCCGACCTGCTTTACAACTGCACGAAGATCACCTCGGTAGGTTCGCTCTTCTCCGGCACGGCGATCACCCAGATCGACGAGGATTTCTTCTCTCGCAACACGGAGCTGACCGACTGTTCGATCATCTTCTCGAACGGCAAACTGAAGACGGTCCCCGAAAAACTCTTCGCCAACAACAAGAAGGTGACGACCTTCAACTCGCTGTTCGCCAACACCGAGTCGTTCGAATCCGTCCCGGCCGGCCTGTTCGCCAACAACCCCGAGGTCGACTCGTTCCGCATGCTCTTCTCGGGAACAAGCCTGAAATCCGTCCCGGCCGGCTTGTTCGCCAACAACCACAAGGTCACCAATTTCCAGAGCGCATTCAGCAAAACGGCCATCCAGAGCGTTCCCGCCGACCTGTTCGCAGGCTGCGACAAGGTGACGACCTTTATGAGCTGTTTCACCGGATGCAGCGAACTGCAAAGCGTCCCGGCCGAGCTGTTCAAAAGCAGCGGAGCCTTCACGACCGTGACGAAGACCGCCTTCAACAACATCTTCAAGGACTGCACCTCGCTGACCGAAGTGCCCGCAGGGCTGTTCGACGGCTTTACCCTGGTCACCGCTTTCAACGACGCCTTCAACGGCTGCGCGTCGCTCACGACGCTCCCCGCAGGGCTGTTCGCCACCAATACGGCGGTCACCTCGTTCACCAATGTCTTCAAAGGCTGCACCTCGCTCAAAAGCATCCCCGAAGGCGTCCTCGGCGGACTTTCCAAAGTCACCTCGTTCTCGGGCCTGTTCGCAGGCTGTACGGGGCTTGAAGAGATCGGCGCCAACATCATCTCCGGCTGCGCCGCCTGCAAGAATATCTCCTCGATGTTCAAGGACTGCGACAACCTGAAAACCGTTTCCGCGGAGGCTTTCGCCGGCGCACCCGCGATCACCAGCATCGGCAGCCTGTTCGAAAACTGCACGCTGCTCGAAAGCGTTCCGGAGGATATTTTCGCCGGGATGCCGAATCTGGCGACCGCCACCAGCGTATTCGCGGCGTCGGGACTGAAAACGGCTCCCGCCGGTCTGTTCAGCCGCAATCCCTCCGTCACGACCTTCGGCAAGGTGTTCCAGAACTGCGCCGCACTGACGACGCTGCCCGACGGACTGTTCGCCGGCAACCCGAAAGTGACGACCTATTCCAACGCCCTGGAGAACTGCACGGCCCTCGAATCGGTCGGCCTCCTCTTCGGGAAGAGCACGGCCTCGGCCAAATGCGACCGCCTCTTCGCAGGGGCCACGGCGCTGAAGAGCGTGCCCGCCGGAATCTTCGACGGACTGACCGGGGCGACAGCCTTCAACAACACGTTCTCCGAATGCTCCGCCCTGGAGACGATTCCGGCAGGGCTCTTCGCCAAGAACGTCAACGCGACCACCGTGGCCCAGTGCTTCCTGAACTGCACCCGCCTCACGATGGTTCCCTCGCGCCTGTTCGAAGCCAACACCAAGACGAAGACCCTGACGGAGATGTTCTCCGGCTGCTCGGGAATCGAAAGCATCGCGCCGGACGCCTTCACGGGACTGAACGGCACGTCGCTCAATTTCCAGAAGGCATTCCTCAACTGTACCTCACTCCGGGAGATCCCCGACGGGCTGCTGAAAACCACGCAGATTTCAACCTACACCAGCCTGTTCGCCGACTGCACGGGACTGGTCCGCGTCGGGTCGGAGGTGTTCAACTGCGCTTCGGCCACCATGTTCAATTCGGTCTTCGACGGTTGTACGTCGCTCGAAGAGGTCGGCAAGAACATGCTGGTCAGCCCCGTCAAACTGACCAGCGTCGCGAATCTCTTCCGCGATTGCGGGATGCTCAGGAGCGTTCCGGTGAGCCTGTTCGACGAAGCCGTGAAGCTCAAGACGCTGACTTCGACCTTCCAGGGCTGCGCGTCGCTCGAAGGCGAATCGCCCTACACGGTCGTCGACGGCGTGAAATACCACCTGTACGACCGCACGGCGGAGAATGCCGCCGCCTCGGGACTCACCGCGATCACCGCCGCCAAGAGCAGTTTCGCGGGATGTACGAAACTCTCGGACTACGACAAGATCCCCACCACGTGGAAGGAATAGACGAACACAAAACGATCCCGAACATGAAAAATACGATAATATGCAGCATCGCAGTGCTGTCGGCCGCACTGCTGGCAGCCTGCACCGAAACCACCCGGATATGGCCGGAGGAGGGCGAAAGCAAGGCCTACGTGGAGGTGTCGAGCCAAAAAGTGATCTTCGACGCCGACGGAGGCAACGCCGTGATCACCGTGGCGACGAACGCCGACGGCTGGGACTACGCCGCCGAAGGCGACTGGTTCACCGTCGCCCGGCAGGACGGCAACGCCCTGCTGGTCGAGACCCTGATCAACGCCGGAGCCGAAACCCTGACGGGCAAACTCACGGTCAGCGCCGAGAAGAACGGGGAGACCGTTTCGCAGGAGGTCGCACTCGTACAGCGCGCCGAACGGAGCGTCAACCTGAGCGCCGAAGGCACGGCCAACTGCTACATCGCCCGGACCGGCGGCGTTTACAAATTCGACGCATCGGTCAAGGGCAACGGCGGCGGCGACGGAGTCAGCGACTACATCGCCAACTACGGACTCGCCATCGAGGACGGCGCCTTCGCCGAACTGCTCTGGGAATCGCGCCTCGACGGCGACAAGACCATGTCGCGCGAAATCATCGACGGCGCGCCGATCTACCGGGGCGGCTACGTGACCTTCTCGACGGGGCGTTCGGAGGGCAACGCCGTGATCGCCGTGAAGGACATCAAAGGCAACATCGTCTGGAGCTGGCACATCTGGGTCTGCAACGACGAAATCACGGCGCACGACCACATCGACTCGGAAGGCAAAGTCGCCGCCGTGATCATGGACCGCAACCTCGGAGCGCTGAACAACACCATGTTCTACGAATGGGGCCGCAAGGACCCCTTCACGCCTTCGCGATCGCCCTACCACGCGGATACCGACGGCAACAACGTCCCGGCCTACAACGAACCAAACACCGCGATCGGCGACGGAACGGGAACATGGGTCTACAACGCGCAGGCCGCCGTGCTCGCCACGCCGCCGGCCAACATTCCCAATTCGATCCTGAACCCGATGACCTACCTGCAATCGCCGTACAACGGCCACGCCGACTGGTACTGCACGGGAACAGACCCGAAGGCCACGCATCCGGGACTGTGGGGTCCCGAGAAGACCATTTTCGACCCCTGCCCTCCGGGCTACAAGGTCCCGGGACCCGATCTCTGGGGCATTCCCGCCGGAAACAACTCGATCACCAACGGCGGCGCAGCGGCGGATTACGACGAAACCGGCGTCAGCGCCAAATGGGACTGGAACGCCTACGAAGACTGCGGGCGCCGCTGGAAAAACACCGGCGACTACTACCCGATGGCCGGCAACATCTACTACACGGACTACATCTCGGTGAGCATCTGCAACTACACGGGCGGCATGGCATTCTACTGGACCGCCCAGGCGACTCCCGACGCGACGAAGTCATCGGCCTACTTCGTGAACTTCAACCCCAACTGGTGCAATTACAGGCTCGGCGCGCACGACTGTTCCGCACAGATACGCTGCATCCGGGAATAACACTAAAAACTGATCGTCTATGAAATATCCATTCAAATCGCTTCTCCTGGCGGCAACCGTCCTCGCGGCGGCATCGTGCGCCAAGGACGACACGCAGAGCGGCGGCGAAGAGACCGCGGGTCCCGTCATCGTCAACGCCTCCCCGGCGGCCATCGGCGGCGAGATCATCCTCAAACTGAAGACCGAGGCCTCCGGCATCGTGGAAAAGAGCCGCGCGCAGGGCGTTTCGAAAGGCAGCGGCATCGACGAGATCGACCGCATCCTCAACACGGTGAACACCGTACGTTTCGAACGGCTCTTCCCGGACGGCGGGCGTTTCGAAGAACGCACCCGCAGGGAAGGCCTGCACCTCTGGTATTACGCCAAATACGACCCGTCGGTCCCGACGAGCGAGATGGCCAGCCTGCTCTCCTCGTGCAAGGACATCGAAATCATCGAATACTCGCTGGCCGCCGAAACTTCGGACCACCGCCGCGCGGCATCTCCCGCCGCCGGGGCGCAGAGCGTCACCCGCGCCATCGCAGACGAGGTGCGCAACGTCCCCTTCCCGTTCAACGAGAGCGAACGCTCGCAGCAGATGCAATGGCACTACAACAACACGGGAAACATCTTCGCGCAGACGAGCCAGCTGGGCGCCGACGCCAACGTATACGCCGCCTGGCAGCTCTCGACGGGCAATCCCGACGTGATCGTCGCCGTCGTGGACCAGGGCGTCAAGTATGACCACGAAGACCTGGCCGCCAACATGTGGGTCAACGAGGCCGAACTGAACGGCACGCCGGGCGTCGACGACGACGGCAACGGCTATGTGGATGACATTTACGGCTACAACTTCACCAAAGAGACCGGCGAACTGGATTTCTCGGCCGAACTGATGCACGGCACGCACGTCGCCGGCACGATCGCCGCCGTGAACAACAACGGCGTGGGCGTCTGCGGCATCGCAGGCGGCTCGGGCAGGGGCGACGGCGTGAAGATCATGTCGTGCGAGATTCTCGGCAAGTCGGAGTCCGGATCGTCGGGCGCCGGACTGGCCGGACAGATCCGCGCCATCAAGTACGCCGCCGACAACGGCGCCGTGATCTGCCAGAACAGCTGGGGATACACCGCCGGAACCATCTCCGTGACCGACTGGACACGCGGTTCCTACTCGGCGCTCTCGCGTGCCATGGAGTACTTCAACAAATATGCGGGACTGGACGAAAACGGCAACCAGACAGGCCCGATGGCCGGCGGCATCGTCCTCTTCGCCGCGGGCAACGACGCTTCGAGCGAGGTCTGCTATCCCGCCGCCGACGCCAACGCGATCAGCGTGGGCGCAACCGCGTTCACGGGCGCCCCGGCCTACTACACCAACTACGGCACATGGGTCCAGATCTCGGCCCCGGGCGGCGACCAGATGCTGAGCAACGCCTACGGCGGCGTTTACAGCACGAGCGTGGCCGCCGACGGCTCTTCGGGCTACGAAGGCAGCCAGGGGACCTCGATGGCCTGCCCCCACGTGTCGGGAGCCTGCGCGCTGGCCGTCAGCTATTACTACGGTGCTGAAAAACGCAAGGGCCTTACGGGCGAAATGCTCCGGCAGGCGCTGTTGAGCAGCACCCAGTCCGTCGACCGCTACTGCACCGGCAAATACCAGCAGTATCTGGGCAACATGGGCATCGGCAGCCTCGACACCTACAAGCTGCTGCGGAACATCGCCAAGATCGACGGCATCCCGACGCAGCGGGTCGGCGTGGGCGACACCGTCAGCATCGACCTGAGCAACCACTTCACCGCCACCAATGTCCTGGGGTACACCGTTTCCGTTCCCGACCTCGTGAAGATCGAACTTCGGGGCGGAGTGATGAAGCTCACCGGCCTCAAGAAAGGCCGGACGACGATCATCGTCTCGGACGGCGCGGCCATTCGCAAACCGATCGAGGTAACCGTCGAATGACACATTCACTAACGCAAAAGAGAATCAAACCTATGAAAACCTTTTATAAATACGCGGCATTCGCGGCGGCGGCCCTCGCGGGACTGTGCGCCTGCTCGTCGGACGACGACGCGGCGGAGACCGGCTCCGGCCTGCAACCCGTCGCACAGCCGCAGATCATCGTCAGCGACCTGACGACCACCGGATTCACCCTCCGCTGGGAAGCCGTCGACGACGCAGGGTCCTACGTCTACACGTTCGACGGCGGGAGCGAGACCTCGACGACCGGCTGCCGGCTGGAATTCAACAGTCTGGAACGGCAGAAAGAGTATGTCGTGGCGGTCAAGGCCTGCCCCCGGGACCCGGCCGAATACACCGAATCCCCCTTCACCTACATCCACGTGCTGACCGACGATCTGGAGCAGCTTCCCCAGCCGAAGATCACGCTCGGCAGCGCCTATGCGTCGAAAACCGTCATCTCCTGGACCGAAGTGCCCGAAGCGGAACTCTACGAGTTCTCGGTCGACGGCGGGGAGGTGTCGACCACCCGAAACCGTACGGTCATCCTGTCGAAACTCGACAAGGGCCGCACCTACTCCTTCTCGGTGCGCGCCATGACGTCCGACGCCACGCGCTTCACCAACTCGGAAGCCGCACAGCTCTCGTTCGTCACCTCGGACGCCGACGTTCCGCCGCTGGTCATCGCCCCGACGACGATCATCTCCGACGCCGTGGCGTTCGACATCTACGCCTCCAGCGACGAAACCTACTATTATGAGATTCTCCCGGCCACGACCTTCGCCAAGTATTCGCCCGAAGAGCTGATGACCGCCTTCCAGACCTATATCGTCGAATACGCCAAAAAGCAGGGCATCAGCCTCCAGCTGGCCATGGCCTCGATGCTCAAGTCGGGAACCCAGAGCCTCCAGATGACGGGACTCACCCCCGAGTTGAGCTACGTGATCTTCGCCTTCGGCATGGACCTGCGGGGCAACATCACCTCGAACCTCTCCTCCACGCAGTTCAAGACCACGGCCGACGGCTACTCCGCCGGTCCGAACTACGGCGGCAGCGACTGGTTCACGCAGCGGTTCTACATCACCAACGCCTACCTCGCCCTGACGGGTTACGGCTGGACCAACTCCGTGTGGACCCACTGGAAGGGAGACGACGTGACGGACGTCCGTTACCGTACGCTGACGACCAAGCTCTTCAATCAGGTCTTCTCCGATCCCTACGACCGACAGGCCATCGCCGCATTCCTGAAAGACCCCAATTACGGAGTCCAGTTCAACCCCGAGCTGCTCTCGGCGACGGTAAACAGCGCCGACGGTTACAACGGACTTACGGAAGGAGTCAGCGCCGGCACGTCCTACACGCTGCTCACGCTGGCCACCTCGTCGAGCGGCGCCGAAACGGTCTGCGTCAACTCCGTCACCACGAAGACCAGCACGGCCGCAGCCGCGTGGTTCGCAGCCGCAGCCTCGACCAACGCCAACTACGGCCCGACGCACAACACCGTAGCCGGCGTCATGAAGGGCATCGACATCGCAACGGTGCGTTACGCGATTTTCAAACAGAGCGCCCTGGCGAACGTCAGCACGGACAACTATCCGGCCGTGATCGAAGAGTTCGGACACGACCTCAAGGAGGAGTACCTCCCCTACATCAACGGAAACGGCTTTGCCATCCTCTTCACCGGGGAGAGCGGCGTAACGCCCGAAACCACGTACGTCTTCATGGCGACGGCGACCAACACGGTCGGCGACAAAGTCACCAAATGGGGTTCGGCGACCACCAGCGCGGCTCCGGACGCCGCCCGGGCGAAGGCGCAGGCCGCAACCCGAACGGACGAACCGCTCCGGTCGCCCGCCGGGAAACCCATCGCCAACCCCGAGAAGTTCATCTACCCGATGGAGAGCGTCCAGCTGCCCGCCGGAGCGAAACCCGAAGGCGATCTCTGGACCATCATTCACAACACGCACAACATCAAATAAGAGTACATCTATGAACAAGATAGCAGCAATTCTCTGGTGCATCCTGTCACTGGCATGGACGACGGCCTCCTGGGCGCAGAACGTCGCCGTCAGCGGCAAAGTCACCGGAGCCAACGGCGAAGCCATCATCGGCGCGAACGTTCTCGTGGAGGGCACTACGCAGGGCATCACGACGAACGTCGACGGAGACTACACCCTGACGAACGTCCCGGCCAACGCCACGCTCGTCGTCTCCTACCTGGGCTACAAGACCGAGAAAATCCCTGTCGGCAACAAGACCCGCATCGACGTCACGCTCCGGGAGGACACCGCCGAGATCGAAGGCGTGATGGTCGTGGCCTACGGTACGGCCAAGAAGGAGTCGTTCACCGGTTCGGCCGCCGTCGTCAAAGGCGGCGAACTCCAGAAGCGCGTCGTGGGCAACGTCACCAAATCGTTCGAAGGAACCGTAGCCGGCGTGCAGGTCGCCTCCGGCGGCGGCCAGCCGGGCGAGGCGGCATCGGTCATCATCCGCGGCATCGGGTCGGTAAACGCCTCGGCGACACCGCTATACGTGGTCGACGGCATCCCCTTCGACGGGTCGCTCAGCGCGATCAACCCCGCGGACATCGAGACGATGACCGTGCTCAAGGACGCATCGGCAGGTGCGCTCTACGGCGCCCGCGGAGCCAACGGCGTCATCGTCATCACGACCAAGAAGGGCAAGAAGGACAAAATCCGCATTTCGTACAAGGGCAACGTCGGAATCGCCTCGCGCGCCATCCCCCGCTACGACCTGGTCGACATGAAAGATTACGTCGAGATGAGCTACGAAGCGCTGCGCAACAGCGCCCAATACGGCACGGGCATGGATTTCGAGGGCGCGAGCCGCTACGCCGCCGCCAACCTCGGCCAGCAGATCGGAGGACTGAAGAATCCCGAATACTACAACCCGTACAAGAACTACACGTGGGAGACGCTGATCGACCAGTCGACGGGCAAGATCCGTTCGGATGCCAAAGCTGCATGGAACGAGAACTGGCTGGACGAAATCAGCGACAATTCGGCCATACGCACCGAACACATCGTCTCGGTGAACGGCGGTTCGGAACGCGCCAACTACGTCGCATCGCTGGGATACTACATGGAAGACGGCATTCTCCAGAACACCGACTTCTCCCGCTACACGGGCCGCGTGGGCGCCGATTCGCAGGCTAAGAGCTGGCTCAAGATCGGCATGAACGCCAACTTCGCCCACAGCGAATCGAGCTACCAGAGTTTCGAGGACGCAAGCACGGCGAACGTCTGGTACACGGCGCAGTTCATGGCCCCGGTCTATCCCGTCTACCTGAAGGACATGGCCGGCAACAACGTGCGCGACGCCGACGGGCGGCTGCAATACGAATACGGATCGGAGGATGACAACGGCTACGCCAACCGCCCCTCGGCCCAGGGCTTCAACTCGAAGGCCGAACTTTACAACAACAAGGCCTACTACACCCGCAACTCGCTTTCGGCGCGCAGCTACATCACCTTCGGGACGGTCAGGGAGGAGGCCCGGCTCTACGGACTGAAACTCACGATGAACTTCGGTACGGACTACACCGACTACCAGCGCACGCTGGTCTACGACAAGGAGCACGGCAACGCGGCCCAGCAGGGCGGACGCCTCAGCAAGACCAACACCCGCACGCTGAGCTACACGTTCAACCAGCTGCTGACCTACGACCGCACGTTCGGCGACCACTCCCTCAACCTGCTGGCCGGCCATGAGTACTACCGCTACAAGTACAACTACGCCCTCGGCGAAAAAACCGGCATCGTCGGCGGGATCGACGAGTTGGGACCCGCCGTGACGACCACCGACAACAACAGCTATTCGCACAACTACGGCGTGGAGTCCTACCTCGCGCGCATCAACTACGGCTTCAAGAGCCGTTACTACATCGACGCCAGCTGGCGAACGGACGGTTCGTCGCGCTTCCATCCCAGCGACCGCTGGGGCCATTTCTGGTCGGTGGGCGCCTCGTGGCGCATCTCCGAAGAGCAGTTCATGGAGAACACCCGCCAGTGGCTCGACAACCTCACGCTGAAGGTTTCATACGGCGTACAGGGCAACGACAACCTGGGAACCTATTACGCATGGCAGGGTCTCTACGACTACACGTGGCCCAACGCCACCGATGCGGGCGCCTTCGTCGACAAGCTCGAAAACAGGAAGGTGACCTGGGAGAAGAACGGCAACCTCAACGCCGGCATCGAAGCCACGATGTTCGGCGGCCGACTGGGCGTTTCGGTCGAGTACTACAACCGCAAAACGCGCGACATGCTGCTCAACAGTCCGCTGCCGATCTCGACCGGATTCACGGGCTTCAACGACAACGTCGGCTCGCTGCGCAACCAGGGGCTCGAGGTCTCGCTGCGCGGAACGATCCTCGACAAGCGCGACTTCCGCTGGGACGCGACGCTGATGGGTTCGTTCAACCGCAACAAGGTGCTCTCGCTCACGGGCGGCCAGGATGTCATCACGTCGGGCATCCGCGTCATCGAGGTGGGGCGGCCGATCTACACCTTCTACCTGCCGAAAACGGCCGGCGTGGACCCCGCCACGGGCAAGCAGCTCTACTACGCCTACTGGACCCAGACGGTCAACGACGAGGGGGCGCTGGTGAACACGCGCTGCGACGAGTACATCACCGACAACGTGGCGATGGCCACCTTGAGCAAATACTACCACGAAAGCCGCGAGCCGAAACTCTTCGGCAGCATCGGTTCGACGTTCACGATCCTGAAGAACATCGACGTCTCGTTCCTGACGACCTATTCGATCGGCGGATGGGTTTACGACGGACTCTACAACGGCTCGATGTACGTGCAGTACGCCGGCAACAACTGGCACAAAAACGCCAAACGCCGCTGGCAGAAGCCGGGCGACAAGACCGACGTGCCGATGCTCGAAGTGGGCGGCTCGTACGCCACGACCAGCAACTCGCTGATCGACGCCTCGTACTTCGCCATCAAGAACATCACCGTCGGCTACACGCTTCCCAAGCGCTGGCTCAAGAAGATCGACATCGAGTCGCTGCGCATCTACGCCACGCTGGACAACATCGCCATGTTCAACCACATGGACGGCATGGACCCGCAGTATAACTTCACGGGATCGGTGGCTTACAGCTACACCCCGTCGCGCGTGATCGCATTCGGTATCGACCTGAACTTTTAACCACGGGAGAAAACAACTATGAAAAAAGCAATATATCTTATCATCGCACTGATCGGCTTATCAGCCCCCTCGTGCAGCGACTCGATGCTCGATTTCTCCCCGACCGACTCGGGTTCGGGCAAGGAACTGCTCAAATCGGCATCCACGGCCATCACTTCGGTCAACGGCGTCTACCGCTCGATGTGGACGGCCGGATGGTCCACGACCGCAAACACCCACCAGTGCTTCGGCATCGCGGCCTACAACCTGGCGCTCGACTGCATGGCCGACGACCTGATCATGCAGTCGCAGGGCAACGGCTGGTTCTGGGGCGACCACTGCTACAACGTCAAGAGCAACTACACTTCGTCGGCCTTCCGGTCGTACGACGTCTGGTACGCCAACTACAAATGGATCGCCAATGTAAACTACATCATCGACGCCGAGCCGGAAATGGCCGGAACGGAGGCCGACGTGGCCTACGTCGCAGGACAGGCCTACGCCATCCGGGCGCTCTGCTACCTGAACCTGGCGACGTGGTTCTCCCGCGCCCCCTACAACTCCCTGACGGGCGCTTCGCGCTGGAACGAGCCCTGCGTACCGGTTTACACCACCGGCACGTCGATCGACACGGGCGGACAGCCCCGCGAATCGCTGCGCACGGTCTACGGCCGTATCGACCAGGACATCGACCGTGCCATCGAACTGCTCGAAAAGGCCAGGGAAACCACGCTGGCCGAGAATAACAAATCGCACATCAACCTCTACGTGGCCCTGGGCATCAAGTCGCGCGCCTGTCTGGCGGAAGGCGACTGGGACGGGGCATTCAAGGCGGCCAAGCGCGTGATCGACGAAGGCGGCTACGCCGTCGGCACGAAGAGCGACCTGACGGGCGGCATGAACTCGCTCGACAAGCAGAACGTCATGTGGGGCGCAGGCATTCAGGTGGCCGACCAGGCGGGCGGCTACGCCGGGTTCTTCACCCACATGGACAACAAGGAGGGCGCCTATGCCAAATCGGCTCCGAAGCTGATCAGCAAGCAGCTCTACAACCGCATCAGCGCGACAGACATCCGCCGCGACTGGTGGGACCCCTCGGACAAGGAGTCGCCCTACGTCAGCAAAAAATTCTCGTTCGCCAACGTGGCCTCCTTCCTGGGCGACTACATCTACATGCGCGTCGAGGAGATGTACTTCACGGCCGCCGAAGCGGCCCTGCGGCTGGACGACCTCAAGAGCGCACGCGAACTGATGAACACCGTCATGGCCGAACGCGACCCGGGTTACAGCGCCAACAACCGCAGCGGCACGCTGCTCGGCGCGACGACCACGACCTGGACCGGATCGTTCCTCGAAAACATCCTCACCCACCGCCGCATCGAACTGTGGGGTGAGTACGGCCGGCTGTTCGACGTCCGCCGCCTGGGCCAGGGCATCGACCGCCGGACCGACGACGGCTTCTCCGAGGAGTGCATTTCGATGATGAACCGCCGGAACGTCAACATCACCAAAGCCGACACTTACGACTGGGTGCTGACCATTCCCAAAGCCGAACTGGATGCCAATCCGAACATCAACGAGGAGGACCAGAATCCCTAACGAGCCTTTGAACCGTTGAAAATCAAGTACACTATGAAAAACATATCGAAATATCTGGGTGCGGGACTGCTGCTCTTCACCGCGGCCTGCAGCCAGACGCAGGAGGGCGACCAATACACCCCCAACAAGGACGATGCGAAGGCCATCCACTTCATCCAGTCGTCCATCCAGAAGGAGTTTCCGCAGGACGCCGTGCAGGGCGTGATCAACGTCGAAATCGCGCGTCCGGGCAACAAAGGCGCCTACAAGGTCTATCTGGCGACCAAGGACGACGACTACGAGCTGTTCTCGGTTCCGGCCGAGGCGACCATTCCCGACGGCAGCCACTCCGTGACGGTTCCCGTCGAGGTCGACCTTTCGAACTTCGTCATGGGTTCGAACTACAAGACCACGCTCTACATCAGCAGCCGGGAGGCGCGTCCGGGCGACAACGCCGCGCAGGTGGCGCAGTACTCCGACAAGGTGACCCTTTCGGCCACCTACGAACTGGAGTGGGAGACGCTCTACCGCACCACCGGAGAGGGCGAAGAGATCCCCCAGCTGGCAACCTACCACTACAACGGGTACTATTCGGGCCGCGATTCGGGCCTGGAGGTCGAGAAAGCCGTGGGAGCCAATATCTTCCGGCTGAAGGACTGGGCCAGCGGCGTGACGTTCAAGTTCGTCCTCCACGACGACAACACCTGCACCGTGCCGGCGCAGTCGATCGGCTACTACAACTCGAACTACAACGAGTACGTCTACGTCGCCGACATGGCCGTTTACACCGGCAACGACTCGGCGTACGCCAGCTATCCCTGCACGTTCGACGGCGAGAGCACCTTCTCGTTCTACCTGATCTACTACGTGTCGTCGGGCTATTTCGCCCAGGGGACCGAGAAACTGATCTTCGACACCGACATCGACACCACGCCCGTCGTGGAGATCGCTTTCGAGGGCATCGAGACCACGAGCACCGGATTCAAGGCTCCGAAACTCCACTTCTCGCCCAACGAATACACGAAGTACTACAAGGCCGCGGTCGTCGCCGGAGACATCACCGCCGACGCCGAACGGCAGCAGGAGGTGCGCCGGCAGCTGATCGACGACAAACTGGAGGCCGTGACCCCCGTGGTGACGCTCCTCGCGGACGACGCCTCGGTCTGGAACGTTCCCTCGGGCAACTACACCGCCGTGGCGCTGGCCTACGACTCGATCGAGAACCCCTGCAAGCTCTACACGCAGCGGTTCACGAACGACCCGAACGACGAATATGCTCCCCGATCGCTCGAATTCGAGTTCTACGCTCCGGAGAACAACCTCAACTACTCGCCCTACAACACGCTCATCTGGCAGATGCAGACCGCGAATGTGGCGGCGATGAAATATCTCTGCGTCAAAACCGCCGTCGCCGACTACCTGTGCGAAGCGCTCGGCATGACACTGGAGGAGGTGACCGCATCCCGGGGCTACGACGTTCCCGAGGAGATGATCGCGCAGCTCAACTCCCCCGAAGGCCGCGGCACGTCGTTCAGCCCGCTCGACGAAGGCAGCACGTACACACTCGCCCTGCTGATGTACAACTCGTTCGGCGACACGGCTTTCGTTTCGAAGAGCGCGTCGACGTTCGGTTACTTCGCCAAGGATTTCGACCGGACGAAGACCCTGGAGGACTTCATCGGCGCATTCGGCGTCACGGCGACCGTCGACGTCGATTCGCAGTCGTCCGAAAAGACCTTCCGCATGGACATCGCGCGCATCAACGACCGCGACGTGCTCATCAGCGGCATGACCGACATGCGCGACTTCGCACCCCAGCTGAAAGGCTACTACGACAAGGAGCTGCACATGCTGATCGTCGAACCCCAGTACGCGGGGATGTACAACGGCGCCTATGCGACGCTCGGCTTCTCGAACGGACTGTCGATCTTCTGGGGCGACGCCGGAATGGCCGTCGGCTACATCGGCGACACGCTCTACTGGGCTTCAAGCCCCTACTCACCCGAAGAGGTCAACAGCTACATGTTCCTGCTCTTCAGCACGCCGCAGGCGTCGAGTTCGAGCTACCTGCGCCAGTACGCCGGTTCGAAAACCTACTCGTCCCTCAAGATGAAGCCCCTCCAGCAGGCGTCCGCACAGACCGCGGCCCGCGCCGCGGAATCGCGGACCGGAAGCATCGAGACCGGCGGACAGCGCTTCACGACCTACCTGACGGGCGAACGCGTCGCCGTTCCGGCGAAAGCCTCCGGAAACACGGCAGCGAAAGTCCCGGCCGAAGGCAAGCGTCTGCGCACGGACCTCGTGCTCCACACCCGCTGATCCGCAGCCCGCACAACCGAAAACCGGATTTCCGCTTTGGGCGGAAGTCCGGTTTTTTCATAAAATCGCAAAAAACGGCGTCTCGGCGTGACAGTTTGGCGCGAATTTACTAATTTTGCAGGTTGTAAGGCGAAAACACAAAAAAAACTCACGATATTATGCTTACGATAAAGCAAATCCGCGATGACAAAGAGGCCGCCGCACGCAAGCTGGCCAAGAAGGGCGTGGACGCCGCGCCTGTCATCGAAAAGATCATCAGCTTCGACGACCGGCGCAAAGCCCTCCAGCTGGAACTCGACAACACGCTGGCCGCCCAGAACAAGGCCGCCAAGGAGATCGGCGCACTGATGGGCCAGGGCCGCCGCGAGGAGGCCGAGGAGCGCAAACGCTTCGTGGCCGACCTCAAGGAGAAATCCTCGCGCCTGCAGGCCGAGTTATGCGACGCCCAGCAGGAGCTGCAGGATTTCAGCCGGGAGCTGGCGGATGTGCAGATGTATGTGGATGTCCAGGTGAATTTTGACGGGCTGACACGCTTCGTGGACATGTTCTGCGACAGCTTTTTCGTGGATTGGATGGTACAGGATCAGATCGTCCGAGCCCAGGAGAACGTGGCCGAGGCCCGCAGCCGGGTGTGGGAGGCGGTGCAGCAGCTGCGGTTTTTGATTGGGGCGTGAGATAACAAAATGATAAAAACACATCCGCCTATAGGCGGATGTGTTTTTTAGGGCATGAGTTAGGCGAACAGGTAGCTGTACTTGTCACGGAGGGTGACGATCAGCTTCTCCAGGTCTGCGGGCAG
>OODJ01001291.1_pt1 | contig 20596 bp, 20 predicted proteins | sample 1671611 | NCBI WGS metagenome assembly OODJ01 (sample SAMN06348174, study PRJEB24527) | human gut metagenome | biome: human gut; feature: ankylosing spondylitis patient; material: feces | host: Homo sapiens | place: China | collected 2015-10 | reverse complement strand
CTAAAGCCCCGGATGCTGAAGGGGTGAAAATATGATAAAGAAAAAATGATGCGCACCGTGGACACGTTCCAAGGATTTCTTGATTGCCTGGAGAATCCTACCATCAAAGGGGTTATCTTCGGACTAGGCGTATGGCATGTCGGAGAAATCAAAGGGAACCCAGCCATGCAGGAGGCATACGAAACAGGAAAACGAGTATAAATTTATAAAACTATGTATCTAGAAAACATTAACTCCCCGGAAGACGTGAAACGTCTTTCCATTGAAAATTTAAATATACTAGCGAATGAAATTCGTCACGCTTTACTAACCAAACTAAGCGCTCATGGTGGACATATCGGTCCTAATCTAGGAATGGTTGAGGCCACGATAGCCCTACACTACGTGTTCAACTCGCCAGTGGACAAAATCGTGTATGACGTATCGCATCAAAGTTATGCCCACAAGATGCTAACCGGACGTAAGGATGCCTTTCTTCATGCGGAAGAGTACGATGAGGTAACCGGTTATACCAATCCGCGGGAAAGTAAACACGATTTCTTCACGATCGGTCACACGTCAACCTCCGTAAGCCTTGCCTGCGGGTTAGCCAAAGCCAGAGACCTGAAGAGAGGCCGTGAAAATATTATCGCCGTAATCGGTGACGGTTCTCTAAGTGGTGGAGAGGCCTACGAAGGATTAAGTAATGCGGGAGAAACAGGTACCAATTTGATCGTGGTGGTCAATGACAATGAAATGTCTATTGCCGAAAATCATGGTGGTTTGTACCAGAACTTGAAAGACTTGAGAGACTCTGACGGGCAAACACCTTGCAATTTCTTCAAGTCTCTCGGGCTTGATTACATCTACGTAAAAGACGGTAACGACATTACCGCTTTGATACACGCCTTCACACAAGTAAAAGACATTCCCCGTCCCGTGGTCGTACATATCCACACGCTAAAAGGGAAGGGATACACTCTCGCAGAAACCTACAAGGAAAGATTCCACTGGGGTATGCCGTTCAACTTAGAGACCGGACAACCGTTATCTGACGGGGGGAACACGGAAGATTATTGCAATTTGACAGGAAAATTCCTACTGGAGCAAATGCAAAAAGACCCTACCGTGGTGGCTATTTCCTCGGGAACACCCGCGGTAATCGGTTTTAATCCCGAACGCAGACAACAAGCCGGAAAACAATTCGTTGACGTGGGGATCGCCGAGGAACATGCCGTGGCTCTCGCATCCGGTATCGCTGCTAATGGCGGGAGACCCGTGTACGGTGTTTACAGCACGTTTATCCAGCGGTGCTATGACCAATTGTCACAAGATTTGTGTATCAACCGGAACCCGGCAGTCATTTCGGTATTTCTTGGAGGTTCTGCCGGAATGAATGATGAAACTCATCTCGGATTCTTTGATATTCCACTTATCAGCAATATTCCGAATATAGTGTACTTGGCCCCGACTTGCAAAGAGGAATACTTCGCCATGTTGGAATGGGGTATCAAACAAACGACACATCCCGTAGCCATTCGTGTTCCGGGACCGGTTGTTATCGAAAGCGGAGAGACCTTTGACTCGGATTATAGCGAATTAAACCGTTATAAAATTACCTGTCAAGGAGAACGGGTGGCCATCATCGCACTTGGAAATTTCTACCCTTTGGGAGAATCCGTGTGTCAAAAGTTGCAAGAGGCAACCGGCATCCAGGCCACACTGATCAATCCCCGTTATATCACGGGACTTGACAAACAGATGCTGGAAGATTTAAAGGCCAATCACCAGCTGGTGATCACGCTGGAAGACGGTGTACTGGATGGTGGTTTCGGGGAAAAGATTGCCCGCTATTACGGGGATTCCGAGATGAAGGTCAAGAACTACGGTCTGAAGAAAGAATTTGCCGATCGCTTTGTTCTGGAAGAACTGTTAAAAGAAAATCATTTGACAGACACGCAGATCACGAATGAGATTCGGGAAATCATAGATAAAAAACAAGACTAAGTTTTAGGTTAATATGTAGCAACCAGCAACTAAAAAAGTGGACACCCCCTTTTTTAGAGCAAAAGTCCGAACTTATAAAAGTTCTGACTTTCAAATATCTCAACAATAAATTCCCCAACAGCTAAATCACCCCGAAATGCCGTAAAGCCTTTTCAATTCCATCCTCATCCACGGAATCAGTAACATAATCCGCTGCCAGCTTTACTTCATCTCCCGCATTTCCCATAGCCACCCCGATCCCGACATGTTTCAACATAAGGACATCATTTCCTCCATCCCCAAAAGCCATTGATTCCTCCAACGATATTCCAAAATAATCCAACATTCTATCTACCCCCACTTGCTTACTACTTCCTTTCGGAATAATATCCGAGAACAATGGATTCCACCGGGTTGCCTCACAATGAGGCATGGCAGCCATAATCGCATTCTCCTGTTCTTTCGTGAAAAATGCCACCAACTGGAAAACCTCTCCTTCGACAGCCTCCCGTAAAGGCAGACTAGGTGGTTGCGGGAAGTTCAGTAAACGAAAAACCTCGTTCGTCCGTTCGTTCGTGTAATTAATATAAAATGCATTTTCATGCACAAAAATACAGGGAAAACTCTCTTGTTCTTCCATGTATCGCACTAAAGAAACCATATCTTCCGATGGCATACTATGCTTATAAATCACTTTCTCCCCCACAATACAATAACCCCCGTTTAAAGTAACATAACCGTCAAATTGCAGGTCTTCTAAATTATTAATAGCCAATAATTGCCTCCCACTTGCAATGAATACCCGAATACCTTTGGCACGTAAAATAGCAATCGCTCTCTTCGTAGAATCCGGAACCCGGTGTGTCTTAAAACTAACCAACGTCCCGTCAATATCAAAAAATACAGCTTTTATCATATCATCCTAATTTCAACGCGAAAATACAGATTTACACAACAATTCTCATTGACCTAAATCAAAATTTATAAGAAGAAGAAAACAGTCGGGAATGATATGGTATCGAAAAGAAGGCAGTATTTCTGTTTTGGTGTGATGATCTCTGCCGGGAGCCGACTGTTTTCTAAAGTTCTAATTTGTCTTCTTGACAAAGTTAAAACATTTATTCCAATATTGCAATATTTTGAATTTATTTTTCAACCAATTTATCACAATAATGCAACATCATCACAAATCCGTCATGCATACAACAATAGATTACTACTTTTATTTCTTCTCTTCCTCCGGGGTCACGTTATCTAACCTAAATTCCAACGCCTTCACCGAAATCAATATCTCTTTCACGGAAATTCCCAATGAAATCACCAACAGCAACAAGGCCACACCGAACGTGTAAACGGCCAAAGTTTGTAGACCGATATAGATAAAAAAGGTACAAACCACGCAAAGTAATAAACTGATCACCCCGTAAATTTGCATCGATCGAGCCATGTAGAGCCGCTTCCGTAAATTATCCAGTTGCAATTTGGTCATCGCACTCGGCCGATTCTCATGTTCTCCCTTCAAATTCCGAATCACTTGGGCATACGCCAGAAAACGATTCGTATAAGCCAGCATGATCAACGATATAGCCGAGAATAAAATAGAAGGTGTTGTCAATGTAAGCTCTTCCATAACCGCAATATTAAATACTAAATACTTTACGGGCACATTCGTATCCCTGATTATACAAGTCCGTTAATTTCGTCACGTCTTGCTCAATCCGATCCACCTCCAACGGTTTCTCCGGACGAATCAAGATTACTTTTTTCTCCCGTTCCAACTGTTCCAAAAAATCAAGCGTCTCGTTATAACGTTTATTCTTTATTCTCAAGCTCTCCCGTAACGCCGGATACTTACGATACATAAACCAAGGCAAAGACTTTTCTTTTTCATCTTTCCGGTAACCTTTATTACGAGTTAGGATCACCACGTTACGATCGAACCCATCAGTTATTGCTTTCCGGATCGGGATGGCATCACAGATTCCCCCATCCAGCATGGGTTCCCCGTCCACGTAAGAGATCGGACAAACAAAAGGCAGACTGCAAGAGGCCCGACAAATATTCAGCAAACGTACCGGATCATGCTTTTCCTCGAAATAATTCGCCTCGCCCGTCCTGCAATTACTCGTCACCATCACGAAACGCTCCGGAGAAGTAAAGTATGTATCATAATCGTACGGGATAATCCGGGTCGGGAAATCGTCAAAAATAAGGTCAAAATCCATGATACTCCGCTTCGTGAAAAAATAGCGAAACCCGATATAATGATACTTATCCAACAAATCAATATTACACCTCTTGGCCCGTCCCCGCTGACGAGAAGCATAGGAAAGTCCGTTACACGCCCCAGCAGAAACACCGATCGTGTAAGGGAAATAAATCTTTTTATCCATCAAAAAATCCAACGCTCCGGCAGTAAAGACGCCTCTCATCCCGCCACCTTCAAGCACTAATCCCGTATGTGAATCTAATATCATAACCAACAAACATTTTTATCTTCTTTCGAAACAGGTGGAGCCACATCCCACACATCACTCAAATCCGGCCCCTCACTTCCCGCAGCATACGTTCGCAAATGCTCTCCCGGATGTTCCTGCCAATAGTTCACGATCGGATCGATAAACTTCCAACTGGCCTCCAAGGCATCATCCCGCGTGTAAAGCATCGAATCTCCCTGCATGGCATCCAGCAACAAACGCTCGTAGGCTCCCGGCAGATAATTGTTACAAAGCGAGGCATACAGGAAATCCATCCCCACTTGTTTCACCGTAAAACCGCCACCCGGCATTTTCAACCCAAACTTCAACATCACCCCTTCATCCGGTGTCATACGAATAATCAACTGGTTACAAGACGAACCCTCGCATTGCCCCTGAAATAACTTGTGCGGCGTGGACTTGAAATGAATTACCACCCCGGAACGTTTGTCTTTCAATCGCTTACCTGTATATATATAAAACGGCACATGACTCCAGCGCCAATTATCAATAAACACTTTCAACGCCACGTAAGTCTCCATGTCGGAATTCGGGGCAACATCCTTTTCTTGTAAATACCCAACCACGGGTTGCCCCTTCGATTCTCCTGCCACGTATTGAGCTCGAACAACATTACGGGGAATATCCTCCCCTTTCCACTGCCGAAGCGAACGTAACACCTTCACCGTCTCGTCCCGAATCACTTCTGGCTCCATCGTCGCCGGGGATTCCATAGCCACGAAAGCCAACAACTGCATCAAATGGTTCTGCACCATATCCCGTAAAGCCCCCGCTGTCTCGTAATACTTCCCCCGATTCTCGATCCCGAGCGATTCCAAGGCATATATTTCCACGTAATCCACGTAGTTCCGATTCCACAGGGATTCGAATATTTCGTTCGCAAAACGTAAGACCAATATATTCTGTACAGTCTCCTTCCCCAAGAAGTGATCGATACGATAAATCTCCTGTTCACAGAACACTTGCAACAAGGATTTATCCAACTCCTTCGCCGTCTCCAAACTTGTTCCGAAAGGTTTTTCCACCACGATCCGGTGCCATCCACCCCGTTCCTTTACGCCAAACAGACAACTTCTTCCAATATATTTCGTGATTGCCTGCTGGGAATTCGGCGGAGTTGCCAGATAATACACCACCTGCATCGGAATAGCGTTTTCCTCCATCAAAAACATCACCCGTTCTCCCAACTCGTCAGCACCTTCCACGGGATCAAAAGGTTGGTAGAACACTTTCTGCAAGAAACGATCCACCTCTTCCCCGTCCAGTCCTTTTTCCCCTTTCAACTCCTCCAACATCAAACGGATCGACAAACGGAACTCCTCATCACTCATGGATTTCCTTGAAGTTCCCAAAATAACAAAACGCTCCGGCAACATCTGCCGTACATGTAACTCGTATAAAGAGGGCATCAACATTCGTTTGGTTAAATCACCCGATGCCCCGAATATGACTAATACCTGATCCTCCGGTCTATTCATAATTACACATTATAAGTTCCTGAAACCGTCTTTCCACCTTTTCCCGTCCAGTCGGTATGGAAAAACTTACCCCTTTCGGCATCCGTACGTTCATAAGTATGCGCCCCGAAATAATCCCGTTGCGCCTGTATCAAATTCGCTGCGGAATTAAAATTACGTAACCCGTCAAAATAACTCAGTGCCGAGAAGAAACAAGGAGCCGCAATACCGTTAAACACGCAATCCACGACCACACCCCGCAAAGCCGGCAAAGCATTCTCCATTCTCTCGTGGAAAAAAGCATCGAATAACAAGTTCTGCAATCCCGGACTCTTCGTGAATGCTTGAGTAATCCTCTCCAAAAATACAGAGCGAATGATACATCCCTTTCTCCATATTTTAGCGATTGTCCCGTAATCCAAATTCCAGCCATTTCGCTCGGAGGCCCTGCGCATCAAGGAAAACCCCTGCGCGTAAGAGATCAGTTTCGCCGCATACAAGGCATCTCTCACCGCCTCGATTCCAGATGTGTTCAAGGTAATGCAAGCCTCCATATCTCCCACTTTACCCGAGGGGTACTGTACGGACGCTCTCTCTCTTTCGTTCACCAAGGACGACATGAAACGGGCAAACACCGCCTCCGACACCAGCGTCAACGGGTCCCCCTCATCCAAGGCCGCCATCACACTCCATTTTCCCGTTCCCTTCTGCCCGGCCACATCCAGAATATGATCCAACAAATAGTCTCCATTCTCTTCCTTGTAATGCAAAATATGTGAAGTAATCTCGATCAAAAAGCTATTCAGTTCTCCCCGGTTCCACAACTCAAAAATATCTCCCAAGCCATCATTATCCAACCCGGTTCTTTTCTTCAACATGGAATACGCCTCTGCAATCAGTTCCATATCCCCGTACTCGATCCCATTATGTACCATCTTCACGTAATGCCCAGCCCCACCGGGACCGATCCATTCACAACAAGGAGAACCGTCTTCCAATTTTGCCGCAATCGATTGTAGTATATCTTTCACTAACGGCCAAGCCGTCACGGAGCCTCCCGGCATGATAGAAGGCCCGTTCAACGCCCCCTCCTCTCCCCCGGAAATCCCGGCTCCAATAAAATAGAGGCCCTTCTCTTCCAGCATTTTCACCCGACGTTCCGTATCATGGTAATCCGAATTTCCCCCGTCAATAATAACGTCCCCCGGAGAAAGCCACGGGAGTAACTGCCCGATCAACTCGTCAACCGGGTCTCCGGCCTTCACCATTAACATGATCTTCCGCGGCAAGCGTATGGACTCCACGAACTCTTCAATTGTATAGGTCCCGTGAAAACACTTTCCCTTCCCTCGCCCTTCCACGAAACGGGTTACCACGCTTTCCCGGTCCGGGTGAACCCGGTTGTAAACAGAGACCGTGTACCCTTTACTTTCCAAGTTCAAAGCCAAATTCTCACCCATTACCGCCAATCCGATCAATCCTATATCTGATATTTCCATCATAACAATAATTTATTCGTAACTCTATTGTACGACGATTCCTTTTAATTTGTTCTTAAATATTATAACAAAATTTACACTCGCAGAACATCCTACAAAAAGAGAGCCAAAATTGATCGACAAACGAACAATCTCACCCGCCCACTCTCACGTACTGACTCGAAGAGTAGGTCATTCCTCCTTCCCCCGAGAAAAAACAATACAAATGTGCTATCTGTCCCCCTGCCCGTTCCAGCTGAAATGTCATACTCCCATCCTTTCTCCGGGCATCTACTCCTTCCACGACAAAAGGAGAAAAACAACGGTCACTCAACAACACGATCACCCGTAAGCGATCCTCATCCCCGGCTGAAGGCGAATTGATCCCCACCTCCCACGTCAAAGTAACCCACCCCGCATCATCTGCCGTTACTTCCAAGTGATTCACTTGTTGCAAAACTCCTGCTGTCAAACACAAGCGAGAAAAATCCCCCACATTTCCACACGGGGTAAATACCATCATGTTTTTCTTCATAAAAAGATTAAAACCATTCTGACTTGTCTCTGTCGCCGCCAATTTCCATATTCTCCTAGAAATCGTCTTCGTTAACCGTTGATAAAAAAGAGTTGCCACTCTTAACCGGGATCTTCCGGGGTGTTGTCCTTCCGAATCGGCATCTTGAAAATCATTCGCTGTACTTCTCACCCGGATTTCATTACCAACCTTGTAGAAAACCATATTACCAACTTTACCTCTAATCTCTTGTTCAGTCTTTGCCATACAATCTTTATTTTTTTAATTATCATGACAAAAGTACCTTTCCCATCTCTTCTCAACGAATTCATTTCATAAACGACGTCATATTCTCACAAACAACATAAATTACTACACAAACGACATTTACCCCCACACCAGTTTCAGAACACATCCCCTACACTCTCGCTGTACTACCGACAGAAAAAGTACTTTCCTTTCCCCCACCGTCCTCCCACTCCCGCTCCAACTTCGCCCGCTGAGCGAAATTGCACCGAAGATGTTCCGAAAATGCACCGAGATTAACACGGAATTTCTTCCTTTGCTCCAAGGTATTACACCGGAAATTATTCCATAGATAATTTCCCCGCTCGTTATTTTCCACCATTTTAAATTTCCCCTTGAAAAAAAATCTAAACAAATTATTTTATCTTCGCACCGCTATTTGAAAATGTAAATCCATTTTCAATTTTCAACTTTCAATTTTCAATTTTCAATTAAATATGATTTCAGTAGACGGATTAACAGTAGAATTTGGAGACAGAGCACTTTTTAAAGATATTTCTTTTGTTATCAACGACAAAGACCGGATTGCCCTCATGGGAAAGAACGGGGCAGGTAAATCCACGTTATTAAAAATTCTAGCGGGAGAACGCCAAGCCTCCCGGGGAAATATTTCCTACCCGAAAGAAACTGTTATCGCTTATCTACCGCAGCATTTAATGACCCATAACGAAAGAACCGTTTTCGATGAGACGGCACAGGCTTTTGCCCATCTTTTCGAGATGGAGAAAGAAATTGAACGGCTGAATCAACAACTTACCGAAAGAACGGACTACGATTTTCCAGAGTACTACAAACTCATTGAAGACGTATCCGCCCTCAGCGAGAAATTTTACAGCATAGACTCCACGCATTACGAGGCGGATGTTGAAAAAGTATTGTTGGGACTCGGATTCCAACGGGAAGATTTCAATCGTCCGACAGCCGATTTCAGTGGAGGTTGGCGTATGCGCATTGAGTTGGCAAAGATGTTGCTTAAAAACCCGGACGTGTTACTACTTGACGAGCCTACCAACCACCTTGACATTGATTCGATTCAATGGCTGGAGGACTTCCTCGTGAATAACGGGAAAGCTGTTGTCGTAATATCCCACGACCGGACATTTGTTGACAACATCACCACCCGAACTATCGAGGTCACCATGGGCCGCATTTACGATTACAAGGTAAATTACTCCCAATACCTTGTACTACGCCAAGAACGACGCATACAACAACAAAAGGCCTACGACGAACAGCAAAAAATGATCGCCGAGACGAAAGAATTTATCGAGCGTTTCAAGGGAACCTATTCCAAAACCTTACAGGTACAATCCCGCGTGAAGATGTTGGAAAAACTGGAAATACTAGAAGTTGACGAGGAAGACACTTCCGCTCTGAGATTGAAATTCCCACCCGCTCCAAACTCCGGTAAATACCCGGTGATCGCGGAAGAGCTTACGAAAGACTATGACGGCCACATCGTGTTCCAAGATGCCCACTTCACGATCGAAAAAGGAGAGAAAGTCGCTTTTGTCGGTCGTAACGGGGAAGGCAAGTCCACGCTGGTAAAATGTATCATGGGTGAAATTCCCTATACCGGAAAACTGACATTAGGCTATAACGTGAAAATTGGATATTTCGCCCAAAACCAAGCCTCCCTCATGGACGAAAGTCTTACCGTTTTCCAGACCATCGACGACGTAACCCCCATGGAATTGAAACACAAAATCAAGGATATGCTGGGAGCTTTCATGTTCAGCGGTGACGACATCGACAAAAAGGTGAAAGTTCTGTCCGGTGGAGAGCGTACCCGATTGGCCATGATCAAGTTGTTGCTCTCTCCCGTGAACCTGTTGATTCTCGACGAGCCTACGAACCACCTCGACCTCCGTACCAAGGACATTTTGAAAAATGCCTTGAAAGAGTTCGATGGTACCTTGATCGTCGTGTCCCACGACCGTGATTTTCTTACCGGACTCGTCCACAAGGTTTACGAATTCGGTAACAAGAAAGTAAAGGAACACTTAGAAGACATCCAAGGTTTCTTGCAGAAAAAGAAAATGGAAAATCTCCGGGAGATCGAGCGTAAAATCTGATAATCAATTTTTTTTATTATAATAAAAAAATATTATCCATCTGTTTTGCTTGAACCAATATTATTCGTAATTTTACGAACAATAAATAAACTAAACATGGAAACGAAAGAATACACCACAGATCAAGAACAGCTCGCCCGTTTCGCAAAAGCAATGGGACACCCGGCACGAATTGCCATACTTAACTTTTTGGCCAAACAGAATTGCTGTTTCTTCGGTGACATTCATGAGGTCTTACCCATATCGAAGGCCACCGTTTCCCAACATTTGAAAGAGTTAAAGGATTCAGGACTAATTCAAGGCTCCATCGAGCCTCCCAAGGTTCGTTACTGCATTAATCGAGAGAATTGGGCCATCGCCAAGAATTTATTCGTACGCTTATTTGATCATGACAACACGAAAAAAAATAGTTGTTGTTAGTAACAACTATTTTATTAGTTATATTGTTCGTAATTTGACGAAATACAAACATAATAAATTAATATCAATAACAATCAATTAAATTAAAACGTTATGAAAGTAATTCTATTGTTAACAATGTGTCTCGGCCTTTTCGCATGCGGCAACAAAAACACAAAAGGCAGCAAAGCCCAAGAACAACAACCACAAAAAGATCGTGTCGAAGTACTCTATTTTCATGGCAAGCAACGTTGTATAACCTGTGCGGCAATCGAAAAAAATACCAAAGAAACGATGGAAACCCTATTTGCCAACGAACTGAAAGACGGCAGCCTGGTATTCAAATCCATCGACATCTCTCAAACTGAAAACGAAGAGATCACCAACAAATACGAGGTCACGTGGTCTTCACTCTTCATCACAAAATGGAAAAATGGCAAGGACTCCACGGAAAACCTAACCGAATACGCTTTCGCGAAGGCCCTTTCCGCCCCAGATACATTCAAGGCAAACGTGACACAAAAGATTCGGCAACTACTAAAATAAACATCCATGGAATGGTTACAATCTTTATTGGATAGTAGTACTACTCCAGCTTTGACCGCCTTCCTGCTAGGACTACTGACGGCCATTTCCCCTTGTCCTCTGGCAACCAATATTGCCGCCATCGGTTTTATTGGAAAAGACATCGAGAACCGCCACAGGATATTTCGAAACGGTTTGCTCTACACGTTAGGCCGCATCATGGCCTACACGCTCCTAGGCATTATCCTCATCTCAATTTTGGAAAAAGGTTCAAGCCTATTTGGTATCCAGAAATTTATCGGCAAATACGGAGAAATGCTACTCGGCCCCGCACTATTATTCATCGGGTTATTCATGCTGTTCGGCCACAAATTCAACCTGCCGTCATTCGGTTTCAAAGGTAATGGAGAGGGATTAGCCCGTCGGGGCGGATGGGGAGCTTTGTTACTCGGAATATTATTCGCCATGGCATTCTGCCCAACGAGCGGCATTTTCTACTTTGGTATGTTGATCCCTATGTCCGCAACATCGGTTGGCGGTTACTTACTTCCCGTCCTCTTTGCCATAGCAACGGCGTTACCCGTACTGGCCACAGCCTGGATTCTGGCTTTCAGTGTACAGCATATCGGCAATTTTTACGGTAAGATAAAAAACATACAAAAATGGTTGAATTGGATTGTAGGCGGGTTATTCACCGCCATCGGGTTATACTATTGTCTGGTTATAAATCTCTAAGTTTTTTCACACGAACAATGTTCGTAATATAACGAATTAAATAAATTAAATCATGGAAATAAAAGTTTTGGGATCCGGTTGCGCCAAATGCAAGACAACCTATGAAATGATCGAAAAGATCGTGAAAGAGAATCAGCTCGATGCAACACTTTCAAAAGTGGAAGACATCGTTGAGCTACTGAATTATGGCATCATGACAACCCCCGCTATCGTCGTCGATGGAGAAGTCAAACTCAAAGGTCATGTTCCCACGGAGAGTGAAATCAAAAAGATTCTCGGTATTTAATAACCTTCTAGTCATGAATAACAAAAAAGAATTAACCATCCTGTTTTGGATGACTGCTATTTTCGCGGTGATCTTCTTCATGCCACTCGGCAACGAACGGTTCATGACCGCCATTGATGCCACACTCGACCTTGCCAAATGGTATGCGCAAGAACACGTGGTGCTATGCCTGCTCCCCGCATTCTTCATCGCAGGAGTCATTGCTGTATTCGTCAGCCAGGGAGCGGTACTCAAATACTTCGGGGCAAACGCCAAGAAATGGTTATCCTACACGATAGCCGCCATCTCCGGTGGAATCTTAGCCGTTTGTTCCTGCACGATACTACCGTTATTTACAAGCATATACAAGCGCGGAGCAGGGCTAGGCCCTGCCATTGCTTTCCTCTATTCCGGCCCGGCGATCAGTATTTTATCAATTATCCTAACGGCTCGCATCTTGGGCGTGGAAATGGGAATTGCCCGCATAGTTGGAGCCATCACATTTTCCATTGTCATCGGTCTTCTCATGTCATTCATTTTCCGTAAGGAAGAAAAAGCCAAAAAAGAGGAACAGATGAACATCACCCCACCACCAGAGAAACGTCCGATGTGGCAAACTTCATTTCACTTTTTCACGATGGTACTCATCCTTGTCTTCGCCAATTGGGGGGCCCCTGCCGTATCCGACAAAGGATTATGGTTTTATATATTTACCTATAAATGGTATATAACGGGAATCCTCGCCCTGTTCTTCTGCTGGTCACTCATCTGGGTTCTGAAGTTACCGGTCACATGGGTATTGCTTGGTGCGATTGCGACGACACTTTCCGCCTTTCTTGCCAACACGTTTATCACTGATGCCAAGCTGGTCCCTTTGCTCCCGATGATTATAGGAATCACGTCATTATCCGTGATACTACTTTTTGACAAACGGGATGATGAAAACCGGGAATGGGCCTTTTCCTCCTGGGGATTTGCAAAACAAATCCTACCGCTATTGGCAATTGGAGTTGTTTTCGCTGGATTTTTATTAGGTTCAACACATGATGACATAACTATCGCCGGGATCATTCCCAATCATTGGATCGAGTGGGCTGTAGGCGGGAATTCACTGCTTTCGAACTTCTTCGCCAGTTTCACGGGTGCATTCATGTATTTTGCCACCCTGACCGAGGTGCCGATTATCCAAGGATTACTTGCCTCCGGCATGGGTAAAGGTCCTGCACTGGCATTATTACTAGCCGGGCCATCCTTATCCCTACCGAATATGTTGGTTATTAGTGGTGTCATGGGAGCCCAAAAGACAATCGTGTATGTTGCCCTCGTTATTATCATGGCAACCATATCAGGTTATATCTTTGGCTCGTTCTGTTAAAACTTGTAACCTGCAACTCTCCGTGGGCGAAAAGAAACGGGGTCTAAAAACAGACCCCGCTCCAGCAAAAAAAATATAAAACACAACATTTATTTCCCATGCATGTAGCGCACGAAGACCTCCATGGCTTCGTACTCCGCCATTCCCAACTTGTTGTACAAGTCGGCCGTATTACGGTTACGGTCTTCGGCTCGCTGCCAAAACTCGCGAGGATCATCTCCCGGGTAAGCCGGTCCGTTATTTTGTGAACCATGTCTGTAAATCGCTTGCCGCTTGATCGATAACTCGGACGGACTTACCGGCACGGCCATATCTACTTTCTCAACCTCCCATTCCAACCAAGCCCCGCGGTACAACCACACGTAACAATCCTTGAACCAATCATCCTCACACACGACGTCAAAAGCCTGCATGATCGCATCCAGACAAACACTATGCGTTCCGTGCGGATCGGCCAAATCTCCGGCAGCATAAATCTGGTGAGGTTTCACCTCACGCAATAGATTCACGATAATACCAATATCTTCTTTTCCCAACAGATTCTTTTTCACGGAACCCGTTTCATAGAAAGGCAAATTCAAAAAATGAACTCTCTCCGAGGGGATACCCATAAACCGACAAGCGGCCAAAGCCTCGGCTGCCCGCAAGGCTGTTTTGTATTTCAGCACCTCTTTAGGTTCACTTCCCTCCGGTTTCAGATTCCGAATCGTTTCCTTTACCTGCTTGTACCCCTCGCCGGACACTCCCATATTTTGGGCGAACAAATCGGCTATATCCATCATCTCGTACAGATAATCATCAAACACGGCGATATTCCCGGACGTTTGGTAAACCGCATGAACCTCATGTCCCTGTTCCACCAAACGGGCCTCCGTACCTCCCATCGAGATCACGTCATCATCCGGATGCGGGCTGAAAATCAACACTCGTTTCGGGTAAGGATTCGCTCTCTCCGGACGGGTTGAATCATCCGCGTTAGGTTTTCCTCCCGGCCACCCGGAAATGGTGTGCTGCATATCATTAAACACGGCAATATTCACCTTATTCGCAGAACCGAACTTCTCGATCAGATCGCTCAAACCGTTATCTTGATAATCTTTATCTTCAATTTTCAAAATGGGCTTTTTCAACTTCTGGCACAACCGGATCACCGCCTTACGAATCAGCTTATCATCCCAATCCACCTTACTCACCAACCACGGGTAATCCGCCCGGGTCAATTCGCTGGCCGCACTCTCATCAATAACAAACTGCACGTTAGAATGCATTTGCAAGAATGTTGCCGGTACCGAATCAGACACCCGTCCTTCCACTGTTGCCTTAATAATCGGAGCCTTTTTCTCTCCCCACGCCATCAGAATCACTCTCCGGGCCTGCATAATCGTCCCGACTCCCATCGTGATCGCTTTCGTGGGTACCAGATTCCGACTTCCGAAATCCTTTATCGCATCCTTTATCGTCAAGTCATTCAAGAACACTTTCCGGGTCTGTGACGTGATAAAAGATCCCGGCTCGTTAAAACCGATATGTCCCGTACGTCCGATACCCAATATCTGGAGGTCAATCCCCCCAGCAGCCTCAATTGCCTTCTCGTACTCCCGACAGAATTTATCTATTTCATCCCCTTCCAACGTTCCGTCCGGAATATGAATATTCTTCGGGTCAATATCTATATGATCAAACAAATGGTGGTGCATGAAATAATGGTAGCTCTGCTCCGACTCTTTCGGCATCGGCAGATACTCGTCCAAATTGAACGTAACCACGTTACGGAAAGAAACGCCTTCTTCCCGGTGCATCCTCACCAGCTCTTGATACAACTTGATCGGGGAAACCCCGGTCGCCAAACCTAAAACGCACTTTTCACTGCTAGCCGCTTTCGTTTGTACCAAATCCACAATCTCACGGGCAACGGCCTTCACAGCCTCGTCCGCTGTTTCATAAATCTGAACAGGAATCTTTTCGAACCTGTTGGCTCCCTCGCCCTTAGCGATGTAGTTTTTAGTAATCATCATATTTTATCTCTAATTTTCCTCTATTAATAAAGCGAGTACTCGCATTCCGTGTCATCATACAAATGTTCCATGACCATCATCAACGTACCCAATATCGCTGAATAAACACCCAAATTACTCATCTTTAACTCACAATGTCCTCGCATTCGAGCCAAAGCGTATTTGTTTATCGCTTGTTGAACCGGAACCAGCATCAAGTCGCCCGCTTGCACGATCTCCCCTCCGATCACCACCATATCCGGATTAAACAAATGCACCATCGTGGCAATCCCTTCTCCCAACTTCTCTCCCGCACGATGCAAGAGATCAATAGCCGAAATATCATCCTTCCGAGCGGCCTCGATAATCTCCTGTAATGGTTTGCCTGCCACTTTCTCGATAGCCCGTCCTGAAGACACGGTTTCCAAACAACCGATCTTCCCGCAATGACACGATGCCTCCAGTCCTGAGATACGAATATGCCCGAACTCTCCCGCCATGCCAATACCCCCACGATACAATTTCGAATTCAGGATCATCCCCAAACCGATACACTCGTTCACGCTAACACACAAAACATTATTCACATCCTTGGCTACCCCGAACGTGTGTTCTGCCATGGCCATCACGTTAGAATCGTTATCAATAAATACAGGAATTTGCAGCATTTCCTCCAAAATACTCTTGATCCCCGGTTGTTCATACGTCAAATAAGTATACGAAGTTCCCTCCCGGTCAATCAAACCCGGAAGAGCAAAACCCGCCATCTTGATCTTTGCCCGATCAACATTCAATCGCCCGATCGTCTCGTCAATTTTCTCTCCCACATAACGAAGAGTCGCCTCATCATCCTGTCCTTCCAGTATCGAAGGATATTCCAGAATCCCCTCAATCGGCTCATTCTTCAAATTAAAAATAGCCACCCGCAGGTACTCACGACCAATATCCACACCTAATATATAAGCAGCATCCGGATTTAACGAAAATACGTGAGGACGTTTTCCCCCAATTGAATTCCCGCATCCCCGGTCAATCACCCATCCCTCTCCTATCAACTCTTCAATCATGCGACTGACCGTCGGCGTGGTCACGTTCGTCAGGCGACAAATTTCAGGCTTGGACAACTCTCCCATCCGGTAAAGAAACCCGATAATTGCTTTCTTCTGCAAGTACCGTTTCTCTTTCAATCCCGGTAGTGAACCTTTATTTATGGTATTCGAGTCATTCATAGCTCTCCGTTTTTCAAAAAGAATTGTGTTTATTGTTCCACAAATATACAAATACTTTCTAAAATATTTACGTAAGTCATGCTAAAAATGAAAAATATTTTCATTACAAACTCTATTTTATAAAATTCCATTCCCCAAACGAGTACTTGAAAATAAAAAAGTGTATTTTTACAAATCAATCATTAAAAGGGGATTTAGCGACCATGGTAACGAAATTGGAAATACAAAAACACTTGAAATTCCTGAAAAACGGGGCAAGTAAAAAGTTCTTCGAACTATTCAACAACTTCGACGAAGAAGATTTGTGTGACCGTAAAAATTTCACCGGACACATCACGGCAAGTGGAACCATTATCCACGTTCCCACTCGTAAAGTCCTGTTACTGCATCACAAGACCCTTGATAAATGGCATATTCCCGGTGGCCACGTGGACCTCAACGATGACTCTCTCTTCGATGCTGCATTACGGGAAGTGGAAGAAGAAACCGGACTGACAGCCGAACAACTAATTCCCATCAACCTCATTAAAAACAAACCCTATTGCGTCGAAATCAATTCCCACCCGATCCCACGTAACGAGAAGAAAAACGAAGATCAGCACTATCATCACGATTTTCGTTTCATGTTCGCATATACCGGGAATACACGCATACACATAGACTTGAACGAAAGCCTGAATTACAAATGGCTTTCTATCGACGATCCCTACCTGCAAGAGATCATGACAGCTCCCGAAACACTCGATTCTATTTTGCTGGAAGGACTGGAAAGTTTCGAACAATCCGTTAAACTGGCTCGTCATAACGATTACCTCGTAACACCCCTAGCCAGCTACTTGTTTCAATTAGGTCAACATCATTACGACCGGGGCAACTGGGAATCCGCGGAGCAAATGTTCCGTCGCTCTATTTCCGCTTACGAGAACACGTACGACGACGAGTACGAGACGCCTCCATCCATCCTGGCCGCTTGCTGGAACCTAGCAACAGTCTACGAAAAAACAAATCGTCATTCTCAGAAATTACAAGCACTTGAAAAAGGCCTAAACTTTGCCAAGGAATTCTCCCGTCTCGACGAGAACTTCCTTCCCGAAATCTCCGAGTTCACGGAACGGATTGATGCCTCCCGTCATTCCACGGGACAGCTATAACATCCCTCCCCTTCGAACTCGACTTCCACGGTCAAGTGATCTATGCCCGCCTCCTTCAACCGATCCACGGCATCATGTTTCACCCGGATAGCATCCGCCCGTGAAATATCATCTGCCACAATCAAGTGAGCCGAAGCGATATTCCTTTCCCCGTCCAGCGTCCACACGTGCAGGTCATGCACGTCCTTCACGTTCGGCACCTCCAGTAAAATGGCCTTTATCTTATCCTCCGGCATATGTTCCGGCGCAGCTTGTAAAAGGATTCTAAAAATTGCGTACAAATTCCGACACACGTTTGTCAGAATAAACACTCCGATACCAACCGAAAGCAACGGGTCAATAAAATACCATCCCGTATAACGAATAATCACGCTACCGATCAACACGGCTACCCATCCCAGCACGTCCTCCAGCAAATGCAACATCACAGCCCGCTGGCTGATCGAATTTCCTCTCATCAATCGCAAAGCAGCGAACCCGTTCACGACAAGTCCCGCCACTGCCAACCACATCATCCCGGAGTAATTCACCTCCGCGGGATAAAATAGACGGGGAATCGTCTCCATGAACACGAATATCGCCCCTACCAGCAACACGATCGAATTGATTAACGCCCCTAGCGTCGAAAATCGTTTATACCCGTAGGTAAATGTCACGGTCCTCCTCTTTCTCGAATAACGTTCCAGAAAATAAGAAACCCCGATAGAAAAAGCATCCCCGAAATCATGTACCGCATCGGAAATAATAGCCACCGAATTGGTCCATATTCCCCCGACAATCTCGATAACGGCAAATCCCAGATTTAGAAAAAAAGCGATACCTAGATTCTTTGTACTCTCTCCATGAGCGTGTTGAAGTCCGGTATGTGAATGATTGTGTCCCATAATTACATTCTTTAATAACAAAAATACTCATTTTACGAAAGAAAGTTTCATTCCTATCTAATAAAAATCTATCTTTGCCCCTCGAAAAAGTGGAAAGATTTGGCTGATTGCAACCACGGAAAAAAAGCGCTAAAATGCATATTTAATTCTGAATTCAACCATCCATGTACTTTCCTATAGTTTAATTTACGATTTATGATTTGCGATTTACGTACAGAAAATAATTCCATGCACTTTAAATCTAAAATCTAAAATCTTTAAATCTAAAATGAATTATGGGATATTTATTTACATCTGAATCTGTATCGGAAGGTCACCCCGACAAAGTGGCAGACCAAATTTCCGATGCCGTACTTGACAAAATCATCGCCTTTGACCCGGATGCCAAAGTAGCTTGTGAGACCTTGGTGACCACCGGACAAACCATTGTTGCCGGGGAAATCAAAACCAAAACGTACGTAGACGTGCAACATATCGCCCGGGAAGTAATCAATCGTATCGGCTACACGAAAAGCGAATACATGTTCGACGGGAACAGTTGTGGGGTACTGAGCGCCATTCATGAGCAATCTCCCGACATCAACCGCGGAGTCGTTCGGGAAGACCCCATGGAACAGGGAGCCGGAGATCAAGGCATGATGTTCGGTTACGCCTGTAACGAGACGGATAACTACATGCCGCTATCTCTTGAGTTATCACATTTACTATTGTACGAGCTGGCACAAATCCGCAAAGAAGGTCAAGAAATGACCTACCTGCGTCCAGACTCCAAATCGCAAGTAACTATCGAATACGGGGAAGACAATAAACCCGTACGGATTCACACCATCGTGATCTCCACCCAACATGACGAGTTTGTCAAAGCCACGGCACCCACCCCGGATGCACAACTGGAAGCCGATGCTCAAATGGTGGATCAAATACGCTGGGATATCATCAATATCTTGTTGCCAAGAGTGAAACGCCAACTGCCGGAACGAGTACAGGCCCTTTTCGACGAAGATCTGATTCTTCACGTGAACCCTACCGGGAAATTCGTGATCGGTGGTCCTCACGGGGATACGGGATTAACTGGAAGAAAAATTATCGTTGACACCTACGGGGGCAAAGGAGCCCACGGGGGAGGTGCTTTCTCCGGGAAAGATCCATCTAAAGTGGACCGTTCTGCCGCTTATGCCGCACGGCACATCGCCAAAAACATGGTTGCTGCCGGAATTGCCGATGAGATACTGATACAGATTTCATACGCTATCGGTATCGCACAACCTGTCGGAGTTTTCGTAAACACTTACGGGACGGCCAAAGTGAACTTAAGCGATGCCGCCATTGCCGAGAAAATCACCTCTATCTTTGATTTGCGCCCGAAAGCCATCGAGGAACGTCTGAAACTCCGCAACCCGATTTATCAGGAAACAGCAAGCTACGGCCATATGGGACGTACTCCCAGAATTGTAAAAAAGGTATTCACCTCGAATTACTGGCCAACCATCGAGAAAGAAGTAGAACTTTTCACGTGGGAGAAGCTAGATTACATAGAGAAGATCAAAGAGGCATTTAAATAAGGCAATTATATACTATTTTACAGCATATGCCTGTAATGCTTGTTTTTATGCTCAAACACCTCCGTCACTTGGCAACGAAAGAGACGGGGGTGTTTTATGTGAAACAAGAGTTTTGCCCCCTTTATCCAAACAACCACCTTGTAGTTTCCTAAAATTGGTTTACTAGATTTGACATTCAATAAAT
>OODJ01001285.1_pt1 | contig 20668 bp, 15 predicted proteins | sample 1671611 | NCBI WGS metagenome assembly OODJ01 (sample SAMN06348174, study PRJEB24527) | human gut metagenome | biome: human gut; feature: ankylosing spondylitis patient; material: feces | host: Homo sapiens | place: China | collected 2015-10 | reverse complement strand
TCCTTCCCTTTCTTTAGAGGTAAATTATTATATATAAATATATATATAATAATTTAAATATATATACTTATAATTTGATAGCTGCAAACTCGCAATATACCCCCTCCGCTGAAAACTGTCACAACTGTCACAACTGTCACGCTGTAACGCCCCTTGGTCTTTCACTTTTATGTATCTCTTATAGCACCAAGTCTCGATATTTGTAAAAACATTTTCTCCACTCCGTATAGGTTGTCCTACATGGAGTGGAGAATTTCGTATCGTGTGGAGTATCTTCTATGTCATGACCAGATCCAGGTCCTTTGTGAGCTTTTTCATCGCCGGGTTCTTCTCCATAAGAAGTTCCAGAACTTCATTCTTGGTCAGAACCTTGCCTACCTCTTCCTGGTCGGCAAGGCGATAGCTGATGCTCAGTTCGCTGTTGTGAAGACCTAAGACGAAAGTCTTGAGAATGCGGTTCTTGATGTTCAAAACGTCGTCTAGTAAGAGCTGGTTGTTGATGATAACCTCTATCTGCGGATAGTTGGTTATCTTCGGTACAATACTCTTCATGCGGTTGGCTAAACCTATGAAATCCAGCTTGTTCTGCATTCTCATGCACATACTGAACCATGTTGCTTCCACCTGCTCCTGGGTGAACTCGTTCTGGTCGCCCGTGATGGTCGCTTTTTCCTCATTGGTATCATCATACGGACTGTGCAGGCGGCGCTGGTTCTCCTCCCTCTTCTTCAGGTTAGAGAAAGTCATGCCTATGCCGCCCAGCTTGATATTCTTGAGTCGTGGCTTGTGAGGCGATGCAGCATCAGTAGCAGCTCCGGCAGCGGCTGAGTCTTCAGGAGAGGCAGATGCGGCTGCGGTGGCAGATGCAGAATAAGATGCAGCATTGGAGGCTGCAGAAGCGGCTGTCGGTGCCCCTGACGAAGGCACAGCAGTAGCGGTAGCAGCAGACGTTCCCGGCTGTGATGACCGGTTTTCGCTGCTGCCAGAAGGCTCAGAACCTGCACCCTGAGAGGCAAGCTTAGACTGAGCCAGAAGTTTCTGAAACAGGGATTTTAATCTATTGGGCGTACGCCCCGCACTAGGCACATCCTGATCCTCGGGCTGCGTAATCTGGCCTATCTGTATCAGGGTGAGCTCTACCAGTAATCGCTTGTTGCTGCTGGCGCGGTAATGGATATCGCACTGGTTCATCAGTTCCAGCGCCTTATATAAGAAAGGTGTAGGTGCCTTCTGGGCCTGAGCCTGGAACTTGGCTTTCTGGTCGTCACTGGTTTCGAGCAGAGGCAGGGTCTGAGGATCCTTCGCCATCATCACATTGCGCACATGCTGGGCAAGCCCCTGTATCATGTTGCCGCCATCGAAACCGCGGCTCAGAATGCCGTCGAGTGTTACCATCATCTCGGCCACCTTATTCTCCAGAGCCAGGTCTACCAGACGGAAATAGTTGTCGCTGTCGAGCACGTTCAGGTCCTCGATCACCTTCTGGTAAGTGATGTTGCCCATGCAGAAACTGGCAGCCTGGTCGAAGATAGAGAGGGCATCGCGCATACCTCCGTCAGCCTTTTCGGCTATCACGGCGAGCGCCTGCTCTTCATATTGTATGCCTTCCTTCTCAGCCACCATCTTCAGGTGGTTGATGGTATTGGCTACCGTCATTCGTTCGAAGTCGTAAATCTGACATCGGCTCAGGATGGTAGGCAGAATCTTATGCTTCTCGGTAGTGGCGAGGATGAAGATGACATGCTGAGGCGGCTCTTCCAACGTCTTGAGAAAGGCGTTGAAGGCAGCTGTAGAGAGCATGTGGACCTCATCGATGATAAACACCTTATACTTGCCCACCTGAGGCGGAATGCGGGTCTGCTCCATCAGAACCTTAATCTGGTCAACACCGTTGTTGCTGGCGGCATCCAGCTCGAAGATGTTGTAGGAACGCTGCTCGTTGAAGGCACGGCAGCTCTCACATTCGTTGCATGCCTCGCCGTCTTCACGAGGATGCTCGCAGTTGATTGCCTTCGCAAAAATGCGGGCACAAGTGGTTTTTCCCACACCTCTCGGACCGCAGAAAAGATAGGCGTGCGCCAGCTTGCCGCTCTTCACTGCATTCTTCAAAGTGGTGGTCAATGCACTCTGTCCGACAACCGAATCGAAGGTCATCGGACGGTACTTTCTTGCAGAAACTATATACTCTTCCATTATTTTTTCTTAATTGATGATGCAAAGATAACAAAAAAATATTATCTTTGCAAACAAATTCGGAAGAAATGAGTAAAAAACTTGGTATTATATGGAATTATCTCGCTCATTATAAGTATCTTATAGTGATTGTAACGGGTGTTCTGGTAGTTGGTGTAGTTGACGACAACAGTGTAAGGCAGCACATTAAGTACCAGATAGAGATTGCTACGCTCCGTTCGGAGATAGAAAAGTATCGTGAGCAGTATGAAAACGACAAGCATACCCTGCGCGATATGCAGCATGGTGCGCGGGCATTTGAGAAGATAGCCCGCCAGCGTTATTTCATGAAGGCTGATGATGAGGACATCTTTGTATTGAGTTCGGATATTCCGGAAAAAACTAACGAACAAGACGAAAATGAAACAATTGAGTAAACTGGAAAGTGCTATTTTCTTGCTGGGCGGCGTGCTGATGGTTGTCGGTGCGGCTTGCTTCGCATTTGGTTTTTCACATCCGCAGCTGGTGCAGGTAACGAGCTGGGGGTTCCTGCTGGGTACCATACTCTTCAGTGTAATGCAGGCGATGCAGTTCTATGAGGGACCTTCGCTGGTTATCCACCGCCTGAAGCGCATGCAGTATGTAGCAGACATCTTCTTCGTGCTCTCAGGCATCTCGATGGTAGATACGGTGTATGCTTTCCTGCGCCGCTGGTTTGAGAATTATGAGACCTATATCACCTATTTCTATAATAAGTGGGTAGTCTTCCTTCTCATCGCAGCCCTTCTGGAACTGTATACCACGCATCGCATCTCTCATGAACTGAAGAAGGAAAACAATCAGTAATATAGAAAGGACGAGAAAAAAGCTTTCGGTGGCCAATAGGAGTGCAAACAAAACATAAATCTTGTAAGAATGAATTAAATTGCTGCAATTTATTTCGTCAGTTCAAATTAAGATTGTATTTTTGTTCACCGAAAGTGATATAGATAGCTTATGAATAGAATATTTTACGCATTCATTGCCTTGATGGCACTTGCATCTTGTGCCAACAGTTACGATATCTCGGGTACTTCTAACGTAAGTACTCTGGACGGACGCATGCTGTACCTTAAGATACTGGAAAACAACGATTTCAAGAACGTGGATTCTTGCGATGTAGTGCACGGACAGTTCCATTTTCAGGGTTCTGTCGACTCTATGAAGATGGCGAATATCTTCATGGATGATGACCCTGTGCTGCCGCTGGTGCTGGAGAGTGGAAGCATTACGGTGAAGCTCGATGATACACAGCAGGTGGTAAGCGGTACTCCTATGAACGATAAACTCTTCGGATTCTTCAAGAAATACCAGCAGATTCAGAATCAGTTGCGCGAACTGGTACACAAGCACGACCAGGCTATCATGAACGGTAGCGATATGGAGGCTGTCAACAAGCAGCTGAACGAGGAATCCATCCGCCTTTCTGAGCAGGAAGACAAGCTCATCACTTCGTTTGTTACCGACAACTTCAACAATGTGCTGGGACCGGGCGTCTTCTTCCTCGTTACAATGGGCAACCAGTATCCGATGCTCTCTCCTTGGATTGAGGATATCATGAGCAAGGCTACCGACTATTTCAAGAATGATCCTTATGTAAAGGACTATTATAAGAAAGCTCAAGAGAATCAGGAGATTATGAACGGTACACGAGATGCGCAGAGCGGCATGCAGTCAGAGATGGAAGCGGCTCCACAGGTAAATCCTGATGCGGCTCCGGCACCTACAGCCAACGAACTGGCTGCGCCTACGATTCCTGGAAAACAGGAAGGTCAGGAGTAGAAACAGGGCTCTTTCAAGGTCTTGGGCATTAACATCTTGTAAAACTCTTCATTTTATAAGTTTAGTAATATGAAATTAATCAAGAATGGAACCATTATAAATGAGGGTCGCTCTTTTGTGGGCGACCTCTTGGTGGATGGTGAATTTATCAAGGAGATATATGAAGGCGAGGCACCCCGTGGCAATTACGATGAAGTCATCGATGCCTCGGGGTGTTTTGTTTTGCCGGGTGTGATTGATGATCATGTTCACTTCCGTGAGCCGGGACTTACGCAGAAGGCTGACATCGAGAGCGAAAGCCGCGCTGCTGCCTTTGCTGGTGTGACCAGTTATTTTGATATGCCTAACACGGTACCTCAGACTACCACTCTGGAGGCCTGGCAGGCAAAGCGGCAGCTGGGCGCTGAGAAGAGTCATGTGAACTACAGTTTCTTCTTTGGTGCTACCAATGATAATGTAAATGATTTTGAACAGCTCGATACGCATCGTGTGCCGGGAATCAAGCTCTTTATGGGCTCCAGTACGGGCAATATGCTGGTGGATAAATATGAGGCGCTGCAGGCTATCTTCAAGAAGGCGAAAGAACTGGACCTGCCGGTGATGACCCACTGCGAGGATACCGAAATCATCAACCGCAACATGCAGCTGGCTAAGCAGAAATGGGGTGAGGACCCTGCCGTAGAACATCATCCGGAAATACGCAGCGAGGAGGCTTGCTATGAAAGCAGCCGTCTGGCGGTGCAGCTGGCTAAGGAAAGCGGGGCGCATCTCCATATCGCTCACGTTACTACGGCTAAGGAACTGGAGTTCTTTGGTAAGGATGAAAATATTACAGGAGAGGCTGTTGTAGCTCATCTCATGTTCTCTGATAAAGATTACGCTGTGAAGGGCGCACGCATCAAATGCAACCCTGCAGTAAAGACCGCTGCTGACCGCGAAGCTTTGCGTAAGGCGCTGAGTAATGGTAAGATAACTGTAGTAGGTACCGATCATGCTCCTCATCAGTTGAAGGATAAACAGGGCGGTTGTGCCAAGGCTGCATCAGGTATGCCAATGGTACAGTTCTCACTGGTAAGCATGCTGAAACTTGTTGACGAAAAGGTAATCAGTATCGAGCGCCTGGTTGAACTGATGTGCCATAATCCAGCCCGTCTGTTCCATATCAGTCAGCGCGGCTTCCTGTGTCCGGGTTATAAGGCAGATGTCGTTGTGGTGCGCAAGGGAGAGCCTTGGAAGGTGACCGCAGAGGTGATTCAGAGCAAGTGTAAATGGAGTCCTGTAGAGGGTGATGAGTTTGCATGGAAAGTGGAACAGACTTTCTGTAACGGTCATCTTATCTATAACAAAGGCGTGTTTGATTCCGCTTGCAGAGGAGAGGAACTGGAGTTCAGAAATAATTCCTGAAAAGGGAAATCTTACGGGGATTGTAAAATAAAATATCGTATCGGATGCGAAGAATAGTATACAATATAAGCGAAATTGAGCCATATATCAACTGGCTATACTTTTATCATGCCTGGGGATTGAGCGGCAAACCTCGAGAGGAAAAGGAAAAACTGAAGGCTGAGGCGCTCGATATGCTCCATTCATGGGAAGGCGAATATCATACCTATGCCGTCTTCGGACTCTTCGAGGCGAACAGCGAGGGGGATGATATCTGGCTGGAAGGGCAGAAAGTCCGCTTCCCGATGCTCCGACAGCAGCATCCGGCGGCTCAGGGAGAACCCAATCTCTGTCTGGCTGATTTCATCCGTCCTCTGGGTAGTGGAATAACAGACCGGCTGGGTATCTTCTGCACGACGGTAGATGGCGGTCTGGAGAAGAAATATCGCTCGGACGACTACCTCAATATGATGGCACAGACACTCTGCGACCGGTTGGCTGAAGCCACGGCAGAGAAGTTGCACGAAGAGGTGAGACGCAGCATCTGGGGCTATGCTCCCGACGAGCAGCTGAGCATCGAAGAGCAGCATCTGGAGCGCTATCAGGGCATCCGTCCGGCTATAGGATATCCTTCGCTGCCCGATACCAGTGCCAACTTCATCATCGACCAGCTCATCGATATGAGTCAGGTGGGCATCCGGCTCACCACAAGCGGAATGATGACGCCTCATGCCAGTGTTTCGGGGCTGATGTTTGCACATCCCAAGTCGCGGTATTTCGAACTGGGACGGATAGGAGACGACCAGCTTCGCGACTATGCACAGCGCAGAGGAGTGCCCGTGCAGGCAATGAAAACGTATCTTCAATCAAGTTTGATCAAGAAATGATAGCAAGAATATTGATACTCGTAGTGGTATTCACCCTGTTGCCGTATCTGTGGATATATAAAAGGTATGGCAAGTTACGGCTGAAGAGTCTCTGGCAGCGGGTGCTCTTCTGGTTGCCGGCTTTCGTGGTTATCGCCTACAGCGCATATATCACGATGCTGCCCAACTTCCTGCCACGCAATCCGGTGCTCATCGACATCTGGTTTGTGATAATGGCAGTATGTGCGGTTCCGCAGTTTGTCTTCAGCCTGTTCAGTGTCTTCGGTTGGTGCTGTATGCGGCTCCTTCACGGCCATCGCAACTGGGGCAAGCTCCTCGGACTGGTAGTGGGAGCGGTGGCGTTCTTCTGCTTTATCTACGGATTTACCGAAGGTTTTCCTAAGATGCAAGTCAAGCGTATCACCATCTATGTACCTAATCTGCCGAAGTCTTTCGAGGGCTATCGCATCGTTCAGTTCAGCGACATCCATCTCGGGTCATACTATGGCTGGCGTGGTCATCTGCCTCAGCGCGATATCGACAGCATTAATGCCGAAAAACCTGATCTGATTTGCTTTACGGGTGATTTACAGAATGTTACGCCCGATGAACTGCCTGAGTATCAGGCGCTGCTCAGCAGTCTGAAAGCCAGAGATGGCGTGATGAGTGTGCTGGGTAATCACGATTACACCTATTATATGGATGTAGATGATGAGCAGGAGATAGCTGCGCTCGAGAAGCGTATGCAGGACTTCCAGCGGAGTTGCGGATGGCGCCTGCTGATGAATGAGCATGTGGCGGTGCATAGAGGCGCTGACAGCATCTATGTGGCTGGTACAGAGAACTATGACAAACCCAAGCGAACCAACGTAAGGAAGGCGCTGTATGGCATCAGACCGGGCTCTTTCGTGCTGATGCTGCAGCATATTCCGAAGCAATGGCGCGAGACCTGGCCTTCTACTATTAATAAGGAGAAGGATGAGGATGGTGATGTGATAGGACCTGACAGGAAGGATTCGCTGGTCGTAGCACCGCAGCTTACGCTGAGCGGTCATACGCATGCGGGGCAGATCAGTATCCTGGGCTTGCGTCCGTCGATGTTTACTCCTTATGATTACGGCCTCTTCGAGGAGGAAGGTTGCCAGCTCTATACCACATCGGGTCTGGGCGGTACCGTTCCAATCCGCATCGGGGCTACGGCAGAAATCGTGGTCATCACACTGAAGAGAAAATAAGGAGTGTTGAATGTTAAATGTTGAGTGTTAAATTATTCATTCTTAATAAAAAATGAAGTACTTATATCGTCTGTATCAGCTTGTGATATGCTTGCCTATCCTCTTGTTGGCTAGCGTTTTAACCAGTGTAACTACTGTTTTGGGATGTATGCTGGGTAATGGTCATTTCTGGGGTTATTATCCTGGTAAGTATTGGTCCTGGCTTTGGGTCCGCATCCTCCTTCTGCCTGTAAAAGTAGAGGGACGTGAGCATCTCAAGAAGAACCAGAGTTATGTTTTCGTGGCCAATCATCAGGGTGCTTTCGATATCTTCCTGATTTACGGCTTCCTGGGCAGAAACTTCAAGTGGATGATGAAGAAGGGCTTGCGCAAAGTGCCTCTCATCGGTATCGCCTGTGAGTATGCGCACCACATCTTTGTAGACAAGAGCGGACCTTCGAAGATCCGTGCTTCTTATGACCGTGCTCGTGAGGTGCTCAAAGAGGGCATGTCGCTGGTGGTATTCCCTGAAGGTGCCCGCACGTTTACGGGTCATATGGGCGTGTTTCGCCGTGGCGCTTTCATGCTTGCCGATGAACTGCAGTTGCCGGTATGTCCGCTTACCATCAATGGCAGTTTCGATGTGAAGCCTCGTATGAAGGACATCTACTGGGCTTTCTGGCATCCTCTGAAGCTCACTATTCATGAGCCTATTGAGCCGATTGGCAAGGGAGCTGACAATATCAAGAACCAGATGAACAAGAGCTATGAGGCGATTATGAACGGACTTGACAAGAAATATCAGGGTTTTGTAGAGAATCCGGACCAATAATTTCGGGTTTTCGCTTGTTATTTCAAAAATAAGTTGTAATTTTGCATCTGTATTACATTATTTAGTATCAGAATCATTAAAATTAGAAGAAGTTATGAGTGATAGCATAGTAATCATTCCTACATATAATGAGAAGGAAAACATCGAGAAAATCATCCGTGCTGTCTTCGGTCTCGAAAAGCAGTTTGATATTCTCGTTATCGATGACGGAAGTCCTGATGGTACTGCTGCCATCGTCAAGGGCTTGATGGCTAATGAGTTTGCCGGTCGTCTGCATATCCTGGAGCGTTCGGGTAAACTCGGTTTGGGTACTGCCTATATCATGGGCTTCAAATGGTCATTGAAGCAGGGCTATGACTTCATCTTCGAGATGGATGCCGACTTCAGTCATGATCCTAATGATTTGCCTCGTCTCTATGCGGCAACTCACGATGAGGGGTATGATGTGGCTGTAGGCTCAAGATATATTTCGGGTGTGAACGTGGTCAACTGGCCTATCGGACGCGTTTTGATGAGCTATTTCGCTTCTAAATACGTACGTATCGTAACCGGATTTAAGGTGAATGATACCACAGCAGGATTCGTCTGCTACCGACGTAAGGTGTTGGAAACCATAGATTTGGATGCTATCCGCTTCAAGGGCTATGCTTTCCAGATAGAGATGAAATATACGGCTCATCGAATAGGTTTCAAGATCAAGGAGGTGCCGGTCATCTTTGTTAACCGTCGTGAAGGTGTGAGCAAGATGAGTGGTGGCATCTTTGGTGAGGCTTTCTTTGGCGTGATGCGACTGCGCCTGGATGGCTGGTTCAAGAAATATCCGAAGAAGGATTAATACTCAGTAATCACTACTCAGTAATCAGTAATCACTAATCAGTACTTGGATGGAAATCCAAAAGATAGAAAAAACATACGGGCGTTCGCCACAGGCGGATGCCCTCTTTGATTTGATGGGGAAGAAGTCGGTTCATTCCATTTTTCTCCAGGGTTTGCTGTGCTCTTCAGCTCCGATGTTCTTTGCTTCTCTGCAGGGGAAGATGAGGCGTTCGGTACTCTTCGTACTGGATGATGCCGATGAAGCAGGCTATTTTTATCACGATCTCACTCAGATGATGGGGCAGGAGAAGGTCTTCTTCTTTCCTTCCAGCTATCGGCGTGCCGTGAAATACGGGCAGCGTGATGCAGCGAACGAAATCCTACGTACAGAGGTGCTGGCGCGCCTCTCTTCGGGAGGACATTTCCCGGTAGTCACTTATCCCGATGCACTGGCAGAACTCGTTGTGGCTAAGCAGAATCTGGATGAACGGATTCTGAAACTGACTGTAGGTCAGCAGATTGCTCAGACCGATGTGGTTCATACTCTGCGCGATTTCGAACTCAAAGAAACCGATTATGTTTATGAACCGGGCCAGTTTGCCGTGCGTGGAAGCATCCTCGATGTCTATTCCTACAGCTGCGAATATCCGTTCCGTATCGACTTCTTCGGCGATGAGATTGACACCATCCGTACCTTTGATGTTGAGACCCAGCTCTCGCAGGCAAAGCGCACAGAGATAGAAATCGTGCCCGAACTCGCCCATATCGAGAGCAACAAGCAGTGTTTCCTCAATTTCCTCTCCGAAAGTACGCCAGTCGTTGTGAAAGACCTTTCTTTCGTTTGCGACCGCATCGGTCAGATCTATACCGAAGGCTTCTCATCGCAGAGCCTTACCGAGCAGCTGGAGGGAGCTACTGAGGTAGAGGCTGAGCGCATCAGACATGACATGAAGACCGAGCTCAACCTCGTTTCTCCGCTCGATTTCAAGAAGGCAGTAGCGGCTCATCTCCGTATCGAGTTCGGCAAGGTCGCTCCGCCAGAGAGTTCGGCTGTGATACCTTTCAATATCGCTCCACAGCCTCTTTTCCATAAGAATTTCAATTTGCTTTGCCAGACTCTGGAGGATTTCCTGCTCCAGGGTTACACCTTATATATATTGGCAGATAGCCAGAAGCAGCAACAGCGCCTGAAGGATATCTTTGAAAGCGAAGAGCTGAAGCGCTACGCCATCCGTTTTACACCGGTAGACAAGACGCTTCATGAAGGCTTTACTGACCATGACAAGAAGTGCTGTTTCTTTACCGATCATCAGATTTTTGACCGTTTTCATAAATATAACCTGCGCTCAGATAAAGCGAGAGCCGGCAAGATGGCACTCACCATGAAGGAACTGCAGGAGATGGAAGTGGGAGATTTTATCGTGCATGTAGACTTCGGTATCGGCAAGTTCGGCGGTCTGGTTAGGGTTCCTACGGGCAACAGCTATCAGGAAATGATCCGTATCGTCTATACGAACAATGACAAGGTGGATGTTTCTATCCACTCGCTTTATAAAATCAGCAAATATCGCCGCAGCGATACCGGTACTCCGCCTCGCCTGTCTACACTGGGTACAGGTGCCTGGGATAAACTAAAGGACAAAGCTAAGAAGCGAATCAAGGACATTGCGCGCGACCTGATCAAACTCTATGCCCAGCGCCGACGCGAGAAGGGATTCGCCTTCAGTGCCGACAATTATCTGCAGCATACGCTGGAGGCTTCCTTCCTGTATGAAGATACGCCAGACCAGAATAAGGCTACCCAGGAGGTGAAGAAGGATATGGAGAGCGGCAGACCGATGGACCGTCTGGTTTGTGGCGATGTGGGCTTCGGCAAGACTGAGGTTGCCATCCGTGCAGCCTTCAAGGCAGCGTGCGACAGCAAGCAGGTTGCGGTGCTGGTGCCTACTACCGTTCTGGCTTTCCAGCACTATCAGACTTTCAAAAAGCGTCTGGAAGGCATGCCTGTAAGGGTAGACTATCTCAGTAGAGCCCGTACAACGAAGGAAACCAGAGAGGTGCTTGACGCCCTGAAAGAGGGTAAGATTGATATCCTCATAGGTACACATAAGCTGATATCAAAGACCGTGAAATGGCATGACCTGGGACTGCTCGTCATCGATGAAGAGCAGAAGTTCGGTGTGTCTACCAAAGAGAAACTCCGTCAGCTCAAGGTAAATGTCGATACACTCACGATGAGTGCCACTCCGATTCCGCGAACCCTCCAGTTCTCTCTGATGGGCGCCCGGGATATGAGTATCATGCGCACTCCGCCACCTAACCGTTATCCGATTCATACCGAACTGGTAACGTTTAGTAGTGAAGTTATCTGCGATGCCATCAATTTCGAGATGAGCCGAAACGGACAGGTTTATTTCGTATGCGACAGAATATCCAAGCTTCCGGAGCTCAAGATGCTCATCGAGAAGCATATTCCAGACTGTAGAGTAGCAATCGGTCACGGACAGATGAAGCCTGAGGATTTGGAGAAAATCATCATGGGCTTTATCAATTACGATTATGATGTACTGCTTTCTACCACTATTGTAGAGAACGGTATCGACATTTCCAATGCCAATACGATTATCGTGAGCGATGCTCATCACTTCGGATTGAGTGACCTGCATCAGATGCGTGGACGCGTAGGAAGAAGCAACAAGAAGGCTTTCTGCTATCTGATGGCGCCACCTAAGAGTGCACTTACTCCTGAGGCGCGTCGCCGTCTGGAGGCGCTGGAGACGTTCAGCGAACTTGGTAGCGGCTTCAATCTCGCCATGCAGGACCTGGATATCCGCGGTGCGGGTAATCTGCTGGGCTCTGAGCAGAGCGGTTTTATGGAAGATCTGGGTTATGAAACCTACCAGAAGATTCTCTCTCAGGCTGTCACAGAGTTGAAGAACGAGGAGTTCTGTGATCTTTATCAGGAGAAGATGGATGAAGGTGCCCAGCTTACGGGTGATGATTTCGTTGACGATTGTGGCATAGAGAGCGATCTGGAGATGTATTTTCCTCAGACTTATGTGCCGGGTGACAGTGAGCGCATGCTCCTTTATCGTGAACTGGACCGTCTGGAGAGCGATGAGGAAGTAAAGGCTTACCGCAAGCGTATGATAGACCGTTTTGGTCCTGTGCCTCATGAAGCAGATGAACTGATGCATGTGGTAGGTCTGCGTAGGGTAGGCAAGAAGCTAGGTTGCGAGAAGATTATTCTCAAGCAGGGCTATATGCAGATGCAGTTTGTGAGCAATGTAAACAGTCCGTTCTACAGAAGTCAGATGTTTAATCGCATACTCGCTTACGTTACCAGTCATATTCAAGATTGTGTTCTGAAGGAAAAATTCAACAAGCGAATGCTTCGCATCAATGATGTGAAGACTGTAGGGCAGGCTGTAAATCTGTTGAATCAGATATCGCAGATAGATTTAGGTAATGAAAAGAAATAATCTGTGTCTACAGTCTATGGGTAAAAATCCTGTATCAATTGTGAAAGTAGACAATGAAATAGACTACTGATTTGTACTGAAAGATTATAAATCAGACAACGTTACATGATGATATGTTTCAGTTTGGTGTATAAAAAAACATTGGAATCCCAATATCCCTATTGAGTTCCAATGTTTTATTTTTTGTATAAGTAAAAGATGATGATAAGCGTTTCACAACGCATTTTGAATTTTTCTGTTGCAAAGATACTATTTTTCATTATAATATAGGGGGTAATATTTGATATTTTATGGGGTAATATTTGATTAAATTTATAAAAACGACACTGAAAACGCACTTATATAACAAATAATACCTGTAGAATGAACTATTTTATTGGATAAAAATAAAAAAATAGTGGAAAAACACATAAAAAAGTTCTTTATTTCATTTTTTATTTGTACCTTTGTTCTGGCATACAACAATTTTAAACATATATATAAATATGAGACAGAAAAAGTACATTTTAAGCGAGCAGGAACTTCCTACTCAGTGGTACAACATTCAGGCAGATATGCCTAACAAGCCATTGCCACCGTTGAACCCTCAGACACACCAGCCAATGAATGCTGATGATTTGTCACACGTATTTAATAAGGAGTGCTCAAAGCAGGAACTTGATACAGAGCACGCTTGGATTGATATTCCGGAAGATGTGCTGGAGAAGTATACCTTCTACCGTTCAACCCCTCTTGTACGTGCTTACGCCCTTGAGGAGGCACTCGGTACTCCGGCGCATATCTATTTCAAGAATGAGAGTACCAATCCGTTAGGCTCTCATAAAATCAATTCAGCCATTCCTCAGTGCTACTACTGTAAGCAGGAGGGTGATACCAATGTCACTACAGAGACTGGTGCAGGACAGTGGGGTGCAGCCCTCTCTTATGCAGCAAAACTCTACGGTCTGGAGGCAGCAGTTTATCAGGTAAAGATTACCATGCAGCAGAAACCATACCGTTCCAGCATCATGCGTACGTTTGGAGCCACTGTAGAGGGTTCTCCTTCCATGAGTACACGTGCCGGTAAGAATATCATCACACGTGATCCTCATCATCCTGGTTCGCTCGGTACAGCTATCAGTGAGGCTGTTGAGCTGGCTACCACAACACCAGGCTGTAAGTATACACTGGGTTCCGTGCTCAATCATGTGGCACTTCACCAGACCATCATCGGTCTAGAGGCAGAGAAGCAGATGGCGATGGCAGGTGAGTATCCTGATCAGGTGATTGCTTGTTTCGGTGGTGGTAGTAACTTTGGTGGTATTGCCTTCCCATTCCTCCGTCACAACTTCACAGGCGAGCGCCATACTGAGTTTATAGCTGCAGAGCCGGAGAGCTGTCCTAAGCTGACTCGCGGTAAGTTCGAGTATGATTTCGGTGATGAGGCAGGTTACACTCCATTGCTGCCAATGTTTACTCTGGGTCATGATTTCAAGCCAGCCAACATTCATGCAGGTGGTCTCCGTTATCATGGTGCAGGCATGATTATCTCCCAGCTTCTGAAGGATGGTTACCTGCATGGTGTAGATATCCCTCAGCTGGAGTCATTCAAGGCGGGTATGCTCTTTGCACAGACCGAGGGTATCATTCCTGCTCCAGAGAGCTGTCATGCGATTGCAGCTGCTATACGTGAGGCTCTGAAGGCTAAGGAAGAGGGCAAGGAGAAGGTTATCCTGTTCTGTCTCTCAGGTCATGGACTTATCGATATGCCGTCTTACGATAGCTTTATCAATGGCGATTTGCACGATTATTCTGTGAGTGATGAAGAAATCCAGCAGTTCCTCAAGGATGTGCCAAAGGTTGACTAATTTTCAGTTAACAGTTAATAGTTTATAGCAAACAGTTGACAATTATTCTTTGAGATATATTGAAATAACAATATCACATTATAAAAGAAGCCAGGCTGCGAAAAGCAACCTGGCTTTTTATTTAGAGATTCTATTCTCTTTTATTTAGAAATTCTATTCTCTGTTCGAGACTTCTATCTTTCATTAGAAGTTCAACCACTCTTCGATAGCCTTAGCGATGACATCGAAGCTTGTGGTAGGCTCGAAGCGGGCTACAACCTGACCCTTCTTGTTAACGAGGAACTTGGTGAAGTTCCACTTGATATCGGCACTCTCCTTGTAGTTAGGATCAGCCTCGCTCAACATCTTGTCGAGAACAGGGTAGAGAGGGTGGCTCTCGTCCCAACCAGCAAATCCCTTACATTCTTTCAGAAATTTGAAGAGAGGGGCAGCATCGTCTCCGTTTACCTTGATCTTCTTGTAGCGCTGGAACTCTGTGCCGTATGTAAGCTTGCAGAACTGATGAATGCTTTCATCTGTACCAGGGGCTTGCTGACCAAACTGGTTGCAAGGAAAATCAAGTATTTCGAAACCTTGAGAATGATAGGTCTCATAAAGTTTCTCCAGTTCCTCATACTGAGGGGTGAAACCACACTTTGTAGCGGTGTTAACGATGAGCAGCACTTCGTTGGCATACTCCTTGAGGGAAACATCCTTTCCCTTTCTGTCTTTAACAGAAAATTCGTAAACAGTTCTCATTTTTTTTATCTTTATGTATGTGTTATCTATATTTCCGATCTCAACTTATATGATCTAGAGTGCAAAGATACTACTTTTCTCTAAGAATACTTCAAGAGTTTTTTTAAAAATTCTAAAAATCGAACAAAATCATAGATGAAGGAATAAGCGTAATATATATAATGTAGATAGATATTGTATATCTAGGTAAGCAGATACCATATACCTGAGTATAGATATCGGTTAGATATAGAATATAGAAGAATAAAATATGTAGACGATATAACTACACAATATCAGTATGAAACAGCATAAAAATAAAAAATGCAGGATTTTCACAAACCCTGCATTCCTTTTTCTTTACCTCTTTTTCCTCAAAAAAACAAAGAAAAAGAGGTTTACGATTAATCTATCATTTAACTTTTCTAAGAACTTGTTGCAAAGGTACTACATTTTCTTATAACACCAAACTTTTTCTCAGTTTTTTTTCAGTAAAAAGGGAAAATTAATCAAATACCCCCCCATTTTTGTATTTTTTTTGCAATATTCGGTCAAAAAACAAAGCAAAACGGCTCAATTTTATGACTATTCTGCTTTTTTCCTTGCTTGAACGTTTTGCTGTGTACGATAACGAAGAAGGCTGTGCCCGGCAACAACTGAAGATATGTTCTGTAATATGTATTATTTTTTTGTCAATACAGATAAAAGCAGCCATCAGTAATGATGACTGCTTTCATCTGTAATTATGCGGGCTATCCCTGCGTTCTGTTTCGGTATTCAGTAGGCACGATACCCGTTTCTTTCTTGAATACTTTCGAGAAATACTTAGGGTCGGTGAAACCTACTGCGAAGGCGATACTGGTCAGTGTATCGTCTGTATTGCGCAACATCTCGCATGCCTTCTTGATACGTATATGGCGAACGAAGTCTACCGGTGTCATTCCGGTTGTTGCTTTCACCTTATTATATAGTACGCTTCGGCTCATACCGATTTCGTTCGAGATGTCATCAATCTTGAGTTCCGGGTTGCCTGCATTTTCAACAACAAACCTGAAGACACGCATCATGGTTCTGTCTTGAATCTGTGCCGCCATAAATGCCAGCTCGCTGCTTGGGTCAACCGCTTCGTTCTCGGCACTAGTTTCAGCCTGGTTAAGAGCAGGCAGAGGAGCTGCTGCAGGCAGTATTCGCAGGGCTGCTATGGCATCTTTATCGCCAGTTTCCTTCAGTTTTCTGATGACATCCATCTGAATGTTGCGGCGCTGGGTGAGGATAGCCTCTATTTGGCCGAGCAGATAAGTGGTAGAGAATGGCTTGGTGATATAGGCAACAATACCTTCATCAAAGCCTCGCTGCTGATCTTTTACGCTTGCCTTGGCCGAGAGAATCATCACTGGGATGTTGTTGAGGGTGGTATCCTGCTTGATCTCGTGAATCATCGACAAACCATCCATCACAGGCATGGTAACGTCTGTAAGAATAAAGTCAGGCATCTCCTTGCGCGCCATCACCAAGCCAGCCTTTCCGTTCTCTGCGAGCAGCACGTTATAGGTAGGCGAGAGGATACTGTAGAGGAACTTGCGCAGGTCGGCATCGTCTTCAACTACCAGTACAGTCTGGTCTTTGTGTTCCGTTTCTCCCTGTGCTTCTTTCTGTTCCTTTCCCATTTCTTCCAGTCGTTCAGCCTCTTCATCCTTTTCTTCTTTCTGTTTATTTACTTCTTCCAGATAGTCGGATGCATTGCGGTCGTCAATCTGTCCGTTCTCTATCTCCCTTTCTGCCAGGTCGTAATCTTCCTCGCTCAGACCGCTGTTCGTACGGAAGTCTGCCTTGTTGCCATATCTCTGAACCTTGTCCAGCATTACCAGCATCTCGTTAGCATTGTCTGCTACCATTCTCAGCAGTTCCTTGCCCTTTCGGGTGATACCCGGCTCGGTATCCAGAATGGTTTTTACCGGGGCTCCGATGAGCGTTAGTGGGGTTCTCAGATGGTTGGCAGCTTCGTTGTAGAATTCGTTCTTCAGCACGCTCATCTCGTGGGTTACGTTCTCGCGTTGGCGCTGGTTGTAGGTATAGAAGATTGCGCCTACGATACCGAAGAGCAGAATCAGCATCAGAAACTTGCCCCAGATGCTTTCCAAGAAGGTAGGGCGCACTTCGATAGGCAGTTCTGCCACATACTTGCTCCATACACCGTGAGAGTTGGTGGCTCTCACCTTGAGTACGTAATTGCCATGACTGATACGGTTGAAGCCGATGGTATTGCTGCTTCCGTTTGATATCCACACGCCTGGAGCTGTAAAACCATCTATGCGATAGAGATATCTGGTCTGATACTTGCGCTGATAGTCGAGTGATGCGAAGGTGATGGTCAGATTTCGTTTGTTGGCAGGAATCACCACTTTATCCTTGTGCAGGATAGGTTCCGACTCTTTCTCTCCGCTATAGTGGAGGGAACAGAAGATGACTTTAGGCTGATAGTTGCTCTTCTTCAGCGTAGCCGGATTAAAGGTAATCAGTCCCATAGGGGTACCTACCGATATGTTGTTGCTTGCCGGATCGTGGTAAGGACGGCTTTGCGAGAACGACATGTTGAAGTCGAAGTCGTTAGGTCCGAACACATTGCATTGGCCTGTTTTCGGGTTTACGCAGTCGATACTTGATTCTCTGATTACCCAGATTCTTCCCTGGTTGTCTTCTACCATGCCCTGTACGATGCCTTCGTTAACATCGATGGCATGGAAGTATTTCATCTTCAGGTTCTCTTGCAGGAGCGATTTGCTCACAATCTCTTCCATCACACCGCCCTGTTGCGATATATACATCTTGCCGCTGGTGTGCTCCATGATATAGTTCATATCGTTTGCAGCCAGACTTGTTGTATCGTTCGGTATGTAGTAGGTCTTGTGGTAATTGATCTTTCTTGCGTTTGTAAAGGCATCACTGAAGGTGATGAGACCGTCTGTGGTTCCTACGAGAATGGTTCCCGTAGTAGTGCAGCAGATGCGGCGTATGCGGTCGTAGTGCTGTTTCTCCCAAGGCAGTCCGTTTCGTTTACTGATGAAGCTGATACTGCCGTCTGCCGCCTCGTTAACAAGTGCCAGTCCACCTCCATAGGTACCTATCCAGGTGCGTCCGATACGGTCGGCTACAATGTCTTGTATCTTGTCGAACGGCAGTGATGACGGGTTGTTGGCATCATAAACAAAGTGTCTTACCTGCATTTTATCTATCAGATAGACACCATTTCCGAAGGTTCCTATCCAGGCTCTTCCCTTGATATCGAAGTGGATGGCAAAGATGCCCGTCTCGGCGAAGTTTACCTGCTGTGGCACAATCTGTCCGCTTGGCGACAGGTATCCGATGCTTTGGTAGGATGCGTTGAGCACCTGGATTACTCCGTTGTGATAGCCAGTCCAGATATGTCCGTCTGGCGATGCATTCACCGAGAACACTTCGTCTTCGCCCACATCCAGCTTGTTGATAATGTAAGGGTGATATTTGAAGACTACCTGTGTCAGGTCGTGAGAGCCTGTCAGCCAGAGGATTCCCTGGTCTGAGAGTACATATTTCGTAATCTTCGGTATGCGGTAGTTGCCTGATGAATTGCTTCTCAGCAGATAAGGCACCAGTTTTCCAGCCTTGCGGTCAAAATAACTGAAGGTTCCTCCCCTTGGCACTACCCAGAGGGTCTTGTGTTCATCTTGTGTGATGAAATTGCTTTCGCAGGTTGTGCGGTCCATCGGGTCGTCCTGATCGGCAAAGAGCCACTGTGTCTGTCCGGTCTTCGGATTGACGAGGGTTACTCCCATGCCGTCAGTGAATGCCCATACCATACCGAAATCATCGGTATAAATCTTCTTTACCTCTGCCAGAGGCTGACTCGGGCTCTGTACGTTGATGATTTCAAACTTGAAGGTGCGCGGGTTGTAGATTACTACACCCAGGTTGGTTGCCAGCAGGAGCTGGTAACCTGTATTTTTCAGTTCGTTGATACGGGTTACGCCTTCCGGCATCGGTATCATGGTGAGTCGGTTCTGCAGGTCATATTTAGCCAGTTTACCGTCTTCTGTAGCCAGGAACACATCTTCTCCCACCCATCTGATCCATTTGAAAGGCAGCTGGCTTGGGAATTTCGAGTTGTATACGTATGCGCCTTTGTCGGTAAGCACCCATTCTCTTCCGTGTGTATCCTGGTGGATGTACCATATATTTCCGCTTCCGAGTCCCTTTTCTCCTACTTTGATGAGTTCTATGTTAAGCTTGTCATAAGAATCTCCTGTTGTTCTAACAGTTATTCCATTTTCAGCTGTAATCCATGTAGCTCCGTTTTTCATTTGGTATACCCGGCTCACGCGCAGGTCTATATTGAACATTTCGTTTATTCTTTTTCCCAATGGTCTAAACTGGCATAAATGGGTATCGTATATGTAGAGCTGCTGGTCGTATGTGATACACCACACGTTGTTGGTATAGGATGGTTCTATTTTCAGTATACGGTTGGTTGACAGGACGTCAATATCATCGGGGTTGTCTCTGAAAGTATGAAACTTGTAGCCGTCATAGAACGACAGTCCGTTCCATGTACTGAACCACATGAGGTTGTCTTTACCTTGTTTCAGGTCTGAGATGGTATTGGCAGCGAGTCCGTCTGTGATAGAGAATTTTCTTACATCGCAGTAAGGTACAGCTACTGTCATGATAGTAGAGAGCAGTCCTAATAGGGTAATATATAATTTTCTTTTCATCATTTTTTATTCGTATACGTTTAAAAATCGCAACAAAGGTAGTGAAAATAAATGAGATATCGTAGTTTTAGGTGTGTTTTTTTATGTTATTGCATTAAATTATTCCACTTTTCATGTTATAGGGGTAATATTTGTTTGATTTGCTGGTGGTTCCTTCTTATGTTATGCCTAACAAAAAAACTCCCCCGATAAATGAATATCGGGGGAGTAGTAGGGATATGTTGTTTTGAATTTGATTACTTCTGAATCATCTTCTTTCCGTTCTTGATGACTACACCCTTGTAAGCCTTGGTTACCTTCTGGCCTGCGAGGTTGTAAACAGGAGCGTTCTTTGCAGCTTCGTCTGCTGTAATGTTAGTGATGCCGGTAGTTGTGCCATTCAGAGATATGAGAATGTTGTTTGAATCAAGCTCATAAGTAGTGTTATACTTCTTAAGCTTACCATAAACAACAACTACGTCACCCACCTTGATGTCATCTACAGAAGTGAATTTCTTACCATCGAAAGAAAGACCTCCGTAAACCTGCAATTCATTTCCAGTCTTACCATCGTCAGAAATGTAGTAAGAAAGGCTACCGTATGTATCATTTAAGCTTTCACTAGCCTGAGATACAATACCCTTAACATATACACTTTCGCTCAAGCCTTTACCTGCATCAATCAGTTCCTTAGCCTTGGCAATGGTATAAGCAGTTTCTGCAGTGTTTGTGATGTCCCTTAATTCCGCAACATTATAGTTTAACATTATTTATAAGTGCCTGAGCAACAA
>OODJ01001278.1_pt1 | contig 20762 bp, 21 predicted proteins | sample 1671611 | NCBI WGS metagenome assembly OODJ01 (sample SAMN06348174, study PRJEB24527) | human gut metagenome | biome: human gut; feature: ankylosing spondylitis patient; material: feces | host: Homo sapiens | place: China | collected 2015-10 | reverse complement strand
AGAACTGGCTGGGCGAGGTGACCAACCCCCGCCAGATCAAGGGCGGCCTGAAGGAGGCACTGGAGGGCGCTGACGTGTTCATCGGCGTGTCCCGCCCCGGCATCTTGACCACCGAGCTGTGCAAGACCATGAACAAGGACGCCATCGTCTTTGCCATGGCCAACCCCACCCCGGAGATCATGCCGGACGAGGCCAAGGCTGGCGGCGTGCGGGTGATGGCCACCGGCCGCAGCGACTTCCCGAATCAGGTCAACAACGTGCTGTGCTTCCCCGGCCTGTTCAAGGGTGCCCTGAGCGTGCGTGCCCGCGACATCAACGACCAGATGAAGCTGGCCGCCGCCTATGCTATCGCAGACCTCATCACCGACGATGACCGCAGCGAGGAGAACATCATCCCCGGTGCCTTCGACCCCCGTGTGGCCCAGGCTGTGGCCGACGCTGTGGCCCAGGCTGCCCGGGACACCGGCGTGGCCCGCCTGTAATCGGAGGAACTGCCCATGAGAACGATTTCTGCACAGGAGATCACCGATACCGTTGCACGGCTGTGCATCGAGGCCAACACCCGCCTGCCGCAGGATGTGCAGGCCGCACTGGACAAGGCCCGGCAGGAAGAGCCCTGGCCGCTGGCCAGGAACACCCTCGACCTGCTGTGGTCGAACCTGAGCGCCGCCAAAGAGAAGGACCTGCCCATCTGTCAGGATACCGGCATGGCCTGCGTGTTCGTGGAGCTGGGCACGGATGTGCACATTGACGGCAGCTTTGAGGCTGCCATCCACGAGGGCGTGCGCCGGGGCTATACGGACGGCTATCTGCGCAAGAGCATCGTGGCCGACCCGCTGCGCCGGGGCAACACCGGCGATAACACCCCGGCGGCCATCACGGTGCATCTGGTGGACGGCGAGGGCTGCCGCATCACGGTAGCACCCAAGGGCTTTGGCAGTGAGAACATGAGCCGCATCCAGATGCTCAAGCCCGCCGATGGCGTGGAGGGCTTTAAAAAGTTTGTGGTGGATACCGTAAAGCTGGCGGGCTCCAACCCCTGCCCGCCCATCGTGCTGGGTATCGGCGTGGGCGGCAGTTTTGACAAGGTGGCGTATCTTGCCAAAAAGGCGCTGCTGCGCCCGCTGGATGTCCCCAACCCCGACCCCTACTACGCCCAGCTGGAGCAGGAGCTGCTTACCGCCATCAATGCACTGGGCATCGGCCCGCAGGGCTTTGGCGGCAAGACCACCTGCCTTGGCCTTGCCATTGAGCAGATGCCCACCCATGTGGCGGGTCTGCCGGTGGCTGTGAACGTTTCCTGCCATGTGACCCGCCGCGCCAGCGCGGAGCTGTAAGGAGGGGAGAACGATGGAATACAGACTGACTACCCCCTGCACCGCGCAGGATCTTGCCCCGCTGAAGGCGGGGGATACCGTGCTGCTTTCCGGCGTGGTGTACACCGCCCGGGATCAGGCACACAAGCGGATGATGGAAGCACTGGACAAGGGCGAGACCCTGCCTTTTGATCTGGAAGGCAGCGCCATCTATTATGTAGGTCCCACCCCGGAGCGCCCGGGCGAAGTCATCGGCTCGGCAGGGCCTACCACCAGCGGGCGCATGGACGCCATGAGCCCTCGGCTGCTGGATCTTGGCAACAAGATCATGATCGGCAAGGGCAAGCGGGATGCCGCCGTCAAGGCAGCTGTGGTGCGCAACGGCGCGGTATATCTGGCCGCGCTGGGCGGTGCCGGTGCGCTGATGGCAAAAAGCGTGCAGACGCTGGAAGTGATCGCATGGCCGGACTTGGGCTGTGAGGCGGTGCGCCGCCTGACCGTGCAGGATATGCCCCTGACCGTTGTGCTGGACGCCCACGGCGGCGATCTGTACGAGGCAGGCCCTGCGGCCTATCTGGCCACACGGTAAGGCCAAAACGCCGAGAATTGCACCCTTTGCACAAAACAGGGGTGGTGCAAAACCGGCAAAACAGCAGTTCTGTGCAGAAAAATATGGTTAGTTTAACAAAACTTGCTGCGAATTACTTGCATCAACCGCAAAAATGTGATATCCTTTAACATACGACAGAGGGTACACATCCCCTGTCGGAAAAATCCCCCAGAGGGAATAAGGCAGGAGGCCGGACAAACCATGCAGATCCACCAATCCGCAGAAGATTATCTTGAAACGATCCTGATGCTGAGCCAGCGTATGGGCAAAGTGCGCTCCATTGACGTTGTCAATGAGCTGGGCTTTACCAAAGCCAGCGTGAGCATCGCCATGAAAAAGCTGCGGGAGAACGGCTATATCGCGGTGGACGGCGAAGGCAACCTGACCCTGCTGGAGCCCGGGCAGGAGATCGCTCAGCGCATTTACAGCCGCCACCAGCTGCTGACCCACTTCTTTGTGCAGCTGGGCGTGGACGAGCAGACCGCCGCCGAGGACGCCTGCAAGGCAGAGCATATCCTCAGCGAGCAGACGCTGGAAAAGATCCGTGAAAGCGCCCTGCGCAACGATGCCGCCCATCCGCAGGCAAAGTGATTTGAGTTCAAAAGACACCGGAACGCCGAAAGACATTCCGGTGTCTTTTTTGTACGAATTTTTTCGGTTTGTGTTGCATATTTGTTATGGATTTGGTACAATGGGTTTGTGCGAAAAAGGAACGTTGGAAGAGCGAAAAAGGGTCGGGACGGCGCAAAGCCGCCCTAGGATAAAGGAGAGCGTTGCGGCATGGATGCTATTGCCCATACTCAGGTCAGTGCGGTCTGTCTGGTCACGCTGGCGATTTTGCTGCGGGCGCAGCAGAAAATGCGGGATAAAAGCCTGCCCGGGCGGCTGTTTACGGCGCTGCTGTGGTTTGCCGGGACGCTGACGATCGTAGATTATGGCAGTGCGCTGGCGCAGCTGGGCGCATGGGAGGAGCTGGGCATCCCCTTGACCTACCGGCTGAACGCCGGGGGCAGTATTTTGTTTTATCTGCTGGCGGCGTGCTGCTGCTTGCTGGTGTTTTTGTATGTGGAGGCAGAGCTGGGGCGTACATGGATGGAGGACGGCCGCAGGCTGGCACTCAGCGCCGCACCGGTGACACTGCTTTTGCTGGTGCTGCTGACGGCGCGGGACGAAAACGGCTTCTGCTATCTGGATGCAGAGGGGCTGCGGGGCAGCACCCTGTTCTGGGGGGCGAAGCTGGTGGGGCTTGCCTATCTGGCGGCGGCCTTTCTCCGCTGCAGCTGGACGCTGAGCCACTGGAAGCAGGAAACACCCAAGGAGGAACTGAAAACCCTACTGTTGCTCGCGCTTGCGCCGGCGGCAGGCTTTTTGCTGCAAGGCTGGCTGCCCGGGCGCGGGCTGCTGTGCTGCGGCATTACGCTGGGGCTGGTGTGCGTGTATGTGCTGGTGTTGCAGACCAAGTTCACGGTGGATACCCTGACCGGCGTCAGCAACCGCATCGTGGCGCTGCGGTATCTGGAAAGCGAACTGCCCTACTACCGCCGTCACCCCAACCGCTCGCTGCACTTCCTCATGATGGACATGGATCACTTCAAGCACATCAACGATGAGTACGGCCACCTGGAGGGCGATGCTGCGCTGGTGCTGCTGGCAGGCATCCTGAAAAAGGTGTGCGCCAACTACAACGGCGTGCTGGCGCGCTACGGCGGCGATGAATTCTGCATCGCCTGCGGCTGCAACAGCGTGGAGGTGCGCACCCTGATCGCCTCCATCCAGCGGGAGCTGGACGCCGCCAACGCCGCCTCCGGCAAGCCCTACCAGATCGAGATCAGCATCGGCTGCGCCCGCCTTGAGCCGGACATTGCCACCGTGCACGACCTGATCGATAAGGCCGATCAGGAGATGTACCACCTCAAGACTCGCAAGCGCGGCACAGCCCCCGCAGAAAAACAGGGCTGAACGGTTGTGAACTTACTATAACACGATAAATGCCGTTTGCCTTTACGGCCTTTCCCGTGAAAAATGCAATACCGGAGCGTCCGCAGACGCTCCGGTATTGCTCTATATAAAAATAATTTTTCCGCTGAAGATGGCCAAAGCAAAGCGGAGGCCATTCAAAATCGTCCCGCCCCGCGCTTTCTAAACGTTTTTTACTCTTCTGCCCTTGCATCCCGGGGTGGAACGCGGTATTCTTATAGAATGGACCGGAACCGCGACAGCACAGGGGAGGGAGACCACATGGACGCACAGGAGATCCGCACATTGCTGGGCAAAAGCATCTTTGAGCGGGCGCAGAAGTACCGCAAGCGTATCCTGCAAAGCAGCTGCACCACCAACGAGGACGGGGTGCGGCACCTGACAGCGCTGGTGCAGGGCAGCGGGCCGGACTGCTATTATACGCAGGTCTGGCTGAGGGAAAACGGCAGCTTTGTCAGCGCCTCCTGCGACTGCCCCTATAACCAGAACGGCGACGGCACCTACTGCAAGCATATCGGTGCGCTGCTATTACAGGACGCGGAAAAGAACCCGCCTGCCCCGGAAAAAAAGCCGGAGAGCATCCCCGGGGTGCAGCGGGGCGTTGCAGGCTTGAGCACCGAGCCCCGCAAGGACAGTTACAGCGCCGGGCTGGATATGCTGTTCGGCCGCAAGTGGCGGGGCGAGGAGCCAGAGACCGACTATGAGGCCCAGCTGCTGCTGAAGCGCTACCAGCGGGAGGATGCACAGCCCCAGCCCCAGAACGCCGCCCAGCGTACAGGCTTTGCTCTGCTGGAACCGGAGCTTACGCCGCACAATGGCCGTATCTGGCTGCGACTGCGGGTCTCGGATGGCATCGGCGGGCGGCAGTATCTGGTAAAAAGCATCCCGCAGTTTCTGGATGCGATCGAGCGGGGCGAAAGCGTCAGCTACGGGAAATCGCTGGCCTTTGTGCACCGGTGGGACGCCTTTGCTCCGGATGCACAGCAGCTGCTGCGGCTGCTGCGCCGTCAGGTGAGCGCTCGGCAGGCGTTTGAAGCCGAGGGTACCATGCGCTCCGGCTGGGAGAAAGGCCCGGCGGGCGGTCTGCCGTTGACCGGCGAGGGACTGGATGCCCTTGTGGAGCTTTACGCCGCCGAGGGCGTTGTGGGCGGCTATACCCTTAAAGAGGGGCTGCCGGTCATCAGCCTGAAGGTGGAGCGCCGCAAGGGCGGCGTGCAGCTGAGCTGTACCCCGGTGCTCCGCGGGGTGCAGGGGCTGGACTATGCCTATCTGCTGGGCGAAACTACCCTCTGGCGGATGCAGCGGGAGGAATGCCGCCGGGTGCTGCCGGTGCTGGACACCTTTGGCGGGCGCAGCTTGTTCTTTACCAGCGCGGATGCCGCCGCCTTTTGCAGCTATGTGCTGCCGGAGCTGGGCAACCGGGTCAACATCGTGGACCCCGACCGGCTGCTGCTGAACCAGATCCCGCTGGAACCGGTGGTGCAGTTTTATCTGGACGCCGACCGGGGGCTTACCGTCACGGCGTACCCGGTCTTTCTGTACGGAGAGGACAGGGTGGCCCCCGGCGAGCCGGTGCCCCCGGATCTTTTGCGGGATGCCCGCACCGAGAACCGGGCAAAGCGGCTGCTGGAAACCTATCTGGAACCCGAGAGCGGCAAGCCGGGGCATTACAGCCTTTCCGGGGAGGAGGCGCTTTTCCAGCTGCTGGAGGAGGGCATTCCCGCCCTGCTGGCCATGGGCGAGGTGTACCAGACCGATGCCTTCCGCAACTTACAAGCCGCCCCGCCTAAGATCTCGGTGGGGGTGTCGGTGCACGGCAGCGTGCTGGATTTGGAGGTGGACACCGGCGCCTTCCCGGTGGAGGAGCTGCGGGAACTTTTGCAGTCTCTGCACCAGAAAAAACGCTACCACCGCCTGCGGGACGGCAGTCTGCTGCGGCTGGATGACAGTCTGGAAGGGCTGGACGAGCTTAACGACACGCTGGAGCTTTCCGGCGCAAAGCTGAAGGACGGCCACGCCGCCCTGCCGCTCTACCGCGCCCCCACGCTGGACTGGGCGCTTTCGGGGCAGAACGGTCTGCGGTTCGACCGGGACGATGCCTTTCGCCGCATCAGCCGCAGCTTCCACGCCGTGCGGGACAGCGAGTATACCCCGCCGCTCTCCCTGCAAAAGACCCTGCGCAAATACCAGCGGGACGGCTACCGCTGGCTGCGTACACTGGACGGCTACGGCATGGGCGGCATTCTGGCCGATGATATGGGTCTGGGCAAGACTGTGCAGGTGCTCAGCTACCTGCTGGCCATGAAGGAGGGCGGGCAGTGCCTGCCCAGCCTCATCGTCTGCCCGGCGTCGCTGGTGCTGAACTGGCAGGAGGAATGCCAGAAGTTCACCCCGCAGCTGCAAAGTGTTGCCATGGACGGCGATGCCGCCCACCGCGCCGCGCTGGTCGATGGGTGGGCACAGGCGGATCTCGTCATCACCAGCTACGATTTGCTGCGCCGGGACGAAAAACTGTATGCCGGACAAAGCTTTTACGCCTGCATTCTGGACGAAGCGCAGGCCATCAAAAACCACACCACCCAGAAATACAAGGCGGTGTGCCGGGTGAACAGCCGGGTGCGCTTTGCGCTGACCGGCACCCCGGTGGAGAACCGCTTGGGCGAGTTGTGGAGCATCTTCTCCTTTTTGATGCCGGGGTATCTGCCCCCTTACAAGACCTTCTGCGCCCGGTTTGAAAAGCCCATCGTGCAGGACGAGGATGCCAACGCCGTGCGGCGGCTGAACCAGTTCACCGGCCCCTTCATCCTGCGGCGCATGAAGTCCGAGGTATTGCGGGAGCTGCCGCCAAAAACCGAGAATGTGCGCCGCGTTGAGCTGGAAACCGAGCAGCGCAAGCTGTATCTGGCGGCGGTGGTGGACGCCCGGGAAAAGCTGCGGGCGGCAAAGCCGGAGGACAAGATGACCGTGTTTGCCGTGCTGATGCGGCTGCGGGAGATCTGCTGCGACCCGCGCCTTGTGGCAGACAACTGGACGGGCAGCAGCGCCAAGCTGGACGCCTGTCTGGAGCTTGTCACCGAGGCGGTGGCGGGCGGGCACCGCATTCTGCTGTTCAGCCAGTTCACCTCTATGCTGGAACTGCTGGCAAAACGGCTGGACGAAGCCGGGGTGAGCCACTTTACTTTGCAGGGCTCTACCCCGAAGCCGGTGCGTGCCGAGCAGGTGCGCCGGTTCAATCAGGGCGAGGCAGACGTCTTTCTCATCTCGCTGCGGGCGGGCGGCACGGGCCTCAACCTGACCGCCGCTGATATCGTCATCCACTACGACCCGTGGTGGAACCTTGCCGCGCAGAATCAGGCCACCGACCGCGCCTACCGCATCGGTCAGCGCAACCCGGTGCAGGTGTATCGGCTGATCGCGCAGGACACCATTGAGGAAAAGATCGTGGAACTGCAGCAGGCCAAGCAGTCGCTGGCCGACACCGTTACCGGCGGGGCAGACGGCGCGATTTTGTCCATGAACCCCGAACAGCTGCTGCAGCTGCTGGGAGAAGAAGCATAAAGGAGTGTATCCATCATGAAGGTTTGGGATCTGCATTGCGATACCCTGTTCGAGCTGCGCCGCGCCGAAAAGGCGGGCGCACCCAAAAGCTTTTTACACAACGATCTGCATATCGACCTTGAAAAATTGCAGCAGGGAGATTATCTGCTGCAATGCTTTGCGGCCTATGTGGATCTGGCCGACCCCGCTCCCGGGGCTGACCCGCTGGTAAGCGTGCTGGAAGAGATCGACATCTTCAAGCGGCTCATGGCGGCTTACCCGGAAAAGATCGCCCCGGTGTACACCGCCGCCGACCTTGAGCACAACCGCGCCGAGGGCAAGCTCAGCGCTATGCTGACGGTGGAAGAGGGCGGCTGCTGCAAGGGCAGTCTGGGCGTGCTGCGGCGGCTGCAGGAACTGGGCGTGCGCATGATGACCCTGACGTGGAACTACCCCAACGAGCTGGCAGCCCCCAACGCAAACCCCGGCGGGCCGCTGGTAGCCAACACCGAGACCGGCCTGACCGAGCGGGGCTTTGCCTTTTTGGAGGAGATGGAAAGGCTGCACATCACCGCAGACGTGAGCCACCTTTCGGATAAGGGCTTCTGGGACATTGCAAACCACAGCACCCGTCCCTTTGCGGCAAGTCACTCCAACTGCCGTGCTCTGTCGCCCCACAACCGCAACCTGACCGATGAGATGATCCGCGCACTGGCAGAAAAGGGCGGCATTGCGGGGCTGAATTACTGCGCTTCCTTTGTGGACGCAGACTCGGCACATCCGAAGCTTTGCCGCAGCACGGTGGAGCGGCTGGCAAAGCACGCGGCACACTTCAAGCAGGTGGGCGGCATTGAGGTCATCAGCCTTGGCAGCGATTTTGACGGCATCGGCGGTCAGCACGAGCTGGAAACGGCAGCAGATATGCCGCTGCTGGCCGAGGCACTGCGCCGCGAGGGCTTTACCGAGGACGAGGTGGAAGCCATCTACTGGCGCAACGCCTACCGCTTCTTTAAAAACAATCTGTAATAATAACCGAGAAAATTGCAAAATATGCCCGGAGATGCCCTGCTGTGTGCGGGTATCCCGGGCTGTGTATTGCCCTGTGAGGGGAGGTTTTATATGGTCTAAGGCGCGCGTCTCCTGAAAAAGAACAAACGACTTGGAAAGATAAGAGGAATTATAACAATGGGTATCACGATCTCGCCGTGGATGATGGCGTTTCTCATGCTGATGACCGGCTTTGCAGGTTTTGTGGATTCGGCAGCCGGCGGCGGCGGGCTGATCAGTCTGCCGGCCTATCTGTTTGCCGGGCTGCCGCCCCACTACACCTATGCCACCAACAAGTTCAGCGCCGCCTGCGGCACCACCTTTGCCACGGCAAACTTTTTCAAAAGCGGTGCCATAAATGTGAAGGTGGGCGTTCTTGCAGCAATCGGCAGCTTTGCGGGCAGTGCGCTGGGCGCGCACATCGTGCTGCTGCTCAGTGACGAGATGCTGCGCACCATGATGTTCATCATCCTGCCGGTGGCGGCGGTCATCATTCTGTGGCAGCGCAAGCTGCCGGACGAGAACCGGGACGACGGCACGCTGGACCTGAAAAAGATTTTACTGGCGCTGGCCATCGGTTTGGGCATCGGCCTGTACGATGGCGTCATGGGCCCGGGCACCGGCACCTTTGCTATCATTGCCTTTACCACCCTGATGGGCTTTGACCTGCGCACTGCCAACGGCAACGGCAAGGTGCTCAATCTGGCCAGCAACTACGCCAGCCTGTTTACCTACCTGATGAACGGTCTGGTAGTGTTCCACATCGGCATCCCCTGCGCCATCAGCAACATTCTGGGCAACCTGCTGGGCTCGCACTTCGCGCTGAAAAAGGGTGCCCGCTTTATTCGCCCCATGATGCTGGTGGTGCTGGTTCTGCTGCTGGGCAAGCTGATCTCGGACGCAGTGCTGTAAGGGCGAGGCTGGACATTTTCGCGGGTACAAAAAACAAGCCGGACAGCCCGCGGGCTGTCCGGCTTGTTTTTGCGAATAGGTTTTATTCCAGCACCAGCTCTTTATCAAAGAACGCGATGCCGAATGCGCCGGGGCCGGTGTGGGTGCCGATGACGCAGCCGATCTGGCGCACCAGCGGTGCGTCCAGATGCAGGTTGTCCTGCAGGTAGGTCAGCAGCGGCTGCAGCTCCCGGTGGTTGACGGTGTAGCCCAGCAGCGGGGTGTAGCCCGGGTGGATACCGCCCATCTCGTCGATCTTTTTGAACAGCGCCACATACACGCCGGGCAGACCGCGCGCCTTACCGGCCAGCGCCACCTTGCCCTCTATGACGGCGAGGATGGGCTTGATGCCCAGCATACCGCCCGCCACAGCTGCGGCAGCGGACAGTCTGCCGCCCTTGCGCAGGTACTTCAGATCGTCCACGGCAGCTACCAGATGCAGGTGCTGCTTGGCCTTTTCCAGATCGGCGGCGATCTGGGTGATGGTTTTGCCGGCATCCCGCAGCTGCACCGCCAGACGCACCAGCAAAGACTGTCCCAGACAGACATTCTCGGTGTTCACGAACACCACATTGTCCACGTTGGCAAGGTCGGCAGCAAGTCTGGCGCACTGACCGGTGCCGGACAGCGCATCGGACAAAAAGATGCCCAGCACCTCGTCTCCGGCGGCAGCGGCGTCCAGATACAGCCGCTCGAACTGCTCCGGGCTGGGCTGGCTGGTGGTGGGCAGCTTGCGGCAGGCTGCCAGATGGGTATAGTATTCGCTGGGGGTCATGTCGATGCCGTCCCGCAGGACGGTGCCGTCCTCCAGCGTCACGTTCAGGGGGATCACGGTCACGCCCAGCTGCTGCGCCTCGGCGGGCAGGATGTCGCAGGCGGAATCGGTGAGGATACGGATCATAATAATACCTCCGGTCTACCGGTAAAATACAGTATATACGACGCTTTCATCAAAAAGGTTGGAAATCATTATACCACCATTTAGGGCGATGTGTCAATGATTTGCATAAATTTGCCGCGACAGAACGCCCAAACCTTGCGCACCCGGCGGCAGATATGGTACTATAACCGGGAACGAATCACAGCAGGAGGAGACCGATCATGCACAAGCTGAACCCCCGCACCGCCGCGCTGCTTTCGGCCTTTGGCTGGGCGGTGGGGTATCTGCTGGCAGGCAAGGTGCTGGCGGTGCTGCTGCCCGTGCCGCCCGGCAGCGCGGCGCGGTTTTTCCGGGTCTGCCTGCTGGCTCCGCTGGCGGAGGAAGGGGTGTTCCGGGGCGCGGTGCAGCGCCGGGCGCAGCCGCTGGGCAGGGGACAGGCTGTTCTTTTGCAGGCGGCGCTGTTTGCCTTGCAGCACGGCAGCGCTGCCGCCATGGCCTATGCACTGGTGTGCGGGCTGGGTCTGGGGTGGCTGGCAGACCGCACGGGGCATCTCTGGCCGGGGATGCTGCTGCACAGCGCAAACAACCTGCTGGTGCTGGCGATGGGATGAGAGGATGGAATACATGACCGATTTTGAACTGATGGGTCTTGCGCTGGAAGAAGCCGCTAAAGCCGCTGCCTTGGGCGAGGTGCCGGTGGGCGCGGTGGTGGCGCGGCACGGCGAGGTGATCGCCACGGCGCACAACACCCGGGAGACCGAGAAAAACGCCCTGCACCACGCGGAGCTGCTGGCCATTGATGCCGCCTGCAAGGCGCTGGGCGGCTGGCGGCTGTGGGAGTGCGAGCTGTTCGTCACCTTGGAGCCCTGCCCTATGTGCGCGGGCGGCATCATCAACAGCCGTCTGCGCCGGGTGGTGTACGGTGCTGCCGACACCAAAGCCGGGTGCTGCGGCTCGGTGACCGACCTGTTCGCGCTGCCATTCAACCACCATCCGGTGGTGGAAAAGGGGCTGCGGGAGGCCGAGGCGCAGCAGCTTTTGCAGGCATTTTTTGTTTCCCTGCGGGAAAAGCGGGCGGGCAGACCCCGCTGGAAGCCCCCGGTGCCCGAAAACAGGGGAAAATAAGGAAAAATAGTGGGAACTGCGTAAAAAATTGCAGTTCCCACTTTCTTTTTGGACTGGATTGTGGTATATTATTCAATGGAATCTTGTCGAAACCCATCGCAACTGCAGGCAGGCACGCCAAAGCACCGGACCTTTGCCGGACACATAAACGGAACGCTGCACTGTCTGGGGATGGGCACAGGGTTTTTCCGGTTTGGGCACTGCGCCCGGCCGAGAATACCGAACAGGAGGGATACACTCTTGTACGAGGACGAGTTTGAACTGACCTTTCAGGTGCCGGAGGAAGAGAGCGCACCGGAGCCCCTTGCCGCACCGGCCGCAAAGCCGGCTGCGCCGATGGAGCCGGTGGCGGACGAGCCTACCCGCATCATGACGCTGGGAAAAACGGCAGCGCCTGCGGTGGACGAGCCCACCCGGGTGATCACGCTGGAAAAGCCTGCAGAGCCGCCTGCGGTGGAGCTGCCCGAAGCGCCTGCGCCGGAGCCTGTAAAAGAGCGGCCTGCCCCTGCCGCACCCGCTGCGGCGCGCCGGGTACTGATCTCCGGCGGCGACCGGGGCATCGGTGCTGCCGCTGCCCGCGCCTTTGCGGCAGCAGGGTATCAGGTGGCGGTGCTCTACCATCAGAACGCCGCCGCTGCCGCTGCGCTGGAACAGCAGCTGCCCGGGTGCATCGCCATCCAGTGCGATGTAGCCAGCCGCGCCAGCTGTGAGCTGGCGTTCCATGCAGTGGAGCAGGCCATGGGCAGGGTGGATGTGCTGGTGTGCAACGCCGGCATCGCGCAGCAGAAGCTGTTTACCGACATCACTCCGGAGGAGTGGCAGCGGATGCTGGACGTGAACCTGAGCGGCGCGTTCCACCTGTGCCAGCTGGCACTGCCCGGCATGATCCGCCGCAAGCAGGGCCGCATTCTGACCGTGAGCAGTATGTGGGGTCAGACCGGCGGCAGCTGCGAGGTGCACTATTCCGCCGCGAAGGCCGGGCTCATCGGCCTGACCAAGGCACTGGCGAAGGAAGAGGGCCCCAGCGGCATCACGGTGAACTGCGTAGCGCCGGGGGTCATCGAGACCGACATGATGGCGGCCTTTACCGCCGAGGACAAGGCGGCGCTGGCCGAGGAGACCCCTGTGGGGCGGCTGGGCACCCCGGAAGAAGTTGCAAAGCTGCTGGTCTTTTTGGCCAGCGAGGATGCCGGATACATCACCGGACAGGTGTTTGGGGTGAACGGCGGCCTTGTGATCTGATGCACAGGGCAATATTACAGGAAATTCCCCGGAGCGGGAAGGAGAGAAAAAATGGGCATGACTTTGAAGGAACTGTTGACTAAGGGCGAGGGCACCCTCTCTGCACAGGAGGCCAAGGCGTTGGCGGCACAATGCCGCATGGATGTAGACACCCTCTACACCCTGCTGGAGGAGCGCGGCATTAAGGTCCTGGAGGAAGAGAACGAGCCGAGTCTGGACGTGGACAGCATCATTGCTGAGGTGGAGAATGCCGAGAACAACAACGATGACATGGGCCTTGCCGATGAAAACGAAGAGGATGCCGAGGAGAACCCGGCAGACCTGAAGGCTGCCATGGACGAGCTGCTGGACGACCCGGTGAAGAACTACCTCAAGCAGATCGGTCAGATCCCGCTGCTGAGCGCCGAGCAGGAGGTGGAGCTGAGCCGCCGCATCCATGCCGGTGCCGAGGCTGCACACATTTTGCAGGCAGACCGCCAGAAGTACGGCGCACCGGAGTACATCAAGAAGAACAGCGCCCGCTTCTCCTTTGAGGAGGACGAGAACAGCCGCAGCTACACCGAGGATCTGGACGAGGACGGCGAAAAGTCTGCCGAGGATGCCGAGGAAAAGGCAGACGAGGAAAAGGCCATGGAGGCCGTGGAGAACGGCCCCCTGAGCGAGGAACGCCGTCAGGAGCTGCTCAAGACCCGCCGCGACGGCCTGAACGCCCGCCGCAGCCTGAGCGAGGCAAACCTGCGTCTGGTGGTGTCCATCGCCAAGAAGCATGTCGGCCATAATCTGGCCTTCCTTGATCTCATTCAGGAGGGCAATATCGGCCTGATCAAGGCCGCCGAGAAATTCGACTGCGACCGCGGCTTCCGCTTCTCCACCTATGCTACCTGGTGGATCCGTCAGGCCATCACCCGCGCCATCGCGGATCAGGCCCGTACCATCCGCATCCCGGTGCACATGGTGGAGACCATCAACCGGATGCGTCAGGCCACCAACCAGCTGGTGTACCAGAACGGCCACGAGCCCACCCCGGAAGAGCTGGCAAAGGCCATGGACATGAGCGTGGAGCGCGTGCGCGAGATCCAGCGCATGGCACAGGAGCCCGCCAGTCTGGAAAGCCCCGTGGGTGAGGAAGAGGATTCCTCTCTGGGCGATTTCGTCGCGGACGAAAACGCCGAAGCTCCCGGCAAGGCAGCCGACCGCGCCATGGTGGCACAGCAGATCAATCTGGCGCTCAAGAGCCTGACCCCCCGCGAGGAGAAGGTCATCCGCCTGCGCTTTGGTCTGGACGATGGCCGTCCCCGCACGCTGGAAGAGGTCGGCCGCGACTTCGGCGTCACCCGTGAGCGTGTGCGCCAGATCGAAGCCAAGGCCATCCGCAAGCTGCACAGCCGCAAGTGCCTGACCCTGCTCAACGGCCTGATCGAGTAATAATATGTATTTTGGGATAGCAGAACACCCGCGTGGGTTCGGCTATCCCTTTTTCATGTGGTATAGAGGAGAAGTTGCAATTGCCGTTTCCCTCTACGACCCTCCCGTGAAAAAGGGGTTCTGAAAAGCCCGCAGGCTTTTCAGAACCCCAAATTAAAAATCATTTTTCCGCTGATGATGCGCAAAGTGCAACGACGACGACTGCCGCCAGCGGCGGAAACAGGGAGAAGTCGTTGGGGCAGCGGCCAGCAAGACGCAAGTGCCGCTCAAGGCACGATGCGGATGCTGGGTGCCGCAACCCGATAGCGGCGCGCATTCTAAATCGTCCCGTCTGCCGCCGCAAGTAAAAATTGCATCCTACGGCAAAAAGGATTATACTATAAAAAAGCGCTGCGGGGTACGACCCGCAGGGCAGGATGCGGGGGATGAAACCATGAAACGACGGGATTTTTGTAAGGGTCTTGCGGTGACCTTTGCAGCGGGGACGCTTGCACCCGCTGCGGCGCTGCCGCAGGCTGGGGCAGCTACGGCGTTGGTCGGCCGCGCTGTGCCGGACGACTACTATACCCTGTGGTACCGCAGCGACCGCTGCGGTGCCGACCTGCGGCACGACTACTATTACAGCGACAGCCTGTTCGACCACCCTGCCACGGAGTACGACAACCAGCTGGCGCTGGCCACCTTGGGCATGGCGGCAGCCGCCGACTGTACATGGGAGAGCGACCAGCGCTATTGGATGGAGGGGGAGGTCGGCCGTGCCGACCATATCCGGGACGCCTTTGCAAAGCTGGGCTTTACCGAGGTGCAGCTGTTCAACTATACCCACAGCCTGAACGACACCCCGGACACTGTGGGCTGCGCCATCGCCCGCAAAACGCTGGTGCGCGGCGGCAGGCAGGTGACCATTATCGGGGCGTTCCTGCGCGGCTCCGGCTACGGGGCCGAGTGGTCCGGCAACCTTCATGCAGGGCCGGGCAGCGCCCACGCCGGCTTTGTGACGGCGGCGCGGCAGCTGGTTGAAAAAATACGAGGATACGTTCAGACGTCGGCAAAGCGTCAGCCGCTGGGCACCCTGAAGCTCTGGATGGGCGGTTACAGCCGGGGCGGCGGTGTGGCGAACCTTGTGGCAGCGCGCCTGCCCGCTGTGCTGCCGCAGCTGGAAAAGAAAAACACCTTTGTCTATACCTTTGCCGCCCCGGCGTCCCTGACGGCGGCAGACTGCCCCGATTTGCAGCAGGATTATGACAACAACCACGCGGCAGACGGCAGCCTGAAAAAGAACTGGGGCACCAGCAATATCTTCAATATCGTTTCCAGCGGCGATGTCATTCCCCGCATCCTGCCCGCAGAGTGGGGCTTTTACCGCAACGGCAACGACCGCTTTCTGCCCTCCACGGTCATCCCGGAGGAGCTGCAGGCACTGAACGACCGCAGCGCAGGGATGGAAGGCACGCCGATGGACTTCGGGCGGCTGGCGGTCTCCGAGGAGACCGATGCTGTGCTGCGCTCCATGCTGGACCTGTTCTGCGACCGTCAGACCTACTACAAGGGCTATGAGGACGCCATGCGCTGTATGCTGCAATGCGCGACCACCCGCACGGAGGAAGAGGTGACCCGGGGCATCGTGCGTGACGATGCCGCCGTGGTGGCGCAGCTGCGCAGCATGGAACTGATGCAGCGCTTCCCGCAGGAAAAGGTGGAGCGCTGCGTACAGGCAGCCTCGGCGCTGAGCCGTCCGGTACTGGAAAAGCTGGGCAGCGCGGTGCCGCTGCAGGCGCAGCAGATCGTCATCCCTATGCTGGCGGTGGGCCTGTGCTTTGAGCTGCAGCCGGAGACGGTGCAGCTGGTGGCAGACTTTGTCCTGTCCACCATCACGGTAAAGGGGCAGCTGAGCGGCATTTTAAAGACCGTGTTGTGCCACTTTCAGGAAAACTACATTACCGTGCTGGAAGCCTACGACCCCGCCGACCACGGCATGACGCCCTACACCCGCCGGGAAGAGCTATAAACAAAAGTCCGCTGCGCAGACACCGCGCAGCGGACTTTCTCGTTTTTGAAAAGAAGCTCAGAACTTGAACAGGTTCAGCCCGGTAACGGGGTCGTACTGGCGGTCTACCGTGCCGTCCAGAACATCCACCACCATCTCGCAGGTGGCGCTGACCACCGCCCGGTTCAGATGCCCGCCGAACACCTCGCCCTTGTCGTTTCCGGCGCTCATGTGCAGGTGGGTGTAGAATTCACCGTTCATGGTGTTGATGGTGCCGGTCAGGGACACGATCTCAAAGCTGCCGCTGAAGCTGTTGGCGTAGTATTGCTTCTCTGCTACATTATATACGCCTACCGTAAAGCTGTTGGTGGCGCCCAGCGCCTGCACGGCGGCAAGGCGGATGTTTTCTTTCAGGGCAAGTTTTTTGACCTGTTCTAGGATCTCCTCGTCCTTGTCGATGCGGACAATGATCTTATTGCCAAAACGTTTGTATTCCATGGGGAAGCATCTCCTTTATGTGGGTTTTGTGCGCTGCCTTTTGCCGGGAACGAGTGCGACAAACTGGAATTTAGTTGGTTGATTATTCTTCGTTATCCTTTTGAGATTCATCACTTTCCCTATTTCGATTTTGACCATCGAGAGCAGACCCTATGCCTACACCAAGCGCTAAACCGACAAGCATATAGAGTGGAATATTGTTGGTTACTACACCAATAGCCGCACCGATAGAAATTCCTATGCTCATAAAAGTCGGTAAATAGTGAGGCTTATCATCTTTTTTATTTTTCATATAGCTATACATTCCTTTCCAAATTATAAGATTTATTGAGTGTCGTTATCAAAATGATTGCAGCAAAAGACTCAATACATAACTAACGATTGCTCCTACTGCAGCACTTCCGATAAACCATAAAACCTTTTGATAAGGACGTTTGCCGTATTCTCTGGCGCTCTGGATTTCATCCAGCCTTTTACCTTCACAAAATGCTACGATTTCTTTATATGTTTGAACATCATTGTCCTTTTTTATTCGTTCAACCTTTGCTGCAAAATACATGGCAGCTAAAGCAATGACACACCAAAGGATCAATGCCCATTTATTACCAATGTAAAATAACGGAGCTGCCGAAATAACAGCAATAACGAGAAAAACCGTATAGATTGCGCCATAGTGATTGAGTTTTTTGATTTCCTCTTGTTTGATTACTTCTTTCATAGTATCAATATCTCCTTTGATTAGTTTATCAAGTGAGATTTGAAAGATTTCACTCAGTAATACCAAGCTGGTTACATCTGGATAGCTTTTGTCATTTTCCCAATTTGAGATTGTTTGCCTTGAAACATAAACATGATCGGCTAACTCCTCTTGAGACAGTTGTAACTCTTGGCGATATTTTTTTATTTGCTTTCCGAGTTCCATCTCTTCACCTCCTTGCATACTCATACTAATCAAAAGATTGTATTTTCGCAATCAAAGGACATTGACATCTGTGTTTTCCGTGTGTCAAAGGTCTTTTACATACCGTTAACTTCCGATTTGTTGCGCTAAGCCGAGTATACCACACCCGCCAAGGAAAGAACACCCCGATAAGAGTGAAATTCTCGGTTTGCTGTTCCGGGCTGGCGAATGACACAAAAAAATCCCCAGACCGAATGGTCTGGGGATGTGGTGGAGCATTGTCAGCGGCAGTTGAACCCGATGTGTTCAGCCGGCACGATGAATGCCAAAGAACGGCGCAACGGTAGATGCGGGCTTTCCGCTGTTGCGTGCTTGCTTCAAGCCATAGTTTTTCCGCGCCACGGCTTCCACAAAAGCACGGTCTTTTTCGGACGCATTATAGTAATCCACATGAAAACGCTTACAGGTCATGAGTAGTTCGTCCAGCCACGACATGGTTTCATCCGACATGGGAGAAAAATCAATGTCAAAATCTTTATTGTACTCTTTCATGTGATCTTTCTCCTTTCTCAAAAAAGATACGAAGAAAAAATATCTTTGGCCGCCTGATCGGCAATCATAAAAGTCTTGGGTCCATCTGGATACAGAGATGCTACCGGACGCGCGCCAAAATCCCGGATATAATGCTGCTCCAATTCGTCCGTTTTCGCTTCAAAAACAACCACTCCGTTACAGTTTGCATCGATTGAAAGTTGGATGCCAAATGCGATCATCGCTTTCCCAATGCCCTGATACTTCTTTTGCCTTGTCAGAGTGGGGTTGCTTTCCGGCTGGCTTTCGATATAAGCGATATAGACCGCTACGCTTCCTTCCCGAACACGGTAGGCACCAAGCGCAACGATTTCACCCTCTTCGGTTTTGGCAACATACTTTTCTTTTTGAGGGTCAAGAATGAAATCTGTGTCCCAGACGGTCTGCCAGCCGCTCCGGGTGATTTCCAAATCATCTTTTGATGCTGCATCGACTTCAATATTGATATGCTTCCCGGTAGCAGATTCTATTATATAGTATTGCAAAACCATAGTGCCCACCTGCCTTCAGCTTTATTATAACGAAAATACGGTGGATTTACAAGCGATGCAGCACCCACCACAAACAAAAAATCCCCAGACCGAATGGTCTGGGGATGTGGTGGAGCATTGTCAGCAGCAGTCGAACCTTTAGGCAGGCATATCGTTGCTGCGGTCAGAGCGCTTCAAACCGAGAAACGGAGGCACTTCGGAACGCTTCAGCCCTTGCTCGTGTGCTTTTTTCAGTTGATATTCGTGCAGGGCAATGCTGTCCAGCAGATCACGCTGATTTTGGGAAGCTGCATAGTAATCAACGCCGAACCGTTTGCAGACTGCGCTGAGTTGGTCAAGCATTTCAATAGCAGTAGGGGACATTCGTTTGACTTCAATATCCATGGGAGCACCACCTTTCAGGAAAGATACGTATTGAAGAGCGAAAGCGCCGCATTGTCGGCAAGCATCAGCATGATTGGCCCGCCGGACTGTTTGGCAAAGACCCGGATCGCGCCAAAATCCCGGATATAATGTTTTGCAAGTTCATCCGTCTTAGCTTCAAAAGTGACGACGCCGTTTTTACCGGAATCAATGGAAAGCTGGATGCCGAACGCGATCATCATACGCCCGATGCCCAGATATTTTTTCTGAATGGTCAGCGTCGGGTTGCTCTCCGGGTGGCTTTCGATGTACTCAATATAAACGAACATGCTGGATTCTGTTTCGCGGTAAGCACCCAATGCTACGATTTCGCCGTTTTCGGTTTTAGCCGTGTACTTTTCCAGTGCGGGGTCACCGATGAACTCACTTGTCCAGTCGGTCTGCCAGCTTTCTTTGGTTGCAGCAAGGTCAGCGGGAGTTGACTTGTCAACCTCAATCGGAATCCTATTGCCCGTATCGGATGCTGTGACAAAATATTGCAAAGTCATAATGCCCACCTTCTTTCAGTTTTATTATAACGAAAGAACGATAGACTTTCAAGAAAGAAAATCGCAAAGAGAGTGAAAGTGTGAGAGCAAGAATCGTCCCGTGGCCACAAATTTTCAATTCTTGAAAATTTCTTGCCCATCCGGGACTGCACTTCTGCAACGCTCCCGCGTTTTTGAAGTGCTCTTGTTGGGGCGTGCCTGCCCCAAACCCTGCTTCTGAGGTTACGACAAACGGGAAGTTGTCAAAGAGAATTGTTCCAGTATTCCACAGTATTGCCATTCACATCATAGAATGTAATGGTTCCCGCATTTATAGGCAAAACAATCGCAAAAGGTTTATTGCTGTCAATGTCAAGCACTTGAATTGTGTTGCCGTCATCTATTTCAAGCTGTGTTACCTGTTGCTGATTCATAGAAATAAATGCTCGCTCATTATATCCTTCTACAGTGTACTCGGCAATTCCTCTTTGAACCCCCGAAAGTTTTCCACCCCCACGGAAAAAGTATCCAAAGGAAAGACCAGGGCGGTTGACATAGACGGAAAAAGAATGGTCACTCAAATCCTGAGGGTAAGAAATATATGCAGCCATCGTGCTGGAAACGCTTCCATCGACCGTCCAATCATCCTTAATCTTCTGCGACGAACGAATATCTGCCTCCAGCTTAGATGAAGTCACGCCGATCTCATTGTTCGTATAAAGAAAACAAACAAATAAAATACAAGCAAGAACAACCCCTATCACAATTTTAAGAAATATTTTTTTCACGCTATCAAAACTCCTTGTCAACTACCGATTTTCTTAATTCGACAAACCGGTATTGCTCAATCGTTTTTCTCCGTTAGGAGAATATACAATCCATAAATAAAAAGAACAAGGAATAAAACCGTAGGAATCAATAATCCATTTTCTAAAATACTTACAATCATTCTTCCAGGTGGCGTTACCCATGCAGTTGCTGGATTTTGCATTGCCGCTATTATCATTCCTACAATACCAACAACACCACTTAATGTTAAAAAACCACCTTTTATATTTCTACTCATAATCATTACCTCCTCGTTAAATTCCGATTTGTCATAATCATTTTACCATACCGTTATGAATAAATCATCTCTTGCAAAATAATTTCTTCTGCCCGGTTGTGAATGTTATTGCAACGCTGCACCCATTCCATTTGACGGGTACGCTTCAATTCCTCGGTCACGCCCTCGGCAGCTTTCATCTGCTCCATGATGGTGTCTAACCGTTCCTGTGCCTGTTCGTTCAGGTCT
>OODJ01001274.1_pt1 | contig 20831 bp, 18 predicted proteins | sample 1671611 | NCBI WGS metagenome assembly OODJ01 (sample SAMN06348174, study PRJEB24527) | human gut metagenome | biome: human gut; feature: ankylosing spondylitis patient; material: feces | host: Homo sapiens | place: China | collected 2015-10 | reverse complement strand
GGGCGGTCCAGCGTGAAGTCTATTTCTTCATCCGGCGGCTCCGCCGCGCCCGCTTCCATCATGACCGTGTAGGCTGCCGCCGTCACGCCCTCCTCGTCGATCGCCACGCGCGCAGCATGCTCGGCTCTGGAAAGGAATACGCCGTCAGCGTTCTCGATCACCGGAGAAAAGTCCGCCGTGTCATCGCCGAACACATCCGTCACGCCGAGCGCCTGTAGTCCTGCGTTCAAATTCAGGTCGGACGAAACGTCGAACTTCGGAACGGCGAGGTTCACAATCAGGAATTTGCTGTTCTCCCAGTCCTCGCCGCCAAGCAAAAAGTTCATCGCTTCCTCGTCCTGCAAAAGCGCTTCCGGCGTTACGCCTTCGTCGGGAAGCAGCAGCTTCATAGCCCCGCTCTCCCGCAGAGACAGGTTCACTGCGCCGAACTTCTCGCCCCAGTAATACGTTCCCGTATCGGAGCGGTGCATGAACTCGCAGGTGATATCGCCGGAATCCGCGTGGAAGGTATCCTCGCTCGTCTGGCTCTTGGAAAATTCCTCTGACCATTTCGCGCGGTAGTAGATCGTGGTGGCCAAGGCCATCACCGTCTCGGGCGTAAACGCCAGCCCGCTCGCCTGATCTTTCAGAAGTCCCCCAGTCTGCTCGTTGAGCCAGCTTTGCAGCGCCTTGTTATAGCTGTCGCTTCCCATCTCACCGGAAAACGCCGAGGCATAATAGTCCTGCGCCAACGTATCCAGCGTTTTTTGCACATAGCCTACGCCATCATCCAGCCACACAGAGCTTGCCAGCACGCTCGTCACCGCGCCATCTGCGCAGTAATTTGCGTTCCAAAGCGCCTTGGCCTGCGCGCGCACGTCCTCAAGACGATTCTCCCTGAGAAGGCTTAATATCTGCGTCCGGGAATCGCCGTCCGTACACTCGGCCAGCATGGAAAGCGCCATGTAGACATTCAGCGGCGAATAGACGAAGTTGCCGCCGTTTCCGCTTTCCAGCATCGCGCCGGTCGAAGCCCGGACGAAGCTCTGCACATTCTCCCGGTCTATATCGATATCCCGCCGGGCGCGCTTGTCTGCCCACCATGCGTCATAGACCTTCGAAAAGCCTTCGTCGTCAAACGAGCCATCCTTTTTTATATACGCGGTTTCATCCGGATACTTTGCCATTTCGGGATACGCCGCTTCGGCAAGCGTTTCATACGCCGCGCCGGGCTGGGTCTGGTTTGCCGCAGGGCAGCTCTCTACCCTCGGCGCGCACCCTGTCATAGCCGCAGCAAGTGAAACCGCAAGCAATATCGCTGTCCATCGTTTCTGTTTCATTGCATCACACCTCCGGTAACTCTGTCAGCACGCCGAGGAACACGGGAAGCCCGGTGTCCAGATCGGCGATCATGTACAAAAACGGTCTATCCAGAATCACGCTGCGCCCATACTCAATCGCACATTCCAAAGTCATGTCGACCGCCGTCGCAGCGCCGGCCTTCGTCCCCTCCTCGTCGATCTGCAGGAAGGTCTTGTGGAAAACGTTCGAGATACAGATGTTGCCTTCGTCCGACGTGCCAAGTGCGGTAAAGTCAGCCTTCTTGCCGTCAAACGCGTCCGTCATGCCGAGTGCCTGGAGCAAATCGGAAAGTTCCGCAGAAAATTCCGTTTTGAACTTCGGCATGGCAATTTCCACGGTTTCATCCCGGGGAGAAGTGAGTATAGCATGAAGCTGCTCGCCTGTCAACTGGCTCACGTAATCCTCTATGCTGGTAGTTTCGTCCGGCAAAAGCGCCGCGAACGCATATCTGCCGCCCTCATAGGGCTTGAGGAAGCCCTCGGCGTGCTCGTCATGCAGATACTGCCTGACTTCGCCATGGAGAAATGCGCCGGTCTGCTTTCTGCCGTCCCGCGCGATGAATGTTCCGTCCCACACGTCGCTGGATTGGAACACGCTCGCCCACTTCGCATCAAACGCCAGCGCGTTCACCAGATACATCACCGTGTCGGTCGGAATTTTATCAATGATCTCCGGGATCATCCCGTCCGTGTTTTCCTTCACCCAGTTGTTGATGGCCGTCTTGGTCGTGTCGTCAAAGGGTGCTGAATAGATCCCTGCGCCAAAGACGTTTGCGTTCTGCTGCAAGAATGCGTCTTCTATATGAAGCGTGTCCGTGTCCTTCATCCAGATGGAATTGGCAAGCTTCATCTGCTGATTGTCCTTTAAATACGCTTGCAGCACGGAAAAATACGCGTTTAAGCTGCCCGTATCCGCGCCGAGCGCTTGCTCCATCTGCGTCTTTGTCTCCCCCAACGCGCCGTTTGCCGTCATGGAAAGCGCGCTCGCCACGCTCAGTGGGGAGACAAGCGGGTTCGCTTCCACCATCGCGTTTTGCAGAAGCTTTATGCCAAAGCCGGTCAGCGCCGTAGCTGTATCCTGCACAACGTTTGTATCGTAGAGCGATTCCGTTTGCTCTTTCTTCGTATCCTTCATCAGATTCTCCACCGAAGCGGATTTTGCCACGCAGCCGGAAGCCGCGAGCACGCAGGCTGAGGCGAGAAGTGCCGCAAGAAGCTGTTTGCCTTTCATAGAGATTCCTCCTTTTTCATTTGTCCCTCTGCCTCAAAAGACGACAGCTCTGTGCATTGGTTGCACGAATCGAAAAAATTTTTTCGCCGGACGCAGAAAGCCCTCCCGAAGGAGGGCGTTTCTGTTCATCTGTAATTTTCCATACACGCGTAGGGGACGATGCCCACATCGTCCCGGCAAAATAACCTGATTTTACGGAAATCTCCAGCGAATTCGCAACTTCCCTTGGGTCGATGTGGGCATCGACCCCTACGCAGAAGAAGGAGCATCGCGCAAGCATCAACCCCTACAAAAAAAATCATAGCTTTGCGCACTTTGTAAAACGCAGCCCTTCCGATTCTTATCCGTGTGGGAATTCATCCGAACCGAATGCCGCTTTGACGAGCACCATACACGCGGTCTGCTCATAGAGCGCGGGCTCCATGCTCAGATCGATGCAATCGACTTGCCGCACGCCGTCTCCGAGGTCCGGCGCAAGCGCCGCCAGCACATACGTATCCCCGTCCCATGGGTAAAGCTCCTGCCCGTCGTCATAGGACTTGAACAGATAGCCTGTCATCGTATCGGGCAGCGCAAATTTTGTCAGAACAGCATCAGAAGTTTCGCCCTGCATCGAAATCTGCACGGTGGGCGCATTCTCTCCGTCGCCATTTTGAACCTGAAACGAAAGATGCAGCTGTCCATCCTCCCGATGCAGCGCCAAAGGCTCAGATTTTGTGCACATGCCGTCCTGCCAGTATTCTGCCCAGACCTCGCTGTAATCAATTGTCTCGCCGAAATCAAGGCTAAAATCCGCACGCATGGCGTTGGCGCTTGCGGGCTCGGTATGGAAGGTGAGCGTTCCGCGGCTGGGCTCCTCATAGTAAAATTCCGTGCCATTGGGGATAAAGAGCCCACTCATGTGAAGGCCGTCCTGATTTGGAATCTGCAAAACAATGGTGTCGTTGTCCTTGATTTTGAAGACGAGCGTATACAGCCCGTCGGAACAGGTTACAACACTATCATTTATTGTATACTCCCCCGCCATATAATAAGAGGATAACGGGCTGAGCATAAATACAAATTCCTGACGGCTGCCGGACATCCGGAAGGTTACCCGCGACGGCAGGATCTGAACCGCATCCGCTTCGTCCATGACATACGTACCGGCAGATAGGCCGTAGCTCAGCGTCTCCTGCTTCGCTGTTAGGAAGCATACGCCAATCGCAAGGCAAACCACAAGCGCCAGCGCGATGAGCACCTTCGTGGGCTTTTTGTCCAGCACCCGCCTCACGCGCTCCTTGACCCCGACCTCTCCAAAGGCCAGCGGGCAGACAGAGATCGCGCCGCGCGGAACGCTGTTCGACAGCAGCACACTCGCGTAGCGCTTCTTTTCCGATAAGCTGTAGCCCTTCACGACCCGCTCGTCGCACGCAAGCTCCAGATCCCGGCAGAACAGGTTGTACCCCAGCCAGACAAGCGGATCGAACCAATAGACGCAGAGAAGCCCGTAGCCAAGAAGCTTCCACAAGCAGTCGCCGTGCCGTTTGTGGGCAATTTCGTGCGCCAGAACGTATTCCCGCTCGTCTTCTGGAAGGCCGGACGGCAGATAAATCGCCGGCCGGAAGAGCCCCAGCAAAAACGGCGTGTCGATCCCGTCGCAAAGCCGCACGCCGGGCGAACACTCAATGGACGCGCCGACGCGGCGGCGGACTTTCAAAAAGCTCACCAGCGCCAGAACCAGCAGCACCAGCACGCCAACTGCCCAAATCATCCCCGCGATGTGCATCCAGACCTGCAAGGGGTTGACGCTTCCCTGCGGATTGGCCGCAAAGTGTTCGCCGAAGACGGGATTGACGGCGCTGTTGAAACTTGCGATGCCGCTCGTGAGCTCCGGCTTTGCCGCGTACTGCGCCGTTTTGTAATCGAGAACCGTCTCGCTCGGAACGAGACTCCACGCACTTTTGACAGACACCGGCAACGCCAGACGAAGCCCCGCAAGCAGCCAGACAAGAAGCCGCGACCACTTTGGCGCTTTCGGAAGTAAAACGCGGTACAGGCATGCCGCCAGGATCACGGGCGTCGCCGCCAGCGCGCGGTTTAAAAGCACGGAAAATGCCACGTCCAGATTGTCGATGATTTGTAGCAAAAACTCTACCATGCTATCCCTCCGCTTCGTCGATCATACGCTGAATTTCCTGAATTTCCGCCCGGCTCAAGGCACGCCGCTTTGTAAACGCCGCGAAAAACGCCGGAAGAGAGCCCCCGAATGCTTCGTCAACCAGATTCTCTCCCTGCGCGCAGTAAAAGCTCTCGCGGGAAAGTTTCGCCTTGACGATTCCGCCGTCATTGAAAAATAATCCCCTGTCGCAGAGCTTGCGAAGGACATTATATGTCGTCGTGCGCTTCCAGCCGAGCTCCTTTTCGCAGAGCCTTGCAAGCTCCCGCGACGCGATGGGCGCGTTTTCCCACACGAGATCCGCAAACCGCGCCTCGACCGCGCCAAGCTTTCCATCGGGCATGTGAATCCCTCCTGTCTATTATCTATGGACAAGCATAGTCTATTATGAATAGACAGCTTTGTCAAGCAAATTTCGTAATTTTCTTTTGTTTGTTACATTTTGCCATTGACTTTTACACATTGCAGCGCTAGAATAAGGCCATCTCAGATAAGGAGAACCTACCATGGCTCAGTTCGTTTTTGGCGCATATTACTTTTACTTTACTATTTGCAATAGTAAGGGCAATTTGTGATGCGCAAAAAACGAGAAAACCAAGGTTTTTCGGGCGGCACAGATTCCCTGTGCCGCCCTTATTTTTTTGGAGGTGCAAGACCATGATCGTAATTTTGAAACCGAATGTAAGTGAAGCCCGCCGTGACCAGCTGATTAGCTGGTTCAAAGCCCAGAATCTTGGCGTGCATATTTCGCAGGGCGATTATCAGACCGTCCTTGGTCTGATCGGCGACACCAAGTCTGTCGACATGGATCTGATTGCGAGCCTCGATATTGTCGACGCCGTTCGCCGTGTATCCGACCCCTTCAAGTGCTGCAACCGCAAGTTCCATCCGGACGATACCGTCGTCGATGTGAGCGGCGTGAAGATCGGCGGCGGCCACTTTGCAATGATCGCAGGCCCGTGCTCCGTCGAGTCCGAAGAGCAGATCGTAGGCGTTGCGAACGACGTCAAAAAGGCGGGCGCGAAGCTGCTGCGCGGCGGCGCGTTCAAGCCCAGAACCTCCCCGTACGATTTCCAGGGCCTCAAGGCCGAGGGCCTGAAGCTTCTTTCCATTGCAAAGAAGGAGACCGGGCTTCCCATCGTCACGGAGATCATGGATGTGCGCCATCTCGATCTTTTTGAGGACGTTGACCTCATTCAGGTTGGCGCGCGCAACATGCAGAACTTCGATCTTCTCAAAGAGCTCGGCAAGACGAAAAAGCCGATTCTCTTAAAGCGCGGCATCGCGGCTACGATGAAGGAGCTTCTCATGAGCGCGGAGTACATCATGGCCGGCGGCAACGAGCAGGTCATCCTCTGCGAGCGCGGCATCCGCACGTACGAGACCTACACGAGAAACACGCTTGATCTTTCCGCCGTGCCGATGCTCCATGAGCTCTCGCACCTGCCTGTCGTCGTCGACCCCAGCCACGCGACCGGTCTTGCCCGGCTCGTCACCCCGATGGCCCTTGCCGCAACGGCCGCGAGCGCAGACGGCATCATGGTCGAGGTACACAACGATCCCATCCACGCGCTGTGCGACGGCGCGCAGTCGCTCACCTGCGAGCAGTTTGCCGAGGTCGCCGAGAAGGTCCGCGCAGTCCGCGAGGCGGTGACGAGATGACGGTCGGGATCGTAGGTCTGGGCCTCATCGGCGGATCGTTTGCCAAGGCGTATCACGCGGCCGGCTGGCGCGTGCTGGGCTATGACCGGGACGAAAGCGTCCTTTCCTTCACGCAGCTGGCCGACGCCGTCGACGAGCCGCTCACGATGGACAATATCGGCACGTGCGAGCTGGTACTGCTGTGCGTGCGGCCGCTGGCCGCGGTCGAGTATCTGCGGCAGGCCGCGCCGCACATCGGCGGAAAGCCCGTCGTGATCGACTGCTGCGGCACGAAGCGCGTGGTCTGCGCGGCGGCGTTCCCGCTGGCAAAGGAATATGGCTTTACCTATCTTGGCGGCCATCCGATGGCGGGCACGCAGTATTCCGGCTTCGGCCACGCGCGGGCGAACCTCTATCACAATGCCCCGATGGTCATCGTGCCGCCGGATTTTGACAATATCGAGCTTCTGAGCCGCGTGAAGGAGCTTCTAAGCCCGGCCGGGTTCGGCAGCTTCTCGGTCACGACGGCAGACAGCCACGACGAGATGATCGCCTTTACGTCCCAGATGGCGCATCTGGTCTCCAACGCCTACATCAAAAGCCCGACCGCGAAGGCGCACAAGGGCTTTTCGGCCGGCAGCTACAAGGATATGACCCGCGTGGCGTGGCTGAACGCGCCGATGTGGTCGGAGCTGTTTCTGGAAAACCGCGACTATATGCTCCGCGAGCTGGACGGGCTGATGGACTGCCTCATGCAGTACCGGGCCGCCATCGTGGAAAATGATGGCGAAGCGCTCACACAGCTGCTGGAAGAGGGCAAAAAACGCAAGGAGGAGGTCGACGGCCGATGAAAACGGTATCGGTCCACGCATCGAGAAGCTATGAGATCCGGATCGGGCGCGGCCTTCTGCAGGGGGCCGGCGAGCAGATCCGCGCCGTGACGGACGCGAAAAAAGTGATGCTCGTCTCGGACGATGCGGTCTGGCCGCTGTATGGCGACGCGGTCCGGCGCAGTCTGGAGACTGCCGGGCTGACGGTCTGCAGCTTTGAATTCCCGCACGGAGAGAGCTCCAAGTGCGCGTGCACCTACCTCGAGCTGCTCGACGCGCTCTGCGCGCAGCAGCTGACGCGGAAGGACGCGATCGCCGCGCTCGGCGGCGGCGTGGCGGGCGATCTGGCGGGCTTTGCCGCCTCGACCTATCTGCGCGGCATCGGCTTCATCCAGATCCCGACGACGCTGCTCGCCATGGTCGACTCGTCCGTCGGCGGCAAGACAGCCATCGATCTGCCGGCGGGGAAAAACCTGGCCGGAACGTTCTATCAGCCCTGGCTCGTGCTCTGCGACCCGGACTGTCTGGATTCCCTGCCGGACGAAATTTTCCACGATGGCTGCGCGGAGGTCATCAAATACGCGGTGCTTGGAAATGCACCGTTTTTCGAGGAATTGAACTGCACGCCGCCGCATGCGCAGCTGGAGCATATTATCGAAACGTGCGTGCGGATGAAGCGCGATATCGTCGCGCAGGATGAATTTGACCGCGGCCAGCGGCAGCTTCTGAATCTCGGCCATACCTTCGGCCATGGGATCGAGGCGTGCAGCAGCTTTGCCGTCAGCCACGGCTCTGCCATCGCCATCGGCATGGCGATGATCGTGCGGGCAGCGGTGCAGTTCGGCTTCTGCACGACCGAAACGCGGGATATGGTGCTGGACCTGCTGCGGCAGTACGGGCTTCCGACCGATTGTGCGTATCCGGCAGAGCAGATGCTCGGCGTAGTTTTACACGACAAAAAATCCTCCGGCGGATCGGTCAGCCTGATCGTTCCAACAGCCGTCGGACACTGTGAAATCCGAAAAACACCGGCCGACGAAATTTCAAACTGGCTGCTGGCCGGAGGTGCACAATGACGCGGACGATACTGCCCGGCTTGCGCACAGGTGTGATTCGGATTCCCGCCTCCAAATCACAGGCGCACCGGATGCTGATCTGCGCAGCACTCTCTGCATCGCCGTCTCATTTGATTTTGGACGGCTTCAGCGCGGATATTGAAGCGACGATGCAGTGTCTGGAAGCGCTTGGCGCACGATGCGAAAAAATTTCGGACGGACTTCTTATTTCACCGGTCAGCGTTTGCCCAGCGCAGGCGCGGCTAGATGTAGGCGAAAGCGGATCGACACTGCGGTTTCTACTTCCAGTGCTTGGGGCACTTGGCATTCGGGCAGAAATTCAGATGCACGGGAGGCTCCCGGCACGTCCTCTGTCCCCGCTGTGGGAGGCTTTGGAGATGCACGGCATGCGGCTGCAGCAGGACGGGTCTGTCCTGCATACGGACGGGCAGTTGACCGCAGGAGACTATTCCCTGCCCGGCAATGTTTCCTCGCAGTTTATTTCCGGGCTTTTGTTTGCGCTGCCGCTTCTGAGTGGAAACAGCACGCTGACGGTCACGGGCGCGCTCCAATCGGCGCGGTACGTCGCCATGACGGAGCAGGCGCTTGCGGAAGCGGGAATTCTTATAAAAAAGGACTGGCCGGTCTGGCAGATCGGCGGTGAGCAGCGCTATGCGGCGCCTTCTGTGCAGACGGTCGAGGGAGACTGGTCAAACGCGGCGTTTTTCCTGTGCATGGGCGCGCTGTCGGAGGCGGGCGTGACTGTAACGGGGCTGAATCCCGAATCGCTGCAGGCAGACCGGGCTATTACGGAAATTCTGACACGTTTCGGCGCAAAGTTAGCCATCTCTGAGCATGCCGTTATCGTGCGACGCGGAAATCTGCATGGAATCACGCTGGACGCAGGGCCGGTTCCGGATCTCATCCCAGTTGTCTCCTGTCTTGCCGCGCTTTGCAGCGGGGAAACGCAGATTGAAAATGCAGCGCGGCTGCGGCTGAAAGAATCCGACCGTTTGCAAACGACGGCAGCGCTCCTTTCCGTGCTTGGCGGATGCGTACATGAATTGCCGGACGGTCTGGTTATTTTAGGCCGCGACCGCCTTTCCGGCGGAACAGCGGACGCTTGTGGCGACCACCGCATCGCCATGAGTGCGGCTATGGCCGCCTGCGGCTGCGAAGGCCTGGTTACGGTGTCTGGAAGCGAATGCGTCGCAAAATCCTATCCCGCATTCTGGGAGGACTTTGCTTCTTTGAAGGAGGATGCAGTATGAGCAGCGTGTATACCGGAAATCTGACCGTTTCCATCTTCGGGCAGTCCCACGCGCCCGCCATCGGCGTTACGATTGATGGACTCCCAGCTGGATTTCCCATCAATCTGGATGAATTGCAGTTTTTTTTAAGCCGCCGTGCGCCCGGACAGAATGCGTGGTCAACGCCGCGCAGAGAGGTTGACGCCCCGGAAGTTTTATGCGGGCTGAAAAACGGAAAAACCTGCGGCGCGCCGCTCACGGCCATCATCCGCAACACCAACACACGCTCCGGCGATTACGAAAATCTAAAAGATGTTCCCCGCCCTGGCCATGCAGACTACACTGCGCAGGTCAAATTCGGCGGCGCACAGGACGCAAGCGGCGGCGGACATTTTTCCGGTCGGCTGACCGCGCCGATGTGCATTGCCGGCGGTATTTGCATGCAGCTGCTGGAACACGAGGGTGTCCGCATCCGCGCGCGCATCTTATCCATTGGAACTGTCACCGACAGCGCACCGTTTGACGCGCCGGTCGCGGGAAAGCCGTTTCCAGCCGTTTCTGACGGCGCAGCTACAACCATGCAGGAGGAAATTGCGCAGGCGAAGGCGGACGGAGATTCCGTCGGTGGCGTGATTGAATGTGTGATAGACGGGCTTCCGGCAGGCATTGGCGAGCCGATGTTTGGTGGGCTGGAAAACCTGATTGCGCGTACTGTGTTCGCCATTCCGGCGGTCAAGGGTGTGGAGTTCGGCGCAGGTTTTGCTGCCGCGCGGCTGCGCGGCAGCGAGAATAACGATCCGTTCCGCGTGCAAAATGGGCACATTGTCACGGAAACGAACAACTGTGGCGGTATTTTGGGCGGCATTTCGACCGGCATGCCGGTTGTGTTCCGTGCCGCATTCAAACCGACGCCGTCCATTTCCCGGACACAGGCCTCCGTCAGCCTTTCGCGGATGGAAAATGAAACGCTCGTCATCCATGGGCGACACGACCCATGTATCGTACCGCGGGCCGTCCCGTGCGTAGAGGCTGCGGCAGCGATTGCCGTGCTGGATGCGTGGATGGGCCGTAAAAAGGAGACAGGCTATGAATTCTAAGACGCTGCGCTGCGGTCTGCTCGGCCGGACACTTGGTCACAGCTACTCTCCTGCCATTCACCGACAGCTTGCGGGATATTCCTACGACTTGTTTGAAACAGAGCCGGAGGCGCTCAGCGCATTTTTGCAGTCCGGATGCTTTGACGGACTGAACGTGACCATTCCGTATAAAAAAGACATAATCCCCTATTGTGCGGAACTCTCCGAAACAGCCCGTGCCATCGGGGCGGTCAACACCATTGTCCGCAGGACAGACGGGACACTCTGGGGCGACAACACCGACGCTTACGGATTTTCCATGCTGGTACAATCCAGCGGCGCGGAGATACGCGGCAAAAAGGCGCTCATTTTCGGCAGCGGCGGCGCATCAGCGACCGCACAGTATGTCCTGCGGCAGATGGGCGCGCGGGAGGTCGTTGTTATTTCGCGTCACGGGGCAAACAGTTACGAGAATCTCGACCGGCACGCGGATACGGAGATCGCCGTCAATACAACGCCGGTCGGCATGTATCCGAACACCGGCGTATCGCCTGTTGATTTAAGCCGGTTTCCGAAGCTGGAAGCCGCGCTGGATGTGGTCTACAATCCTGCGCGGACAAAATTTCTGCTTGAGGCCGAGCGGCTCGGCCTCAAGCGGGCGAACGGACTTTTGATGCTCGTCACACAGGCCAAGAAAAGCTGTGAGGATTTTCTGGGTGAACCGATTGCGGATGAACGTATCGGCGCAATCACAAAAGCGCTGACCGCGCAGATGCAGAATGTGATTCTCATCGGCATGCCGGGCAGCGGCAAGACGACAATCGGCACGAGACTTGCTGCACAGCTGGGCCGCACATTCCTAGACGCAGACACCGTACTCGAGCAGAAGGCCGGGATCCCCATTCCAGAGATTTTCCGGCTTGAGGGCGAGGAAGGCTTCCGTCAGAGGGAGACGGCGGTGCTGACGGAACTGGGCAAGCACTCCGGGCTTGTGATTGCCACGGGCGGCGGGTGCGTGACAAGGCCGGAAAATTACCCGCTGCTGCATCAGAACGGGACGATTTTCTGCCTGACACGCGAATTGGATCGGCTTCCCTTGGACGGAAGACCTGTCTCGCAGGCGCTCGGCGCAGAAGAAATTTATCGGCGCAGGAAGCCTTTGTATGAAAAATTTGCAGATGCTATGATTAACAATGACCGCACGGTAGAGGATGCTGTGCATCAGATTCTGGAGGTGCTTGGATGAAGCTGCTGATTTTGAACGGGCCAAATCTTAATCTGCTCGGCCTGCGGGAACCGGATATTTACGGCCGGCAGAATTACGCCGCGCTGGTGCAGTTCTGCGAATCAGTCTGCCGTGAAGAAGACATCTCTTGTAAAGTCTTCCAGTCCAACCATGAGGGCACACTGGTGGACGAAATCCAAGCTGCTTACGGCGTGTTTGACGGTATCGTTATCAATCCGGCAGCCTATACGCACACAAGCGTTGCGATTTTAGACGCATTGAAAGCCGTTGCGCTTCCGGCAGTCGAGGTACACTTGTCCGATGTGACGAAACGTGAGGACTTCCGGCAGATCTCCTATGCGCGGCTGGCTTGCGTAAAGACTTATATGGGCCTCGGCTTCGAGGGCTACCGGCAGGCCATTCTGTTTTTGAAAGAATATCTGAATAAAAATTCAGATTAGATCATTTATCATGCATCAGGCAGCCCGTGTGGGCTGCCTGATTTTTCGCCTTAATATGCAGGAATCCAGTTTGCTGTCTTTCATCAAAATGAATCAAATCTTTCTTGAATGTTCATATATTTTAGGTTTATACTAATTTTTGAAGGATTTCCGTTGAAAATACGAATTTCCTGAAAAAATTTTTTCTTGAAATGACAAATTGCATCTTGAAAAATGCACTTTGATGTATTATACTTTCACACAGCAAATCAATTCAGGAGGGAATAGATATGAAAAAGATTCTTGCATTGCTTCTCGCAGCTGTCCTCGTTCTGGGCATGGCCGCGTGTGCCGCTTCTCCCGCGGCTCCCACGCAGACGACGTCCGATACGGCTTCTGACGCATCCGATACACCTGCTTCCAACGCTGAAACGCCTGCAGCATCCTCCGGTGCCAAGCTGCGCTTCGTCACCGGCGGCGAATCCGGTACCTATTATGCCTTTGGCTCTGTCATTGCCCAGCACGCGACAAATAACGCGGGCATTGATGTCGTCGGTTTGGTTGGCAACGGCTCTCAGTCGAATATTTTTGAACTTGAAGACGGCAACGCAGAACTGGCTTTCTGCCAGTCCGACGTCATGGCCTATGCTTACGCCGGCACAAACCTGTTTGCCGATACCGGCGCTGTCAGCTGCTTCTCCACAGTCGCAGCGCTCTACACCGAGCAGGTGCAGATCGTCACGACCGATCCTGAGATCAAGTCTGTTGACGATCTCAAGGGCAAAAACGTCTCCATCGGCGCGGCCGGTTCCGGCGTGTATTTCAACGCCATGGATGTGCTCGGTGCTTACGGCCTGACGGAGTCTGACATCAACCCGACGTATCAGTCTTTCGGCGACAGTGCAGATTCTCTGAAAAACGGCCAGATCGATGCGGCCTTCATCGTTGCAGGCGCTCCGACAACGGCAATCACCGATCTTGCAACGACCAAGGATGTCTATCTCGTTTCTCTGGACGACGAGCACGTTGACCAGCTGCTTGCCTCTTCCCCGTATTACACTAAGGTCACGATTGGCAAGGATGTCTACGGTCTTGACACTGACACCATCACCGTCGCCGTCAGCGCAGTCGTTCTCGCCCGCGACGACGTTTCCGAGGATGCAATCTACAAGCTGGTCGCCGATATCTTCGATAACGCCGCCAGCCTCATCGACACACACGCCAAGTACGCAGAGGTCAGCACCGAATTTGGCGCTTCCGTCACTTCCGTCCCCTATCATCCAGGCGCTGCCAAGTACTTCGCCGAGAAGGGCTTTGACGTTCCCACCAAGTAAAGTTTCACGCGTGCTTTACGCATAACCGGCGCTACGGCAGGGTCTCCCTGCCGTAGTTGTCGTACAGAAAAAAGATGAAGGAGAGATGCACCTTGTCCAAAAATCCCGACAAGACAACCCCCGCGACCGCAAACGCCGGTACAGAGCAGAATATCGCTGCCGACGTTGACGAGGTCATGCGCAAATACGACCGTGAATCCAACACCCGCATCTGGTCCGGCTGGCGCGCCATTGTCATTAAGGTCTTTATGGCGTGCTTCGCCGTGTACTGCATCTGCATGACGCTTTTTTCCACAGCCATGCCGGAGATCCGCCTGCCGCTGTTCATGGGCTTTATCATTCTTGCGGGCTTTTTGAATTTCCCGGCCAGCAAGCACCATGTGAAGCCCAACTATTTGCCGTGGTATGATATTTTTCTCATGGTGATCGGCGCGGCCTGTTTTTTCTACTTTGCGCTCAACGCCATGACGATGATTCGGCTTGCAACCCGCATCCAGCCCATTCATGTGGCCATCGGCTGCATTGGTATTCTGATTCTGGTCGAACTCTGCCGCCGCTGTGTGGGTTTGCCCATTCTTGTGGTCGCAGGTCTTCTGATTGTTTATGCGTTCTATAATCAGCTAAGTTACGGTGCAAGCTTTTATAAGGCGCTGCAGAATATCATCTACAAGCTGTTTTACACGACCAGCGGCGTGATCGGTACGCCAGTCAGCGTCTGCTATACCTACATCGTGCTGTTTATCATCTTCGGCGCATTTTTGGAGCGTACCGGCATTGCGAACTTTTTCATCTCATTCGCAAACCGGCTTGCAGGTTGGTCTTCTGGCGGCCCGGCGAAGGTTGCAGTCATTTCTTCCGCGCTGTGCGGCATGGTGTCCGGCTCCTCGGTCGGCAACACGGTCACGACCGGCTCATTTACCATCCCGATGATGAAAAAAACCGGTTATAAGCCGGAGTTTGCAGGAGCAGTTGAAGCTGCTGCCTCAACCGGCGGCCAGATCATGCCGCCTATCATGGGTGCAGCAGCATTCCTGATGGCAGAGTATATCGGCATTCCGTATGCGCAGGTCGCGGTCAAAGCGATTCTGCCCGCGATTTTGTATTTCACCGGCATCTTCATCTCTGTGCATCTGGAGGCAAAAAAACTCGGTCTGAACGGCATCCCGAGAGATCAGCTTCCCAAGTGGCGGCTTCTGGTTCGTGACTGCTATCTGATTTTGCCGCTGATCCTGCTGGTCTGGCTCGTGTCCTCCGGTGCAAAGACAATGTCGCACTCCGCCGCGTATTCCATTCTCGCAGCCATTGCAGTCGGCCTTGTCAACTTCTTTATGCTCCGCCTGCAGAGCGCGCAGACGCGCACGTTCCGCACCGTCGGCAAGGCCGCGCTCGGCGCAGCCGGCGATTCCGCGAACTCCGTCTTTGATTCTCTGGAAGCAGGCGCGAAGGGCGCCATTACCGTCGCGGTCGCCTGTGCGATGGCCGGTATCATCGCGGGCTGCATCACCGTCACCGGTCTTGCCTCCATTCTCATCAACGCCGTTGTGCAGCTGGCTGGCAATGCAACGTTTATCGGCCTGATTCTGACCATGATCTGCTGCATCATCCTCGGCATGGGCGTTCCCACGACCGCGAACTATTGCATCATGGCCTCCACGTGCGCGCCGATCCTGATCAAGATGGGCTACCCGCTCGTCGCCGCGCATTTCTTCGTGTTCTACTTCGGCATTGTCGCCGACATCACGCCGCCCGTCGCGCTGGCCGCCTACGCAGGCTCCGCGATTGCGAAATCGAACCCCATGAAGACTGGCATCAATGCAACCAAACTCGCCATCGCAGCCTTCATCGTCCCGTTCATCTTCGCGTATAACCCGCAGATGCTGTTTGAGAATGTCACGAGCGTGTTCCAAATCATTCAGATCGTCATTACAGCGCTTCTCGGCATTTTTGCAGTTGCTGCCGGTCTGGAGGGCTATATCCTCCGGCCCATGCACTGGCCGCTGCGCGTGCTCGCGGTGATCGGCGGACTGACGCTGCTGATCCCGGGCACTGTTTCGGATTTAATCGGTCTTGTGATCGTTGCCGGGATCATTGCGCTCCAGGTCATGCAGAACAAAAAGGCCGCACGCGAAGCCGTATAAGTTTTGGGCAAATCATACCGACTGTCCCCTTGCAAAAATCCTTGGAATTGGCTATAATACAGGCAAAGACATGGATGATTTTTGCAAACAGGAGGTCAGAATATGAACTGCAAGGTCAAACAGTGCTGCGCAGCGCTGGCAGCGCGGAAGCTTGCCGAGCGCGATCCTGCCATCGTGGAGATCACACGCGGCGGAAAGAACAAATCGCATCATGTGCTTCGGAAGTCGGACATGAAAAAGGTCGGTCTGATCGCAGGCAGCGCATTCGTCGCGCTCACGGCACTGAATGTGTACAGCCACTACAAGCTCCATCAGGCCATTGCAGACCGTAAGGTTAAGAAGCAGCTCGAACCCATGCGTGCTGAGCTTGAAGAGCTGCGTACGCAGAACGAAGCGCTCCGTCAGGCGCTGGCAGAGATCAAGCCCCGCCAGCCGGAGCCCGCGCCGGAAACAAAGACGGCTGCGGAAAAAACAGCGGAATAACATCGAAGCGGCCCCTGTGAAATGCAGGGGCCGCTTTTGTTCTATGCGAAAAAGCAGTTTGCAGGGGCCGATGCCCACATCGGCCCCTGCAACTTGTAATCGGGTTCAGACATATTATTTCTTCAATCTAAAGCTCAGGCCATCATATTGTTGCCCGTTGACCTCTCGTGTGCCTACGTTGCGATTGCATTCAACAAAGCCGAGCTTTTCAGCACAACGAATCATACGAACGTTGCCTGACCAGGTCTGCGTGTAAATCTCGTCCGCGCCGATTTTTAACTGGTAATTTATAAAGGCACGCAGAGCGTTTGTGCCGATCCCATTGCCCCACAAATTGGGTTCGTAAAGACAAATTCCGACAGCCAGATGGACCGTCTGTCCACTCTCGGCTGCTCCGATCCATTCGTGGTTTTCGTCAATGTGATAGGCGTTTACCGAGCCGATATGCCTGCCGTTCCATTCGATCTCAAGCCTGTAACGACGGACATCATCCGGACGATCTTTCCTGGATTCGTAGGATTCTGTCCAGCTTCTGCGTTCGCTGTCTTCGTCCGTATCTTCCTTTTCCCAAGGAGCATCCCAGTTTTCCCATTCGCGCTCCACGGTGAACCAGCGTACATAGTCTTCAATGTCGGACTCTATCATATCCCGAAGGATAATGTTTTCAAATTCAATCCTCATCATGAACCCCTTTGCGTTTAATCCAGAGGCTTGTATACAGTAACTGCTTTGAGATACGCCTTGGCGCACGCGCCGGGCGCGTCTGTTTTATATGTGTGCTGAAATCCAGTCGTACATTTCGTGGTAGGCCGCTTCGTTCAGGGGGAAGGTTTTTTCATCCTCCATCTGGCTTTTTTCGTAGCAGTATTCACCGTGCCAGCATTCGCATTTCATGCTGCTCTCGTCAAAGTTGACCTCCTTCTGCGTCAGCATGACGATGTTCGGCGTGACGCGGAAGCGGAGTTTTCCATAGCTCCCAGTAAAGATGTTGTTGTTTTCAAAGCTGTGCAGCACCGGCAGAAATAACGGTTCCATATGCGTCTGCCCTCCCCTTTTTGTGTATCATACCACAATTTCCGCCGCACGGCAAGATTGTTTGACTTTGCCCGCGCGGTATGCTATGATTGCTGGGATTCTTTTTTACGATAAAGGGGCAAAGCCATGCACAAGCAGACAAAAGGCTGTATTCTTCTTCTCCTGTGCGCCATGATCTGGGGCGCGGCGTTCGTCGCGCAGAGCGAGGGCATGCAGTATGTCGGGCCGTTTACGATGGGCGCGACGCGGTTTTTTCTGGCGGGGCTGGTGCTGCTGCCGGTCATTGCCGTGCTCGACCGGAAGGGCTGGTCACAGAACCGGCCGGTCACAGGGTCTGATAAGAAAAAGCAGCTGCTGGCCGGCGTGATCTGCGGCGTGCTGCTGTTCGCGGCGACGACGCTCCAGCAGTTCGGCCTTCTTGATACAACGGTCGGAAAATCCGGCTTTGTAACGGCACTTTATATCGTGTTCGTCCCCATTCTGGGTGCGGTCATAGGCAAGCGTGCCGGACTGCGGGTCTGGCTCTGCGCACTGGCTGCTGTGTGCGGGATGTATCTGCTGTGTGTCGGCTCCGGCTTTTCGGTTTCAGGCGGCGATCTGCTGACGCTTGGGTGCGCGGTACTGTTCGCAATTCATATCTGCTATGTCGGCGCGGTCGTGCCGCATATGGACGGTGTGCGGCTAAGCTGCGTGCAGTTCCTGGTCTGCTCCGCGCTGTCGGCGGTCGGTATGCTCCTGTTTGAAGCGCCAGACTGGGGTTCCATTTTGCAGTGCTGGTGGCCCATTGTCTATGCGGGTGTTTTCTCCGGCGGCGTGGCATATACGTTTCAGATCATCGGCGAACGTGACGTGCAGCCAACGTTGGCGTCTCTGCTCATGAGCCTGGAATCCGTCTTTGCCGCCCTGTTCGGCTGGCTGCTGCTCGACCAAACGCTCTCCGCACGGGAACTGTTCGGCTGCGCGGTCATGTTCGCGGCGATCATTCTGTCGCAGCTGCCGGAGAGGCGGAAGGGCGCTGTGTAAAGCGACCCGGTACGGTGCTTCCGTACCGGGTCTTGTTTATTGGAGCAGTTGGCAGGGGCGGGGCTCCGCCCGATGGGCAGTTGAAAATATGCACAGCATTCTGTAGGGGCCGATGCCTACATCGGCCCCTACAAACAGATATGTAGGTGCTTACGGATTCGCTGTAAATTTTTTTGCTTATTCAATCAGACAGACGGCGTGGGCGGCGATGCCTTCGCCGGAGCCGGTGAAGCCGAGGCGTTCTTCGGTCGTCGCCTTGACGCTGATGTTTCCGATATCGGTGCGCAGCGCATCGGCAATATTCCGGCGCATCTGCGCGATATACGGCGCAAGCTTTGGCCGCTGGGCGATGATGGTCGCGTCGAGATTGCCGAGGCAGTATCCGGCCTCTTCCAGTCTCCGGCTGACCTCGCGCAGCAGCTCCATGCTGTCCGCGCCGAGATAGCGGTCGTCGTTATCCGGGAAAAGCTTGCCGATGTCGCCCATGGCCGCCGCGCCGAGCAGCGCGTCCATGACGGCATGGATAAGCACATCCGCGTCGGAATGACCGTCCAGTCCCTTTTCATACGGGATCGTCACGCCGCCGAGAATCAGTGCGCGGCCGGAAACCAGCCGGTGAACGTCATAGCCATGGCCGATTCTCATACGCCCGCCCTCCGGCGCAGGATCAGCGCGGCCAGCTCCAGATCGAGCGGCGTTGTGATCTTCAGATTTTCTTCATCGCCGTCGGTCAGCTGCACGGGCATGCCGAGCGCTTCGACAGCGCTGCAATCATCCGTGATTGCAATTTCCTGTTCTTTCGCATTCTGAAGCGCTGCGGCAAGCAGATCACGGTCGAAAACCTGCGGGGTTTGGACGGCGTAGAGTTTGCTGCGGTCGGGCGTTTCCTCAACTGCGCCATCTGTCGAGACTTTGATGGTGTCCTTGACGCGCACAGCGGGCGCTGCTGCACCGAACTTTTTTGCCTTGGAAACAGCGCGGCAGATGACTGCGTCGGTCACGAGCGGCCGTGCGCCGTCGTGGACGGCAACAAGCTGCGTGCGGTCAGAAACAGCTGCAAGTCCCGCCATGACGGAATCTGTCCGCGTCTCGCCGCCCGCGACGACCATGCGCATTTTGTCATACGCTTTGAGATACCGGCTGACCTTTTCCAGCAGTTCCTGCTGCGTGACAACGATAATCTCGTCGATCATGGCGCACTTATCAAACACGTCAACCGTCCGGCAGATGACCGGCAGGTTTTCCAGCACCGTCAGAATCTTATTCGTACCGCCCATGCGCGAGGATGTGCCTGCGGCGACGATCACGGCAGCACAGTAGGGCCGCCCAATCTTCTCCTTGATTGCAAGCCCCTTGCGGAGCCTTTCGCTGAGTTTCATACCTGTTTTCTCCTGTTCACAGCCCTTGCACGAGCGTTTTATAGGTTTCCCCGCGCACCATAAAATTCTTGAACTGGTCAAATGCGGCGCAAGCTGGGGAAAGTGTCACGATATCCCCGGGGACAGTATACTGCTTTGCCAACCGTACCGCTTCTTCGAGCGTCTGCGCATGCAGAATTTCGGGCTGCCCATTCAAATAGTTCGGCGCAGACTTGACCGCCGCTTCGATCTTCTCCGCCGTCGCGCCGCAGAGAATCAAAAGGCGCACATGCGCACAGATCTCCGGCCCCAGCACATCAAACGGTATTTTTTTATCATATCCGCCTGCGATCAAAACCAGCTTCTGATGGAATGAATGCAGGCCCGCGATCGTGCGCGATGGGCTGGAGGCGATGGAATCGTTATAATATTTCACACCGTCCAGTTCCCGGACAAACTCAATCCGGTGCTCCACTCCCGCGAATGTGCGCGCAATCTCGTCGATATCTTCTTCTGTCGCAAGCCCCTCAACAGCGCAGGCGGCGGCCATATAGTTTTCGATATTGTGGACACCCGGGATGCGGATATCCGCAGCGGCCATGATCCGCTTCCCATTTCTGTAGATCACGCCGTCTTCCAGATATACGCCGTTTTCCGGCTTTGTCTGCCGGGAGAAGTACTCCACTGTTCCGTTTGCATCAGCTGCAAAACCGCGCGTAATAGCATTGTCGTAATTCAGAATAACCTTTCCGGCTTCACTCTGATGCGCAAAGACGTTTTTCTTGGCCTGCACATACTCTGCCATGTCCTTATGCACATCCAGATGGTTCGGAGCCACGTTCGTCACAACGGCAATATCGGCTGAGCGCTCCATCGTCATAAGCTGGAACGAACTGAGTTCGACAACAGCAATGTCTGTCGGCGTCATGTCCGCTGCCTGCGGCAGAAGCGGCGCGCCAATATTGCCGCCGATCCAGACGCGATGCCCCGCATGCTCAAGAATTTTCGCAATCAACGTCGTGGTGGTCGTTTTGCCGTCGGATCCGGTCACGGCGATGATATGGCAGGGGCAGACCTCGAAAAATACCTCCATCTCGCTGGTAATCTCCGCACCGCTTTCACGCAGCTGGCGCAGCGCCGGGATATCTGGGTGCATGCCGGGGGTGCGGAAGACAATATCGGCCTGCACATCGTCAAGATAATGTTCCCCAACG
>OODJ01001270.1_pt1 | contig 20884 bp, 16 predicted proteins | sample 1671611 | NCBI WGS metagenome assembly OODJ01 (sample SAMN06348174, study PRJEB24527) | human gut metagenome | biome: human gut; feature: ankylosing spondylitis patient; material: feces | host: Homo sapiens | place: China | collected 2015-10 | reverse complement strand
ATCAAATCAACCCTCCGTCGTTTGAGGAAACCCACCAACTGGAAATGAACATCCTCAAGGAGGAACGTGTACTGAATCCGATCATCACGTGGAACGGCTATATTGTGGATGGACATACACGCTATCAAGTCCTTCGGAAATATCCGTTCATTCCATTTGAAGTCATCGAAAAAGAATTTGCTAACCGCTATGAAGCACTCGTATGGATCTGTAAAAATCAGCTTGGGCGGCGAAACCTGACCCCAGAACAGAAAAAGTTCCTGATCGGAAAGCAGGCAGAAGCGGAAAAGCAAATCAAATCATTTCACGGCAATCAGTATACTTTGGCATCTGAAAGTGGTCTGGTTCAAAATGAACCAGACCGCACAAAGCACGGTTCACGGTCGAAGGTCGCTGCGGAACATGGAACATCCGAAAGTTATGTTTACCGTGCAGAGCAATTTGCAAAAGGTGTGGAAGCGGCGGAGGAAGCAGTACCCGGAGCGCAGGAAGAAATCCTGAGTGGAAAACTCCGGGCAACCGACCGTGAAATTTCCTCGATTGCAAAGGTTCCAAAGGAAAAGCGTCCCGAAGTTGTGGCAGAGCTGCGTAAGCCTAAAGCCGAACGGAACACCTGTGTCACGAATTCTTATGGTTCACCTTCAAAGGACAATGCGTTTATAACGACCTTCAAGCAAGACATTCAGGGTCGTAAGAAAGGACTCAACAAGGAAGAAAAACAGAATCTCAAGGATGCCGTCAAGAGCATCTATTCACCTCGCCGTTTGGCAGATGGCGAAGCCATGATGTGCGAGATTCAGGGAGCGCAGGAGGATTTTGTCCGGCGGTGGGAAATGTGCTTTCGTGAATACCCGGATATTCTTACTGAACCGAAGAACAATGAGAAACTGCTGATTTTTATCGACCGTGCCAGCCGGTATCTTCAGGCTGTAAAAGACAGACTGAATGATGACAAAGAACAACACTCCTAACCCGACAGATGGTCGTATGAAAGATAAGAAGGTGAATGCCATTTCAGATTATTTGAGACCCAATATGCCACTGCCGCAGTATCTGCCCTATGCCCGATTTTTGTTGGATGCCGATTTAAGTCATACGGCAAAAATGCTCTACACACTCTTGCTCGACCGTGCTACACTCTCCCAGAAAAACAACTGGGTGGACGATCAGGGACGCATTTATGTGATCTATCCGCTTTCCAATCTGGCAAAAGATTTGGACTGCTGTATTTCCAGCGTGACACGCGCCTTTACAGAATTGGAAAAACCGACCTTGCCGAACGAGTGCGCTACGGCTTTTCTAAACCCAGCCACATTCTGCTCAAAGTTCCGCATACTGTGCAGAATTGCGCAGTCACAGTATGCACCAGCGCACAAGCTGACTGTGCAGAAACGCACAGTATGATTGCGCAAAAATGCACACCTAACCAACGTAATAAGAACAACCTGAATGATAACCACCTGATAAGATCAAACAATGCTCGTCTATCGTTGGGAGAATACCAGAATGTCTTTCTGACGGAAAAGGAGTATAAGCGGCTCAAGGCTGACTTTGCAGGGCTGGACAGTCTGATTGAGCAGTTGTCCGCTTATATCCAGTCCACTGGCAAAAAGTATGCAGACCATGCCGCAACGCTGCGTATCTGGGCAAAGCGGAGGCAATCAGAGAAAAAGACAGCACCGGGTATTCCAGATTACACCTTTGCGGAAGGAGAAAGCCTATAAAGACGATTGAAAAGATTTTGGAACAATCCGTTTCCAGTATACCCGAAAACGCAATGGATTATTATGGGGCAGATGGTTTGCTCTACTGCGGCAAGTGTCATACGCCAAAAGAAGCCTTCTTTGCCAAGGGTCTTGTCCTGATGGGAAAGAACAGACACCCCGTAGAATGTTCCTGTCGCAAAGCGGAATGGGAACAACAGGAAACAGCTATTAAGGAGCAGAAGCATCTCGACCTTGTGCGGCGACTGAAAGCAGATGGCTTTTCGGATTCTGCGATGCTGGATTGGACATTTGCAAACGACAATGGGCGCAGCCCACAGATGCACCATGCACACCGCTATGTGGAGCAGTGGCAGACCATGTGCGCAGAGAACATTGGATTGCTTCTCTGGGGCGGTGTCGGCACCGGTAAGAGTTTCCTTGCCGGGTGCATCGCAAACGCTCTGGTGGAGCAGGAAGTGCCTGTGCGTATGACAAACTTCGCCCGAATCCTGAACGAGTTGAACAACAGCTTTTCCGGTCGGAATGAAGTCGTAGACCGACTGTGCCGCTATCCGCTGCTCATCATTGACGATTTCGGTATGGAGCGTGGCACCGAGTACGCACTGGAACAGATCTACAACATTGTAGACAGTCGCTACCGGAGCCGGAAGCCCCTGATCGTCACGACCAATCTGACACTGGACGAGATACAGCACCCACAGGATACTGCTCACGCCCGAATCTATGACCGCCTGTTGGAAATGTGCGTTCCGATTTCCTGCATTGGGGTCAGCTTGCGCAGGGAAACCGCACAGGAGAAGCTAGAACGGCTGAAAGCATTGATTGGATGAATCGAAAAGAAAGCTTGAAAAACTTGCTGGCACACAGCACAGCTACAAGGAAAGGAAAATGCCTATGAAAGACGTCCCGATTTGGGAAAAGAGCAATTTGACGCTGGAAGAAGCCGCAGCTTATTCCGGCATCGGCATCAACAAGCTGCGTGAAATTACGAATGAAGATAAATGCAAATTCGTCCTTTGGGTGGGAAACAAGCGTCTGATCAAACGTCGCCTGTTCGATTGCTTTGTCGAGCAAGCATATTCTATTTGAGAGGTTGCCAAAGGCTACAAATGTGAAACCGTCTTTTTCTCATTCGCTGCGGGTGGAAATCGCATGGTTGATGTGTTATACTGACACTGACCTTATAGATGCGCTTTTCACAGAAAGGAGTTTCTAAATGTCTGAAAAGCGCAAAGATAGCAAGGGCCGTGTTTTGAAGGATGGCGAAAGCCAGAGAGCAAACGGCACCTACGACTATCGTTATACCGATATCCACAAGAAACGGCGTTGTATTTACGCTAAATCCCTGACAGAGCTGCGGAAAAAAGAGGAAGAACTGTGGCGCGATCTGGCAGACGGCATCGACTACGCCGCCGGAGAGATGACGGTGGCTGATCTGGTTGACCGCTATATGAACCTGAAACGTGGGTTGAAACCCAATTCACTTCGGTCGTACAACACAGCGGTCAAGCGGATTCATGCTGACCCTTTCGGGCAAAAAGCCATCAAAACGGTAAAATTGTCCGATGCGAAAGGCTGGTTCGTGTTTCTGCATGACAGCGGTTTCAAGCAAAACACCATAGGAATCCTGCAAAGCGTTGTCAGACCGGCGTTTGAGATGGCGGTGGAGGATGACATCATCCGCAAGAATCCATTCAAGTTCAAGCTGTCGGATGTTGTGCCGAAGGACGCTTATGTGCGTGATGCACTGACCAGAGAGCAGCAGGAGAAATATCTGCAATTCGTTCAGGACTATGGCGGCAACTATTATGATGATATCGTCATTCTTATGGGAACCGGCTTGCGTGTGAGTGAGTTGTATGGCCTGACACGAGCAGATATCGACTTTGAACGGCACTGTATCCATGTCCGGCGGCAGCTTTGCCGGACGGCTGAAAAGCCCTACTTTGTCACACCGCCGAAAACAAAAAGCGGTATCCGCAATGTTCCCATGACAGATACCGTTTGTGCAGCGTTGCGGCGTGTAGTAAAAGCCAGAGCGTCCACGAAAGTGGAAGCGCTGGTGGATGGTTGTAGCGGATTCCTCTTTCTGGACAAGTCCGGAATGCCGAAGGTGGCAATGCACTTGGAAAACTATATGCGTGGCGTGCAGGGAAAGTTTGAGAAGGCGTACAGCAAACCTGTTCCGCGCATTACACCTCACGTGCTGCGACACACCTTCTGCACCAATGTCCAGCAGGCCGGGTTAGATGTGAAGAGCCTGCAATACCTGATGGGGCACTCCAATGCCAGTGTGACGCTGGATGTCTACACGCACAGCAGTTTTGAATCGGTTGAAAGAGCCTTTGAACAGATCGCCGGCAACCTGTGATTTTCGGCGCATGAAGCGGAATTGCTTACGCCGAAACTTACGCCAAAACTTACGCCAATCACCCGGTAAGTGGCGTAGATTTGCGTAGAAAAGCGTGGATCGTGCAAAAACGGAGAATCTGGAAAAATCGGCTTGTGGCCTTGATAATTCTACAAAAGTCTACGTTTCCCGATATTCGTGATTCGGCTCCAAAAGTGTGGTTTGGAAGGGCGGCATGTACTAAGCCGCACCGGCTCCCCGTACCAATTCAATACGCCGCAGAAGGCAGAACTTCCCACCCGGGAGGCTCTGCCTTCTTTTTTGTTGACACCCTTTCCAAACAAGAGTACACTTAGAAAAATTGTTTTTGGGAAAGGAAACACCAATGAACACTGCCGCTTTTACCGCCTACCGCGAAAAAGTTGTGTCCAACTGTGCCCGTGTCATTGTGGGCAAGGAGGATGCTACCGAGAAAATTCTGGTCAGCTTCCTCTGCGGAGGCCATGTATTGCTGGAGGATAAGCCCGGCACCGGCAAAACCATGCTCCTGCGTGCATTTGCGCGCACGGTGGGCGGGGGCTTCAAACGGGTGCAGTTCACGCCCGACCTGCTGCCCTCCGATCTGACCGGCATCAATTTCTACAACCAGAAGTCCGGTGAGTTCGAGTTCCGGCCCGGCCCGCTCTTCACCAACTTTGTGCTGGCGGACGAGATCAACCGCGCCACGCCCCGTACCCAGTCGGCCCTGCTGGAAGCCATGGAGGAAAGGCAGATTACCGTGGACGGCGTGACCAGCCGCCTGGCTGAGCCCTTTATGGTGCTGGCCACTCAGAATCCGCTGGAATCCTTTGGCACCTTCCCGTTGCCAGATGCCCAGATGGACCGTTTTTTCATGCGGCTGTCGCTGGGCTATATGACCCGGGAGCAGGAGCTGGAGGTGCTCTCCCGCCCCTCGGCCCAGACCGTGCTGAACGAGCTGCAGCCCGTCGTCACTCCCGAGGAGACCGCATACGTCCGCACGACTTACCGGGAGGTCAAGGTCTCCGAGGAGGTCAAGCACTACCTTATGGACATCGTGGAAGCCACCCGCACACAGAGCGGCTTTGTCAGCGGTGTGTCTACCCGCGGTGCGCTGGCGCTCTATCAGGCTGCGCAGGCGTATGCCTCCTTGCAGGGCAGGGAATACGTCATCCCCGAGGACATCAAAGGACTGGCCCCGGCGGTGCTTTCTCACCGCATTTCTCTGGGCAGCAGCATGAACGCCGAAGCCGCCGCTCTGCGGATGCGCAAGCTGTTGGCCGAGATCACTGTGCCGCTGGAGAGTGCGGAATGAGCGCCGTCATCTTCGCGCTGCTATTGGTGGCCACAGCCCTTGGGCTGGAGCGTTACAGCACAGTCCACAGCCTTGACGATGTGCAGGGGCGGCTGGAAGTGGAGGATCATCTTGTGGAAGCCGGGGAGCCCGCCGTGATCCACCTTGTTGTCCGGAACAGCGGCCCCCGTTGGAAGATGTTCCTGGCGGCAAAGCTCCACCTGAACAAGGAGTTTCTTCCCTGCACGGAGCACCACATTACGCAGGATCAGACAGGTTGGGGCCACACGGTGCGGTTCACCACCTGGCTGCGCCCGGGGCAGGAGGCGGATTTCTCCACCGCCCTCAGGCTGGAACGCCGGGGCCGCTATGTGCTGGAACCGATGCAGGTCATCGGCGGCGATTTTCTGGGTCTTGTGGAACAGTCCCGCACCGAGCGGGGCTTCCACGAGCTCATTGTTCCGCCCAGGGAGTGCGCTCTGCCGGAACTGGAAGAGATGCTGGGCGGTTTTCTGGGTGAGCTTTCGGTGAACCGCTATCTCTACGAGGATCCTATTCTCACGGCGGGTTACCGCCCCTACACCAGCGGTGCCCCCATGCGCTCCATCGCCTGGAAGCAGAGCGTCCGGGGGCAGGGACTTATGGTCAAAAAGTGGGATTACACCACTGAGCCCCGGGCAGTGGTGCTGGTCCATGCGGATACCAAGGATTACGACCACCCGGAACCGGCGGAGCTCTGCTACTCCATGGCCCGCACAATCTGCCGGAGGCTGGAAGAAAAGGCGGTGTCCTATCGCTTTGCGGCAAACGCTGCCTTTGACCTGCTGCTCAATGCGGCTCTCTCCGGTGAGGAGTGGAGAAAGCCGCTGGAAACCCCGCAGGGCTACGGCCCCGAACACTACCGCAGGGTGTTGGAAATTCTGGGCCGCGCCACCGGGCAGACCGCCCTTTCCTGCGCGCGGTTCTGCGCCGAATACTACCACCCGCAGGAGCAGGTCGGCTGCATCGTGGTGACAACGGAGCCGGAAGAAGCTGTGCGTGCTGCCGTGCAGCCCCTGCCTGGCATTCCGCTGCTGGTGTTCACTCCGGAAATGGCCGTAGAGACGGCCCAGACAGGGGAGGCGGGCGCATGATGTTCTTACATACCCTGCGCCTGGCAGGTGATCTGAGCTTTTACTATGCCTTTGCGGGCTTTTTTGCCGCCAGCTTCGGTGGGACACCCATGCCGCTGGTGCTGGTCTGGCCTGCCCTCTGCTTTGGTCTGGCCTCCTGCTTTGAGGGCAGCCGTCCCCTCCGCACCACTCTTGCGGCCCTGAGCGCGGCGGCGCTGCTCTTCCTGCCTACAGGGGCGGACAAGCTCTGCTACTTCCCGGCGGCAGTCTACCCGGTGCTGCTGGCCTACACCGGCGATTTTGCCCTTTCGCCGGTGCGGCAGGCCGAGCGCCTGCGCTGGCTCTGCCGGGTGTGGCCCTTCTTTGCAGTGGCAATGCTGCTGTGGAACGCCAACGCGGTGCTTTCGGCGGCCCTGCCCTTTGCGACGGCGGCAGCGGTGCTTCTGGTGGGGTTCAACCGCACCACCCGGCAGGACCCGGAGATCTCCACCCGGCCGGGCTATCTGCTGCTTTCCGGCGGCGTGCTGGCGGCGGTGTGCGCAGGGCCGTTTCTGCTCAGCCGCAGTGTTGTGGTTGCCGGTGCAAAGGCGGCTGCATCTGCCGTTTACTTTGGCGGGATCGTGCCGGTGCTGCAGCTGTTTTTGAACAACATTGTGGTGCAGGGTGTAACTTGGCTGTTTCACGGCATCCTGCAGTTCATCCGCTGGCTCTTCACCCTCTTTCCGCCCAAACCGTTGGAGCGCACCGAGATCGTTTCTACCGATGAGGTCATCGCCAACGCCCAAAAGGCCGCCGAGGACGCAGAACCGCTCATCAACGGGATGTCGATGCTGACTGTGCTCGGTATCCTGCTGGCGGTCCTCTGTGCGGTGCTGGTGGTGCGGCATTACCTGCGCCAGAAGTTCCGGCACACGGACACTGCCTGCACGGACACCACTGTCCGGCATAGCACCCACAAGCGTGCCCGCCGCTGGCCCGGGCTCTTCCTCAGCCCGGTGGACAAGGTGCGGCGGGAGTATGCCATCTATCTGGACCACTGCCAGCGCCACGGTGTGACCATCCTGCGGGGCGATACCAGCCTTGACCTGACCGGCCGCGCTTTCGGTATGGACTTTGCCGCCGAGGCCGAGCTGCGCCAGATCTACCTCAAAGCCCGCTACAACGGCACCGCCACGGCCGAGGATGCCGCCCGTGCCGCTGAGCTCGTCCGAAAAATCTGCTCCTGAACGCATCAACGCTCCCTTTCCTGCCCATCCTAAGCGGGAGAGGGGGCGTTTTCATGTCCGGCAAACGGGTGCTGGTCCTGTATGGGGCCCTGCTGTTCTGCTTTGCGGCGGTGGTCTGCCGCCTGTACTGGCTCTGCTCCGACACGGCCTATGGGGCCCGGGCGGCGGCGCAGAGCGTGGTCACCCTCCACCTGCCCGCCCGGCGGGGCAATTTTTATGATCACAGGGGCCAGCTCCTCACGGGGCAGACCACCCGCTGGATGGCCCTCTGCGTGCCCGGGGAGGGCAGCTATGCCCGCCTGTTCGCCTACACCGATGCCGCCGGGCAGGCGGCGCTCTACCAGAAGCGGAACGCCGCATCCCCGTTTCTGCTGGAGGTGGACCGGGATGTTTCCGCGCTGGGCGTTTCCTGCTGGCCGACGGCACGGCGAAGCTCTGCCGCCCCGCTGGCAGTGCAGCTGCTGGGGTACCTTGATGGCGAGGGCCACGGTGCCGCCGGGCTGGAAGCCGCCTTTGATGATCTGCTCACCGGCAGCGGGGCGGGGGATACCCTGCTCTGCACCGTTAATGCCCAGGGAAAGCTGCGGGCCGAGCCCGTCCTCACCCCCGCCGACAGCGGTGCTGTGGGGGTGCAGCTGACCCTTTCCCGGGAGATCCAGCAGACCGCCGAAGCCGTGGCCAACGAGACGATGCAGAGCGGCTGCATCCTGGTGCTGGACACCGCCAACGCCAAGGTGCGGGCCTGCGTCAGCCGCCCCGGCTATGATCCGGAAAACATTTCGGCCAGCCTGAACGCCCCGGACAGCCCCCTGCTGGAACGGGCGTTCCAGTGCTATGCCGTGGGCTCGGTGTTCAAGCCGGTGGTGGCGGCAGCGGCGCTGGAGGCAGGGGAGAGCGGCTTTGTCTACACCTGCCCCGGCTGGTGCGCGGTGGATGGCCGGATCTTCCGCTGTGCGGGCGGCATCCCCCATGGTGAGGTGGATCTGGCCGGCGCGCTGGAAAAGAGCTGCAACGGCTACTTCATCCGGCTGGGGCAGGCGCTGGGGGCCGATGCCGTCTGCGCCATGGCAGAGCAGCTGGGCTTCGGGCAGGCGATTCCGCTCACCGATGCCCTGCACACGGCGGCTGGGGTCCTGCCGGAGCGGGAGGCTCTTGCGTCCAGCGGGGCCTACGCCAATTTCTGCTTCGGGCAGGGGGAGCTGCTGGCATCCCCCCTGCAGGTCGCCGCCATGATGAACACCATTGCCTGCGGGGGGATCTGCCGCACCCCGCTGCTGCTGGAGACCACTCTGGACGAGACCACCGGCGCGCCCCTCACGGCGCTTTCCCATGTCCGGAGCAGGCGGGTGCTTACAAAGCGCACCGCCGCCGCCCTGCAGGCTCTGCTGGTGGGTGTGGTGGCCGGGGGCACCGGCCATGAGGCTGCCCTGCCCGGCCAGACCGCGGCAGGCAAGACCGGCACGGCCCAGACCGGCCAGTTTTCCGGCGGTACAGAGCTGAAAAATTACTGGTTTGCGGGTTTTGTCCCGGCAGAGCAGCCCCGCTATACTATCGTGGTGCTGCAGGACACGCAGGCCGAGCCTGCCTTTTCCAGCGCGGCCATCTTTGCCCGGGTGGCGGCAGGGCTGGAAATTCTGGCCCCGTAGCCCACGGTTTTTCTTGCATTTCCCGGGCTTTTGTGCTATCATACACTTGTATTTGTATGCAGTCTCTATGAAACTAAAGATAAAAGGAGCGTTCCATCCATGTCTGTCATTGAAATCGTCGGCGGTGCCATCCTGCTGGTCGTCTCGGCCGTCATCATCCTCCTCACCCTGATGCAGCACACCCACGGTCAGGGTCTGGCCGGTGCCATCAACGGTGGTGTGGGCGGTGCCAACAATGCACGCCTGACCCCTGCGGATCAGATGCTGGCCAAGGTGACCCGCATTGCAGGCATCGTGTTCTTTGTGGTGGCTATCCTGGCCTGTGTGTTCGCCAGCCGTCTGGCCTGAGCACCCGTGTACAGCCCCGTGTAAGGCGGGGCTGTTTTTCTGTCTGCAACCTCTCGTGGGAAAGAAGTTGTCCGGGTTCCGTTGGAGAATGCCGGAAAAGTGTTAAGGAGAAAAATATGTCATTACGCGATAAAATTGAACATGCCATCCAGAACCAGCCCTGTATGGTCAAGGACCTCAAGGCAAAGTTCGGCGGCGACCGTGCCGCGGACCGCAAGGTGATGGAGGCTCTGGACGAGCTGGTGCACGATGCTGTGGTCTGCCAGAAGTCCGGCGTGTTCTTCACTGCCCGCTCCGGCCGTGCCGAAAAGGCCCTGCCCTGCAAGGTGGTCAAGCTGGGCAAGAACTTTGCCTTTGTGATGCTGGAGGATGAATCCGGCGATATCTTCATCCCGGGCCGCTTCACCCGCGGTGCCATGCCCGGCGATTCCGTTCTGGTGGAAAAGTTTGCCCACCCCCGGGTGGAGGGCAGCGATGAGGGCGAGATCCTTGCCGTGCTCGAGCAGAAGAACGACATGGTGGGCACTGCCCGCCGCATCGAGGGCCGCCTGAAGTTCGTGCCCGATGACTGCCCGGCCATCTCCATGACCATCCAGCGCGACTGCGAGGGCGGCGCGAAGGACGGCGACAAGGTGGCTGTGGAGATCCTGCAGCGCGGGACCCGGCAGGAGGATCACCGCGTGGGCGTTTCCATGCGCTTTGGCAGCTGCGAGGAGGCCAAGCGCTGCGCCAAGGCCCTGCTCTATGCCAAGGACATCCACACCCGCTTCCCCGAGAAGGTGCGGGACGAGGCCAAGAAGTTCGAGGACATGACCGTGTCTGAGGAGGACTGCAAGGGCCGCATGGATCTGCGCGCTCTGCCCATCTTCACCATCGACAGCGCCGAGACCAAGGATATCGACGATGCCGTCAGCCTGACCCGGCTCCCCGGTGGCGGCTATGAGCTGGGCGTTCATATCGCCGATGTCTCCCACTACGTCAAGCCCGGCAGTGAGCTGAACGAGGAGGCCTTCAACCGCGCCACCTCGGTCTACTATGCGGATCAGGTCGTGCCCATGCTGCCCAAGAGCCTTTCCAACGGCATCTGCTCCCTGAACGAGAAGGAGCTGCGCCTGGCGTTCTCCTGCCTGATGCGTCTGGATCAGGACGGCAATCTGACCGACTACAAGTTCGTCAAGTCCATCATCTGCAGCCGGGTCAAGGGCGTGTATTCTGAGATCAACGCCCTGCTGGCCGGCACTGCCGATGCCGAGACCCAGGCCAAGTATGCCGAGGTGCTGGATCAGCTGCCCGCCATGAAGGAACTGTACGCCCACCGCGCCCGCCTGCGCAAGGAGCGCGGCTGCATCGATTTCGAGAGCGGGGAAGTCAAGCTCATTCTGGATGAGAACGGCCACTGCATCGATGTGAAAAAGCGTACCTCCGGCGAGAGCGAGGCCATGATCGAGGAGTTCATGCTGCTGGCCAACCAGTGCGCCGCCCACTTTGCCCGGGTCAAGCAGATCCCCTTTGTCTACCGTGTCCACGAGGAGCCCAACGGCGAGAAGCTGGAGCGCCTGCACAGCCTGCTGCAGGCCTGCGGCATCAACGACCACTTTGCCAAGGAAGTGCCCACCCCCAAGGAGTTGAGCGCCATTCTGGAAGGTGTGCGCGGCACCCCGTTTGAGCAGATCGTCAACACCGGAATGCTCCGCTGCATGTCCAAGGCCTGCTATGAGGAAAAGCCCAAGGGCCACTATGGTCTGGTGCTCAAGGATTACGCCCACTTCACCAGCCCCATCCGCCGCTACCCGGATCTGGCCATCCACCGCATGATGACCGACCTGCTCAGCGGCACCGACAAGGAGACCATGATCGTCCGCTACACCGATTTCGCGGAGAAGGCCTCCAAGCAGTCCAGCGAGCGGGAAGTGCTGGCCGTTCAGATCGAGCGCAAGGCCGAGGATTACTACAAGGCCGAGTACGCCCGCCGCCATCTGGGTGAGTGCTACGAGGGCATCATCTCCGGCGTGACCCAGCGCGGCATCTTTGTGGAGCTGGAGAACGGCGTGGAGGGCTTTGTGCCCGCTTCCAGCCTGACCGCCACCGGCACCACCCTCACCGAGGGCATCCGCCTTTCTGACCCCGCCTCCGGCAAGACCTGGAGCCTGGGCGACAGCATGATGATCACCATCGTCCGCGCCGATATCAACCTTGGCAAGGTCGATTTTGAGGTGGCACCTGAAACAAAATAACTGATAAAGAAACGCAAGCGTTCACCTTCCCTGGAGGGTGAGCGCTTTTTTTGTTGGACTAAACCCCTCAGGCGCTTTGCGCCAGCTCCCCTGGTAGGGGAGCCCTTGGCATAATGGTGCAGTCTGTGCGGAAAGGGGGACTTGCAAAGCTTTATGCAATGCCAAAGGCCCCCCTATTAGTGGGGGCTGTCACCGCAGGTGACTGGGGGGTGATACACAGTTTCGTCATATTTCCGACAATGGTTGTGTTTTGTATAAATTTTATACACTGTTCAGGATTTGTTTGTTGTTCTGAAAAAACCACTGGGGTATACTAGGCACAACGAAAGGGAAGACGACACAGAACCATGAACGCAGTCTTCCCAATACGATTTACAGGAGGTTCCCAGTATGTATTATTCCAGTGGCAACTACGAAGCATTTGCACACCCCAAAAAGCCTGAGGGCGTTGACAATAAATCTGCTTACCTCATCGGCTCCGGTCTGGCGGCCCTGACCGCCGCCTGCTACCTGGTCCGTGACGGCCAGATGCAGGGCGACCACATCCATGTGTTTGAGAAGGACCCGCTGCCCGGCGGTGCCTGCGACGGCTACAAGTACGATATCGGCTATGTCATGCGCGGCGGCCGTGAGATGGACAACCATTTCGAGGTCATGTGGGACCTGCTCCGCTCCATCCCCTCGCTGGAGACTGAGGGTGCCAGCGTGCTGGACGAGTATTACTGGCTGAACAAGGAGGATCCCAACAAGTCCCTCTGCCGTGCCACCGTCAACCGCGGCCAGGATGCCCACACCGATGGCAAGTTCGCCATCTCCGATCAGGGTGCCATGGAGATCATGAAGCTCTTCTTCACCCCGGACGAGCAGCTGCAGGACAAAAAGATCACCGATATCTTTGACGATGAGGTGTTCTCCTCCAACTTCTGGATGTACTGGCGCACCATGTTCGCCTTTGAGAACTGGCACAGCGCGCTGGAGATGAAGCTCTACCTCAAGCGCTATATCCACCACATCGGCGGTCTGCCCGATTTCACCGCCCTGCGCTTTACCCGCTACAACCAGTACGAGTCCATCATCCTGCCCATGGTCACCTACCTGAAGGATCACGGCGTGGACTTCCAGTACGAGACCAAGGTCACCGATGTCCAGTTCCGGATCGAGGGCGGCAAAAAGCAGGCCAGCAGCGTGACCGTGGATCACAAGGGGGAAAGCAGGACCATCGACCTCACCGAGAACGATCTGCTCTTCATCACCAACGGCGGCTGCGTGGAGAGCTGCACCATCGGCTCTCAGGACAAGGCCGCAGGCTTTGATCCCACCATCAAGCCGGGCAACGGCTGGGATCTGTGGAAGAAGATCGCTGCACAGGATCCTTCCTTCGGCCATCCCGAAAAGTTCTGCTCTCAGCCGGAGCTGTCTAACTGGGAAAGCGCCACCATCACCACCCTGGACGACAAGATCCCCCAGTATATCAAGAAGATCTGCAAGCGTGACCCCTTCAGCGGCCACACCGTCACCGGCGGCATCGTCACGGTCAAGGATTCCAGCTGGCTGCTCAGCTGGACCCTGAACCGCCAGCAGCAGTTCCGTGACCAGCCTAAGAACCAGCTCTGCGTCTGGGTCTACGGCCTGTTCAGCGACAAGCCCGGCGATTACGTCAAGAAGCCTATGCGCGACTGCACCGGCCGCGAGATCTGCATGGAGTGGCTGTACCACATCGGTGTGCCCGAAGAGGACATTGCCGAGCTGGCTGAGCACAGCGCCAACACTGTCCCTGTGATGATGCCCTATATCGATGCCTTCTTCATGCCCCGTGCCTTCGGCGACCGCCCCGACATCGTGCCCCAGGGCGCTGTCAACTTCGCCTTCCTGGGCCAGTTTGCCGAGACCGGCCGTGACACCATCTTCACCACCGAGTACTCCATGCGCACCGGCATGGAAGCGGTTTACACCCTGCTCAACATCGACCGCGGCGTGCCCGAGGTCTGGGGCAGCACCTATGATGTCCGCAGCCTGATCGATGCAACGGTCAAACTGCGTGACGGCAAGAAGATCACTGATATGGATCTGCCCTTCATCCAGCGGGTGGCCCTCAAGGAAGTGCTCAAGAAGATCGAGGGCACCGACCTTGAAAAGTTCCTCAAGGAATACCATGCCATCTGACACAGCAAGCGCTGTTTCCTCCGGCCCATTTTGGACCTCCCCCTGAATGCGGCAAAGCCCTGCACCCTTTCCATGGGATGCGGGGCTTTGCCCTTTTTCTCGGAATTTTCAAACGTTTTACCAAAACAGTATGACTATTGTGAAATTCCTTGACACGAATTTTACAAAAATCCCTTGCGGAAACTGGGGTTCTATGTTAAGATTTAGGTAACAAACAGCCCTCTCGGTCTTGCTGAAGCCCGCCGGTTCCCCAAAAGGGAAAACAACGCAGCACAGCATTGACTGAGAGGGCTGAAAGAGCGTATTGAATCAAAGGAGGTCTTTCCCTGTGAAACAGTTCATTACCCGCCGCAGCTTTATCAAGGCTGCCGGTGCTGCCACGGCACTGACCGCAGTTTCTGTCGGTGCACCCGCCGCCTTTGCGGAGGAGACCAATTGCTTCTTTGGTGACAAAGCGGATGTGACCATCCTCTACACCAACGATGTCCACACCTATATCGACAACAAGTCCCCCAAGCCCACCTATGCCGCCATTGCTGCCCTGAAAAAGAGCATCGAGGACACCGGCCGGGATGTGCTGCTGGTGGATGCAGGCGACCATATCCAGGGCACCGCTTACGGCTCCATGGATGACGGAGCTACCATCATCGAGCTGATGAACGAGGCCGGTTACGATCTGGCCACCCCCGGCAACCATGAGTTCGACTACGGCATGGCCCGTGCCAAGGCTGTGATCCAGGAAGCCGACTTCCCCTATGTCTCCTGCAACTGGATCGATCTGCGCACCGGCTTCAACGTTCTGCCCAGCGTCAAGTTCTTCTTTGTGGGCGGCCGCAAGATCGCCTTTGTGGGCGTGACCACCCCCGAGACCTTCACCAAGTCTACCCCGGCCTACTTTATGAACGATGCCCAGACCAAGTACATCTACGACATTCTGGGCGGCGAGGACGGCCAGAAGCTCTACGATGCCGTTCAGAAAGCCATCGACAAGGCTGAGTTCTGGGGCGCTGATGCCATCATCGGTCTGGGCCATCTGGGCGTTGACCCCTCCTCCTCTCCCTGGACCAGTGAGGAAGTCATTGCACACACCCACGGCTTCACCGCCTTCATCGACGGCCACTCCCACACCGTGATGGCCAACAAGCAGGTCACCGATGCTTCCGGCAAGGCAGTCACCCTGACCCAGACCGGTTCTTATTTCAAGAACATCGGCAAGATGACCGTGGGCGCGGACGGCACCATCACCACTGAGCTCATCGACACCTACGAGGGTCTGGATGCTGCCGTGGCCGCCACCGCCTCCAACTGGATCAGCGCAGTGGACGATATGCTGGGCGAGGAGATCGCAGTGGGCGATACCAAATTCTACATCAACGATCCCGCCACCGGCAAGCGCCGCATCCGCTCCGGCGAGACCAACCTCGGCGACTTCGTGGCCGACGGCATCTACACCTACTTCAACGAGATCGAGGAGCTCCACTGTGATATCGCCATTATGAACGGCGGCGGCATCCGCACCGATGTGGAGGCTGGCCCCTGGAGCTTCAAGACCTGCAAGACCGTCAGCCCCTTTGGCAACGTGGCCTGCCTGATGTCCGTGACTGGCCAGCAGATCCAGGACGCTCTGGAGTTTGGTGCCCGCTTTGCCGGGTCTGAGGGCAAGGAGAACGGCGGCTTCCTGCAGGTGGCAGGTGCCAGGTACACGATCCACCCCATGATCCCCAACACCGTTCAGACCAACGACAAGAATGTCTGGACCGGCAGCGCCGCCATCCCGCGTGTCAGCAATGTGGAGATCTACGACAAGACCACCGGTACTTATCAGCCCCTTGACCCGAACGCCACCTATGCTCTGGCCGGCATGAACTACACCCTGCGCAATCTGGGCGATGGCTTTGCCATGTTCGATGGCGCGACCCTCATCAAGGACTATGTCTCTGAGGATTACCTTGTCATGTCCAGCTATGCAGCCATGTTCGGCGGCGTGGATGCCAACGGTCTGCCGCATCTGGCAAGTGCCAACAGCCCGCTGGCCGATTACCCCGGCTACCTGATCAACTACGAGGACCCGTACGGCGCAGGCCGCATCCAGATGATCTGGTAAATTAAGGATACGACCCTCTCCGTCAAAGCCTGCGGCGTTGACGGAGAGGGTTATTTTTAAGCAGCATTGTCAGCAGGAAACGAACCCGGTTTGTGGATCAGGATAGGGGAAAGTTGCACAAATCCGGCAGAACATCCTTGTATACTACGCCAAAGTTTGTAACTTTTTTTATTTGTTTGCTTGCGAACGATCTGCGCTGGAAGTATAATAAACAGGCAAGTAATATATCAGCTGTGCTGTGGCAGGCACAGAGACAAAGGAGAAACATTATGCAGACACGGTATACCAGCGCCGACCAGTGGGCAGAGGCCAAGGACGGCGTGATCCCTGCACCCTACGCTCTGGAAGAGGGCGAGCAGATCATTGACCAGTATCTTGAGCCGGTCATCTTCCACAACGTCAACGGCCCCGACATCGGTGTGACCACCTGCGGCGTGATCGTCAAGGACGGCCTGTACTTTAAGGATCTGGACAACAGCGGCGAGCTGGCCCCCTACAAGGATTGGCGGCTGAGCCCTGAGCAGCGCGCTGAGGATATGGTCAAGCATCTGCGGCTGGATCAGCAGGCAGGCCTTGTGCTGAACACCCTGTTCAACAGCCCTGTGGTGCCCACCCGTGCCGAGGCCACCAACGCCGAAGGCAAGCTGGAGCTGGGCAAGATCTACAAGCACCACAACCCCGGTGAAAAGCCCATGCCCGGCCCTCTGCCCGGCATGACCGTCAGCATTGATGACAGCCACGTTCTGGAAAAGCACATCGCCGCCGGTGTTTACCGTGGTGACATGCGCTGTGAGGCTGGCATGGTGGCCCTGTACCACAACGCCGGCACCCAGATGCTGGAATACGAGGCCTGCAAGGGCGGCGTGGCCATTCCGTACTCTCTCCACACCAACCCCATCAACATTGGTTACCCGGACTCTCTGGGCATCGGCGCGGCTGTCATTGGCGACGGCAACACCGACATGGTCTATGAGATGGCCCAGACCGACCGCAAGATGATGAAGGCCGAGGGCCTGAACATCATGTACGGCCCTCAGGTCGATGTGACCTCTGACCCCCGCTGGCCCCGTACCTCCGGTACTTACGGCGAGCGTCCCGATGTCACCAGCGATATTGCCGAGGCTCTGGTCAAGGGCTATCAGGATGGCGACAACGGCCTGAACGAGGGTTCTGTTGTTCTGACCATCAAGCACTTCCCCGGCGATGCCCCCTCCGAGAATGGCTTTGAGCCTCATGTGCCCATCGGCCAGTGGCGCATCTACCGCACCCCCGGCTCGATGGAAAAGTATCATCTGCCCCCGTTCCAGCGCGCCTTTGACCACAAGGTCTCTTCCATCATGCCGGACTACTCCCGTATTGCCACCGATGGCCGTGCCGTGCCCCAGACCTACCGGGGCGAGATCACCAGCACCGAGGAAGTGCCCAGCGCTTACAGCAAGGAGCTGATCACCGATCTGGCCCGGAACAAGATGGGCTTTGACGGCTATGTCAACTCCGATTCCGGCATCACCACCGTTCAGATCTACGGCGTGGAGAACCTCACCGAGCCTGAGCGCTACGCCAAGGCCATCTCTGCCGGTACCGATGTCATCGGCGGCAACACCGACCCCGAGAACATCGTCAAGGCTGTGGAGGACGGTCTGCTGCCCAAGGCAGATCTGGACCGCGCCAGCTACAACCGTCTGCTGAGCCTGTTCCGCACCAAGCGGGTGGATAACCCCTACCTCGACCCCAACAAGGCCGATCAGGCCCGCGTGGATAACTTCGATGGTGCCAAGAAGAAGGCTTACGAGGCCAACCAGAAGGCCGTTGTTCTGGTCAAGAACCACGAGAAGCTCCTGCCTCTGGCCAAGAGCCAGAAGGTCTGCATCGTCACCTTCAAGGGTGTGGACTCCGGCTTTGCACAGATGGCACAGGCCATGGGTGCCGGTCTGGGCAACACGGACGAGGATGCCGCTCTGCGCAAGACCCTGACGGAAGCCTTTGAGAAGAAGGGCTACACCGTGGTGGCCACCCCGGAGGAAGCCGATGTGCTCTACCTGCACGTCTGGCCCATCAGCAACGGTCTGGTGTTCAACCAGTACGCAATGCCCGTCATCGAGATGGGCGAGATCGTCACCGATGAGCGCGAGCGCAACAAGAGCCAGAAAAAGACCGGCAACAAGGTCACCGTTGTCACCCTGAAGGACGTGGAGAAGATCAAGGAACTGGCCGATGCCATCCATGCCCGCGGCGGCAAGGTGGTTGGCACCTGCGTGGTCTGCAACCCCTGGCTGCTGGACAAGCTGGAGCCCTACTGCGATGCACTGACCATCCAGTACACCGTCAGCGCCGTTGCCCTGAACAACGCCCTGAACGCTCAGGTCGATGTCATCAGCGGCGACTTTGCCCCCACCGGCAAGCTGAGCCTGACCATGGTCTCTGACCCCGCCGTCATTGCCATCACCGAGCAGGAGATCGACGGTGTGGTGCGTGAGATCTGCGCCTCTCCCAACGATGTGCCCGGCTACGATAAGGATCAGTACATCGATCCCGCCATCCTCGCCAACGTCAAGGGCGGCAGCTACGCCTACTGCGATGCCGACGGCAACTACTACCGCAGCGGCTTCGGTCTGAATTACTAATTACCGTTAACGTAAAAAGAGCGATACAGCGTTTGCTGTATCGCTCTTTTTCTTTCTCTATAAATAAAAAGAACAAAAAAAGACATCCGAACAGTTCGGATGTCTTTTGGTTGGGGATGAGAGAATCGAACTCCCACAAGTAGAGTCAGAGTCTACCGCACTACCACTATGCAAATCCCCATCAGCTTGGGTCTGTCTTGCGGGGTAAGCCGCTCAACGTGTGCTATTATACGGAAAAAGCGCCGCTTTGTCAAGCGCTTTTTTGAAATTTTTTGCAGAAACCGGAAAAAAGACGCACTTTCGCAGGAGTTCTTGCGGGCTGCTTGATTCCGTCATCCTTCTCATGCTCTTTGCATATACTGGAAATCAGAAGAAGCAAAGACGCACAAAGAGGAGGAACTGCTATGACCCAGACCACGCAAAAGGAAAAGACCCTGCTTTCGCCCCGCATCCCGCGGGACACCGAACACGAGCGCTACCACCCGGAGCTGGAGGAGGAGCTGAAAGAGTGCCTGTTCTGCCTGCACCGGAACGAGATGATGTTCGACCTTGAGGTGGACACCGACCTCATCGAACAGCACATCTATGAGCGGCAGGCCCTTCTGGCCCGCTACCGGTACTTATTGGGCAAGGCCCGGGAATTAGGACTGCATACGATATTGGAAAAGTATCAGCCGGTGGGGTAAGGCTTCGTCTTTGTACAGCTTACAAAATACTGCCCACAGAAGATGCGACAAAAATCTTGACAGAATCCCTGAACCGTGCTATCCTATATCAAGATAACAATGCGCAGGTGGTTCTGCGTATCAACTATTTGGAGCTAGAGAGGTTTTTCATTATGGAACGTATTAAGACGATCGCTACTCGTGACCTGACCAAGAGCGTTGTGACCGGTGGCTGCGGCGAGTGCCAGACTTCCTGCCAGTCTGCCTGCAAGACTTCCTGCGGCGTGGCTAACCAGAAGTGCGAGAACAGCAACAAGTAATTTCTGCAAATCGGATGCCGCCTTTGCCGGGCGGCATTTTTTTATGTAACAATGGAATGGAGAATAAAATGGTACATCAGTATCAATTGAACGGCTATAACATCGTGCTGGATACCTGCAGCGGCTCGGTGCATGTGGTGGATGAGGTGGCGTATGATGTCATTGCCATGTACCCCGACCACACCGCCGACGAGATCGTTGCCGCCATGATGGCAAAGTACGGCGACCGTGAGGACGTGACCGAGGCCGACCTGCGCCAGTGCATCGATGACGTGGCAAGCCTGAAGGAATCCGGCAAGCTGTGGAGCCCCGATACCTATGAGAACCTCGCGTTCGATTTCAAGAACCGCAACACCGTGGTCAAGGCCCTCTGCCTGCATGTGGCCCACACCTGCAACCTGAACTGCTCCTACTGCTTCGCCTCGCAGGGCCGCTATCAGGGCGAGCGTGCCCTGATGAGCTTTGAGGTGGGCAAGCGGGCAATGGATTTCCTCATCGAGAATTCCGGCAGCCGCCGCAACCTCGAGGTGGACTTCTTCGGCGGCGAGCCTCTGATGAACTTTGATATGGTCAAGAAGCTGGTGGCCTACTGCCGCGAGCAGGAGAAGATCCACAATAAGAACTTCCGCTTCACCATGACCACCAACGGCATGCTCATTGACGATGATGTCATCGACTTCTGCAACAAGGAGTGCCACAACGTGGTCCTGAGCCTGGACGGCCGCAAGGAGGTCCACGACCGCTTCCGCAAGGATTACGCCGGCCATGGCAGCTATGATACCATCGTGCCCAAGTTCCAGGAGTTCGTGAAGAAGCGCGGCGATAAGGGCTACTACATGCGCGGCACCTTTACCCACTACAACACCGACTTCACCAACGATATCTTCCACATGGCAGATCTGGGCTTTACCGAGCTGAGCATGGAGCCCGTGGTCTGCGACCCCAGTGACCCCAGCGCTCTGACCGAGGCAGATCTGCCCATCCTGAAGGAGCAGTATGAGATCCTGGCCAAGGAGATGATCAAGCGGAACCGTGAGGGCCGCGGCTTCACCT
>OODJ01001252.1_pt1 | contig 21114 bp, 19 predicted proteins | sample 1671611 | NCBI WGS metagenome assembly OODJ01 (sample SAMN06348174, study PRJEB24527) | human gut metagenome | biome: human gut; feature: ankylosing spondylitis patient; material: feces | host: Homo sapiens | place: China | collected 2015-10 | reverse complement strand
GACAAGTGGAAAGTCATCCGCTGTCCGTGCTGACTCTTTAGATTGACCTACAGTTCTTCTGTCTTGAACGTCGTATACCCCTCGTAATAATAGCTGTGGTCAATGCCTTTCATAAAGATCTCGCGGCTATTTACATCATCTGTCAGCGCGGCTTTCAACAACACTTTAATCTCCACGTCCTTAATCGGACTGCGCTCCATTGCAAGCAGATAGTCCTCCTTATCGACCTTGCTCCAATCTACGACCTGACCAATGCCGTTTTTCAGCATCAAATCGAGCCAGATGCGCATACTGCGGCCATTGCCCTCGCGGAACGGGTGCGCGACATTCATCTCTACATACTTTTCGATGATTTCATCAAACGTGCCCTGCGGCATTTTTTCGATGTTGACCAGCGCCGCTTCCAGATACATGAGCGGCGCGAAGCGGAAGTTGCCTTTCGCCAGATTCACCGTGCGGAGTTTACCCGCAAAGTCATAAATATCCTCAAAAAGTGCTTTATGAATTGCCTTAAGCGACGCGAACGTGCCGACAGGCAGCTTGTCCAGCGTGCCGCTCTCAAACAGCCACACGGCCTTTTTCTTGCTGATCCGTTCCTCCTCCCGCGCAAGGTCTGCAGAACTCGTCAGCCCCAATTTATTTTCCAGTGCCATGTTGCACCTCCAATTATTTCTGTTTGTGAATCTCTTTCAAATCCTCGATGACAAATTTCAAATATGATACGATAATCACAATTTTATATTTTGTAATGGAACTATTCTTGCCAAAGGAATACTTTTACCGCGTTTATATTTACTCTGTTTTCTTTTTCACAATAAGATTAAATTCAATAATCCGGCTGATCTGTTTAACAACAAGCAAAAGGTTTAGCATGATAATGGAAAAAACATAATAAGACACAGCTGAGATAATCACTTTCAAAAGTGTTATGTCTATGTGCAACCAAGTGTAATCTCCATCACTCAGAACGATTATCACCAATCCGTATAAAAGAAGAAAAACGCACATTAATACATCGAAGAACACAACATTTATCGTTGTCTTTACGACGTCCCTGCCTTTCTTTCGCTGCTGCTCATCCCTGACTTCTGAAAAATCGTAATTGCACAAAATGCTGAGTGACGCCAAAAGCATGGAAAGAATAATCCCCAGTATGACGCCTATTTCCGAATAAAAGCGCGTTCCTGCCGTGTACAGCAACGCTAGTCCCACAGAGAATAAAAGCGGCAAAATAAAAAATACAATTGTAGAACCACGGATTAGCTTTCTATATTCTTGAACGATTTCATGTATATTGAAAAAAGGTTCATTCTTTCTTAGCAAACTGACACTCATAATTCCCGCTGGGATCAAGACCATCAGTATTCCAATGATTTTCAAGGTTCGCATAACTATATTTCACCCCTATTCCCCCAAACCATCCGTTCTTTATACATATCAGCAGTAGAAATCATATAATTTCTAATCTTATCTGCGCTTCTTTCTCGCACTAATGTTTCGGGTATTTCCTCAACTATACTTAGTCTTTCAATGTTTCGCAAACGCATAGTACGCGTTCTTTCCCCCAGTTTGAATTGGATCGAGATGTCATCGTAGTCTTCTCCCTCTGGTATTTCAAAAACACCAGTTTCATCCGCATGTTGAAACATCGTAAGAAGCTTTAATTTCCATTCCGGCTTTAGTGTCGGACGAATAAAAACACGTTCCTCACGCCCTGTTGCAATAAGCATATTATCAGCCGGGTTTTGTGATACCCTTTCCCGAATCAGTGTAAGTTTATACAGGCTTCCTTGCTGAATCAGTTTCTCGATAAAGGAAGCAATAGAAACGCTGCGTGTTTCAAACGTTAAATCAAATTTTCCAAAGAAGTCGCGCAATCTTTCAGTTGTTATTGTTTTTACACCATAGGCACCAATACTTTGAAACACCAGGATTCCTTTTTTAATTTGCAGATTCCCAATATCATGCGGGATATAGACAACACAAAGAAACTCTTTTACATCCGATTCATTTTCCTTCCGATGGTATGTGACGACTTGTGAAGTTCTGTCGGTGATTTCACCTTCAACACCGTACCCTCCAGACTTGATAACGAATGACACAGCAGTATATGTATCACGAACGATCTTACAAAAGCTATTTTCTTTCACAGAAAACAACTTCATTTTTATTGTATCATCTGTAAATTTGCTATTTTCCTGGCAAAAAATTTGAAAAAATTTGGCTGCATCTTCAATTCGTAATGTCTCGTTTTCAAGTTTCAGTTCGTATTGCTGATTTAATGGATAGACATTCTCCTCTCCGCGGGAAAACCTTTGCTTAAGGTTAAAACTACACACAAGCATACCTTGGCTAGTAATCATAACTTCTCCTCTCTATTTCAAAGCAACTAGCGTTTTCGACCTTTTCAGGTCTTTAACCGTTTCCGCAAACAGCAATTCACCGTTTACTTTCTAATCTCATGCCATCGCAAAGACGTTTTACAGCGATACTATTTCAACCTATACTTCTTCTCCGCCCCTCTGCCGACGACCTCGATCAGCCCTTCCTCGCTCATCTGGCGGGTCAGCAGGTAGGCTCTGGTTTTCTTGATATGAAGCAGCTCCTGCAACTCCTCGTCGCGCATTTCACCGTATTCCTTGAGGTAGTCCAGAACGATTTTCATCTGCGGCGTAATGATCGGCGCGGCAGGCTTTGCTTCTGCCGCGTTTTCTGCGCCCGCAGAAGCGGCGTTCATGTTCGGCAGCACGATTCTAAATGCATTTGTCGTTGCCTCGATGCTGGGCTGGACGGGGCAGCTTGCATAGAGCTTGAAAATGCGGCGGATGCCGGTGCCGTAGCTTTCAATCAGGCGCATACGATGAAAGATCTCCGCCAGCTTCTGATTCCTCGGCTGAGAAACGCCGAGACGGATATCCTCCGTGGAAAGACCGGGCAGGAGGCCGCCCAGAGAAATAAATTCCATTTTGCTGTCGTTCACGTTGATGATAATACTGCCGCTGAAGCTGTAGTCCCGATGCACCAGCGCATTGAGCAGCGCTTCGCGGATGGCTTCCTCGGGATAGTCCTGTTTATCCGTGCGGACGACACCCTTGATGGTAGAGACTGTCCTGTTGCACAGCGCCAGATAGTTGATCGAGTTTTCAAACTGCTTGAAGATCGATCCGCCAAACTCTTTGCTGTCCCGGAACTCTGTACAGGATTCATCGTTGAACACCGCGATTTTCGTCGTGTGTTGGCACTGGTCGGACAGAAGCAGCGCCAGATTGGTGTACTGATCGTCGTGAATGTTCCGAAGCCCCAGCGCAATATACTTGTCCTCTGAAAAATCCACCTTGTACCGCTTGAACGCGACCGCAGCTTCGTCAAAGGTCAGATCCTGCTGCACGGTGCGCATTTCTTCAAACACGTCGCCGTCCGAGTCCTTAATCATCTGCCGGATCTGCTCCGGCGATGCCTGCACACTCGTCGCGCCCTGCCGGACGTAGACGCCAGCAGGCTTCAGCCCCTTGCCCTTCAAATAATACGGCTTATAGCTGCCCTCGCCGACCTCAATGCGGATGACCTTGTTCTCCTGCAGCACATAGCGCACGAACATCGTCACATCCGGTTGAATGGCGTCGCGGATGCCGTTTGTCAGCCGCGTGTAGGTCTCGTCCACATTGTCAATGCCGGTCACATTGCCCTGATCGTCAATGCCGATATAGATCACACCGCCATCCGTGTTCGTAAAGGCGATGACTTCCTTGTAAATATCATCTGTCAGCTGGGATTTAAATTCCATGCGCTCATTTTCGTACTGCATCAATCACACCTCCGTGTTAGTTATTTTTATTATACCACATTTTTCATATGAAACAAGTGGAAATAGTGAAAATTCACATAAATCATGTGAATTTCTCTGCGCATCTCTAATAGCACAGAAATGCAGCAGCACGCTTTCGCGAACTGCTGCACCAATTATGCCTGACATAAAAGGTTATAAAATCTTGGATTTGATGTAATCTCCGCAGCGTTTATAGATCGTGAACAGCGCCGGGTCGCACTCCGGATAAATGGAAGCGATCAGTTTGCCCACCTGATTGAGAAGCTGCGCCGGCTGCATGCCGCAGGCGGCGGTGATCTGCTCCGCAGTCACGGCGGTCAACTGGTGTGCAAGTGAATTGCGGCAGCTTTCGTTCAGCAGGTTGCAGCTTTTTAGCACGGGCATAGCATCTACAGGAACATCCGGCAGATGCTCCAAAATCCGATAGCATACTTCCATGCTGACATCGCTCTCCCGAAGCGGCGCGCCGAAATCTGTGCAGACGCTTTGATAGACCTCCGGCAGCTTTTCCGCCAGCATATCCGGTACGAAGCGCGGCCGCCGGGAATACGGACGGTCGATCACATCATCCAGACGCAGGTTCTGCCCCGCCAGCACGGTTTTCATTAGCTGCAATTCCAGCCGGACAACCAGCGGATTAAGACGCAGGATCATCTCCTCATACTGCTGCCGGTGGCTGCGATTGAGAAGCACCAGATACGCCTCGCTGACCTCCGCATAATCGCTGCGCGGCGCACCGGTGCGAACCGGGTACAAAGAAAACGGCAGCTTGAGATTCTGCGCATAATTCCGCGCCGCTTCGCTTTGCATCTGGTCGCGCGCGTCCAGATGCCCGATCAGCGCCTTCAGCTGGTTCGGAAGATTCTTCATCGTGTAAATCGCGCTGTAATCGCGTACGTCAAGCAGCGTCAGAAGCTGTTCTTTGGCTCTTTGCCTCTGCATGTGCATGAGCTCCGGCTCCGAGCAGCGGTTCGGAGCATCCGGCGCTTCATCCTCGTTGCACTCCAACTCGTCGGCGACGCTGTAATCAGGGGCATTTGTCCGCTCGGTGGTGCCGGAAGCGCGTTCAAAATTCTTGACCTGAATACCGCGCATGCTGCGCCGCAGATCGGCGGCGAGAAATGCAAGCGCAATTTTCATCTGCGGCGTACCGGAGCTGAGATTCAGCAGCACCTCCCCATCGGGAAACTCCGCTGTCAGCGCCGCCACAGCCTCCGTAATCGGCGCACCGACAGCGTCCATATCTGACGGATCATCGATCTGTGTGCGCACGACACGCAGCTCCGGCGCATAGCCGCCCCAGTTGTTCTGAATGTGCGATAAAACGGTGTCCAGCCGCGCGCCACAGCCGTCGAGCGCCGCAGCCTCGCCGGAAAGGAACACACAGATCACCTCCGGGCGGTAATGGCGGATGATATGCAGCATCGGGCCGTCGTGGTATCCACGCACAGGGTCTGACGTACCCATACAGGTAAACAATAGTCTCATCATGGATCGTTCCTCGCTTTCGAGTTTATGAACCTTCTTACGTGTGCGAACCTCTATTTTCACAGTACAAATTAAGTCGCTGTTTTATGCGCTTCGCACGGCACTTTGCAGTTTCTCAGTTTGCTATTGATAAACCATCTGCCAATATGATACAATAAAACAGCAGAGTTGACAATTCTTTTTCCTGTTGCACCAGAAAGAATGTGCAGCTTTGCCGAAACAACCCACACCCCGCAAGGGGACGGAAACATTGTTCCATGTGTACAGATCGTCGCACTCTGCGAAACAACCCACACCCCGCAAGGGGACGGAAACCGGGATAGCAAAGACATAACGCTTTTTCATTGTAAGAAACAACCCACACCCCGCAAGGGGACGGAAACAGAGCGTATGCAATGCGTTCAAGTACCGCTATCATTGAAACAACCCACACCCCGCAAGGGGACGGAAACTATCAACAGTTGTTGCATTTGCATCACAAATCACGAGACAATCTATACCCCGCAAGGGGACGGAAACGCAAGCGACGTGTAGTCCTGCCCGTGGTCCACCTTGAAACAACCCACACCCCGCAAGGGGACGAAAACTAATAACCCCCGTTCAGCTTGCAAAATTCATGAAGGAAATACTTTACACCCCGCCAGGGGACAACTGACAAAAAAGGAGCGTGAGACACGTTGAGAGAAGAAAGCGTGCGCGTCAGCTTCGGCTGTCTGCTGCACGACATCGGTAAGCCGGTGCTGCGTGCGGGCGGACAAACTGGCGATCACAGCAGCCTCGGCTATGCGTACCTGAAAAAGCTTTGGCAGGATGACCGGGACATTCTCGACTGCGTCCGCCTGCACCATGCCGCTGCACTGCGCGCCGCGCAGCCTGCGGACAGCAGCATCGCGTGGATCGCCTGCATCGCGGACAATATCTCCGCCGCTGCCGACCGGCGCAGCATAGACACGGAGGAAACAAGTTTCCGGCGTTATCTGCCGCTTGTACCCGTGTTTTCCCATATGAATGGGGAGCATCCCGGAAAAGCCGTTTCGCCTGCTTTGCAGACAGGCGCGCTGCATCTGCCGCTTGAAAATCTGGATACTCTGACGGCGGCGCAGTATCAGGCAGCCGTGGACGCGCTGGCACCGAGGCTCGCGGAGCTTTCGCGCACGGAGCAGTGGCTCAATTCTCTGCTGTGTCTGCTGGAAAGCTACCTCAGCGCCTTCCCATCGAGCACCAACACGGCGGAAAGCCCGGATATTTCACTCTTTGACCACCTGAAAACCACGGCGGCGATTGGCGTCTGCATCAGCGAGTATCTCGCAGATCAAAACGAAACGCAGTTCAAAAAGCGCCTTTTCGACAAGGAAAAGCAGTTCATGGACGAGCAGGCGTTTCTTCTCTACTCGGCGGATTTTTCCGGTATCCAGAAGTTTATTTACACGGTTGCATCGGACAAGGCGCTGCGTTCCCTGCGGAGCCGCTCGTTCTTTCTTGAACTTGCGATGGAGCATTACGCCGACGAGTTGCTTTCCCTCTGCGGCGTCGGGCGGGCGAACCTTCTTTATACCGGCGGCGGACACTGCTATATGCTCCTGCCGAACACCATGGAAGTCCGGACGGCGATCGAGCGTTGGAACCGGCGCTTCAACGACTGGCTCTCCGAGCAGTTCGGCATTTCGCTGTTCCTCGCGCACGGCTATACCGCCTGCAGCGGCAACGAGCTGATCGACGTTCCTGCTGAACAAAGTCCCTACAAGAAGATGTTCCGGCGCGTATCCTCTGCGCTGGCTGGGCACAAGCTGCACCGCTATGATGCGCAGGCAATCTTGAAGCTCAACAGCACCCACGCCGATGGCGGACGTGAATGCAAAATCTGCGGACGCACGGACAGCCTTCAGGACGGACGGTGCAGCTGGTGCCGGCTGTTCGTTTCGCTGTCTGAGAAAATTCAGCGCTGCGACATCTATTTTGTAAGCCCGGGGGAGTCAGACAGCGCAGACTTCGTGCTTCCTACACCGGATGGCACGGTCGGCGTCACTTTCATGGACGAAAAAACAGCCCGCAGCCGGTTAAACGGCGGCGAAGCTGTGACGAGAATTTATTCCAAAAACAAAGCCTATACCGGACTTCAATACAGTACGCGCATCTACGTTGGAGACTATGCCTTCAGTAACAGCATAGAAGCGCTTGCGCAGGAAGCTAACGGCGTCAAACGCATCGGCGTGTGCCGGATGGACGTGGACAATCTTGGGCAGGCATTTGTCGCGGGCTTCGAGCGCCCGGAAAAAGCAACTGCGCAGGAACGCGAGCATTTCGTTACCATCTCGCGCACAGCGGCGTTTTCCCGGCAGATGTCCCTGTTCTTTAAGTGTTACATCAACGATATTCTTTCCGGACGCTTTGAAAGCAAGCCGGCCCTTGCCGTGACGGTCGTCTATTCCGGCGGCGATGATGTGTTTTTACTTGGCGCATGGAATGATGTTGTAGAGGCTGCGCTTCGCATCCGGCAGGCATTCACCGCCTTCTCCTGCGGCGCGCTTACCATCAGCGCAGGACTTGCGCTGGTGGACGATCACTATCCGGTCCGCCTCTCGGCAGCCGCCTCCGGCGATTTGGAAGACCTTGCAAAGCAGGCACCGGACAAAGATGCCGTATGTCTGTTTGAAGGCGCGCACTGCTACAGCTGGGATACATTCACAAAGCGTGTGCTTGGTGAGAAAAAAGCCGCGTTAGAGGCTTTTTTCGGCACGCGCGGTCAAGAGCGTGGAACTGCATTTTTGTATCGGACGCTCGACCTTCTGCGCACGGCGCAGGACCCGAAGGACGGCAAATTGCAGCTCGCCAGATATGCCTATCTGCTTGCCCGGCTGGAGCCGCCGCGCACATCGCCCGCGTTTGGCGCATACCGGATGTTTGCAGACAAGATGTACCGCTGGGCACTGAACAAAACAGACCGCGCCGAGTTAATCACGGCAATTTATCTTCATGTCTATGAGAACCGGGAGGGGGATACAGATGGCATACAACAATAACAGCTGCAGTGGCTACAACCGCGGCTATTCCGGCGGCGGACAGTCCCGTCCGCTGCAGCGTTCGGGGTATGGCGCACAGCAGCGCACGGCTTACAACCAGCCGCTCGCAGAAATTCAGGCTGAAAAGGTCCCGGATGACTATATCGACCGTGCTGACGCGATCATGCGCGAAATGAGCGGGCAGCGCCCAGTGATTACAACCAGCAAAATCCGAAACCTCCTGAGTCTCGTCAGCGGCATCTATGATGCCGAGCGGCTCCGTACCGAACCGGAACTGACAAAGGAGAGCATTGCGGGTATCGGCATGATGCGCATCCGCACAGCATATGAAGCCGGGCGCGATCCTGCAACGAAGGTGTTTGTCGAAAAGGCACATCTTCTGCAATATCTCAAGGGCATCAGCACAAATCGCGAGACTCTGATTGCGTTTGCACACTATATGGAAGCGCTGGTAGCGTATCATCGCTACTACGGCGGTAAGGAGGCGTAAGTATGTACGGGAAAATTCTGATTCAGTGTGATCTGATCGTCCGAACCGGTATGCATATCGGCGCATCCGGCGCCTTTTCCGCGATCGGTGCGGTCGACAGTCCTGTTGTCCGCGATACGCTCACGGGAAATCCAATCGTTCCCGGCAGCAGCCTCAAGGGAAAGCTCCGCACGCTGCTGGCAAGAAGTTTTTCCGGTGACATCGAACATATGCCGGATTTCAAGAACGACGAAGCACCGATCCTGCGCCTGTTTGGAAGCGCTGACCCAGTCAGAGCGGCGCGGCTCCAGTTTGCCGATTGCTTTGTCAATAATAAAGAGCAGATGAAAGTGGTTGGCCTGACCGAGGTAAAATTTGAAAACGCCATCAACCGGATCAATTCTGTTGCAAATCCGCGCCAGATCGAGCGCGTCGTGCCGGGAACCAGCTTCGGCGTGAACATTGTCTATGAATTTAGCGGCGAGCGCGAAGCACAGGAAGACCTTGCATTGCTCGCAAAGGGGATGAAGCTGCTGCAGCTGGACTATCTCGGTGGACATGGCTCACGCGGCAGCGGCAGAGTCAGCTTCACAAACTTCCACCTGACCGGTGTTGCCTGTGACGCGGATACGGCTTCTCTGACGGGCCTCTTTGAGGAGGTTGCAAACTATGAGTTGTTTTCTGTTTAGTCTCCGGTTCACCGCACCTGTCCACTTCGGATTGTCCGACGCTGCAATGTCGCTCTACGCATCGGAAGAAACCTTCCGCGCCGATACGCTCTTCTCAGCGCTTTGCCATACTGCTCTGCACGCAGAAGGTGAAGCAGGCGTGACACGGCTCTGTGAAGCCGTCCGGCGAGGAGAATTGACGCTTTCCGACGCTATGCCTTACTGCGGCGATACATTCTATCTTCCAAAGCCCTTTATCCATGCGCCCTCATCCGAGGAGCTTCCGGCAAAGCAGCGAAAGACCATGAAAAAGCTGCGCTGGCTCCCGGTGCATGCCTTTGAGCGATTTTCTGTGTCCGTACACGGCGGGGCTGCATTTGTTCCAGAAACAGTGGAAGGCTTCGGCGTGCATGAGGATTACACGAAAGCGGCTGTTACAGACGGTGAAGACACTAACCCGTATCAGGTCGGCGTGTTCCGGTTCTTTGAAGATTGCGGCCTGTGGTTCATGCTGTGCTGCCCGGAGGAGGACGGCCCCTATTATGAAACGCTGCTCCGTTTGCTCGGCATGAGCGGGATCGGCGGGAAGACCAGCGCCGGATATGGTTCTTTTGAAATCGAGGATGTGATTTTTCTGGACGAACCATTCGACGATCAGACCGAGTGGCTGCATGACGCGCTTGCGCGGGAAAGCAACTCTTATCTGCTGCTGACGACGGCGCTGCCCGAAACGGAAGACCTCGAAGCTGTTTTAGAAGGTGCCTATTATCAGCTGACCCGCAGAGGCGGCTTTATTCAATCTGAAACCTATGCAGCCGAGCCGCAGAAGAAGGACACGCAGTATTTTCTTGCCGCAGGATCTGTTTTGAAGCGGAAGTTTTCCGGCGGCCTGTTTAACGTCGGAGAAAGCGGAAAACATCCTGTCTACCGCTATTCAGCTCCTGTTCTGCTGGGGGTATCGTTATGATTCACGAAGGACAACTGGAGGTATTCGATCTGACGCTGATTGCAAAAGCTCCAGTTTTTGTTGGCAGCGGCAAAAGCTATGTGAAAAAAGAATATGTCTTTTTAACGCCACGTTTTGCCAGAGTATCCTGCGACGAAGTGATGCTGTTAGATGAAACAAAGTTTTTTCATCTGCTGCTGGAACGGAAGCTGGAAGATAAGTACACACAGTTCATGCTGGGGGCGCAGACGGATCTTTACCGGTTTCTCACGGCAGAATGCTGCCTGAGCCTGAACGATATCCGCGCTGTCAGCCGCTACAGCATCGCTGCCGAAGACGCGCTCGACGCAGAGCATTCTCTGAAGGAAATCAACGCCTTTGTGCGCGGAGCAGACGGCCGCGTCTATGTTCCCGGAAGCAGTGTAAAAGGTGCGCTCCGTACCGCGATTCTTACTGATTGGATTCTTTCGGACAATTCTCCGCATTCTGCGTTTGGCGATACGCGCAAGGGCTTTCCGGAAGGGACATATCTCCATACGCTGAAACTCAAGAAGGATCGAAACGGCGCTGTGCTGGATGACGCAGTGAACAGTATCCTGCGCGGCCTCAGCATTTCGGACAGCCTGCCAGTCAGCGACACCTGCATGATCCTCGCCGGTAAAATAGATGCAGATCCGGATGGGCAGACGCACCGGATCAACCTCTGCCGCGAGTGCATCCGTCCCGGAACGAAGCTTCATTTTAAACTGACGCTCGATCAGTCGGTATTGCATCAGAAAATTACGGCAGAAAGCCTGATGAACAGCGTTCGGACGTTTGCTAGCTTCTACGAAGCCTATTTGCGCCATTTTACAGCGCCGCGTCATGCGGCAGAAGTTTCCTATGACAACACGCTCTTTTTGGGCGGCGGCGTGGGCTTCTTTTCCAAAACGCTTACATATCCGTACCTCGGCGAAAAGGACGGACTGCAAGCGGCAATCAACGAGCTGAGCCGCTCGTTCCGCAAGCACCGACACGAAGAAGACCGCGCGGATGGTATCTCGCCGAGAACTATAAAATATGCGCTTTACGAAGGTGAATTGTATCCATATGGTCTGTGCGAGGTGAAGCTCTCTTGATAACGACTTACCAGTTAGAACTGTCCGCCCGGCTTATGCCGTCGGATGGCTATAAGCTGTATGCGTGGTTGCTGACGCAGATTCCTTCTGCCGCAGCGGAAGCGCTTCACAGTCAGCAGGACCACCCGATTTCTCAGTTCGTAACGTTTGATAAAGAAAAGGATACGTCTATATGGAATATCCATCTTCTGAGCACGGAGGCTTCTGCGCTGTTTGCTCCGGCGATAGAATCGATTGAAACGATTTCCTTGCACACAGGTGAGATTTCTGTTGTTTCCAAACTGCCAAAAACAGAGATTCAATTTGAAGACATCATCCGACAGGCACGCCAGATTGCCTCCTCGTGCATGGAAATTCAGTTTCGGAGCGCCGCTTCGTTCAAGCAAAACGGACGCTATGTGATTTTTCCACAGGAAAAGCTGATTCTGCAAAGTCTTGTGAATCGTTGGAACAGTTTTTGTGAGGAATATCCGCTTTGCGACCCGGACGCACTGTGTATGCTGGAAAGCGGCATTTATATCCGCGATTATACATTGAAATCCGTTCGATATCATCTAAAGAATGTATATATTCCGGCATTTGTCGGAAAGGTTAAGCTGGACTCCAGACTTCCTGTTCCGTTGGCGGAGTTGTGGCGCGCCATCCTGCTCTGGGCAGATTACAGCGGCATCGGCATCAAGACCGCGCTCGGCATGGGTGGGGCAAATGTCAGATTTCTTTAGAATCCAGCACACAATCATACCCTTGCAACACAAAAGATCCACAGTTTTTAGTGGATCTTTTGACTATTTTAAATTTGTTTCATGCTGCCCTCTTCAGAGCTTTTTGAGGGCTTTTTTAGACAGATGCCGCTGATAAATACTTCATATCCGCGCGAATAAATTATCGGGGCCAGAGGATTTTTCCTCTGATCCTTCTCTTTTTGAATACCGCGTCTGTAAAACTCTGCTGAGAAACAGTATCTTTGTCAGATATCTGAAATATCTTTTAGCGAATGATACACATCCCGCCAGAGGTGCAGGCCGCTGCCGGGGTACCGGCTGCGCAGACGCTCCAATGCGGCTTTTCTTGCTTTTGTTACGCCGTCCGTCGAGAGCATTTCGCGCAGGCCAAGCTCGTCCGCAGACAGCTTTTCGTAGCCGAATACGCCATAGGTATGACCGAGAATTGCGCGGTCTTTCGCGCTGAGCGTACGGAAAAGCCGCTCCAGTTCCTCCGTGCAGACCTGCCGGTAAACGGTTTGCTCCGGCGTGAGAATGTGCTGGTCGAGCAGCAGCCACGCAAGCGGATCATCGTCCGGATCGTCACCCGAAAGCGCAGAGATAGAAAGCGGTTTCGTCTTGCAGCCGATCAGCTGCGCAGCTTTTTCTGCGGAAACGCCAAGCGTCTGTGCAACTTCATCCGGAGAAAACTTCTCCTCCTTGTGCAGCCGCTGCACCTGCTTCACACGCTGCATTTCATCCTTGGGCAGTGCTATAACGCCGACGTTCGCCTCCAAATAGCGATACATCTTCCCGCGCAGAAACGGATGCAGATATGTGGTCAGTTTTCCACGTTCTTCGTCATACTCCTCGACGGAAAGACGCTCACAAAGTTCCAAAGCACCTTCGGCGCACAGTTCATCCAGCGTTTCTTTGTCTGTACAGCCAAAGCTCTGCGCCGCGTCTTTTGCAACAGAAGCGATGAACCCCTGCATTTGCAGATAGAGCTGCTCGAAGGCTTCCGTGTCGCCGCTGAGATACTGCCTGTACAGTTCTTCGTTCGTCATAAGCTGTCACCTCCTCACGCAGCACCGTCAGTTTTGCTTTCTTGGACGTCCTACGGGCTTGCTTTTGCGCTGTACACCGCAGAGCGGATAAAGATTCCTGGTTGCCAGGGATTCGTTGAAGGCTTCATAGGGCATACCGGGCTGCGTTCGCGCTTCGTGATAAAGTTCTTCCGCCTTTGCGCGCAGTCGCATCTGCTCCTCTGCCGTGATGATGCCGCGGGCTTTGTCCTTGTCGATGCGCTGATAGCAGCGAGAAAGCGCCTGCGTCAGTGGACTGTCTGCCGCCGTTTCTTTGACGCCGCGCGTCCGGTAACCGAGCTGCGCACAGGAATAGCGCGGGTTATCCGGATTTGGGGAATCGCAGTATTTTGTATGATAGCCCTTTTGCAGCAGAAAGAGCCTGCCGCACAGTTCGCACTTCCGAATCAGATGTCCGGCTTCCAGTCCTTTATAGAAATCCAGCTTCAAAAGCGTTTGCAAATGCTCTGTTTCGTAGTATTCAAAAACCCTGAATTGCCCCGAATCCGGTGCTGTTTCCCACGGCACGAGATGGATTCTGACATCATCAAAGAGTGTATAATTTCCGGTGCCTTCTATCGGATTGGCGATCCACTTGTGCCGAAATTCCGGAAAGAGAAATCCGTTCAAGGCCGCAATATATTGATTCGGCGACAGATGTTCAAGTCTGGAAAGCGACTCCCGAATAAACGCACGAAGCGTCTGACAGACGGAGGCAGCATCTTTAAGTACCTGCGCATAATTCATACAATATGCTTTATACATCTGCCACTTCAAATCCAGCGGCACGGGCGCGATCAGCAGCGCCGGGGTTTTCGCCTCCGGCTTTGGCGGAATGGGCGGATACAAGTTCAGATACCATTCCCGCTGCGCCTCGCTCAATTCCTCTGGGTTCTTGATTCTGCCATACTTCTTCGGATTTTCCAAGTAGTCTTCATATGCACAGATCTGACGTAAAATTTCGTGGTCGTGCGTATTCATTTCAAGTGGATCGCCCTCTGCAATCGGCACTTCCGTAAGCTGCTTTGCCTCTGCCAGAATGTATGCGTCCGTCTGAATCAAGCGAAAAATACGATGGCGGCAGAGCGCTTTATTCAGCAGGAGCATCTGCGCATTGACCCGATGCCAGTCGGTCAGCGTGTGTGTTTTTTCATAACGCGCCATACCTTCCATTGCAGATTGCAAGCGGCTGTCAAGCGCTTGATATTCCTCCGGCGTGATATTCAAAACCTCCGTTGTCAGTGCTCCAAGCGGAAATTCTTCTCCGTAAATGCCAAGCGTTTTTTCTCCAACATAAAACGTAATGGACTGAAACATATGTTTCTCCTTTGAAAACCTGTCCGCAAATGATTTTTATTTGTCTGCTATTACTCTGAGTGTATCAGAAAAATCTCCATACTACAAGTAGAAAGGTGCGTGCCGCGAAAAACGTGGTACGCACCTTTACTTTTTGATTCGGAGGAGATTTTTTGACAGGAAACACACCATTAAAACTGATTTCCATGAGCGAAATCAACGCGGAGGAGGTGCAATGGCTCTGGTATCCTTACATTCCGCTTGGCAAGCTGACGATCCTTCAAGGCGACCCCGGCGAGGGAAAAACGAGCTTCATTCTGGCAGTCATTGCAGCTCTGACGCGCGGCGAGCCGCTGCCGGAGTGCGAACGGGCAGCGGAGCCGATGAACGTGATCTACCAGACCGCCGAGGACGGTCTGGCGGATACCATCAAGCCAAGGTTAGAGAGCGCAGGCGCAGACTGCACACGTGTTCTGGTCATCGACGAGGGCAAACGGGAGCTGACGCTCTGCGACGCAAGGCTGGAAGAAGCGATCCGCAGGACAGCGGCAAAGCTGATCGTGCTTGATCCGCTGCAGGCGTACCTCGGAAGCGATGTGGATATGCACCGCGCAAACGAGGTGCGTCCGGTACTCAAACGACTTTCCCTGATGGCGGAGCGCACACAATGCGCCGTCATTCTGATCGGGCACATGAACAAGGCGCAGGGCTTGAAATCCGGCTATCGCGGTCTTGGCTCTATCGACTTCCGCGCTTCGGCCAGAAGCGTTTTGATCGTCGGGCGGCTGAAAAGCGGCGATACGCTCCGCATTGTCGCGCAGGACAAGAACAGCCTTGCACCGGAGGGCGCAGCCATTGCATTTGAACTTCATCCGGAGCATGGCTTTCAGTGGAAGGGCTTCTGCGATGCGACTGTTGACAACATCCTGAACGGCACAGGGCAGGTGCAGACAAAGACCATGCAGATGGAAGACGAGCTGCGCAGGTTTCTGACGCAGCCGAGACCAGCCGAGGAAGTCCTTGCGCTTGCAAAGCAGCTCGGCATTTCAGAGCGGACGCTGAAAATCGCAAAGCGAAATCTCGGCATTCTTTCGGAGCGCCGCGCCGACCAATGGCTCTGGCGCTTGCCGGAGCAAGAGGGTAAGGGGGTAACGCCTTGAACGGTTTGCATCCTTGCACCCTTCCGCAGCAGGCACCGTTCGCCGCCGTGAGCCGCGTGTCGCCGCTGCGTGCGTTTTTTTGCCCCGACAGCGAATGCGTGCGCGATGGCATAGCAAAAGCCAACGTTGTGCCGCCGTGCGCAAAAAACACAAAATCGCAATCCAGCAACGCGATTGCGATTTTGAGAGGAGGCGCAGCGGAATGGATGAGCTTTCGCGCTCTGCGCGGAAGCGAAGGATATGGAGCTTGTGCCGACGAAGGAGCCAGCATCGCATTTGGCTAGTCGCCGGTGTCCCGGCTCCCTGCCAAATGCCTCAAATCGGGCAGAAGCCCGTGCCCACTTTTACAAATGGAATATAGGGATGCAGGTGCGTATAGAATGTGAAAGCCCAAATTTACCCAAATTTACCGCTCGATACGGTAGTATTTGAATGCTCCATCTTCTCCGACAAAGCGGAAGCCCGCCTTTTCCAGCACGCGCTGACTTCGGGTGTTCTTCATCACGGTATCTGCGTTCACAGCAGCCATTCCCAACTCGTCAAAAGCGATTTTTACTGCCAGACGTTCTGCCTGCGTTCCATATCCTTTTCCCTTTACCGCGTCGTTTTGCATATGGATACTCAGCGTGCATTCTTTTTTATCATGCTCTATCTGCTTCAGCTGCAATTCTCCAACCACAGTATCTCCAAGCATGATTGCAAACAACCTGCGCGAAGCATCCTGCCCCTTTGCATCAAAATATCGGTTTACCGCTACTTCGTCATAAACATAGGGGCGGAATAAGCGCATGTCCATATAGATGGATGCGTCATTCGTCCAGTGCCTGTATAGTTCGTGACATAGCTCTCTTGTCATTGCTTTTAACTGAATCGTCTGCATTTTTGACCTCTCAAATTTCAATTTGTCAAACTGTATTTCATAAATTATACCATGTAAAAAATCGAACCTCAATGCCAAAACCGGAACAAAAAGAAAGAAAATTCACCTGTGCGCGTGGATCTCGATTACGGCGGTGATCTTGTGCACGGCGCTGTGCGCCTTGGTCGTGCTGTGGAGCAGATGACGGATGATGCGCCGGCGCACGACGGAACGACTATGCTGCCGCACATCGACAGCAAGCGCCGGAGAAAACTCCGGCAAAAGAAAACCGCCCTCGGTCATGCCGAGGACGATCACGAAGAAATGCGAATGGACACGATGTAGACGTTGGGAGGTGGCGAAGAAGAACTGCATGATTCTAATTTCCGCTGGGAATACTTACAACAAAAAAGGAGGTGGACAGCATCAGTACACAGAGGAAACCGTCGCCGGAGCAGGCAAAGAAAGAGCTCACCGAACAGCTCTGGCTGAGCTACTACAATCAGGTTCTGTTTGAAGCCGGACTGATTACGGAGACGGAACGCAACCGCATGAAGAACAAAATCAGTGCATTGGCGCCGTCCGCCTCCAATGGAGTTGACAGGAGCGTCCTGACGTGATGCTCCTGTCAAAAACTCACGCTTGCTTGTTTCATGCAGGTGTGATATTGTAGATATAACATGATAAAACGAAAAACGAAGGAGCGCACCAAATGGACATACATACGATCAGAATGGAGTTAAGAACAAAGTCCATTTACGATTTGCCGCTGCGCGTGACCTACTATGCGCGTGTGTCGTCTGAGAGTGACGAGCAGCTAAACTCACTGGGCAATCAGGTTTCCTACTATGAGGATCTGATCCGAAGGAATCTCCCGTGGACATTCGTGCCGGGGTACATTGACGAGGGCTTGTCCGGTATCTCTACGAAGAAGCGTGAGAACTTTAACCGCATGATCGAGGACGCCGCTGAAGGACAATTCGATCTGATTATCACCAAAGAAATCTCCCGCTTCGCTCGAAACACGCTCGACTCTATCCAGTACACGCGCCAGCTTTTGAGCTACGGCGTCGGTGTATTCTTCCAGAACGACAACATCAACACATTCGATGAGGATGCCGAACTGCGACTGTCCATCATGTCGTCTATCGCGCAGGATGAACTGCGCAAGCTGTCCTCGCGTGTGAAATTCGGTCACCAGCAGGCCATCAAGTCGAGCGTCGTACTCGGCAACAGCCGCATTTTCGGCTACACAAAAGCGGACGGAAAGCTGGTCATTGATGAAACGGAAGCGCCGATGGTGCGGGAATTGTTTGAACTTTACGCGACCGGCGAATACTCCATGAAGCAGCTGGAAACGCTGTTCTGGGAAAAAGGCTATCGCAATCACAACGGCAAGAAAATCGCGCACACCACCATGTCCAACATCATTTCCAATCCCAAATACAAGGGCTACTACGTTGGCAACAAGGTCAAGGTCGTGGATATGTTCACGAAGAAGCAGAAATTCCTCCCGCCGGAGGAATGGGTCATGTTCAAGGACGAAACAGGCGAGATCGTACCGGCAATCGTGTCTGAGGAGATCTGGGATGCGGCGAACGCCGTCCTGAAAAAGCGCAGCGAGGACGTGAAAGCGCGGCAGGGCGTCTGCAACCACGCCAATCTCCTGACTGGAAAGCTGTGGTGTACGGAGTGCGGACAGCCCTACTACCGCCGCGAATCCGAGGACAAGCGCGGGAGAAAGAACAGCAAATGGCTCTGCTCCGGCAAGATCAAAAACGGCGCGGATTCCTGCAGATCCTTTGCCATCTACGAAAGCGAGATCAAACCGCTTCTGTTCGAGGTATTCCGCGATACGTCTGCCGATGCCGATGCGATGGTCGAAGAATACATCCGTATGTACAATGAGCTGACGCAGCACGGCTCGCTCCGGAAAAAGATCGAACAGCAGAATAACATCATCGATCAGGCAAACCGGAAGAAGAACAAGCTCCTGCAGCTTGCTGCAGACGACAGTATTACGAACGCGGATTTCAAGAAGATGACTGCTGACTGCAATCGTGAAATTGAAGAAGCCGAAAAGGAAATCGCAGAACTGGAGCAGACAGCCGCCGAGGGAGACGCCTTCAAGCAAAAGATCGACGAAATCCGCAGAGTCCTGACGAATGCCCAACGTGACGCGGCGCAGGGGATCATCACGAAGGAGTTCATCGACAAGTATATCAGCAAGATCTTCGTGACACCGAAGGACGACACGACTATGCTGCTTCAGGTCAAGATCTTCACGGGGGAAACGACGGAAAAGTACCTCCGGAAACTCGAAAGCCGCACGGGTCACATCACCCGCGATTTGACTGAACAAGCAGAAAAGCCAGACACCGCAAGGGTTTCCAGCCCTGACGATTCTATGGGTCACACGTCCAAGAAAATGATCGAGTCCTACGAGCGCAACATGAAGTAAGTCTTTTTCTCCGGAAGTCGGAGGTGAAGACGGGGAGCCGCTGCTTTTGCAGCGGCTCCTTTCTGTGAATAAGCAAAATTGGAAATTGTACTGCTTATTCTGATACATCTGCCGTCTGACAGGCGGCTTTGAACGCTTCCAGCGGCGTACCGCGGCTGACGGTGATGCGCTCGATCAGCAGTGGGTCGCGGCCGGTTACATAGACGCCTGCATAAGTACGGACGCCGTAGGTATAAAACCATCCGGCAATTTTTCTTACGCGCTCATTGCTGCTTCCATTCGGATAGGAAAGCGCGGTGGGGGGCCGTCCGGTGAGCGCTGCAATGGCGCTCTGGCTGCGCGCCATCTCCAACAGCAGTTCCAAAGGAGGCAAATTCGCCATATTCCGATGGCTCCATCCGTGGCTCTGGATGCTGACCAGTCCGGACTGAACCAATTCCGAAATCTGTTCCCGTGTCAGCTTGTGCCTTTTTCCGACGTCGCCTGCAATCAGGAAGATCGTCGCCTTCATGCCGTATTTTTGCAGCAGCGGCAGCAGATTCGTGTTATTATCGTCGTATCCGTCGTCAAAGGTCAGCATCACCGGTTTTTCATACTGCTCGATGTGGGCGAGGTCTTCAAAAAAGATCGTTTCATAGCCGTTTTCGGACAGATATTGCAGCTGCTTCTCCAGCTCCTCCGGCTTTACGAATAGACTTTCCTCGCCCCAGCAGTCGTTACCGACGGCGTGGTACATGAAAATGGGAACAGAAATTCCGGTTTCCGACGGCAGGAGCCGCGCGCGACGAATGGCGGCAATGCAAAGAGCCAGCACGCAGGCAGCAAGCAGCAGAAAAAACGCTGCCAACAGCTTTCGTTTTTTCATAGCTGTGCCAACTCAGTGTGCTCGCGCGGGAAGGTCACGACGGCTTTGAACAGATCGCCGTCGATCTCGATGCGGAACGCGCCGCCCTGCAATTCGGTCAGACTCTGCGCGATGGACAGGCCCAGACCACTGCCTTCCGTGTGGCGCGCGCGGTCGCCGCGCACGAAGCGGGCCATGAGTTCTTCTGCCGGGATGTTCAACTCGTATTTTGAGATATTCTTGAATGTGAGCGAGACGGTTTTCTCGTCTGCTGTGCTTTCAAAATACACGCGTGTGCCGGGCATGGCATATTTGCAGATGTTTGAGAACAGATTGCCGAGCACCCGGGACAGCAGCTGTCCGTCAGCCTGAATGACCGGCTGGGACGGCGCGGGGTGGAAAATCGGCTCCAGCTGTGCGCCTTCCAGCTTTTCGATGTAATCGCCTGCCAGCTGGCTTAACAGTACGTTCACGTCCGTCGGCGCCAGATGCACCGGAAGACTGCCGGATGAGGCTTTTGACGCTTCTACTAAGTCTTCCGTCAGCTTTTTGAGCCGCGCGGCCTGCCGGTTCAGAACATCCACATATTCCTTCGCCTTTTCCGGCTGGATATCCTCTTTTTCCAGCAGATCGACATAGTTGACGATGGACGTCAGCGGCGTTTTGATATCGTGCGAGACGTTCGTGATGAGCTCCGTTTTCATCCGCTCGCTCTGCATTCTCTCCTCTACTGCATTGCGCATCCCGTCGCGGATGCCGTTGAGATAGTTGGCCTGTCTGCGCAGCGGAGAGAACATATGGTCCGTCGCGACCGAATGATCCAGATCACCCTCGGCAAGCCGCTTGCTCCCGTCCAGCAGGCGGCGCAGGTCCAGCAGGAACAGCACGACCAGCGGCGTGAACACGACCTTTTCCACGATCCAGAGAACAGCATAGGCCCCGGTCATCAGAAAGCCGAGCTCCAGCAGGCTAAGGGCCAGCCAGCACACGAGAGCCGTCCAGACAAGCGGGAGCTTCGGCATCACGCGCCGGATCACCGCCGCAAGCCGCCGCAGCACGCCGGGGATGCAGTCCAGCAGACGGCGCAGCAGCGTATTGCGCCACATGGTGTGCGCCTTGCAGCGTGCGGCGATCGTCATGGGGAGGGTCTGAAGCAGAAAGCAGAGGAGGACA